>Ga0209257_1002739_pt1 | contig 16704 bp, 19 predicted proteins | sample AraplaCvi_mCL_r2_FD_184277 | JGI IMG/M metagenome (GOLD analysis project Ga0209257, IMG submission 184277) | Arabidopsis root microbial communities from North Carolina, USA - plate scrape MF_Cvi_mCL_r2 (SPAdes) (version 2) | ecosystem: Host-associated > Plants > Roots > Endosphere | place: USA...
AGCGGCATCGTGGAACGGGCTGGCCGGGTTGATCGCCAGGTGATCGGGAGGGGTATCGCTCATGGTCATCAGGTGCTGACGGCCACCACGGCCGTCTTCAGGCGCACAGGATAAACCGTGCGGCCGCCGTGGCCGAATTTCGCTTCCTGCCAACGCCCGGCCACGGCAGAATGCCTGCCTGTCTCCAGGAATACCGGCCATGCCCGACAACAGCGATTATTTCGACTTCGAAGAAGAAGAGCGCGACTTCGAGGAAGACGACTTCGAGGCCCGGATCTGGAACCTGTTCGTGCTGATCAACCCGAACGACGAGGAACTGGCCCTGCAGCAGTTCAACCGCTGGCGCGAGGCGCTGCTCGAGAGCGGCGAGGAGATCGACGAGGAGGCGGAGTGGCTGGCACCGTTGATGACCGCGATTGCCTGGCAGTCCGGGTTCGAGGTGGAGCGCGACGATGCCGATTCGCTGATGTCGGCGGTGAACGAGCTGGCGGCACGCTGGAACCTGCAGCTGGACTGGGGTGGCGACCTGGACGATGAGGATTTCGCCGCCCAGGTGGATGCGCCGCTGTTGATGGCCACCGCGTATGACCGCCTGCGCGAGCACAACTATTCGCTGTGGAGCGTGGACACCGGCAACGGCGGCCTCGCAGGGTGGATGGCGCTCAGCCGCGATGACGATGCGATGCTGGCGCTGTGTTCGCTGCTGGGCGTGGAAGTGCGGCCGGGCGCGGATCCGTTCTGACAAAGAGGCACGGCAATGCCCCGGTAGTGCCGACTGTCAGTCGGCAGCTCTTCGCGCGGACCATGGTGCAGGGGCTCCGGCAGCCGACTAACAGTCGGCTCTACCGCGGGCCGTGGTGCAGGGGCTTCGGCAGCCGACTGACAGTCGGCTCTACCGCGGGCCGTGGTGCAGGGTTTCGGCAGCCGACTAACAGTCGGCTCTACCGTCGGCTCTACCGTCGGGCGGCTGGTATTGCGACCTTGCGTTGGCTATTACGGCTTTTACCAGCGTTCGATCGGTGTGTCTTGAAATGGGCTGCGCGCCCAACGTGATCGCCTTCAGGCGCATGGGTGCCGGCACGTCGTAATGCGCGCCGCTGCGGCGGTTCTGGAACGCGCGCCGCGGGATCCCGAGCTGCGCCGCCATGGCGTGCAGCTCGGGCAGGGTATCGGCCATCAGATGCGCCCAGCGCTCGCCGCGCCAGGGATGTACCGCATCGTCGATATATACCGTCACCGGGTCGCCGTGGCTCAGGCCTGCGGCTTGTCGTCGCTGGCCGCCGGGGTGGCGTCGGCGTCGGCGGCCGGTTCGGCAGCCTGGTCCGCGGCCGGCGCGTCTTCGCCAGCGGCGTCGGCGTCATCGCCTTCTTCGCCTTCTTCGCCTTCCACGCCTTCGAACTCGGAGACCAGCTGCGACAGGTACTCGTCGGCGGTCTTGCCTTCGTCGGCGGCCAGGTCGTCGATCAGCTGCTGCAGCTGGGTCGAGTATTCCAGGCTGACCTTGCGGCCTTCCTTTTCCTGGACGTTGGAGAGGTGCTTGAGCATGGCCAGCATCGGCACCGGGTTGTCGGCGTTGCCCATGGTCTGGCCGCCGATGGCCAGCAGCCATTCGGTGCCCTGCAGGCCGATCGCGGCGACCACCTGGCCTTCCTCGTTGGTCAGCACGGCGTGGTTCTGGACCGGCTGCTGGGCGTTGAGGCGGTTGATCGGGCGCTTGGGCTGGAGCTTCTTGCGCTTGTCGCGCTTGGCTTTGGACTGCTTGGACATGGAATCGGTCTATGGGTACGGGAAAGACCGCCATTGTAGTGGGGGACGCGCGGGGATGCTGGGGCGGGCGGATCGTGCGAGCGGTGAAGGCGTGATTTACGCTGATTCCGATGCCGACATCGCATGTTGCAGGGATATCGGCAGTCGGCTGGGGCGCGACCCTACCGGCGCCCCGGCGCCCAAGCGCCCAGGCGTCCAGACGCCCAAGCGCGGATCGCGGCCACGCACCAAACCCCGGTAGGTAACGACCGTCGGTCGTCACCCACGGACCGGATTCGCGGCCATGCACAGGCCCGGTAGTACCCTCGAACCGCCTCAGGGCGAGGCGGGGGCTGCGACGGGTGCCGGTGCCGGTGCCGCTGCCGCTGCGCCCTGGGCCGCCTGCACGTCCGCGTCCGGCACCGTCGGCGACAGCGCCACCTCCTGCCCGGAACCGGCCAGCGCCGCCGCTTCGGCGGCCTTGGTCATCACCACGATGCTGATCCGGCGGTTGATCGGATTGTCCGGCTGGGTCTTGTCGAACAGCACCGAGGACGACAGGCCGACCACGCGGGTGACCTTGTCGTCGGCCATGCCGCCGTCCAGCAGCGCACGCCGGGCCGCGTTGGCGCGGTCGGCGCTGAGCTCCCAGTTGCTGTAGCCGTGGTGGGCGTTGTAGGCGGTGGTGTCTGTGTGGCCGGTGATGCTGATCCGGTTCGGCACGTGGTTGATGAACTGCGACAGCTCGCGAAGAATGTCGCGGGTGTAGTCCTTCAGCGCCGCGCTGCCCATGTCGAACATCGGCCGGTTCTGCTTGTCCACGATCTGGATGCGCAGGCCTTCCGGGGTCAGGTCGAGCAGCAGCTGGTCCTTGAACGGTTCCAGCGCCTGGCTCTTGCTGATCGCCTCTTCCAGCTCCTGCTTGAGCACTTCCAGCTGCTTCTTTTCCCGCTCGCGCTCGTCCTGCTGCGGCACCGGGCGTTCGGCCTGCTGGTTCTGGAACGGGTCGTTGCTGTTGCCGCGCGACACGTCGGTGGCGCCGCCGAGCTTGATCATCGAGGTGCTGGCGCCCCCGGGGCCGGCCATGCCCGGGGCCGGCGTGGAGTTCTGCCCGGTGAGCGGGCTGGGGTTGCGGAAGTACTCGGAAATGGCGGCGCGTTCGGGCTTGGTGGTGGCCGCCATCAGCCACAGCACCAGGAAGAACGCCATCATCGCGGTTACGAAGTCGGCGTAGGCCACCTTCCAGGCGCCGCCGTGGTGCGCGCCATGCCCGGCCTTCTTGACCCGGCGGACGATGACGGTGGGTTTGTTCTCGGCCATGGCGGTGCCTTACTTGACCGTCTTGAGGTGGGCTTCGAACTCGCTGAAGCCCGGGCGCACGTTCGAGGGCAGGGTCTTGCGCGCGAATTCCAGCGCGATCTTGGGGTTGTAGCCGCGCAGGCAGGCCAGCAGGGCGGTCTTCACCGACTCATAGATGCGGCTGTCCTGCTCGGCACGTGCTTCCACCGCGGCGGCCAGCGGGCTGACGAAGCCGTAGGCCAGCAGGATGCCCAGGAAGGTACCCACCAGCGCGCCGGCCACGTGCGCGCCGACCTCTTCGATGGCACCGCCGATGGAGCCCATGGTGATCACGATGCCCAGCACCGCGGCCACGATGCCGAACCCGGGCAGGCCGTCGGAGACCTTGTTGAGGGCGGCGGCGGGCTGCATCGCTTCGGCGTGGTGCTTTTCCAGCTCCATTTCCAGCAGCGGCTCGAGTTCGTGCGGCTCGATGTTGCTGCCGATCATCAGGCGCAGGCAGTCGGTCATGAAGTCCACCAGGTGGTGGTCGGCCTGCACCTTGGGATAGTTGGCGAAGATCGCGCTGTCGGCCGGGCGCTCGACATGGTCTTCCAGCGCCATGAAGCCCTCGCGGCGGGCCTTGTTGAGCAGCTCATAGAGCAGGCTCAGCACGTCCAGGTAGTCCTGCTGCTTGTAGCGCGGGCCCTTGAACACGCTGATGCTCGAAGACAGCGTCTGCTTGACGGTCTTCATCGGGGTGCCGACCAGGAACGCGCCCAGCGCGGCGCCGCCGATGATGACCAGCTCATAGGGCTGCCACAGGGCGCCCAGCTTGCCGTGCGCGCCCACGTAGCCGCCGAGCACGCTGAGGATGACGATGAGGAAACCGACAATGATGAGCATGGGGCAGACGCGGGGAAGGGGATACCTTCATGTCGGCCTCACGCTCGGGTTCTGAAGGGTGGGGTTGGTTGGACGTCACACTTTTGGTCGGTGTTTCGTACCCACCAACGGTGGGTACCTACCCGTTCGTGGACCCGACGTGCGGGTGGCGCCCCGGTCCGGTGGACCCGACGTACCGGCGGCGCGGCAGGTGCCCACCGTGGGTGGGCACGCGCCGGGACGCTCAAGCCGCGGGCTGGGCCTCGGCGCCACCGCGCTGCAACGGGTCCGGATAGGGCGTCCCGTTGGGGGTGAACGAGAGCGAGACCGAGTTCAGGCAGTGCCGCTCGTGGGTGGGCGGCGGGCCGTCCGGGAACACGTGGCCAAGATGGCTGTCACAGCGGGCACACACGATCTCGGTTCGCACCATGCCATGACTGGCGTCACGGATTTCACGCACGTGGGCCGGGTCGAACGGGGCGAAGAAGCTCGGCCAGCCGGTGCCGGAGTCGAACTTGGTGCTGGAGCGGAACAGCGGCAGGCCGCACAGGCGGCAGCCGTAGACGCCGTCCTGCTTGTTGTCCAGGAACACGCCGCAGAACGGGGCTTCGGTGCCGTGGTGCAGCAGCACGCGCTGCTCGTCCGCGCTGAGCCCGGCAACCAGCGCCTGGCGCTGGGCGTCGCTGGGCGGGGAGAGATCGAAAGCGGTCATGGGCAGTCCTCAAGAGGGGTGCTGTGGAAATGGGGGCGGGGAAGGCGCAGGCAAGCGCCGGGCGTTCATGGTGCTGACACGCGCCCGGGTGCAGGGTGAATGCCTGTTCCCCTCGCTGAGCCTGCCTGCCATGAATCGCCTGTCCTGGCTTGCCGTATCGCTGCTGGCGGTGATGCCGCTGGTCGCCGCCGCGCAGATCGCCGCCCCGCGCAAACCCACTGACACCCGTCCTGCCACCAACGCCGCGCCCACCCAGGCGCCGCTGCCCACGCCGGTGCGACCGGCACCGGCCGACAGCCTGTCCGGGCGGATGGAACCGGTGAAGACACCGGCGCAGACCGGGCAGCAACTGCGCACCCACCCGATCCAGAGCCAGGGCCCGGCGCAGGTGCAGCCGTTCACCCCGCCCGCGACCACGGCGCCGCCCAAGGTCTACGACCGCAACGGGCGAATCGTGCCCGGCATGAAGCAGGTGGGCCCCAACCGCGTGCTGGATACGCGCACGGGCCGCTACTACGACGCGGTTCCAAGCGGGGACGGGCAGCGAATCAAGCCCTGATCCGCTATTGGAAGAAGCACGGGCGAACATGAATCGTCGGCAACTTTCAGCGCCCAGTCATCGCCGTCACGACCCCGCTCACCGCTTTTTCGCCCTTGATTAACCCGGTTTCGAACATTCTGGACCTGCGCCGCACAGGACGCCCCGGCAAGCGAGAGCCGCTTGATTCGAGCACGCCAGCGACGCATCCCGTAGATCTGAATGAGAAGAGTGCAACCATGGCCAATCAGCAGAACAACCCTGGCAAGCAGCAGAATCAGCAGAATCAACAGGGCCAGAACCAGAAAGGTCAGCAGAACCAGCAGCAGAACCAGGACCAGGGCAACAAGCAGCAGGGTCAGCGTCACCAGGACCAGAAGCAGCAGCGCTGACGGTCATTGCATGAGGTAGCTTCAAAGGCGGTGCGCGATGCGCGCCGCCTTTTGCTGTGCGGCGTGATCAATCCGGGATCGGCAAGGTCAAGGTCTCCTTGACTTCTTCCATCACGATGTAGCTCTTGGATTCGCGCACGTGCGGCAGGGTCAGCAGCGTGCTGCCCAGCAGCTTCCGGTAGGACGCCATTTCGCTGATCCGCGCCTTGAGCAGGTAGTCGAAATCGCCGGACACCAGGTGGCACTCCAGCACGTTAGGCAGTTTCAGCGCGGCGCGGCGGAACTCCTCGAAGATGTCCCCGGATTTGTAAGCCAGGCTGATTTCCACGAATACCAGCAGGCTGGCCTTGAGGTACTGCGGGTCGAGCCGGGCGTAGTAGCCGGTGATCGCGCCGTCGCGTTCCAGCCGCCGCACCCGCTCGGTGCACGGGGTGGTGGACAGGCCCACCCGCTCGCCCAGTTCGGTAAAGGAAATGCGCCCCTCGTCCTGCAGGATGCGCAGGATCTTGCGGTCGATCTTGTCCAGCTCGCGGGGTCGCGCGGCCATGGCGTCAGCCTCTCGGGGGTGTTGGCGCGACAATACCCTGCCTTTGCTGCCAAAAACAGCAAAAATGCGTGGTTTGGCCGGAATATACTTGCTCAATTATGGTCCCGGCACGCTCCAGTGCAGGGAATGATCGGGTTGGAGAGGTCTCATGCGCGTTCTCATCCTCGGCAGCGGGGTCATCGGCACCACCAGTGCCTGGTACCTGCGGCAGGCCGGCTTTGAAGTCACCGTGGTCGACCGCCAGCCCGGCCCGGCGCTGGAAACCAGCTTCGCCAATGCCGGCCAGCTGTCGTTCGGCTATACCTCGCCGTGGGCCGCCCCGGGCGTACCGCTGAAAGCGGTGAAATGGCTGTTCTCCGAACACGCGCCGCTGGCGATCCGCCCGGGCCTGGACCTGGACCAGTACCGCTGGCTGGCGCAGATGCTGCGCAACTGCACCCACGAGCGCTACGCGATCAACAAGGCGCGCATGGTGCGCATGTCCGAGTACAGCCGCGACTGCCTCAACGAACTGCGCGCGCAGACCGGGATCGAGTTCGAAGGCCGCGACCTGGGCACCACCCAGCTGTTCCGCACCCAGCAGCAGCTGGACGCGTCGGCGCAGGACATCGAGGTGCTGGCCCAGTACGGCGTGCCGTACGAAGTGCTGGACCGCGCCGGCATCATCGCCCACGAACCGGCCCTGGCCGGCGTGGCCGACAAGCTGGTCGGCGCACTGTGGCTGCCGCGCGACCAGACCGGCGATTGCCAGCTGTTCACCCGCCGCCTGGCGCAGATGGCCATGGATGCCGGGGTGGAATTCCGCTTCGACCAGGACATCGCCGGGCTGGAAACCGATGGCGACCGCATCACCGGCGTGCGCATCGACGGCAAGGTGGAGACCGCCGACCGCTACGTGGTCGCGCTGGGCAGCTATTCGCCGTCGCTGGTGGCGCCGCTGGGCATGCACCTGCCGGTGTATCCGCTGAAGGGCTATTCGCTGACCCTGCCGATCACCGACGCGGCGATGGCGCCGACTTCGACCATCCTGGACGAGAGCTACAAGGTAGCGGTGACCCGCTTCGACGATCGCATCCGCGTCGGCGGCATGGCCGAAGTGGGCGGGTTCGACCTGTCGCTGTCGCCGCGCCGCCGCGCCACCCTGGAAAAGGTGGTGGGCGACCTCTACCCGCACGGTGGCGACCTCGGCCGTGCCGAATTCTGGACCGGGCTGCGCCCGGCCACCCCGGACGGCACGCCCGTCATCGGCGCCACCCCGTACCGCAACCTGTTCCTCAATACCGGCCACGGCACCCTGGGCTGGACCATGGCCTGCGGCTCGGGCCGCTACCTCGCCGACCTGATGAGCGCGCGCCAGCCGCAGATCAGCACCGAGGGCCTGGATATCTTCCGTTATGGCGGCCACCACGCCGCCTCCGTCCACCACAGTGAACCCAAAGCATGCGTCCAGCCCGCGCGTTGATCGACCTGGACGCGTTGCGCTCCAACTTCCGCCTGGCCCGTGAACTGGGCGGCGGTCGCAAGACCCTGGCCGCGGTAAAGGCCGACGCCTACGGCCACGGCGCGGTGGCCTGCGCGCGCGCGCTGGACGGCGAAGCGGACGCCTTCGGCGTGGCCTGCATCGAGGAAGCGCTGGAACTGCGCGCGGCCGGCATCGCCGGGCCGATCCTGCTGCTGGAAGGCTTCTTCGACGTCGACGAGCTGCCGCTGATCGTGCAGCACCGGCTGTGGTTCGCGGTGGCCGCACCGTGGCAGGTGGACGCGGTGGAAGCGTTCCAGACCGACGCCACGCTGCAGATCTGGCTCAAGCTGGACAGCGGCATGCACCGGCTGGGGCTGTCGCCGGCCGACTTCCGCGCCGCGCACGCGCGCCTGTCTGCGCTGCCGCAGGTGGCGCCGATGGTGCTGATGAGCCACATGGCGCGCGCCGACGAACTGGACAGCCCGCGGACCCGCGAACAGGCCGATCTGTTCGCGGCCACCATCGAGGGCCTGGCCGGCGAAACCAGCCTGTGCAATTCGCCGGCCCTGCTGGGCTGGCCGGACGTGCGCAGCGACTGGGTGCGCCCGGGGCTGATGCTGTACGGCGCCAACCCGCTGGCCGCGCACACCGCCGCCACCGAGCGCCTGCGCCCGGTGATGACCATGCAGTCGAAGATCTTCGCCACCCGCGAGATCGGCGTCGGCGAACCGGTAGGCTACGGCGCCCGGTTCGTGGCCGAGCGGCCGACCCGGGTCGGCGTGGTGGCGCTGGGCTATGCCGACGGCTACCCGCAGTTCGCCCCGAACGGTACCCCGGTGCAGATCGATGGCCAGCCCGGGCACCTGATCGGCCGGGTCTCGATGGACATGCTGACCGTGGACCTGACCGACCTGCCGCAGGCTGGGGTCGGCAGCACGGTCACCCTGTGGGGCGATGCGCCGCGCCTGGACGTGCTGGCCCCGCTGTGCCGGGTGAGCGCCTACCAGCTGCCGTGCGCGGTCAAGCGCGTGGCACGGGTAGTCAGCGGCGGCTAGACGGAGACGGCAGCAGGCGGCGCAGCCAGTTGTCCAGCATGTACTTCTCGTAGCGCAGCGGGTCGTTGTTGCTGAGCAGGCCCGAGTTGGTCAGGTAGCCCATGTCGACCAGCTTCTCCTCGCCCTGCTGCAGCACGCCGCCCTGGGCGTCGCGTAGGGTGAAGGTGAGGGTCATCCGCGGCGGGTAGATGTCGCGCATGATCCGGATGTCGTTGCCGCGAGGGCCGTTCTGCGGCTCGAAGTCGCCGGCGCGCTTGATGTCGGTGATCTGCACCTCCAGGGTCTGGCCCGGGGCCAGGCGCTTGCTGGCGCTGGAGCGCAGGTGGCTGGCCAGCTGGAACACCCAGTTGCCGCTCTGGGCTTCGAAGCGGTTGGGGCTGCTGCGGATTTCAGTGAACTGCGCCGGGTCGGTCCAGCTGACCTGGACCGGGCCTTCGACGCTCAGCGCGCGCGGCGCATCCGGCGCGGTGACGGTGCGGGGGCCGGCGGAGGCGCAGCCCACGATCAGCATCAGGCAGCTCAAAGCACCAGCCAGCAAGGGATTGCGGTTCATGGCAGGACCTCGGTCAGGGATGTGCAGGGACGATGCTTCGCAGTGTGACCCCGATCACCTGCAGGAACAATTACCGGCAACCTGGCGCCTGCCCGGATGGGGGCGGGAGTTCACTTACGTCAAATCCGGGCCGGTGCTTGACGCTGCGAATACGCGCTCTGGAAGATGCTGTCTCCTTCTGCGCCTTCAGTTGCTTCCTTTGACCTCCTTGTCCAGCCTGACCGCATCGACCCCGAACCGCGCGCCCCATGTGGCTCCAGCGCCCGATCCTTCGCTGCACCGCGCGGTGCTGGAAGGCCTCAGCGCGGGCTTCTGCATCATCGAAGTGATGATCGAAAACGGCGTGGGTGTGGATTACCGCTTCCTGGAAGTGAACGAGGCCTTCGAACGCAACACCGGCCTGAACAATGCCTCCGGGCGCTTGATGAGCGAGCTGCAGCCCAACCACGAAAGCGAGTGGTACCGGGTCTACGGCGAGATCGCCCAGAGCGGCCGCTCGCAGCAGTTCGAGCTCGAAGCGCGTGCGCTGGGGCGCTGGTATGCGGTGGAGGCGATGCGGGTGGGCGAGGCGCGTGATCGCCGCGTGGCGGTGCTGTTCTTCGACATCACCAACCGCAAGCAGATCGAAGTGGAGCTGGCCGAAAGCGAGGCGCGCTTCAGTGCGCTGGCCGACGGCCTGCCGATGCCGGTGTGGGTGCTGGACGAGCTGGGCCATGCCCGCTTCGTCAACAGTGCCTTCAGCGAATTCTTCGGTGGCGACGAACAGCGCGTACCGGAGGATGTCTGGCGTGGCCTGGTGCAGCCGGATGACGTATCGGTGTTCGAGTACGAGCTGCAGGCGGCATTGAAGGCGCAGCGCTCCATGCAGGTACTGGTGCGGGGCCTGCGGGCCGACGGCCAGTGGCGCTGGCTGGAAATGAACGCGCAGCCGCGCTTCTCGCGCGCGGGGCGGTTCATCGGCCTGGCCGGCAGCAGCACCGACGTGACCGAGCGGCGCGAGATCGAAATGGCGCGCGAGGAGCTGCTGCAGTCAGAGCGCGCCGCGCGCAACGCTGCTGAAAGCATGGCGCGGTTGAAGGACGAATTCCTGGCCACGCTGTCGCACGAACTGCGCACGCCGCTGACCACCATCCTGGGCTGGAGCGAACTGCTGCTGCAGCGGGTGGACGACACCAGTCCGCTGTTCAAGGGCCTGGGCGTGATCGCCAACAGTGCGATGGCGCAGAAGCGCTTGATCTCCGACATGCTGGACCTGAGCAGCATGCTGCTGGGCAAGGTGCAGCTGGAAGTGGAAGTGCTGGACCTGCGCGCGCAGCTCACCGAAGCCATGCGCGCCCAGGAGCTGGTAGCCGAAGGCAAGGCCCTGGACATGCAGCTGGTGGTGCCCGACGAGCCGGCGCTGGTCCTGGGTGATGCCACCCGCCTGCAGCAGGTGCTGTGGAACCTGCTCAGCAACGCAATCAAATTCACCCCGGCGGCCGGCTCGGTCACCGTGACCCTGTCCACCGACGGCGCGCACTGGTCGGTCAGCGTGGTCGACACCGGCGACGGCATCGCCCCCGAATTCCTGCGCCACCTGTTCAGCCGGTTCCGCCAGGCCGATGGCACCACCACCCGCCGCCATGGCGGCCTGGGCCTGGGCCTGGCGATCGTGCAGCAGCTGGTGGAACTGCACGGCGGCACGGTCACCGCCAACAGCGAAGGGCACGGCTGCGGCGCGGAATTCACCGTGCAGCTGCCGCGCTACCAGCCGCAGGCCGATGGCCGGCCGCTGCGCGAGGTGTTCAGTGGCCCGATCCATGAACAGCTGATCGAACCATACCCGTTGAAGGGCCTGCGCCTGCTGGCGGTGGAGGACCAGCCCGAAGTGCTGGAATACCTGCGCCGCCTGCTGGAAGAGCAGGGCGCGCAGGTCACCGCCGCGGCGTCGGCCGCCGAAGCGCTGGCCGTGCTGGACGACGGTGGGCATGAACACGTGGATGTCCTTCTGACCGACATCGGCATGCCGGGCATGGACGGCTACGGCCTGGTCAGCACCCTGCGCAACGACTTCAAGCTGGACGCGAACGCGCTGCCGGTGGTGGCGGTGACCGCGCTGGCCCGTGCCGACGACCGCAAGCGTGCGTTGGCCTCCGGCTTCCAGGAGCACGTGGCCAAGCCGTATTCGGTGGCCCAGCTGGTATCGGCGGTGCGCACGGTGCTGGCTGGCAAGCGATAGCGGCAGGGCTCGCTTGGGGCGGCATTGCCTGGTTGCCACGCAGGGCGTGGCAGTACGCGCGGGGGCCGATTACCCCGGGGTGCCGGAAAAACACCCGTAGAGCCACGCCCTGCGTGGCTGTCACGCAACCCCAAAGGAACCCATATGTCGCGTTACGCCCCCACCATCCTTACCGACCAGGCCGACATCGCCGCGCTTGAAGCGCTCCTGCCACAGCTGAAGGGCCAGACCCAGGTCGAGATCACCCTGGACGACGGCAGCGTGCTGCACGGCACGGTGGCGGTGCAGCCGACCGTGCAGCAGTACCGCGATGCGGACGAGAACGAAGGCAGCAACGGCCAGCTGCGCCTGGACGACCTGGCCTCTCCCGACCAGCAGCACGTGCTGTGGCTGGACCAGATCCGCGCGGTGCGTTCGCTGCCTCCGGTGGAATGAAAGCGTGCCGGGCTTGACCCGGCACCCCTTCTCAATGCTCGAACAGCTGTGGTTCCGCCTCGAAGCGGCGGGCATAGGCGCGCTCTTCGGCGACCCGCGCGACTTCCTCATCGGTTATGTCCGGTGCCCCGTACACGGCATAGGCCACGCTGCCATCGGTCTGCCGGCCGACCTGATGCAGTCGGTAGCGGGAGTGCCCGCCGCCGGTATCTTCGGGGTAGTGCACAGGCGGCTGTGCGGTTTCCAGGTCCATTTCGCTGTTATCGACCACGCCACCGACGAACAATGCGCGCATGAGCTACCTCCGTTGCGAATGAGCCTTCACCCTGACCCAGTGCATGTTGCGATGGCATCAAGGCAGCGTTGAATAAACGCAAATCGCGTCAGGAACGAGGCCGGACAGGCGAAACGGTAGAATGGCGCTCTCTTTTCAAGATGTGCCCCCGCATGGCTGCCCAGCACGACGCCCCCCTGGAAACCCTGTTGCTGCCGTTCGGCGGCGCGCTGACCTGGCCGGCCGGGCCGGTCCTGTTCCTGCGTGCCCGCGACGGCTGGCCGCTGCGTGAACGCGCGCAGCCCGGCCAGCTGGTCTGCGAGCAGAGCTTCCGCCCGTTTGCCGACGCGCTGGAGGGCAGTGGCTGGACCGTGCGCGATGAGCAGCAGCTGGCCGAGGATCCCACCCGTTACGCGCTGGTGCTGGTGCTGCCGCCGCGCCAGCGTGAAGAAGCCCGCGCGCTGTTCGCCCGCGCCCTGGCCCTGGCCGCCCCGGGCGGCATCGTGGTGGCCTGCCAGCACAACAACGAAGGCGCGCGTTCCGGCGAAGGCGACCTGCAGCAGCTGGCCGGGCTGGGCGGCAAGATGACCAAGAACCACTGCCGGGTGTACTGGACCGCGCCCCTGAACGGCCAACACGACGCCGCGCTGGCCCAGCGTTGGGCGGCGCTGGATGCGCCGCGCCCGATCCTGGGCGGGCGTTTCCAGAGCCGCCCCGGCATCTTCGCCTGGGACCGGATCGACCCGGCCTCGGCGCTGCTGGTGGAGCAGCTCCCCTCCGACCTGGCCGGCCATGGCGCCGACCTGGGCGCCGGCTTCGGCTACCTGTCCAGCGAAGTCCTGCAGCGCTGCCCGCAGGTGACCGGGCTCGACCTGTTCGAGGCCGAAGGGCGCGCGCTGGCGCTGGCGCGGGTGAACCTGGAGGCGCTGGGGTCCCCGGCGCGGCTGGGCTTCCACTGGCAGGACGTCACCGCCGGCATCGAAGGCCGCTACGACTTCATCGTGACCAACCCGCCGTTCCACACCCCGGCCCGCGCCGACCGCCCCGATATCGGCCAGCGCTTCATTGCCGTGGCCGCGCAGGCGCTGCGCCCGGGCGGGCGGATGTGGCTGGTGGCCAACCGTCACCTGCCGTACGAGCAGATCCTCAATGAAAGTTTCGGCGAGGTCCGCGTGGCGGCCGAGCGCGACGGCTTCAAGCTGATCGAGGCGACCAAGGCCAGCCGCAGTGCCACCCCGGCGCGGCCGCCGCGCAGCACCGAGCCGACGTGGGGCCGCGGAGGCCGCGCATGAAGCTGGTGAAGCTGCTGGCGAACCTGGGCTATGGCAGCCGCAAGCAGGTCCAGCTGATGTTCCGCGAGGGCCTGGTCACCGATGCCGACGGCGAGGTGCTGTACGCCGATGACGTGGTGGCGCACGAGGCGATCCGGGTCGAGGGCGAGCCGCTGGACCCGCCGCAGGGGCTGACCCTGATGCTGCACAAGCCGCGCGATTACACCTGTTCGACCAAGGACAAGGGCCGGCTGATCTACGACCTGCTGCCGCCGCGCTTCCGCGAGCGGTCGCCGCTGCTGTCGTCGGTGGGCCGGCTGGACCGCGATACCAGCGGGCTGCTGCTGATGACCGACGACGGCGCGTTGCTGCACCGGATCGTGTCGCCCAAGTCGCGGCTGGACAAGGCCTACCAGGTCACCCTGGCGCAGGATCTGGTGGGCGATGAAGCCGCGCGTTTCGCCAGCGGCGGGTTGATGCTGGAATCCGACGACAAGCCGCTGCTGCCGGCCGAGCTGCACGTACGCTCGCCGCGCGAAGCCGAGCTGGTGCTGCACGAAGGCCGCTACCACCAGGCCCGGCGCATGTTCGCTGCGGTGGGCAACCACGTGCAGGCGCTGCACCGCAGCCGCATCGGTGGGCTGTCGCTGGGCGACCTGCCGGAAGGGGAATGGCGCATGCTCGATGAGGGCGACCTGGACACGCTGTTCACCGGGCACCTGACCGACGCGCCATGACCGCCATTGCCGCGCTGCCGTTCCTGCCCGAGGCGGTCATCTTCGACATGGATGGCCTGATGATCGACAGCGAGCGGGTCTCCATCGCGTGCTGGTCGCAGGCCGCGCAGGAGCTGCAGCTGCCGTTCGCCGATGACTTCTGGCTGGGCATGGTCGGTCTGGGCGACCGCGACTGCGAACATCGGCTGCTGCGCCACATCGACGCGGCGCAGGTGGCCGCGCTGTATGCGCGCTGCCACGACCTGTATGAGGCGCGCACCCAGCAGGGGCTGCCGCTGCGACCGGGCATCGTGGCGCTGCTGCAGCTGCTGCAGGCGCACGCCATTCCGCGTGCGGTGGCGACCTCCACCCGCGAGCCGCGCGCGTCGCGCAAGCTGGCGGCGGCGGGGTTGCTGGGCTACTTCGACCACGTGGTCACCAGCAGCGACGTGGCCAACCCGAAGCCGGCGCCGGACATCTACCTGCTGGCGGCGAGCAGGCTTGGCAAGGACCCGGCGCGCTGCCTGGCACTGGAAGACTCGCCAGCGGGAACCCGCGCGGCGCTGGCCGCCGGCATGACCGCGATCCAGGTCCCGGACCTGGTGCATCCGGATGCCGACCTGCGCGCACTCGGCCACCGCATCGTGGATTCGCTCAGCGACGCCCACGCACTGCTGCTGCCGCTGCTGCCGCAGTAATTCCGACACGCGACGCCACGCACCGCTGCTGCCGACGGCGCTACGGTGATTCACACACATGACCCCCGCCGGTAGGGTCGCATCCCGATCGACCGCCGATAGCGGTGCCGGGTTCTTTGGGGCATGGACCTGAAACGAAAGCGGCTCTCCGTTCAACCGTCATGCGTTCGCCGCGCGTGGCGAATGCAATGGCGGTCGTTTGGGAACCGACCCTACCCGGCATGCGCCCCGTGTGTGCCTGCAAAAAACCCGGCACGTGGCCGGGTTTCTTGAACGCACATCGCAGGCGATCACACCCGCCCGAACACCAGCGCGGCATTGGTGCCGCCGAAGCCGAAGCTGTTGGACATCACCGTGTTCAACTGCTTGTCCTGGCTCTCGCGCACGATCGGGAAACCTTCCACGGCCGGGTCCAGTTCGCCGATGTTGGCCGAGCCGGCAATGAAACCATCGCGCATCATCAGCAGGCAGTAGATCGCTTCGTGCACGCTGGCCGCGCCCAGCGAATGGCCCGACAGCGCCTTGGTCGACGACAGCGGCGGAATCGATTCGCCGAACACTTCGCGCACCGCCTTCAACTCGGTCACATCGCCCAAGGGAGTCGAGGTGCCGTGCGTGTTGAGGTAGTCGATCGGGCCGCTGAGGTTCTGCATGGCCATGTTCATGCAGCGCACCGCGCCTTCACCGGACGGGGCGACCATGTCGGCACCGTCGGAGGTGACGCCGTAGCCCACCAGTTCGGCATAGATGCGTGCACCGCGTGCCACGGCGTGGTCGTAATCTTCCAGCACCAGCATGCCGCCGCCACCGGCGATGACGAAGCCGTCGCGGTCCTTGTCATACGGGCGCGATGCGGTGGCCGGGGTGTCGTTGAAGCGGGTGGACAGCGCGCCCATCGCGTCGAACATCACGCTCATCGACCAATGCAGGTCTTCACCGCCGCCGGCGAACATCACGTCCTGTGCGCCGTGGCGGATCAGGTCGGCGGCGGCGCCGATGCAATGCGCGGAGGTGGCGCAGGCGGCGGACAGCGAGTAGCTCAGGCCCTTGATCTGGAAGGCGGTGGCCAGGCACGCCGACACGGTGGAGCACATGGTGCGCGGCACCATGTACGGACCCACTTTGCGTACGCCACGCGCGCGCAGGATGTCGGCCGATTCCACCTGCCACTGGCTGGAACCACCGCCGGAGCCGGCGATCAGGCCGGTGCGCGGGTTGGCCACCTGGGCTTCGTCCAGGCCGGCGTCGGCGATGGCGTCGCGCATGGCGATGTAGGCGTAGGCGGAGGCATCGCTCATGAAGCGCTTGAGCTTGCGGTCGATCTGCGCGTCCAGGTCCAGTTCGATGTTGCCGCCGACGTGGCTGCGCAGGCCGGCTTCGGCGTGGTCGGGCAGGTTGCGGATGCCGGCGCGGCCTTCACGCAGGGCGGCGGACACCGTGTCCAGATCGTTGCCCAGGCAGGAGGTGATGCCCATTCCGGTAATGACGACGCGACGCATCAGAAGTTCTCGGTAGAAGTGAACAGACCTACGCGGAGGTCCTTGGCGGTATAGATTTCGCGACCGTCGACCAGCATGCGGGCGTCGGACTGCGCCATGACCAGCTTGCGGTTGATGACGCGGGTGATGTCGATTTCGTAGCTGACGCGCTTGGCGTCGGGCAGGACCTGGCCGGTGAACTTCACTTCACCGCAGCCCAGTGCACGGCCACGGCCGGGGGCGCCCAGCCAGGTCAGGTAGAAGCCGGTGAGCTGCCACATGGCATCCAGGCCCAGGCAACCGGGCATCACCGGGTCGCCGATGAAATGGCAGCCGAAGAACCACAGGTCGGGGCGGATATCCAGTTCCGCGCGCACGTAGCCTTTGCCGTGTGGACCGCCGTCATCGCGGATGTCGGTGATGCGATCGAACATCAGCATCGGGTC
>Ga0209257_1002741_pt1 | contig 16700 bp, 18 predicted proteins | sample AraplaCvi_mCL_r2_FD_184277 | JGI IMG/M metagenome (GOLD analysis project Ga0209257, IMG submission 184277) | Arabidopsis root microbial communities from North Carolina, USA - plate scrape MF_Cvi_mCL_r2 (SPAdes) (version 2) | ecosystem: Host-associated > Plants > Roots > Endosphere | place: USA...
AGGGTAGCCACCTGCAACGGCGGATAATGCGGCGACAGCAGCTTGAGCCCGGCGTCCATCAGCGCAAACAGCACCACGGCCAAGAGCATGAAAGCGATGGCAGGCAGGTGCGAGGCGCGGGAAGTCATCCCGCATTATCGCCAATTACCGCGCCGTATTCGCTCCGGAGCAAGGAAAAAGAGGCCTTCTGCGTTAACCTAATGGCCACCCACAACGCACAACGCACGCTCATGCCTTCCTTCGACGTCGTTTCCGAAGTCAACACCCACGAACTCACCAATGCGGTCGACCAGGCCAACCGCGAACTCACCACGCGCTTCGATTTCAAGGGCGTGGACGCCAGGTTCAGCCTGGACGACAACGTCATCAGCCAGTCGGCTCCCAGCGACTTCCAGCTCAAGCAGATGTCCGACATCCTGCGCGCGCGCCTGATAGCACGCGGCATCGACGCGCGCTGCCTGGAAGAAGGCGAAGTGGAGACCAACCTGGCCGGCGCGCGGCAGAAGATCACCGTCAAGCAGGGCATCGAACAGAAACTGGCCAAGAAGATCGCCGCGGCGATCAAGGAAGCCAAGCTCAAGGTCGACACCCAGATCAATGGCGACAAGCTGCGGGTCAACGGCAAGAAGCGCGACGACCTGCAGGACGCGATGGCGCTGCTGAAGAAGGGCGATTTCGAATTGCCATTGCAGTTCGACAATTTCCGTGACTGAAGCGCTCGTCTCCGCAGCCGTCGATCCGATTGCCGAAACACGGCGATGGCTGGAACGCGCGGTGATCGGGCTGAACCTGTGCCCATTCGCCAAGGCTGTGTACGTCAAGCAACAGATACGTTTCGTGCTGAGCGATGCCAGCACGCCCGAAGCGCTGCTGGAACAGCTGGCCGAAGAACTGCTGCTGCTACGCGACACTCCTGCCGACGAAATCGACACTACGCTGATCGTGCATCCGGACGTGTTGCAGGATTTCCTGGACTACAACGATTTCCTGGACAACGCGGACGCGGCCGTGGAAGCGCTGGATCTTGAGGGCGTGTTGCAAGTGGCCAGCTTCCATCCGGGCTACCAGTTCGCCGGCACGTCCTTCGAGGACATCGGCAACTACACCAATCGCTCGCCTTACCCCACATTGCACCTGCTGCGCGAAGACAGTGTGGCGCGCGCGGTCGAAGCGTTTCCGGATGCGGACGATATTGTTGACCGGAACCTGGCGGCCCTGGACAAACTGGGCCTCGAAGGCTGGCGCAAGTTGTTCTCCACCTAGCGTCAATGCGGACATAGTGCAGGCGCGGATGTAGGAGCGACGCCAGTCGCGAAGCTCTTGGATCCTAAGGTGTTCGCTGCTTCGCGACTGGCGTCGCTCCTACACCGGTTCTTTAATTGCCAGCCATGAATCCAATAGCGGCTTAGCTTCCTGCAATGACTCCACCACCGTCGCCTGCGACCGGGTCAGATCGGTGGGCGGTACCAGGTCGGGGACCTGGATCACCCGCATGCCGGCCGCAGACGCCGCGCGTACGCCGAACTCCGAATCTTCCAGCGCGATGCACTTTTCCGGCGGCATGCCCAGCCGCCGCGCTGCGAGCAGATAGAGATCCGGCGCGGGCTTGGCGTGGATCACATCGCTGCTGGTAACCACCTGTGCGAAGTAGCCATCGATGCCGCTGCGTGCCAGTTTGGTGCGTGCGCGCTCGCCGCGGGTCGAGGTGGCGACCGCCAAAGGAATCCCTTGCTCCGATAGATCCTGAAGCAATTCGCGCGCACCGGCCTTCAAGGGCAGACCCAGCTCGACCTTCCGGTCGTAGTCGAGCTTGCATTGCAGGGTCAGACGCTCGGCGCGTTCGGCACCCAGCAGACCATCCAGCAGTTCGGCGCAGCCTGCCTCGTGCAGGCCCACCATCGACAGCCACAGACTGTCGTCCAGGTCCAGCGATTGCGCCGCTGCGGTCTCGCGCCAGCAATCCAGGATGGCGCGCTCGCTGTCGATCAACAGGCCATCCATATCGAAAATCACCGCGCGCGCGTTCATGCGTCGAACAGCTCCGTTCGCGCCGCTTCATCCAGAATGCGCCACTCGCCGGAAGGCAGGTCTCCCAACCCGAGTCCCCCGATCCGACTGCGGTGCAACGCAGCGACATGGTTGCCGACTGCGGCGAACATGCGCCGCACCTGGTGGTAGCGGCCTTCGTGCAGGGTCAGGCGCACCTTGCGTGCGCCGATGATCTCCAGTTCGGCGGGCAGCAACGGCGTCTGTTCGGATTCCAACATCAGCGTACCGCTGGCGAAGGTTTGCGCTTCATCGCCACGCAAGTCTTCCGCCAAGCTGGCTTCGTAGACTTTGTCGAGTTTCGATTTCGGCGAAACGATCCGGTGCAGCAGGCCCCCGTCGTCGGTGAAGAGCAGCAGACCACTGGTGTCGCGGTCCAGCCGGCCCACCGAAGACAGCAGTGGCGAGCGCAACCGGTAGCGCGGCGGCAACAGGTCGTAGACGATGCGGCCCGGATCCTTGGTGGAACAGGTGTAGCCCACCGGCTTGTGCAGCATGATCAATAGACCCTGCGGCGGATCCAGAGGCTCGCCGTCTACACGCAGGTTGTCGTGATCCAGCGGATCGTCGGCGTACATCACCTCGCCGTGCGCATCGGTAATGCGGCCCTCGCGGAACATCATTGCGACCTGTTTGCGGCTGCCGTAGCCCAGGTTCGCCAGGTGCTTGACCAGCTTCATCGGGAAGACTTCTCCGCCCTGGCGGGCAACGCCTTGACCGCTTCGATCACCTTGAACCCATCGCGCTCGCCGGCCACGCGCACCTGGCCGAAACTTTCGTTCAACACCGCCTCGTACGGCAGGTGCCGGTTGGCGACCAGGAACAGGCGCCCGCCCGGCTTCAGCGCCTCGGCCGCCACGGCGATGAAGCGGCGACCGACATCGGGGCGGTCTGCGCGGCTCTGGGTGTGGAACGGCGGATTGCTGACGATGAAGTCGTATTGTTCCGACAACCCTTTGGTGACGTCGTGCCAACGGTAGGCCAGCTTCGCTTTGTCCTGGAATGCGGCCAGGTTCTGTTTTGCCAGATCCAGCGCGCGCGCCTCGGCTTCGTACAGATCCAGCGCCACGACCTTGCTGCCGCGCGCCAGGACCTCGGCGGACAGATAGCCGTAACCGGCGCCCAGATCGGCGCCCTTTCCCGCCAGATCGGCGGGCAGATGCTCCACCAGCAGGGCCGAGGCCGGGTCGATGCGATCCCAGGCGAACACGCCGGGTCTGCTGCGGAATCGTCCGCCTACGATGGCGCGCGGTGCATCCAGCTCGCTCCATGTGGCCAGCAGCGCCGCGTCGTGGCTGGCGCCCATCGGCTTGCTCCAGAACGCCCGGCAATGGTTCTTGGTCAGGCTTCCGCCCAGACCAGCGAGCTGTTTGAGATCGGCTTCGCCGGACTTGGCTCCCTCGTTGTTGGTGATGCTGGCCACCACTACGCCACCCGGCGCGCACAGCGACAGCGCGCGCGCGAACAACGCGCGCGCTTCCTCGCGCTGGCGTGGAGGCAACACCAGCACCAACGGATAGCGTGCGTCCGACGCGGAGGCATCGGCGATCACCTGCAGCCCGCCGCGTTCCAGTTCGTCGGCGAACGGCTTGTAACTCTGTTCGCAGACCAGCTGCGCCAGCGGCCACTGGCGCATCGTCACGCCTTCGCGCGCGCGCAGGAACAGCACCGCGCCTGCGGGCCACGCCAGAGCGCGGCTTGAGAAAGGCAGGAACAGGGAATCGAGCGCAGGGTCGGAATTGCTGGCGGCCAAATGGCGTCACCCGGAAAGAATCAGCAGTGATTCTACCCGCGCGGCCGTATGCCTCGAACGATTACGTTCGAACACGCATTGCAACCGCTCATCGGGATTGCGCTTACGATGTTAAAAAATGGTTGCGCATCGAAAACAAGCAGCGTATCGTGCGCGGCCTTCGCCCCCGTGGCGTTTTTTGCGACATCAAGAATTTCCATGAAACCGAACTTCGTCAACGCGATCCTGTTTGCACTGTGGCCCTCCCGCCGCAGCGCGGATGCGCGCGCCTGCATGAAGCCAAGCGATCGCCTAACCGGCGAACGCAACGGGTACACGCACACCTAATCACGGTCGGACTCCCTGGGAGATCGGCCACCCCGATCTCCCGAGGCAACGCGAACGCCCTCGGGTCGCAAAACCCGGGGGCGTTTTGTTTCCAGCGTTCGCAAAGGAAGCGCATGCAGCGCAAGAGTTCGGCAGATCCAGCCAACGGAAATTTCTTTTCGCCCTGAAGCATCCGGGCGCAGCGATGCTGCGCGCCCGAGGCAGGGGCGCGGCTGCGACCGGCGCATGTGCGCCGCGTGGTGATGCTTCGACGCGAGCGGCGCGAGGCTGGGTTTGCAACGCATAAGGCGCAGTGCGCCTGTACGAATTGCCGGTTGGCGACAGCCGGCAATACGGAGCATCGATCGAACACGTTACAGCGGTACGGCTTGCGATGCCGTCCGGTGCGCGCGGCTCTGCCGTGACGTATGCCGAAGCGTGGGAGAAGGTGTTTCGCGAGGGCGGTAGCTCATGTTGGATAGAGCAGCGGTGTAAAAGCCGAAGATCGCCGGTTCGATTCCGGTTCGTCCACCATTGGATAGCTCAATTGGATAGAGCATCGGACGGTTAATCCGACTGTTGCGGGTTCGATTCCCGCTCCACACATGACCTGTAACGTCATGACCAGGAACGAAAGTTCCACAACAGGAAACGCCCCGTGCCGCGTTCCGATTCTTTCGCGAAGGATTGCGGAAAGTGGAACAAGGCAGCGCCGGTGCGGCCGGATCGTCGCCCTGGAAGCGGACGGACGGAAGCGGACCGTCTTCATGGCTGAACATCGCCATGCAGACCGGAAACTTCCGGCTCTCCGCCTACAGCGCCACGGTTCCGCCTCGCTGGCGTCAAGGGGCGTTTCCACTTTTCTTCCCTTCTCTTCTCCCATCGGGAGAAGAGCCTGCTCCGTACTTGATACGGGGTGGCACGAAGTGAGGATGAGGGCATGAGAACTCCGACCTTCGGATGCATGCATCGCAAAGGGAAAGTCCACTCCCTCATCCGCTCTTCGGGCACCTTCTCCCAGTGGAAGAAGGAGAACCAACAGCTGCAGGCGGAACCGATCCGCGCCTGCGGCGTCATGCAATGGATCGGACCACCAGAGCCATACCAAGGAGTAGTGCCATGTTCTGGACCAAGAGGGTCGTGATCGGTGACGGCGAGCGCGGCCTGGTGTATCAAAATCGTCAGTTCCGGCGCGTGCTGGGCGCAGGCGTGTACCGTCTGTTCGATCCGCTGCAGCGCATCGAAGTGACCGTGCACAACATCGCCAATCCGGAATACGCCGGACGCGATGCCGATGCGTTGATCGCACGCCTGGGCGAGCGGCTGAACGAAACCTTCGTGCTGGCCGACATCGGCGCCGACGAAGTCGGCCTGGTGTCGAAGAACGGCAAGCTGGAAGACGTGCTGGCGCCGGGTTCGCGCAAGCTGTACTGGCGCGGTCTGGTCAAGGTCGAGGTGCAGCGCGTGTCGCTGGCAGAGACTCTTGAAGTCGATGCGGCCGTGGCACGGCGCCTGCGCCAGTTGGGCACTTTGTCCAAGCTGGCGGTGGTGGCCGAGGTGCCGGCCGAATCCGCCGGGCTGGTGTTCGTCGACGGCAAGCTGGCGCGCACGCTGGCGCCGGGCGCCTACGCCTTCTGGAACTTCCAGAAGAACGTGAGTGCCGAGGTGATCGAGTTGCGCGTGCAGGCGGTCGAGGTCTCGGGACAGGAGTTGCTGACCAAGGACAAGGTGTCCTTGCGTGTGAACCTGGCCGCCAGCATGCGCGTGACCGACCCGGTCGCCGCGCGTACCAAGGTGGCCAAGTTCGGCGACCACTTGTACCGCGAATTGCAGTACGGCCTGCGCAAGGCGGTCTCCGCCAAGACGCTGGACGAGCTGTTGGGCGACAAGGCCTCGCTGGACGCCGACATCTTCGGTTACGTGCGCGGCCAGGTCGGCGCGTTCGGCGTCGAGGTGCTGGGCGTGGGCGTGAAGGACGTGATCCTGCCGGGCGAGATGAAGAACATCCTCAACAGCGTGGTGCAGGCGGAGAAGGCGGCGCAAGCCAACGTGATCCGCAGGCGCGAGGAGGCGAACGCCACCCGTTCCCTGCTCAACACCGCCAAGCTGATCGAGGAGAGCCCGGTGCTGATGCGCCTGAAGGAGCTGGAGGCCTTGGAGAAGGTCACCGAGAAGATCGACAAGCTCACCGTGTTCGGCGGCCTGGACGGCGTGCTGAAGCAGTTGGTGACGTTGAAGTAACATCCCGTGCGTTCGCAGGGAAGCGGATGCGCGGATTTTCCATGGAACAAGGAGACGACACATGAGTACTTACGAACTGCTGCACGCCGAAGGCAGCGCCACCCCGATCAAGGGTTGGGTGCGCGGCGTGCCGCTGGAAGACCAGGCCCACGCGCAGCTGCGCAACATCGCCAGCATCCCGTTCGTCGGGCCCTGGGTGGCGGTGATGCCGGACGTGCACCTGGGCAAGGGCGCGACCGTGGGTTCGGTCATTCCGACCCGTGGCGCGATCATCCCCGCTGCGGTTGGCGTGGACATCGGCTGCGGCATGGCCGCGGTGCGCACCACCCTGCGCGCCAGCGACTTGCCCGACAATCTGGCGCAGTTGCGCTCGAGCATCGAGCGTGGCGTACCGGTCGGCAATGGACCGGGCGGCGAGCATCGCCGTCTGCCTGACAGCCATGAGACGCGTATTGCGCAGTCGGGGCTGCATGCGGGGTTGGAAGCGATCAAGCAGAAGCACCGCAAGATCCGCACCGACAAGCTGGAGCGCCAGATCGGCACGCTGGGCGGCGGCAACCACTTCATCGAAATCTGTCTGGACGAGAGCGATGCGGTTTGGGTGATGCTGCACAGCGGTTCGCGCGGCACCGGCAACCTGATCGGCAGCTACTTCATCGAGCGTGCGCGCGAGCAGTTGGCGCACCGCGTGCTCGGTTTCCACCTGCCGGACAAGGACCTGGCCTTCTTCATGGAAGGCGAGCCGTTGTTCGACGACTACGTGGAAGCGGTGTCGTGGGCGCAGGACTACGCGCGCCACAACCGCGAGGCGATGATGGCGCGGGTGCTGGCGGAAATGCGTCATCGCCTGCCCAAGTTCCAGTTGGAGAAGCTGGCGGTGAACTGCCACCACAACTACGTGCAGAAGGAAACGCACGGCGGCGAGGAACTGCTGGTGACCCGCAAGGGCGCGGTCAGCGCGCGGGCGGGCGAGTTGGGCATCATCCCGGGCAGCATGGGCACGCGCAGCTACATCGTGCGCGGCAAGGGCAACGCGGACAGCTTCCACAGCTGCAGCCACGGCGCCGGCCGCGTGATGAGCCGCACTGCGGCAAGGCAGAACATCACCCTGGCCCAGCACCGCGAGGCCACCGCGCACGTGGAATGCCGCAAGGACGCGGCGGTGGTGGACGAATCGCCGGCCGCCTACAAGTCGATCGACGCGGTCATGGCCGCGCAGGGCGACTTGGTGGAAGTGGTGCATACCTTGAGGCAGGTGATCTGCATCAAGGGTTGAGTGGGCGCCGCCTGGCAACGGGCGGCGCTTTTTGTTTGTGCGTGCTTGCGGCCCCTCACCCGGCCTTCGGCCACCCTCTCCCCGCAAGCGGGGCGAGGGACGCTTCTTTGTTTGTTGGTGCAATCTGGAAGTTCGTCGCGTGTTGGCAACTTGGCGCACAACATAGCGCCGCGCCTATAGACGCGTGCGTCAAGGCGTCAGCACAACGAAATCTCAATCCGCGTCCCTCGCCCCGCCTGCGGGGAGAGGGTGGCCGAAGGCCGGGTGAGGGGCCTGCAGCGCTCTTGATATTTCATCCAAGACTGCATCGGTATCCCGCAACACCTCATCATTCCAGAACCGCAGCACCCGGAACCCCAGCTTCTCCAGATACAAGGTGCGCAACCCATCCGCATGCTGCTGCGCGGGCTCGAGATGCTGGCTGCCATCCAGCTCGACGATCAACTTGAGGTCAAGACAGACGAAATCCAGATAGAACGGCCCCACCCTGTGCTGCCGACGGAACTTGCATTCATGCAGCCGGCGGGCGCGCAGGCACTGCCAGATCAGCAATTCCGCATCCGTCTGCCCACGACGCAATGCCCGTTCGGTGCTGTGATCCTGTTTGCCGCGCATGATTGCCTCCTTGGCCGATGAGGCCAAGGTAGGCAGCGCACTAACGTCGCGTTATCGGTGAATTCCCCCAGCCGCGGTAAGAATCCGCCGCGTCCAGAGGTGCGAAAGTCAGCCCTGCAATTCCCGCAACGTCACCGAAGGCGGCGCATCCAACACCCGGCGCGTGGCGAAAAGCCCCGCCACCAGCGCGGCCAGCATGCCCAATCCCCCACCGATAGCGGCGAGCGACCAGTTGGCCTTCCACGGCAGATCGAACACCTGGGTGGCGATCACGCCGGACAACACCGATGCTGCGATGGCCGCGACCAGGCCCGAGAGCAAGCCGATAGCCGCGAACTCCGATGCCTGCGCGAGCCGCAGCTGCCGACGGCTGCCGCCCAGCACGCGCATCACGCCGCCCTCCAGCAAGCGCTCGTCCTGGCTGGCGCTGACCGCCGCCAGCAATACCAGCACGCCTGCGGCCAGCGAGAACCAGAACACCACCTGGACCACGGTCGACACCTGGTCGGCGGTGCTGCGTACCTGCTTGAGCACCGCATCGACGTCGATCACCGACAGATTGGGGAAACGCTCGACCAATTGAGCGGTGAAACGCTTCTGCGTGGGCGGCACGCTCACGGCGGTGATGTAACTGGCCGGGTAACCGTTCATCGACCCGGGCGAAGCGATTACGAAGAAATTGGGACGGAAGCTTTCCCAATCCACGCTGCGCAGACTGGTGATCTTTCCTTCGAAGGCCTGGCCGGCGATATCGAAGGCCACGCGGTCGCCGATCTTCCAGCCCAGCTGTTCGGCAAAGCGCTCTTCCACCGAAAGCTCCGGCGTGGCCGGCGTACGTCCGTTCCAGAACTCGCCGGCGGTGACCTTGTTGTCGTCGCGCAGGGTTGCAGCAGTGGAGAGATTGAACTCGCGTTCGGCCCGTCGCCGCGCTTCCTGGTCGTCCGCGTAGTCGGCGCCGCTGGTGGGCTTGCCGTTGAGCGACACCAGCCGCCCGCGGATCATCGGGAACAACACAGGCGGGGCGATCTTCTGTTCGGCCATGAACGCGTTCACATCGGCCTGCTGGTCTTCCTGCACGTTGATGATGAAACGGTTGGGCGCATCGGCGGCCAGCGACAACTGCCAGCGGTCCAGCAGATCGGTGCGCACGAAGGTCAGCAGCAACAGCGCCATCAAGCCCAGGCCCAGCGCAGACACCTGCGCCACGCTGGTGCCCGCGCGACGACTGACGTTGGCCAGTCCATAACGCAGGCTGCCGCGCAGACGCGAACGCAAACGACGCACCAGCAGGATCATCAACCACGCCAGCAAGGCGAGCACCGCCAGCGTACCCAGGATGCCCAGCAGCATCGCCGTGCCCAGGGTCGCCGAACCCGCTTTCCACCACAGCAATGCGCCCAAACCGACGAAACCCGTCAATGCCACCAGCCAGGCGCTGGGTTCGGTGGGATCCAGGTCGCGGCGCAGAACGCGCAAGGCGGGCACGCGGCGCAGCGCCAACACTGGCGGCGCGCCGAAAGCCAGCAGCACGATCATGCCCACGCCGTATCCCTGCAACGCAGGCAACCAACCTGCGGGGGGAATGGAGATTTTCATTTCCGCCTGCAACCAGCTGCCGATCGCCCACTGCAAGCCATAGGCGATCACCACGCCCACGGTGCAGGCGATCAGGCCCAGCAGAATCAGTTCGCCCACGTGAATACCGACCAAGGTGCGCTGGCTGGCGCCAAGGCAACGCATGACCGCGGTGCCGGAGAGATGGCGTTCGCTGTGGCGGCGCGCCGCCATGGCCACGGCGACCGCGGCAAGCACTACCGAAACCAGCGCGGCCAGGCCGAGGAAACGACCGGCGCGATCCAGCGAGGAGCGGATTTCCGGGCGCGCATCGCTGATGGTTTCCAGGCGCTGTCCGCGCGCCAGCGCCGGGCGCGCGAGGGCGGTGAAGCGCTCCACCGCGGCGGCATCGCCGGCCACCACCAGGCGATAGCCCAGGCGGCTGCCTTCCTGCACCAGGCCGGTGGCCGGCACGTCGGCAAGATTGAGGAAAACCTTGGGCGCGACGTTGAAGTAGTCCATCGAAGCGTCGGGTTCCTGCACCACCAGCGCCGTCAGACGCAATTTCGAATCGCCGATGCCGATGCTGTCGCCGATCTTCGCATCCAGTGTCTCGGCGCCGGATTGGCTCATCCATAGGGTGCCCGGCGCGGGGACGCCTTGGGCATCGTGTTCGGCACCGCCGGCGACGTCGATGATGCGGAAGCTGCCACGCAGCGGGAAGCCTTCGCCCAACGCGCGCAGATCGCCAAGACGAAGCTGTTCGCCGGCGCGGATCATGCTGTCCAGGCTGAGCGTCTCGGTGCGGCGCAGGCCGGCGGCGTTGGCGGCTTGGCGCACGGCGCCGGTGATGGGCGCGTCTCCGCGGACCACGGCATCTCCGCCGAGCAGTCGGTTGGCTTCGATCGCCAGCGCGCGCTCGGCGCGGTCGGTGACGAAGCCCACTGCGGTCACCGCCACCACCGCCAATACCAGCGCGGCGAACAGGATGCGGATATCTCCTGCGGCCGCATCGCGCAGCAATTGCCGCCACGCCATCCGCACGGTCTTCATGCAGCGGCGCCTTCGCCGACCAGCGCGCCGCTATCCAAGCGCAGGATGCGGCCGCAGCGTCCTGCCAGCTGCTCGTCATGGGTGACCAGCACCAGGGTGGTACCCGCTTCGGCATTCAGGGCGAACAACAGCTCGATGATCGCCTGCCCGGTATGGGTGTCCAGGTTGCCGGTGGGTTCGTCGGCGAACAACAACGAAGGGCGGGTGACGAACGCGCGCGCCAGCGCCACGCGTTGCTGCTCGCCGCCGGAAAGCTGGCGCGGATAGTGGCCCAGGCGCTCGGCCAATCCTACTTTCTGCAGAATCTGCTGCGCCGGCGTCTGCGCATCGGCATCGCCGCGCAGTTCCAGCGGCAACATCACGTTCTCCAGCGCGGTCAGCGAGGGCAGCAACTGGAAGCTCTGGAAAACGAAGCCGACCTTCTCGCCGCGCACCCGCGCGCGTCCGTCTTCGTCCATCGTGGAAAGCGCTTCGCCATCGAGCACTACGCTGCCGTCGCTGGGGCTGTCCAGCCCGGCAAGCAACGAAAGCAAGGTGCTCTTGCCCGAACCGGAAGCGCCGACTATCGCCACCGTGTCGCCATGGCCTATCCGGAAACCCACGTTCTGCAGGATGGTCAGTTCGCCCGAGGGCAATGGCACGCGCTTGCCCAGGGCACTGACCTGCAGAGCGGGACGCGCTTCCCGCGTTGTACCTTCGGGCCGCGCAGCTTCAGTGCGCAGTTCGGTTGAATCGGCCATGATGGTCCTTGGTGTTTGTCCACCCATGATCGGGAGACGTTATTAGATGTTCTTTGCGAACTTGCGATATGTGGCGGCGCGCGGCCGCATTCAATGTGCCATAGGTTGGGTGTTGCTGGTTTTCGCGACACTTGTCCCGGCTTCGTTCGCGCAAACGACGCCTGCGCCCGGCGCACGCACCATTCTGGTGATGGGAGATTCGCTTTCGGCCGCTTACGGCCTCAGCGCCGCGCAGGGCTGGGTGGCGTTGACCGCCGATCGGGTGAAAAAGACCCGACCAGGCTGGCGCGTGGTCAACGCCAGCATCAGCGGCGAAACCACCGCCGGCGGCGCATCGCGCATCGCCGGCGAGCTGAAACGCAACCGTCCGGCCGTGGTGGTGATCGAACTGGGCGCCAACGACGGCTTGCGCGGTCTGCCCCTGCAGCAGACCCGCACCAACCTGGAACGCATGATCAAGCTGTCGCAGGCCGCCGGCGCCAAGGTGCTGCTGGTCGGCATGCGCATGCCGCCCAACCTGGGACGCGACTACACGCAGGGGTTCGAACGGACGTTCAGCGAGCTTTCCAAGCAATACAAGACCGCCTTCCTCCCTTTCCTGCTGGAACCCATCGCACTGGACCGTAGCGCCTTCCAGGCCGACAACCTGCATCCGATCGCCAGCGCGCAGCCGAAGCTGCGCGACCATGTCTGGAAGTCCCTTGCACCCTTGCTCAAATGAAGCGTCGCCGACGATGGGCGCAAGACCCTTCACGCGGGCTTGCCGCAATTACAACGCCAACTTCATACAACCCCAACAACGCGTTTGCGATGCTGCGGGCCATATGATGGTTTCTTAGCCTCTCGGGAGAACAGCGATGCGTGCTCTATTCATCGGCGGCGTGGTCGACAACAGCGAAATGGATCTGGACGGAAGCCAGCCACCGGTGCATTACCCCGAAAACAGCGGCAGTGGCCGCCCGCGGTATCGGCTGCATCAGGTCGGTCAGCGCAATGACGGCAGCATCGCCTATGCGGTCTACGGCGCGCCCGATCTGGCCGACCAGGAAGTGGAGCGCGTTGCCGACGAACGTGGCTACGCACGGCGTTTCGAAGCCAAACCGACCCCTGCGACGCATTGAGACACCTAAGGCAAAGTAGGACTTTTCCTACGCGACAAAGGGCGAACGCCCTAATGTGATTCGCATCACATCGGCTCAGGATGCTGCTGCGGCGCCAACATCGCCGCAGGAGAATCCGACATGCAGCGCTTGATATTCACCCTGGTGTCCGCGCACAGCGGCTGGCAGCTCTATGAAGGCGACCAGGGCCGGCTGTGGTTCGCCTCGCGCACCGACGCGGTGGAAACGGCCGACTTGATGGCCACCTCCCTGCACGAGAACCATGGCATTCCGACCGCAGTAGTCATGGATATGGCCGGCCGGGAGTCGGTGATGCTGGTTTGCCGCGGCTGAAGCACGGGCACGGACCGCAACGCGCGGTCAGACACAGTCTCAGCGGTTCTGCGCTGCAGGAATGCCGGCCAGCTGGCGCAGCGCCTGTTCGAACAGCTCCACGGGCTGTCCACCCTGCACAAGATGCCGGTCGTTGAAGATCACCGACGGCACCGCGCTGATGCCCTGCTCGCGATAGAAGCGCTGCTGCTGGCGCACGTCTTCGGCAAATTCGTCGCTGGCCAGGATCTGCCGCGCGCGTGCGCCGTCCAGGTCCACCGATTCGGCCACGTTTGCCAGGGTCTCGGCTGAAGAGACATTCTGCCCCTCGGTGAAGTAAGCGCGCAGCAGCGCATGCTTGAGCGCCAGCTGACGCCCTTCGCCCTGGCTTTGGGCCCAGTGCAGAAGGCGGTGCGCGTCGAAGGTGTTGTACACATGGCTGCGCTTGTCCATGCGGAACTCGAAGCCCAGTTCTGCGCCGCGCGCACGGATGGCTTCGCCATTGCTCGCCGCCTGTTCGGCGGTGATGCCGTACTTGCGGGTGAGGTGCTCCACCGCGTCCTCGCCCTCGGGGGGCATTTGCGGGTTCAGTTCGAACGGCTGGAAATTCAATTCCACCTGCAAGCCCTCCACCCGTGCCATCGCCTCTTCCAACGAGCGCAAGCCTACCGCGCACCAGGGGCAGGCGACATCGGAAACGAAATCGATCTTGATCGGCTGGGACATGAAGAGGGCCTCGGGGCGCGGAATGCAGTTGCCATGGACATGGTGTTGGCAATCGCCGATTCAATCGCCTTGCCGCTGGAAAGGTTAATTCCGCGTGATGCATCCAAGCGCCGTGGTGGTCGCGTAAGTCCTCTTGAACCGCGCATTCCAGGCCCGCGGGCCCGACGTGCGGCGCTTTACCCATCCACTACGGAGCACACCATGAACAAGAATCTCATCGCCATAGCCTTGCTTGCCGCCGTCGCCGCCTCGTGTTCGGCCAAACCGGCTGCCGACACCGCTGCCGCCGAAGTCACCCCTGCCGAAGCGATGCCGGTCACTTCCGCGCCCGCCGAGGCGGCCGCACCCGCGGCCAATCCCATGGTGGGCGGCGCAGAAATGCTGGCCAGCCGCGACATCATCGATAACGCGGTCAATTCCGCCGACCACACCACCCTGGTGGCCGCGGTGAAGGCGGCCGGTCTGGTGGACACCTTGAAAGGCGCCGGACCGTTCACCGTGTTCGCCCCCACCAACGCCGCCTTCGACGCGCTGCCGGCAGGCACGGTGGACAAGCTGCTGAAGCCGGACATGAAGGCTGACCTGACCAAAGTGCTGACCTATCACGTAGTGCCCGGCAAGCTGGATGCCGCGGCGATCACCGACCTGATCGCCGCCGGCAATGGCAGCGCCACGCTCAACACGGTCCAGGGCGAGGCCCTGACCGCGCGTGCCGTCGCCGACGGCATCACCGTGACCGACGCCAAAGGCAATGTGGCCAACGTGACTACGGCTGACGTTTACCAGAGTAACGGCGTCATCCACGTGGTGGACAAGGTCTTGATGCCGTAAGCGTCCTCGTCGTCGCTTGCGGTGTCTCTCGAGGGGACGGCCACGGCCGTCCCCTTTTTTATGCGCTGCCGGCGCGGGGCCGGGCGCCTGTTGTCACAAAACTGGCATGGCGCGCGCGTAGCTTGCTTGTCACCAGACTGTCTTGAAAGCCGGGATCCGCTTCCCCATGCTCGTCCCCACCGCTGAAGCGCCTCCCTTCAACGGCATGCCCTGCCTGGTGTGGGCCTACGCTTTCGACGCCGACGGCAGCGCCCACGGCCTTGAAGTGGAAACGCTGGCCCCCGCGGCACTGGCTGCCGCCCAGGCCAGCCATCCCTGGTTGTGGCTGCACTTCAACACCAGCGACGCGCGCACCGCCCAGGCCATCGCCCTGCTGGACCTGCCCGAAGCGGCCAGCGAGGCCCTGCTCTCGCACGACACCCACGTCAGCCTTCAACTGGAAGGGGACACCGCGTTCGGAGTCTTCGTCGACTGGCACCACCAGCGCGGCAGCGACCACAGCCGGCAGTCGTTCGCGCGCGGCGACAACGAAGTGGGCTGGCTGCATTTCGCGCTGACCGAAGGCCTGATCGTCAGCGCGCGACGGCAGGCGCTGCGTTCGGTGGAACAGGTACGTCAGCAGGTGCGCAGCGGCGCGCGCTTCGATTCCCCTGCCGAGGCGCTGGAAGCCATCGTCGAGCGCTTTGCCGCTTCGGTCGCCCACGCCACTTTGGAGTTGGGCGGGGAACTGGACCATATCGAGGACCGCGTGCTGGCCGACCATATCGGCGAGGAACGCCGCGACCTGGCCTTGCTGCGGCGCCAGGCCGTGCACATGCACCGGCCGCTGACCGCGCTGCGACGTGTGCTGCGCCAGTTCGAGCAACGCTACGCCGCCAGCTCCACCCATTCCCTGGTGCCGGCAGCCACGCGGCTGTCGCAGCGCTTCGACGAACTGGACAGCGATGTGGCCACGCTGCACGAGCGCGCGCGGCTGCTGCAGGACGAAGTGGCCGCCAAACTGGCCGAACAGACCAACCGGCACCTGTTCGTGCTCTCGGTGGTCACCGCGCTGCTGCTGCCGCCCACGCTGGTGGTGGGCGTATTCGGCATGAACATGGAAAACCTGCCGCTGCTGCAAAGCCCGCACGGGTTCGGCATCGCCATGGGGCTGTGCCTGGCTTCCAGCGTGTTCGTGTATGTGCTGCTGCGCAGGTTCGGCGTGGGGCGCTGACTTTGGCCGCCAGCAAACAGAAAACCGGCCGTGGTGAGCCTGTCGAACCACGCTCTTGGAGCTGGTAGCGGACAACCTGGTTCGCTTCTTCCGCTGAAAGCGTGGTTCGACAGGCTCACCACGAACGGGAACTCCGACAGGCTCACCACGAACGGGAAAAGGCTGCCCCCAGTGGAAATACGGCCATCGCGTCCCCATCCTGTGTCCACGCAGACCGCTTGCGTCTTCGCAGCCGCTCAATGCCGTACTGCATAGACTTCGATCCCTACCCAGGAGCCCTCCCATGAGCGCATTCGACCTCACCCCTCCCAGTCCCGCCCAGCGCCAGCAGCTGATCGACGGCCTCAACAGCGAGGAACGCCGGGTGCTGCTGGAGCACGGCACCGAGGCGGCGTTCTGCGGCGTATTCCTGGACAACAAACTGGAAGGCGTCTACACCTGCCGGCTATGCGGGCTGCCGCTGTTCCGCTCCAGCGCCAAGTTCGATTCGGGCACCGGCTGGCCCAGCTTCTTCAAGCCCTACGACGACGCGCATGTGAAAACCATCCGCGACACCAGCTACGGCATGATCCGCACCGAGATCGTCTGCGCGCGCTGCGACAGCCACCTGGGTCACGTGTTCCCCGACGGCCCGCCGCCGACCGGCGAGCGCCACTGCCTCAATTCGGTGTCGCTGGGTTTCACCGAACACGGCGCGCCCTTGCCCGATCCGTTGCTGCGGGGCGGCGCCGAAGCCGGCGCAGCGGACTGACCGCGCGGCGATGCATGAATGCGAAGCAACGGCTGCGCAACGGATGCGGCGCTGGCGGCGTACCGGGTGCAGAGGAGCGCAGTATCGTGCTGCCGCCCCGCCCAAGGAGTCACCCCCATGAAAAAAACCTCTCTCTTCGCGGGCATCCTGCTGACCTTGCTG
>Ga0209257_1002742_pt1 | contig 16697 bp, 16 predicted proteins | sample AraplaCvi_mCL_r2_FD_184277 | JGI IMG/M metagenome (GOLD analysis project Ga0209257, IMG submission 184277) | Arabidopsis root microbial communities from North Carolina, USA - plate scrape MF_Cvi_mCL_r2 (SPAdes) (version 2) | ecosystem: Host-associated > Plants > Roots > Endosphere | place: USA...
GGCCCGCTCGACGGACTCTTCGTCGGCCTGATCTCCGGCACCAGCGCGGACGGCATCGACGCCGCGCTCGTCCGCTTCAAACACGACCCCAGCCAACGCCCCGGCGATCGCGACGCGGTCGAACTGCTGCTGGGCCGCACCTACGCCTGGGACGACGCGCTGCGCGCGCGGCTGGTCGCGCTGGGCCAGGGCTCGGACGCGCAGTCGCTGGACGAACTGGGCACGCTGGACGTACAGATCGCCGAAGCCTTCGCCGACGCCACGCTGCGGCTGCTCGCCGAAGCCGGCGTGCCCGCGGGCGAGGTGCGCGCGATCGGCTCGCACGGCCAGACGGTGCGGCATCGCCCGGAAGGCGCGCGTTTCGACGGCCAGAATCCTTTCACCTGGCAGATGGGCGACGGCGGACTGATCGCCGAGCGCACCGGGATCGCCACCGCATCCGACTTCCGCCGCCGTGACGTCTCCGCCGGCGGCCACGGTGCACCGCTACTCCCCGCCCTGCACGCCGCGCTCCTGTCCGATGCAGGCGAAGATCGCGCCGTGCTGAACCTCGGCGGCATCGCCAATTTCACGCTGCTGCCGATGGACGGGCCGGTGCGCGGTTTCGACACGGGCCCGGCGAACTGCCTCCTCGATGCGTGGTGCCTGCGCCACACCGGCGCGGCCTACGACGCGGGCGGCGCGTTCGCCATGCAGGGCGAGTTCGACGCGGAGTTGCTGGCGCGACTGCTGGACGAAGCGTGGTTCATGCTCCCACCGCCCAAGAGCACCGGCCGCGAGCAGTTCCACCTGAAATGGGTCGAACGCCGCCTCGACGGCGACGAGTCGCCCGCAGACGTGCAGGCGACGCTGATGGAGCTGAGCGCCATCACCATCGCCGACGCCCTGCGCGCGCACCAGCCGACGACGCGTCGGGTGCTCGCATGCGGCGGCGGGGTGCACAACCCGCGGCTGCTGGAGCGCATCGGCTCGCATCTGCCGGGCGTGACTGTCGAATCCACCGCGCGGCATGGCGTGGACCCGAACTTCGTCGAAGCCATGGGCTTCGCCTGGCTGGCGCGGCAGACGCTGTCCGGACTGCCCGGAAACCTGCCCAGCGTGACCGGCGCGCGTGGGCCGCGCGTTCTCGGCGTGGTGCATCTGGCCGCCTGAGGGCGGCCCGCTTTCCGCGCGTCAGCCCTTCTGGGCGTACGCCATCAGGTCGCGGTCGACGTCGGTAAGCCCCTGGCTTTCCAGCGTCGCGGCATTGATGTCCGAAGACCGCTCGACACGACCGATCTTCGAGAAGCCCGGATCGCTCGGAATGCCTTCCAGTGCGGAAATGGCGGCCTGCAGCGCGCTCGCGTCGGATTCGTTGAAACGGGCGGCGAGCTCGGCCTCGCACGCGAACAGCCCGTGCTCGAGCAGGTGCATCAGCGCTTCCTGCAACGGCCAGCTGCGCATCTGCGCCACGCGCTTGACGCGGTCCAGGAGCAGCGGGTCGATGTCGTGAAGGATGATGTCGGTCATTCGGATTTCTCTTGCAGGCCCGTCCTGTCAGGCGCGGTCTGGTCATTCCACCGCGCGGGCGGCGATGCCGGTGCGGCGGGCGGCCAGGACCAGGCAGAGCAGAAGCGCCGGGATGCCGATCAGGGCCGTTCCGGCGAAGAATAGCGAATACGCCTCGAGCAAACTGCGGCCCACTTCCAGTTGTTCGATCGTCCAGCCGGACAGGCCCTTCAGCACCTTGCCCGGCAGGGCGTAGAAGGAACTCAGCAAGGCGTACTGCGTGGCCGTGTAGCCGGCGGTGGTCAGGCTGGACATGTAGCCGATCAGCGCCACACCGGCGAAGCCCGAACAGAAGTTGTCGATCACCATCACCGCCGTGAAGACGCCTGCGTCGGCACCGTGCAGCGCCAGGTACGAGAAGGCGAGATTCGAGCCCGGCCCCAGCACCGCGCCTGCCATCAGCGTCGTGAAGAAGCCGAAGCGCACCGCGCACAGGCCGGCGGCGGCGATGCCCAGCGTCGTGGCGAACAAACCGAAACTGCCGCGAACCGCGCCGACGGTTTCCTTGTCCATTCCCAGATCGGCATAGAACGGGTTGGCCATCGGGCCCAGCACGAAGTCCGGCAGGCGGTACAGGCTGATCGCCAGCAGCATCACCAGCGCCCATTTGCCGTGTTCGCGGAAGAACACCACGAACGGCGCCACGATCGCGTCGTACAACCCCTGCACCGACAGCAGCGAGCCGTGCGACACGGCAGCGGCCTGCACGCTGGCCGCCGGCTCCCGCGCCAGGAACGTCGCGATGATGCCCACGCCCATCAGCGCGGCCATCAGCTCGTACGACATCGACCAGCCGATGTGCGCGGCGAAGATGAGGATCAGCGAATCGGTGACCAGCAACGCGCCGCGATAGCCCAATGCGGATGTCGCCGTGAGCAGGCCCTGTTGTTCATTGCTGGAGGCGATCTCGATGCGCCACGCGTCGATCACGATGTCCTGCGTCGCCGAGGCGAACGCCACGATCAGCGCCATGGCGCCGAACACCACCAGCTGGTCGAGTTCCTGCCCACCCAGCAGCAGCCGACCTTCCTGTGGCTGGATCATCGCCATGCCGGCGAGGCCGGCGGCACAGACGATCTGCGACAGCAGCATCCAGCCACGACGCCTGCCCAGGAACCGGCCGAGCAGCGGCGCGTCGAGCTTGTCGATCACCGGTGCCCACAGGAACTTCAGCGAGTACGCCAGGCCGACCCACGAGAGGAAACCGATCGTCGACAACTCGATCGCGTTCTCGCGCATCCAGTAGCCGAGCGTGTTGCCGACCAGGTAGATCGGAATGCCGGAGCTGAAGCCCAGTAGCAGCATCGCCAGCACTTTCGGCTCGCGCAGGTTGGCCGCGACCAGGCGCCAGCCCTTCAGTGGCTTCGGCGCGTCCGCCGGCGCGCGCTCAGAGGTCATAGTCGACGCTGAAAGGCGCGTGATCGGAAAAACGCGGTTCGCGCAGGATCGAACATGCCTTCAGTTTCGACGCGAGCGACGGCGTGCACAGCTGGTAGTCGATGCGCCAACCCACGTTGTTCGCGCGTGCGGCGCCGCGGTTGCTCCACCAGGTGTAGTCCTGGCCTTCGGCGTGCAGCGCGCGATAGGCGTCGACCCAGCCGGAGGTATCGATGCACAGCCCGTTGAGCCACTCGCGCTCGGGCGGCAGGCAGCCGGAATTCTTCTGGTTGCTCGACCAGTTCTTGATGTCCAGCTTCGATCGCACGATGTTCCAGTCGCCGCACAGCACGTAGTCGCGGCCGCTGGCGAGCCATTCGTCCAGGTGCGGCTTGAGCCACTCCATCACCTCGAACTTGAAGCCCTGCCGCAACTCGCCCGACGAACCGGACGGGATGTAGAACGACACCACGCTCAGGTTGCCGAAACGCGCTTCGATGTACCGGCCTTCATCGTCGAAAGGCGACCAGCCCATGCTCGTGCGGACTTCATCCGGCTCGCGCCGGCTGTAGATCGCCACGCCGCTGTAGCCCTTCTTCGTGCTCGCGTCCTTGAACCATGCGCGATAGCCCTCCGGCAGGAACTGCGGGCCGGCGAGCTGGTGTTCCTGCGCCTTGGTTTCCTGAACGCACAGGACGTCGGCGTCCTGCGTGCGGAACCAGTCGAAGAAGCCCTTGGTGGCGGCCGAGCGCAGACCGTTGGCGTTGAAGCTGATGATGCGCATGCGCACTCCACGACGATGTGCGCACGATCATAGCCGCTCGCGCCGCGCCGCACCGGCCGGCGTGGAGGGGCGCGGCGCTATCATGCCCGCCATGTCCGCCGTCACTGCCCGCGTCCGCGTCGAACCGATCGTGGATCCCGACTCGCCTGCCGCCCGCGCGGTGCGTGCGCTTCGCGTGGCGCCGGATCAATACCGCTACGTCGGCGACACCGCCTTCAACCTCGGCGACACGCTGCGCGATCCGATGAGCGAGGCGATGGCGGTGATCGCGGACGATGAGGTGGTCGGCTTCTACCGGCTCGATTTCGCGCCCAACGCGGTCGTTGGCCGCTCGCTCGGCGCACCGAGCGTCGGCCTGCGCGCGTTCGTGATCGAGCACCGGCAGCAGGGGCGGGGCTACGGTCGCATGGCAATGACCGCCTGCTGCGACGACCTTCGCCTGCGCCATCCCGGGCGCGCGATCGTTGTGCTCACGGTCAACTGCATCAACGCGCCGGCGATCGCCGCGTACCTGAAGGCCGGTTTCACCGACACCGGCGAGCTTTTCCACGGCGGCAGCGCCGGCCCGCAGCACGTGATGCTGCAGTTCCTCCATCCGCTCCCCCACCCGCACCCGACGACATGACCCAAGACCATCGCGCCCGTTTCCTCGACTTGGCCCTGCGCGCCGACGCCCTGCGCTTCGGCGAGTTCACCCTCAAATCCGGGCGCCAGAGTCCCTACTTCTTCAATGCCGGCAGGTTTGATTCGGGCACCGCGCTCGCCGGCCTGGCCGCCTGCTACGCCGATGCCATCGACGCCCACGGCGTCGCGTTCGACCTGCTGTTCGGCCCCGCCTACAAGGGCATTCCGCTGGCGACCGCGCTGGCGTGCGAGTACGCCAACCGCGGTCGCGACCTGCCGGTGGCGTTCAACCGCAAGGAAGCCAAGACCCACGGGGAGGGCGGCAACCTGATCGGCGCCCCGCTCAAGGGCCGGCGCGTGCTGATCGTCGATGACGTGATCACGGCCGGCACCGCCATCCGCGAGGCGCTTGGCCTGATCGCCGAAGCCGGCGGCGAGGTGGCCGGCATTGTCATCGCGCTCGACCGACAGGAAGCCATCGACCCGGCCAAAACCCGACGCTCAGCGGCACAATCGGTCGCGGCCGACCATGGCTTGCCCGTCATCGCGGTCGCGACGCTGGCCGACCTGCTCGCTTTCGCCAGCGACAACGCTGATCTCGCTGCGCAGCGCGAGCGCCTGCTGGCGTACCGGAAGGCCTACGGAAGCGACGAGACCGGCTGAAGCCGAGCTGCGGCCGGCTGGCGCGACTCTTGCATGATTCTGGGGGATTCCCGACGGCTCCTTCGGACTTTGCTGACGTCATGAAACGCACTCTGCCCTTGCTCGCCTGCACGCTGATGCTTGCCACGACCGGCGGCGCCATCGCACAGAAGAAGCCCGACAACGCGGCGGCAGTCGCCGCCAAGAAGCTGTACTGCTGGAACGAGAACGGTGCCCGCATCTGCGGCGACGCGCTGCCCGCCCATGCGGTGGACAACGCGCGTACCGAGATCAATGCCAGGAGCGGCCTGGCGACCAAGCAGCTGGACCGCGCGCTCACGGGCGATGAACTCGCCGCCGCAGCCGCGCAGGCGAAGCTCGAGAAGGAGCACGCCGCGATCCAGGAGGCCAAGGACCGTCGCGATCGCGCCATGGCCGAGTCCTATGCCACCGAGGACGACCTGCGCCGCGCCTTCGGCGAGCGCCAGGCGGTGATGGACGAATCGATCAAGGCTTCGCGCCTGGGCGTGGTGGGCCGTCGCGACACCCTGGTCGCCCTGCTCCGCCGCTCCGGCGAGAACGAGCTGCACGGCAAGCCGGTGCCGAAGCCGGCACAGCAGAACGTCCGCATCCAGCACGACCAGTTGATCCGACAGCAGGAACTGCTGGTCCAGCAGCTGGCCGAGCGCGAGCTCATCGACGAAGAACTGGCGGCGGCACTGGAGCGCTACCACGCACTGAAGCCGCCGGCGAAGGGTTGATCGCGAGGGCAAGCTGGGGACGCGTCCCGGTTTTCCTCCTCACAAGCCAGACAAGGAAAAGGCCGACGGTTCGCACCGTCGGCCTTTCTTCTTTCGCCGGTCGCCGCCCTTAGAACGGCAGCGCGAGGTCCGGCCGCAGTGCGAGCAGCTGCGCGCGGAAGTCGGCCTTGATGCGCGCCAGCGCTTCCTGCGAGTCCGCATCGAAGCGCATCACCAGCACCGGCGTGGTGTTGGACGCACGCACCAGGCCCCAGCCGTCGGGGAAGTCCACGCGCAGGCCGTCGATGGTCGACAGGCGCGCGCCTTCGAACCTGGCCTCGTCGCGGAACCATTCCACGAAGCTGTGCGGGTCGCCGTCGGGCGCGTCGACCTTGATCTCCGGCGTCGAGATGCCATTGGGCAGCGCGTTGAGCGTCTCGCTGGGCGTGCGCGGCTGCGCGGCCAGGATCTCGAGCAGGCGCGCGGCGGCATAGATGCCGTCGTCGAAGCCGTACCAGCGCTCCTTGAAGAAGAAGTGGCCGCTCATCTCTCCGGCGAGTTCCGCGTCGGTCTCGCGCATCTTGGCCTTGATGAGCGAATGCCCCGTCTTCCACATCAGCGGGCTGCCGCCGTGGCGCAGGATGTGCCCTGGCAGGCGGCCGGTGCACTTCACGTCGAACAGGATCACCGCACCCGGGTTGCGTTCAAGCACGTCGGCGGCGAACAGCATCAGCAGGCGGTCCGGGAAGATGTTCTCGCCTTCGCGCGTGACCACGCCCAGGCGGTCGCCGTCGCCGTCGAAGGCGATGCCGACGTCCGCTTCCAGGCGCTGCACCATGCGCATCAGGTCGACGAGGTTGTGCGGCTCGCTCGGGTCCGGATGGTGGTTCGGGAAGGTGCCGTCGATGTCGCAATACAGCGGCGTGACGTCGGCGCCGATGGCGGCCAGCACGCGCGGGCCGATCTCGCCCGCCACGCCGTTGCCGGCATCGACCACCACGCGCAGCGGGCGGTCGATCTGCACGTCGGACGCGATGCGCTGGACGTAGTCCTCGGAGATGTCGCGCTGGACTAGCGACCCCAGGTCGCCCAGGTGCAGGCGGTCTTCGGCGATGCGCGCGTACAGGTCGGTGATGGTGTCGCCCGACAGCGTCTCGCCGCCGACGACGATCTTGAAGCCGTTGTAGTCCGGCGGGTTGTGGCTGCCGGTCACGGAGACGCAGGAGCCCGCGCGCAGGTGGTAGGCGCCGAAGTAGACGACCGGCGTCGGCGCAAGACCGATGTCGATGACGTTGCGGCCCGCCTTGCGCAGGCCGGCAATGAGACCTTCGACCAGCGTCGGGCCGGAGAGGCGGCCATCGCGGCCGACGACGATGTCCGTCAGGCCCTTCTCATGCATCAGCGAACCGACCGCGTGGCCGATCAGTTCCGCCACACCCGCATCCAGCGACTGTCCGACCACGCCACGGATGTCGTAAGCGCGGAAGATGCCGCGGTCGATGGCGACGGAGGGAACGGGTGCAGCGGGCTTGGGCGGAGTCACGGGAGCGGCAGCCTGGATCGGGGGATTGGCCTCAATGCTCTCCGCCAGCGTCTGAACGGACCCTTCATCCTGCTCTTCGGTGCCCTTGCGCTTGGCGGTCAGATGCGGCGCGCGCCAGGCCAGGAAGGCCAGCAGCACGAACACGGCCGCGGCAATGAAGCAGCCCAGCGCCTCCATTCCGAATGGACCACCGGCAACATCGGGAACCGCCGCGGCGACGCGCAGGTCGCTCCCGGGCACCTTCGCGGCCAGCGCTTCGGCACCGCCGGCGAGCGCCTTGTCGCCGCGCTCGATCGCGCTGAAGCCGCCCTGGCGCAGGGCGAGGTAGCTGTCATCGGCGACGTCGACCTGGTTCAGGCCGGCGCCGATGCGTTCGATCGGCAGGCGCACATAGGCCACGCCGACGGTTTTTTCCGCCACCCGGGCCGGCGCGGCGAGCGCCAGTTGCGGGCCGCCGTTGTGCTTCACCAGGCCGGAAACGGGGCGATCGGCGGCGATGGCCGCTTCGATCACGCCCAAACGCCCGTAGCCACCCTTCGGCAGGGCTGCATATTCGCTAGTGAGATCCAGCGGCAGCACGGCGACGTCGCTCGCGCCGTTCCAGCCCTTGGCCAGCTCCTGCGACGCCGCGGCCAGGTCGCCAGCGGTCAGCGCGGCCTGCAGCGTCGGCGCGGCAAGGCGTTCGGTGAGCTGCTTCTGCTCGATGCCAAGCGCCTTGACGGCACCTTCAACGGCGGCGTTGCGCGCCTCCGTGACGGCCAATTGGCGCGAACCGTCACGGTGCAGCTGCCAGCCGCTCCACGCGAAGAACGCCGCCAGCAGCACGAACAGCGCGACCACCGCCGGCACCAGCACCTTGAGCTGTGCGGCACCGGCAGCGAGTTGTCCCTTTTCCAGACCCTTCATTCCCATCCCCTTTGTCAGCGCACGCCGGTATGGCCGAAGCCGCCGGCCCCGCGCGCGCTGGTTTCGAATTCGTCCACCACCGCAAGCTCGGCCCGCACGATCGGCAGGATCACGAGCTGGGCGATGCGGTCCCCTGGTTGGATCGTAAAAGGCTCACGCCCCCGGTTCCACACACTGATCAGGAGCGGGCCCTGGTAGTCGGCATCGATCAGTCCCGTGCCGTTGCCCAGCACGATGCCGTGCTTATGCCCCAGGCCCGAGCGCGGCAGGATCACGGCGCACATCGTCGGATCGCCCAGGTGCATGGCCAGGCCCGACGGCACCAGCGCCGCGTCGCCGGGCTGCATCGTCAGCGGCTCCTCCAGCGCGGCGCGCAGGTCCAGCCCGGCGCTGGCCGGCGTGGCGTAGGTCGGCAGCGGCCATTCCCCGCCGAAGCGCGGGTCCAGGATCTTCAGTTCGAGCGTGTGGTTCATGCGGTCCATCGTTGTGGGTGCGCGGCGTCATACCGGCGCGAGTGCGGCAGAAAGCAGACGCAAGCACCGTGCCAACCGCGTCAGGCGGGAAGGCGTTGCGCGATCAGATGGAGCAGGTCGTCGGCCAGCGCGGTTTTCGGCGCCGGGCCAAGTACGTGGCTCGCGCCATCGGCGGTATAGACCGCCAGCGTGTTGTCGTCGCTTTCGAAACCGCTGCCCGACACGCCGACGCGATTGGCTGCGATCAGGTCCAGGCGCTTGTTCTCGAGCTTCCCGCGCGCGTAGGCCTCGACGTGGTCGGTTTCGGCCGCGAAGCCGACCACCAGCCGCGGCCGCTGCGGGTGCGCGGCGATGTCGGCCAGGATGTCGCGCGTGCGCACCAGCATCAGGTTCAACGTGTCCTGGCCGGCGGTCTTCTTGATCTTGTTCGACGCGGCCTGCGCAGGCGCGAAATCCGCGACCGCGGCGGCGCCGATATAGACGTCGGCCGGCAGCTGGGACAGCACCGCCTCGTGCATCTGCGCGGCCGAGCGCACGTCGATGCGCGTCACGCCTTCCGGCGTGGGCAAGGACACCGGCCCGGCGACCAGCACCACCTGCGCGCCAAGGCGCGCCGCGGACTGCGCGACGGCAAAGCCCATCTTCCCGCTGCTGCGGTTGCCGATGAAGCGGACCGGATCGATGTCCTCGTACGTCGGGCCGGCGCTGACGACGACGCGCTTCCCGCGCAGGCGTTCGATGGCACTCATGCGAAGGCCTGCCCGAGCGCCGCGACGATCTCCGACGGCTCGCTCATGCGCCCCGGCCCGGACTCGCCCTCGGCGAGCGGTCCGTCGTTCGGCCCGACGACCTGCACGCCGCGCTCGCGCAGCGTCGCGATGTTCGCCTGCGTGGCCGGGTGCAGCCACATGCGATGGTTCATCGCCGGCGCGACGGTGATCGGCGCGGTCGTGGCCAGACACAGCGTCGCCACCAGGTCGTCGGCGAAGCCGTGGGCGAGTTTCGCCAGCGTGTTCGCCGTTGCCGGCGCGACCACGATGCGGTCGGCCCAGCGCGCGAGTTCGATGTGGCCCATCGCGGCCTCTGCAGCGGCATCCCACAACGACGTGCGCACCGGACGGCCGGACAGCGCCTGGAAGGTAGTCGTGCCGACGAACTGCTGCGCGTTCTGCGTCATCGCCACGGTCACTTCGCAGCCGGTCTCGCGCAGGCGGCGCACCAGTTCGGCCGATTTGTACGCGGCGATGCCGCCGCATACGCACAGCAGGATCTTGGTTCCGCGCAGGGAGCGGGGCTCGACCATCTGGAAAATACCTACCGCCGAATCGGCGTTTAGCTTACCCGAACGACCTGCCCAGCCCGCCTGTGCGCAGCGCGCGAACACGATGGAATACGCATTCGGCGGGCGGCCGTCACACGAGCGCGGTGGGGTTCCGACAAGACCCCGGGGCTCGTCGTGCGGCGCCGACGGCGGTGCTCAGTGGTGCATCGCGTCGCAGCGGCGCAACGGCGGCCGCCCGCCCCCTCATCCCCCGGGCACTCATCGTCATGCACCCAACGTCACCCTCCATGCCAATTCGCGAATGGCCGCCCGACGAACGCCCCCGCGAGCGGCTGCTCTCCTACGGTGCGAAGGCGCTTTCCGACGCACAGTTGCTGGCGATATTCCTCGGCTCCGGCCTCCGCGGACGCGACGCGGTGACCACGGCGCGCGACCTGATCAAGGCACACGGCCCGCTCCGCGCCCTTCTGGAAAAGCCGCCCGCCGCGCTGGTGAAGCTGCCGGGTCTGGGCCCGGCGCGCGCCTGCCTGCTGGCGGCGGCCCTGGAACTTGGCCACAGGCTCCTCGGTGCGGAACTGCAACGTGGCGCGCTGCTGTCCGACCCGCAGGCCGCCGGACAGTACTTCGCGCAACGCCTGCGTGGACGGCCGCACGAGGTGTTCGCCGTGCTGTTCCTGGACACCCGGCACCGCGCGATCGCCTTCGAGGAACTGTTCCGGGGCACCATCGACGGCGCCCACGTCTACCCTCGCGAGGTCGCCCGGCGTGCCTTGGCCCTGAACGCCGCCGCGGCCATCTGCGGCCACAACCATCCGAGCGGCAACCCGGAACCCAGCGGATCCGACCGCACCATCACCGCCCGCCTGAAGGAGGCGCTGGCGCTGGTCGATGTGCGCCTGCTGGACCACGTCGTCGTCGGCGACGGCACACCGGTTTCGCTGGCAGCGCGGGGATGGCTGTGAACGGCCGGACCTGCGCGCCTGCTCGCGTACAATGCGCGGTCCCGCAGCACCCCGCAGAATCCCGTGAAATCCACTCTCCGCGCCCTCGTGGCGCAGGCCATCGACGCCCTCCGCGCCGCCGGCACCCTGCCGGCCGATCTGGTCACGCCCGAGTTCGTCATCGAGCGCCCCAAGAACGCGGGCCAGGGCGATTTCTCCACCAACGCCGCCATGTTGCTGGCCAAGCCCGCGCGCTCGAATCCGCGCGCCATGGCGCAGGCACTGCTGGATGCGCTGCCGGCCACGCCCGATCTGGCGAAGGTCGAGATCGCCGGCCCCGGCTTCATCAACTTCCATGTCGACGAAGCCGCATGGCGCCGCCAGATCGGCCAGGTGCTGGAACGTGGCGCCGCCTACGGCCGCAACGAGAGCGGCAAGGGCCATCGCGCCGGCGTGGAATACGTGTCCGCCAATCCGACCGGTCCGCTGCATGTCGGCCACGGCCGCGCAGCGGTGATCGGCGACTGCATCGCGCGCGTGCTCGATGCCAACGGCTGGAGCGTGGCGCGCGAGTTCTACTACAACGACGCCGGCGCGCAGATCAACAATCTCGCCATCTCGGTACAGGCACGCGCGCAGGGCCGCGGGCCGGAGCATCCGGAGTGGCCGGAAGACGGCTATCGCGGCGACTACATCAAGGAAGTAGCGGCGTCGTACCTGCGTGGCGACAGCGTCGAGGTGGAAGGCCACATCGTCACGGGCGCGAAGGACGCGAACGATCTGGACGCAATCCGCCAGTTCGCCGTCGCCTACCTGCGTCGCGAGCAGAACCTGGACTTGGAAGCCTACGGCGTGTCGTTCGACGTCTACTTCCTGGAGTCCTCGCTTTACACGGACGGCAAGGTCGAGGAAACCGTGCGCGAACTCGTCGCCCACGGTCATACGTACGAAGAAGGCGGCGCGCTGTGGCTGCGCACCACCGACTTCGGCGACGACAAGGACCGCGTGATGCGCAAGTCCGACGGCACCTACACCTACTTCCTGCCGGACGTCGCGTATCACCTCAGCAAGTGGCAGCGCGGCTACGAGCGCGCGATCACCGAACTGGGCGCCGACCACCACGGCTCGCTGGCGCGCGTGAAGGCCGGCCTGCAGGCGCTCGACTGCGGCATCCCGAAGGGCTGGCCCGAATACGTGCTGCACCAGATGGTCACCGTCATGCGCGGCGGCGAGGAAGTGAAGCTTTCCAAGCGCGCCGGCAGCTACCTCACGTTGCGCGACCTGATCGACGAAGCCGGCCGCGACGCGACGCGCTGGTTCCTCATCGCCCGCAAGCCCGATTCGCAGCTGACCTTCGACATCGACTTCGCACGCAGCCAGTCGCTCGACAATCCCGTGTACTACGTGCAGGTCTCGCATGCGCGCATGCACGGCCTGATGCGCCAGCTGAAGGAGCGCGGGCTTGGTTTCGACGCGGCGAACGGACTGGCGCAGCCGCTGGACCTGGACGACGTCGCCGCGCGCGAGCTGATCGCCACGCTGCTGCGTTACGCCGACGTGGTCGAGAGCGCCGGGCGCGACCTGGAACCGCACCAGATCGCCGCGTACCTGCTCGAACTGGCGCAGACCTTCCAGACGTACTACAACGACCACCAGTTCCTGGTCGACGACGCCAACACCCGCGACGCGCGTCTCGTGCTCGCGATGGCGACGCGGCAGGTGCTGGCCAATGGTCTCGAACTGCTGGGCGTAAGCGCCCCCGAGGTGATGTAAGTGGCGGCGAAGCGAGGCAAGTCCCAGGCACGACGCAATTCGGGCGGCGACAGCGGCCTTCCCGGCTGGGCATGGATGGTGTTGGGCGTCCTGCTGGCGGTGGTGGCGATCCTGGTCGCGCCGAAGTACTTCAAATCCACCGGCGACGGCTTCTTCCGCCCGCAGCCCAATCCCGACGCGCAGCCGGCCAAGGTGAGCGGCTCCGACGAGGAGGCCATCGCCGAGGAAACCACGCCGGCCCCGTCCAAGGGCAAGGGCCAGAAGGACGCGCCGGCGAAGAAGGACACCGACTACGACTTCTACACGCTGCTCCCGGGCCGCGAAGTGCCGATGTCGGATGCCGAACTCGCCGCCAGCGAGAAGGCAGAAGCCAAGCGCGCGGCTGAACGCGAGAAGCAGCCCCGGCCGGCGGCCGACGACGCCGAAACCCCGGCGACGCCCACTTCAAGCACGCAGACCGCCGCACCGCTGCCGCGTCCGGTCGACGCCGATACCGTTCCCTCGCGCACGCCGACGCAGGGCAGCACGCCGACCCCGGCCGCAACCACGGTTTCGGCTGAACCTTCGACGACGAAACCTTCAACGACCGATGCGAACAAGCCGGCCGCCAGTGCATCCGCGGACGACAACACGCGTTACCTGCTCCAGGCCGGCGCGTTCCAGGCGTCGGGCCAGGCTGAGGAAATGAAGGCGCGTATCGCGATGCTCGGCCTCAGCGCGCGCGTCGAATCGGCCAGCATCAACGGCAGCACGGTCTATCGCGTGCGCATGGGGCCGTACGGCACCGCCAGCGATCTCGCCGACGCCAAGCGCAAGCTCGCCGGTGGCGGGCTGCAGGGCATGGCGATCAAGGTCAAGTGACCGTGCCGGTCGCGGGCACCCACCCGCGACCGCATGCATCCGATTCCAGGATCGACGATGCGGCGCTTCGCTTGCGAGCGCCGAACGGATCCACACGCCAGCAACCAGAGCCGCGACAGCGATCACCGCCTCCGGCGCCGTCCCCGGCTAGACTGCCGCGATCCCGCAACGGGACCTCAGGGGAACGGATGGACAAGCGCATTCTGTCGGGCTGCATCGCCGCGCTGATCGGGCTGATGCTGTTCGCCTCCGTCGGCTTCCTGCTCGGCGCGAAGCTCCATCAGGTATGGGCGACGCCTTGGGGCGAGCTGCCGCTGTTCGATATCGCGGGCGTATTCGTGTCGATGGCCGTAGGCGGCGCAATCGCAGGACGGCGCTTCGCGTGGTTCGCGATCGGACTGGTCGCGCTCATCTGGGTGCCGATCGTCTTGATGCTCGTGTCGCTGCAACCGGAGATCACGCTGCAGCGCGTGCTGCGATTCAACCGTCTGGCGATCGGCGCGAACCTCGTGCTGGCGTTCCTGGGCGCGTTTGTCGGCGCACGACTGGCCGAACGACTGCGGGCGCGGCGCGCCGTCGCCTGAGGGGCCTTGCCCCTGCCCGCATTCGCAATGCGCGGCGTCAGCCGCCGCGCTTCAACGTGATCAGCGCCGAGGTGTCCGACTCACCCTGCCCGCGTTCGATCAGCTCGGCGTAATCGGCCAGCGCCTGTTCTACGGTGCTCATGCGCACGCCGGTGTCGCGCGCGATCGCCGAGACGATGCGCAGGTCCTTGAGCATGTGCGCGCACTTGAAGCCGGGGTTGAATTCGTCCCGCAGCATCGTCGCGCCACGCTTTTCGAGGAACCAGTTGCTGGCCGCGCCTGCCATCAGCGTCGGCAGCAGTTTCTCCGGATCCAGGCCCAGCTTCTCGCCCAGCGCGAGGCCTTCGGACACGGCTTCGTTGATGCCGGCGACCAGCACCTGGTTCACCGCCTTCGTCGCCTGCCCGGCGCCGGTCGCGCCCATGTGCGTGATGCGCGCGGCGTAGCATTCGATCACCGGCGTCGCGTTCTCGAACACGTCCGCTTCGCCACCCACCATCACCGACAGCTTGCCGTTGCGCGCGCCTTCGACGCCGCCGGAGACCGGCGCATCGAGGAAGCCGATGTTGTGCGGCGACAGCATCGCGGCGCAGCGGCGCGCGGTGTCCACGGCGACGGTGGAATGGTCGATCACGATCGCACCGGGCTTGAGCACCTCAGCCAGCGCGGAGACGTTTTCGAGCACGTCGGCGTCGAGTGACACGCACAGCACGACGACGTCGCAGTCGGCGAAGTTCGCCGCCGAACGCGCGGCGCGCACGTTCAGTTCCGCAGCGCATGCGTCGGCCTTGGCCTGGGTACGGTTGCCCACCGCGGTGAGCAGGCCCTTGGCGTGCACGTAGCGGGCCATCGGAGCGCCCATCGCACCGAGACCAATGAAGCCAACTTTCATCTGCTTGTTCCGTTTGTTGATTAAGGGGAGCGCCGACCGTTCAGGGCGAGGCGTTCCATTCGTGCACGGTGACGTCCGAAGAGCCGCTGGTGTGCATCGGGTCGGCGAACGCGATCTCCTCCGCTTCGGCCAGAGTACCGGCCCGCACGAGGTACGCGCCGCCACTCCTGTCGGAGAACGGCCCGGCCAGTTCCAGCCGGCCGTCGCCCCGCAGCGCGTCCAGATGCGCGTAATGCGGTGCGATCACCGCCGGATCGAAGGCTGCCGTGCGCCGCGTGAGGATCAGGTAGCGCTTGCGCCCATCGCTCATGCCAGCGGGACGTCGTCGAGGTAGGTGTAACCGGTGAGGCCGCTTTCCAGCGCGGCATCGAGCCGCGCCGCCTCGTCGGCCGGCAGCCCGGCAGCGGCGACCTTCTCGCGGTACGCCGCGCGCAGGTCGTCGAGCCGGTAGCCGACGTAGTCGAGCATCACGTCGGTCGTGTCGCCACGACGCTGCTGCGTCAGCTGGTAACCGTCGCCGTCGATGCGTACTTCCACTGCGTCAGTGTCGCCGAACAGGTTGTGGATGTCGCCCAGGATTTCCTGATACGCGCCCACGAGGAAGAAACCGATGCGATACGTCTCGCCCGGGCGCGTCGCGTGCAGCGGCAGCGACGTATCCAGGCCTTCATTTTCGACGTAAGTCTTCACGGTGCCGTCGGAATCGCAGGTCATGTCGGCCAGCACGCCGCGACGCGTCGGCTCCTCGTCCAGGCGCTCGATCGGCAGGATCGGGAACACCTGGTCGATCGCCCACACGTCCGGGATCGACTCGAACACGCTGAAGTTGACGAAGTACTTGTCGACGAGGCGATCGTTCAGCTCGTCGAGAAGCTCGCGATGGCTCTTCTCGTCGTAGCTCAGGCGCCGGCGCACATCGTGGGCGATGGCGTAGAACAGATCGTCGATGCGCGCGCGATGCACCAGGTCCAGCTGGCCCAGCGCATACAGCTGCAGGCCTTCGCTGTGGTGGTGCTGCGCCTCATGGAACAGCTCCACCGGCGGACGCTGCTCCAGCTCGCTATGCACTTCGCGCAGATGGCGGATCACCATCGGCTCGTCGTCGTGCACGTCGGGAATGCGGCCTTCCGGCGCTTCCTCGACTTCGGCGACGTTGGCCACCAGCACGGCGTGGTGCGCGGTCATCGCGCGGCCGCATTCGGTGACGATGCGCGGCGGCACCAGCCCATGTTCGGCGCACGCGTCCGACAGCGGCTGAACGATCGAGTTGGCGTACTGCTGCACGCCATAGTTGATCGAACAATAGCCGCGCGAGCGCGTGCCTTCGTAGTCGATGCCCAGGCCGCCGCCGACGTCCATGTAGCGCACGTTCGCGCCCAGGAGCGAGAGTTCCACGAAATAGCGCGTCGCCTCGCGCATGCCGTTGGCGATGTCGCGCACGTTGGAGATCTGCGAGCCCATGTGGAAATGCAGCAGCTGCAGCGAATCGGTCATGCCCGAGTCGCGCAGCTTCTTCCACAGGTCCAGCACCTGGCGCGGCGAGAGGCCGAACTTCGCCTTGTCGCCGCCGCTGTTCTGCCACTTCCCGGCGCCGAGCGACGCCAGGCGCATGCGCACGCCCAGGCCCGGCTTCACGCCGAGCGCGGCGGCTTCTTCCATCACCAGCGCCAGTTCGGACGGCTTCTCGATGACGATGAAGGTTTCCATCCCGAGCTTGCGGCCGATCA
>Ga0209257_1002746_pt1 | contig 16677 bp, 18 predicted proteins | sample AraplaCvi_mCL_r2_FD_184277 | JGI IMG/M metagenome (GOLD analysis project Ga0209257, IMG submission 184277) | Arabidopsis root microbial communities from North Carolina, USA - plate scrape MF_Cvi_mCL_r2 (SPAdes) (version 2) | ecosystem: Host-associated > Plants > Roots > Endosphere | place: USA...
CTTCAGCACATTGGCCCAGCGGCAGACCTCAGCGTGCAGCTGCTTGTAGGACAGCGCGTCGTAGGTCTGGCCGTCGTCGCTCTCCCAGATGATCGCGATGGTGTCGCCGTTGGACTTCAGGTGCCGGTCCAGGCAGTTGGCCGAGACGTTCAGCACCCCGTCGGCGAACCAGCGCACCCGGAACGTCTCCCGGTCGAACGAGACGTCCTTCACCTCGGTGAACGGCTTGATCCAGTCCAGGCGCCGGCCGATGTCGGCCCAGTAGGCCTCCGGCTCGGCGTCGACGCGCCGCACGGCGGCGTCATAGGCCGCCGCGTTCATATGGGCCTTTTCCGCCCATTCCTGGGGAACCGGGAACACCTCGCCGTCGGACACCGCTCACCCTCCGAAGGAACGCTGCCGGTCGAGTATCCGGGCGCCAGCCTGTGCGCAACCTCAACCCGGCAGGGAAGGCGTCGCAAAAGCGGCGCGACGTTGGGGCGCACCGGTCAATTCCGGATGATCCGACGGCTCAGCTTGCGGCGACTCGACGGCGGAGTGATGAAGAGCGGATGCGTCGCCTCCCCCTCGTCCTCGCGCTTACGGCCCTGGGCCTGTCCGCCTGCAACGGCGCGGCGCCCGACGGCGCGACCGAGACCGCGAGCCGGCTGCTGGCGGCGGCGCTGGCCAACGACCGCGTGGCTTTCGAGGCCGAGATCGACCGTCCGGCCGTCCGCGAGGACGTCCGCCGCCAGGTGGCCGAGCTGGCGCGCAGCACCGCGCTGGAGGTCGACGGCGGCCCCTCCGAGTTCGCCCTCGACCGGATGATCAGCCCCGACGCGGTGCGCCTGGTCGACGCGGCCGGCAGGGCGCGGACCGCCCCGCCCACCGCCGCCGAGGTCGCGCCCCTGATGAAGGTGGTGGACGACAAGCGGGTCTGCCTGCGCGCCGCGGGGACGCCCAGCGATTGCCTGCTCACCTTCGCCAAGGACAAGGCCCACTGGCGGCTCGTCGGCATGAAGGCCATGGACCTGCGGATCGAACTCGCCGGGGGCTAGACCAAGCGGAGCCGCCGCCGCCGAAGCGCGGTCCCCGCCAAGCCGAAGCCGCCGACCATCAGGGCCCAGGCAGCCGGCTCCGGGACCGCCGCACCGATCAGGTCGTGCGTGTGCGGGGCCATTTCGGCCAGCGTCAGGACGTGACTGCTCTCGCCGAGCAGATCGCCCACGTTGAAGCCGACCCCGGCGCCGAGGACCGTGCGGCCGCGCAGGTCCGGGAGCGCAAAGGTGGTCTGGCAGTTGCCGCCGTAATTACAGCCGAGGATGGAGAACAGGGCCTGGTTCTGGGCGATCGACAGCAGCTGGCCGTCGGCGCGCGCCCATCCGTTGGGCGTCGTGTCGGTCGCCGACATGATGACCTCGCCGAGGAACTGACTGCCGAACTCGGACGGCAGGCCGCCGTTGCCGTCGCGACCTGGGAAGAGGCCACTCAGGGAAATCAGATAGTTCAGCGCGATCGAGGGTTGGGTGTTGTCGAAGGCCGCCCCCAGGCCTGTCGGGTCGGTGAACCCGCCGCCCGGCAGCGTGTGGTCGTGGCCTGGCAGATTGGCTTCGCCGAGGAAGGTCTGCTCCTCGCCGAAGGTCTGGCCCAGGATCAGGCCGTTGCCGGTGCCCACCACGGTTCGGCCGCGCAGGTCGGGCAAGGCGAAGGTCTCCTGGCCATCGCCGCCGTAGGTCGTGCCGATCAGCTGGAAGAGGGTGTCATAGTCCCCGATCGACACCAGTCGCCCGTCCGCCGGCAGGTAGCCGGGGGTCGCGAACGTGCCGCCGAACATGCTGACCTGGCCGATGAAGGCGTCGCCGGCGCCGCCGGCCGGGAAAATCCCGGTGACCGCGATCTGATAGTTCGTGATCAGGTAGGGCTGCAGGTTGTTCAGGGGGTCGCCAAGGCCGGCGGGGCCGGTCACGCCGCCGCCCGGCAGGCCATGATCGTGCGAGGGCAGTTGGGCCAGGCTCATGACATTCTGCGCCGTGCCGCCGGTCTGCCCCAGGTCGTACGACGACAGGCCCGGTCCCTGGCCCTCGCCCACGGCCACGCGGCCGGCCAGGTCCGGTAGGGCGAAGGTGGTCTTGCCGTCGCCTCCGTAGGTCGTGCCGTAGAGCGCGAACAGCGCGGTGTTCTGCGCGATGCTCAGCAACTGGCCCTGAGCAGGCGGGTTGCCAAACGGCCCAAACTCGCCCGCAAAGGTATGGATCGCGCCAAGTGTGTTGATGGCCGCGCACTCCGGACAGTCGCGGCCGGGAAACGCCCCGTTGTCAGCCACGAACCGGGTCATGACCAGTGACGGTTGCATGTTCTGGATCGGTGCGCCGGACCCGGCGGATCCCGTCGTCTCGGCGAACGCCGGCGTCGACAGCGCAAAGATCGCCGTCACAGCCGACAGGAAAACGGAAGCTCTAAGCACAGCGCAGCCCTCCGCCCGAATGCGGTTGCCGCCCATCCCCTTCGGGCGGCCGCACCCTAGCTCAGGTTGACAGATCTCCGCGCGGATTCACCCTATGGGCGAGTGGTCGGGGGCGGGGCTGCCGGGGAAAGCTGCACAGTCGGCCGCAGCCAGGTCAAAGACCGCGCATCGAGGCGGGCGCGGTTTTCAGCTTACGACCCGGCGCGGATGCGGATATGGCGGAACGCTCCCCTCTGCACCGGATCTGTACATGCTGCTGCACCTTTCCACCTGGCCCGAGATCGAGGGCTATCTCGGCCGCTCGAAGACGGTGGTGATCCCGATCGGCTCGAACGAACAGCACGGCCCCACCGGCCTGCTGGGCACCGACTGGCTCTGCCCCGAGATCATCGCCAACGAGGCCCACAGGACCGGCGACATCCTGGTGGCGCCCACGTTCAACATCGGCATGGCCCAGCACCACCTGGACTTCCCGGGCACAATCGCGCTGCGCCCATCGACCTTCATGCTGGCGATCGGCGACTGGTGCCGCAGCCTCAGCCACGCGGGCTTCGAGAAGCTGTATTTCCTGAACGGCCACGGCGGGAATGTCGCCACCATCGAGGCGGCCTTCTCCGAGCTCTACGCCGAGGCCAGCTACGCCGGCCGCAACCGGGGCTTCGCCTGCAAGCTGAAGAACTGGTGGGACCTGGCCGGCGTCACCGCCCTGGCCAACCGCCAGTTCCCGGTCGGCCACGGCAGCCACGCCACCCCGTCCGAGATCGCGGTGACTCAGTGGGGCTATCCCGACAGCATCAAGTCGGCCAACTACGCGCCGCAGATCGCGCCGACGGGTCCGATCCGCGAGGCCAACGACTTCCGCGCCCGCTATGCCGACGGCCGCATGGGCTCGGACCCCGGCCTGGCGACGCCCGAAAAGGGCGGCGAACTGGTGAAGACCGCCGCGGCCGCCCTGCTGCAGGACGTGGCCGAGTTCGGCGCGGAGAAGGCGCCGGTCTAGGCCGTCCAGACCTCGCCGTCGCGCACCTCCACCGGCCACGGCGCCAAGCGCTCGTCCGCGCACGGCCCCGCGACGCACAGCCCGTCCAGCCGGAACAGCGCCCCGTGGCCCGAGCACAGGATGTGGCGGGCGTCGCGGGTCAGGTAGCGGTCGTCCAGCGGGGCCAGGGGCCAGCCGGCATGCGGGCACGAATCCACAAACCCGCGCGCGGCCTCGCCCTCGCGGATCACGAAGCCCGCGAACATCCGCGAGCCGTCGCGGAAGCGGAACGACTTGCCGCCCGGGTCCTTGATCTCGTCCAGGGCGCAGAGGCGCACGCCCGCCGCGGGGCGGGCCGGGTTGTCGGGCTCAAAGCTGGCCAAACGTGACCTTGACCGCATTCAGGGCGACCCGCTGCCAGAGGCCCGCCTGGGTGTAGGGATCCTCCGCGCTGAAGGCCTCGGCGGCGGCCTTGTCGGCCACGTCCAGGATGAACATCGAGCCCGCCATCTGGCCGGCGTCGTCCAGCATCGGCCCGGCGATCCGGATGTCTCCCGCACGGCCCTGGATATAGGCCAGGTGCCGCTCGCGCGTCGCCATGCGCAGGTCCAGCGACTCCGGCTTGTCGAGGCAGTGCAGGACGAAGAGCGGCATTCAGTTTTCCTCTCGAAGCGGTCGGGACAGCAGGCCGCGGATGGCGTCGTCGACGCCCGCCTCGCCGGCCAGGATGGCGGCCACTGCTTCGCAGATCGGGGTCTCGACGCCAAGCTTGCGGGCCAGTTCGCGCACGGCCGGCGCGGAGGCGACGCCCTCGGCCACCGACAGCTTGCCGGCCAGCGCCTCCTCCAGGGTCTGGCCGCCGCCCAGCGCCAGGCCGACGCTCATGTTGCGCGACTGCGGGCTGGAGCAGGTGAGCACCAGGTCGCCCAGGCCGCAGAGCCCGGCCACGGTCTCGGCCTCGCCGCCCAGGGCCACGGCCAGGCGGGTCAGTTCCGCGAAGCCGCGGGTGATCAGGGCTGCGTGCGCCGAGCGGCCCAGGCCGCGGCCCTCGACGATGCCGCAGGCGATCGCCAGCACGTTCTTCACCGCCCCGCCGGCCTCGGCGCCGATCATGTCGGTGGCGAAGTAGGGCCGGAAGGTCGGAGTGGCGATGGCCTCGGCGAGGTCCTCGGCGCAGCCGGTCTCGGGGCAGGCCAGGGTCACGGCGGTGGGCAGGCCGCGGGCCACCTCGCCGGCGAAGCTGGGGCCGGACAGCACCGCGGGCTGGGCCTGCGGGATGGTTTCGACCAGCACCTCGGTCATCAGCTTCAGCGAGCCCTGCTCGATCCCCTTGGAGCACAGCAGGATGGGCAGGCCGTCGCGGGCGTGCGGGGCGAAGGCGCTGAGCGTCGCGCGCATGTGCTGGGCGGGCGGGACCGCCAGGACCAGGTCCGCGCCGGCCAGGTCGGCGAAGTCGCCGGTGGCGCGGATCGACCGGTCGAGCGGCACGCCCTTCAGGAAGGTCGCGTTCTCGTGGCCCGCATTGATCCCCTCGACGACCTCGGGCTCGCGGGCCCACAGGATCACGTCGCGGCCCGCCCGCGCGCACACCTGGGCCAAGGCCGTGCCCCAGGCGCCGCCGCCGATGACCCCCGTTCTGTTCAAGGGGGCTGTGGTCATGCCTTGGCTCCCTTGCGGCCGGCCTTGTGGGTGGGGCTGGCGCTGGCGGCCGCCTCGTCCAGCGGCCAGCGCGGCCGGGCCACGGCGTCCAGCGGATCGGAAATCCCGGCGGCCAGCCGTTCGGCGCCAGCCAGCGCGATCATGGCGGCGTTGTCGGTGCAGTAGGCCATCGGCGGGGCGGCGAAGCTGAAGCCGCGTTTGGCCGCTGTCGCCTCGAGCCTGGCCCGGACGGCCTTGTTCGCGGCGACGCCGCCGGCGACCACGAAGCGCAGGCCGCGGCCCTCATGCTCCAGGGCGTAGGCCTTCATGGCGCGATCGGACTTCTCGGCGAGCTGGCCGGCGATGGCGGCCTGGACGGCGGCGGCCAGGTCGCGGCGCTGGGTGTCGGAGGTGACGCCCTCCGCCAGTCGCGCGGCGGCGGTCTTCAGGCCCGAGAAGGAGAAGTCGCAGTCCTTGCGGCCCAGCAGCATGCGCGGCAGCTGGAACTGTTCCGCATCGCCGCCTTGGGCCAGCCGCTCCAGCGCCGGGCCGCCGGGATAGGGCAGCCCCATGGCCTTGGCGATCTTGTCGAAGGCCTCGCCGGCCGCGTCGTCGATGGTGGAGCCCAGCCGGCGGCACGCGCCGATGCCGTCGACGCTGAGCAGCTGGCAGTGCCCGCCAGAGACCAGCAGCAGCAGGAACGGGTAGGGCAGGTCCGCGCCCAGGCGCGCCGAGACCGCGTGGCCCTCCAGGTGGTTCACCGCCACCAGCGGCAGGCCGCGGGCCAGGGCCACGGCCTTGCCGAACGACAGCCCGACCATCACCCCGCCGACCAGGCCCGGCCCTGCGGTGGCCGCCACGCCGCTCAGGTCCTCGTAACCCAGGCCCGCCTCGGCCAGGGCGGCCTCGGCGATGGAGTCGACCGTCTCCACGTGCGCGCGGGCCGCGATCTCGGGCACCACCCCGCCGAACGGCGCATGCTCGGCGATCTGGCTGCCGACGATGGAGCTCAGCACCTCGGCGCGCCCGTCCGCATGCCGGCGCACGACCGCGGCGGCGGTCTCGTCGCAGCTGGTTTCGAGTCCCAGGACGGTGTGGCTGAGGGTCATCCGGTTGCCGGTGGCAGGTTGCTACTGTAGCAGGCCTGCTACGTTTCCGTTCCCGAGGTAGACCGCCGACCGTGCCTTCGCAACCTGCCGGCCCCATCCGCATCGGCGCCCGCGGCTCCAAGCTCAGCCTCGCCCAGGCCGGCCACATGCAGCGTCGCATCGCCGCGGCTTTGGGGGCCGACCCCGAGAACCGCGCCGAGGTGGAGGCCGTCGCCCCGCTGATCGTCATCACCACCACGGGCGACCGGGTGCAGGACCGCCGTCTGCTGGAGATCGGCGGCAAGGGCCTGTTCACCAAGGAGATCGAGGAGGCGCTGCTCGACGGCCGCATCGACTGCGCCATCCACTCGATGAAGGACATGCCGGCCGAGCTGCCGCCGGGGCTGTGCATCGCGGCGATCCCCGAACGCGAGGATCCGCGCGACGCTTTCCTAAGCCGCGAGGCGCTGACGCTGGAGGACCTTCCCCAGGCCGCGCGCCTCGGCACCGCCAGCCTGCGGCGTCAGGCCCAGTCGCTGTACCGCCGGCCCGACCTGGATGTGCAAATGTTGCGCGGCAACGTCGACACCCGTCTCGCCAAGCTGGCGGCCGGCGAGGCCGACGCGATCCTGCTGGCCTACGCGGGCCTGCGCCGGCTGGGCCTGGGCGATCTGCCCAAGAGCCTGATCGACCCGAAGGAAGTCCCGCCGGCCCCCGGCCAGGGGGCGTTGGCCATCGAAACCCGCGAGGCCGACCGCGATCTGCCGTGGGTCGCCGGTCTGCGCTGCGAGACCACCACCCTGTGCGTCGCCGCCGAGCGCGGCGCGCTCACCGCCCTGGAAGGGTCGTGCAAGACGCCCATCGGCGCGCACGCCTGGCTGGAGGGCGGCTCGGTGAAACTGATCGTCGAGGCCCTGGCGCCCGACGGGACCGTGCGCTTCCGCAGGGCGGGCGACACTGAGCTGTCCCAGCTCTCCGACCCCCTGCGCTCGGCCCGCGACCTGGGCGTCTCGCTGGGCCAGGCGATCAAGGACGAGGCCGGCGACGCCATCGTCCTCTGAGGCGCTACAGCCACGCTTTGCAACTCCTGCGTTGTGCAAGCCCACGGCCGGTCGCATCGTCGTTGGTGAAAGCGCAACGGGTCGGATAACAGGATCGCCTGATGGCGGGCCGCAGACAGCGAATCTGGATCACTCGCGCCCAGCCCGGCGCGGACGTCACCGCCGAGCGCGTGCGGGCGCTGGGGCATGACGCGATCGTCGCGCCGCTGCTGGCGGTGAGCGTGCTGCCGGACGTGGCGGTCGACCTGCACGGGGTGGCCGCGCTCGCCTTCACCAGCGCCAACGGCGTGCGCGCCTTCGCCGACGCCAGCGGCGAGCGGTCCCTGAAGGTGTTCGCGGTCGGCGCCGCCACTGCCCAGGCCGCCCGGGCCGCCGGCTTCAAGTCGGTGCTGTCGGCCGACGGCGACGTGGAGGCCCTGGCCGAGGGGATCGCGGCGCGGCGCGGCGAACTGCGCGGCGCGGTGCTGCATCCGGGGGCCGCAGAGCCAGCCGGCGACCTGGCCGGGGCGCTGGAGAAACAGGGCGTCGAGGCCCGCCGGCTGATCCTCTACGAGACCGCGCCTGTGCAGCTGGGGGCGGCCGAGGCCGAGGCGCTGGCCCGCAGCGACGCCGTGCTCCTGCACTCGCCCCGCGCCGCCCAGGTGCTGGCCAGGCTGTTGAGGGACGATCCGGCCCCTGGGCTGCGGGCGCTGGGCCTGTCCAAGGCGGTGGTGCGGCCGCTGGCCCGCACGAAGCTGGCCGCCAAGGCCTTCCCGCCGTTCCCGCTGGAAGCGGCGCTATTGAACCTGATCGACCGGCGGCCATGACTCCCAGCGAACCCGACCTGCCCAAGGACCCCGCCGAGTACCGGCCGAAGCCGCTGATGGGGATCGGTTTCTGGGCGATGATCGCGTTCGGGGTGCTGTGCGTGCTGGCGGGCGCGGGCGTGGCCCTGCTCGGCCCGCGACTGTGGCCCTCGAAGCCGCCCCCGCCGGCTCCCGTGGTCCAGAGCCATTCCGCCGTCGCCCCCGCCCCGGCGACCCTGCCCATCGTGGTGGCCTCGCCCATGGCCGACGAGGTCGCCCGCCTCAACGCCCGCATCGCCGCCCTGGAGAATCAGGGCGCGCGCACCACCGAAGCCGCCGCGGCCGCGCTGGCCGCGGCCCAGCTGGTCGACGCCAGCCAGGGCTCGAAGCCCTTCGACCGCGAGCTGGCCGCGCTGCGCGCCGCGGCGCCCGGCCTGCCCGAGCTGACCGCCCTGACCCGCCTGGCCCAGACCGGCGCGCCCAGCCGCACGGCGCTGGCCGCCAGCTTCCCGCCCTACGCCGCCAAGGCCGCCCGCCGCGCCCGCAAGCCGCCGGAGAAGGCCGACCTGGGCCAGCGCATCGCCTATCTCGCCGCCAAGGTGGTCACCGTCCGGCGCGTCGACGAGACCGTGGGAACCAGCCCCGACGCCATCCTGGCCCGCGCCGAACAGGCGCTGCAGGAGGGCGAGGTCGTGCCGGCGCTGAAAGCCCTGGAGGGGTTGCCGCCCAAGGCGCGCGACGCGCTGGCGCCCTGGCGCGAACAGGCCGAGCGGCGCGCCCAGATCGACCGTCAGGTGGCCGCGCTGCGCCTGCGGGCCGTCCGTGCGCTGCAGGCGCCGGGGCCGGTGGCATGATCCGCGCCGGCGTCGTCCTGATCCTGATGGCCGCCGCCGTGGTGGGGGCGCTGGCGCTGAGCGACGATCCGGGCCGGGCGACGGTCGTCTGGCTGGGCTGGCGGGCCGACTCCACCGCCGCCGCGGCGATCGTGATCGCCCTCAGCTTCGGCCTGTTCGCCGCCGTGGTCTGGCGCACAATCCTCTGGATCCTCGACGCGCCGCGCCGGGCCGAGCGCGCCCGGGCCGAGGCGCGCCGCCGACAGGCCAACGACGTGCTGGCGCGTGGCTTCCTGGCGGTGGCGGCCGGCGACGGCTCCGAGGCGCTGCGGCTGTCCAAGAAGGCGGCCGAACTCGCCGCCGACGCGCCCGGCCTGGTCCGCGTGCTGGCCGCCCAGGCCGCCGAATCGGCCGGCGACATGGCCCAGGCCCAGGCCGCCTACACCGCCATGCTGGGCTTCCCGGAGATGCGCCTGGCCGGCCACAAAGGGCTGATGCAGATCGCCCTGGCGCAGGGCGCGCGGGAGACGGCCCTGCGCCATGCCCAGGAAGCCTATGGCGAGGCCCGCACCGCCCGCTGGGCCTGGCGGGCGATCCTGGAATCGCGGCTGGAGGCGGCCGACTGGGACGGCGCGCTAGGCCTGGTGAAGGGCGCCCTGGACCGCAAGATCGTGCCGCCGATCGTCGCCGAGCGGGCCCGCGCCGCCCTGCTGGCCGCCTCGGCCGCCCAGCTGGAGCATGCGCCCGAGCCCAAGGCGCGCAGCCTGGCCCTGGACCAGGCGACGGAAGCGGCCCGGCTACAGCCGGGCTTCGCCCCGGGCGTGGTCATGGCCGCCCGCCTGTTGGCCGAGGACGGCAAGATGGGCCGCGCCGCGGCGCTGCTGGAGAACGCCTGGCGGACCACGCCGCACCCGGCGCTGTGGCTGGCCTACCGCGATCTGCGCACCGACGAGACGCCGCGTGAGCGGGCCCAGCGCCTCGGCCAGCTGGCCGCCGTCAACCCGACCCACCGCGAGAGCCTGCTGCTCTATGTGGAACAGGCGCTGGTGGCCGGCGACGCGCCCGCCGCGCGCGAGGCGGCCAAGGCCCTGGAGGGCCAGCCGGTCACCGCCCGCGTCGCCGGGCTGATGGCTCGGGCGGCCTATGCGGCGGGCGCCATCGACGAGGCGCGGATGTGGCTGGCCCAGGGGATGAACGCCCCGCCCGAGCCCGACTGGTCCGACCTGGACCCCGAGGGCCGCCCGTTCGCATATCACGCCCAGGACTGGGCGCGCCTGGCCATCGCCTTCGCCGAGACCGGCGAGCTGCTGCACCCGCGGCTGGAGCGGCGCGAGCGCAGTCTGCGGGAGCTGCCGGAGCTGCCGATCGCCTACGCCGACGCCGGGCCGATGCTCACCGAGCCGGTGCTGTATCCGGTCGACGAAGGCTACCAGGAGCCGGAGGCCGCGCCGGAGCCGACGCGCCGGGCGAACGGCCCGCGGTCGCGCAAGTAGCCGGATGACGCGGATCGTCTATCTGACGCCCTACGCGGGCTCGAAGTCGGGCGGCAACAAGCTGATCTTCCGCCATGTGGAGGCGCTGCGCAGCCTGGGCTTCGACGCGGTCGTTCGCCGCCCGCCGCAGACGGAGGCGCCGACCTGGTTCGAGCACCAGGCGCCGACCGAGGACGCCTCGGTCCCGCTGGGCGCCGACGACGTCCTGGTGCTGCCCGAGGACTCGCCCGAGGCGCTGCGACTGAGCGCGGCGCTGCCGAACCGCAAGGTGATCTTCTGCCAAAACCCCTATGCGCTCGCGAGCTACGGCCTGGCGGCCCTGCCGGCCGAGTTGAAGGGGCAGTACCGCACCTTCATGGCCTGCGGCGTCGGCGTGGCGGGGCTGATCGCGCGGTTCTTCGACTACGACCTGATCTCGGTGGTGCCCGGCTTCGTCGACGACCGGATCTTCCGGCCCGCGCCCAAGGAACAGGTGATCGCCTGCTCCCCGCGGCACCGGAAGGTGGAGCACCTGGCGATCCGCTACATGTTCGAGCGGCTTCATCCCAACGCCGCGGCCTGGCGGTGGGAAGCGATGGAGACCCGCACCGAAACCGAGGTGGCCGAGGTCATGGGGCGCGCCTCGGTGTTCCTGAGCCTGGCGCGCATGGAAGCGCTCAGCCTGACCACGCTCGAGGCCATGGCCAGCCAGTGCCTGCTGGCCGGCTTCACCGGCATCGGCGCGCGCGAGTTCGCCAGCAGCGTCAACGGGTTCTGGGTGGACGAGGACGACTGCGAGGCCGCCGCCCACGCCCTGGTCCGCGCCGTGGCCCTGGCCGAGGCCGGCGGCGGCCCCCAGGCGCTCATGCGGCACGCCGCCGCCCAGACGGCGGCCCGGTGGAGCCAGGCCACCTTCGTCCAGGCTCTGGCCGCGTTCTGGCGCGATAGCATGGGCGTGACCGCGTGACGCTTTGCAAATCGGGTTCGTGCGGGTAAAAGCCCGCGTCCCCGGACAGGAGCCGCCTTAGCTCAGCCGGTAGAGCGGCGCATTCGTAATGCGTAGGTCAGGTGTTCGAGTCACCTAGGCGGCACCATTCTTTTCAATGACTTAGCGTCATTCCGGGAACTAGCTTAAGCAGGCTAGGTCACACATAGGTCACAGCGCGACACGCCCTCCAGGGCGTTTCACACGTTCGCGTGAGGGTCCTGTGGGACGGGCGCTGAAAGCCGCTCGGCGGTGCGAATCACCGCGACCGCGCCCGAGTCTCCAGTGGCGGCCTCGTGTGGATCGAACAGTCTGAAACGGATTGAGCGAGCCTCTGCAGGCTCCGTTCAGGCGGCCATCTGGCCGCGCTGTTTCACGAGATCGGGGACAAAAGCGTTCTTGCTCTGCTGGGTGCCGAGCCCAAGGCGCTCATAGATCTCACCACCGATCCCCGGCACGATCTCACCTTCCGCCGTGCGGACGGTGTCGACCTCGAACGTCCAGTATTCGAACCTGCCGGCCAGCTCCTTCGAGAAGCCCCGTTCCAGGCGCACTTCAGCGCCCTGCAGCATGACGGGCGCGGCGACGTGCACCCGAACCGGCTGGATGTCGTCGAACAGGTGCTCGAGATTGCTGCGCACCACACAGGCGCCGGAGATGACCGACTTCAGGACGACCAGATGGTCGACCTTGCCGGGCAGAGGCTCCCGGTACTCCTGGACGACCGGCGCCATGTCGGCCCAATCGAGGTCGAACGCGTTGCCGCGATCGTTCCAGAGACACGCGACGGAGACCTTCACGCCGGCCTGTTCCAGGCTCTTGAGCGCGCCCGCCCCGAGGAAGTCCGCATCCTCCACGGTCATGCCGAGGCACACGACCTCGCCTGCGCGGATTTCGGAACGAGTGAGCGCCTCGCCGAGATATTCGCCTAACTGGCGCATCGCTGCGCGATAAGCCGAAACGGGCGTCGACTTGCTCTGCACGACGGCCAGCGTCTTGCCGGCGGCGTTCATGATGGCCGTGTCGATCGACGCCGTCCGGAACGTCATCAGGCTCCTCGCAGGGCTGCGATCACAACGTACGCGTCAGTCGGCTTCTGCTGCACGACGAAGCGTTCGAATTCGCTGAATTCCGGGGTTCCGGCGCGAAAGGCCGAGTACCCCAGCATGCCGGCGAATCGGTAACAAAGGTGCTTCTTCCGAATCTCGATGTCCATCCCAAGGCCGGCCAGGTGGTCCTGAACCTCAGTGGGTAACGCGTATTCGGGCCCAAGGGTCGGAATGAGCGGGCCGGGTCCGGTGGCGGCCCACTCCGCGAACGCCGCGAGGGTGGTTCGTTCCGGTGACGTCACCCAAGCGCCAACGAGCGTGCGGAACACAGCTTTGCGCACGCTGGGCTTGGGGTCATGAATGGAGATGCGGTCGATCGCGGCCGCGAGCTCAGGGTTCTCGGCCAGGAAATCATCGACCTCCGGGGCGTACGCGAAGCGCACCACATCGACATCGATGTCGTCGGGGCGCGCGGCGGCGAGGGCGTCGCGTTGGTCGGCGTCTGCCACCACAAGCTCGTAACTGGCTGCGATCGCAAGAGCGAGGTCGAGCTGCTTCTGGAGCCGGAAGTCGTCCGCGATGGGGTGATCGCCGGCCGTCCAGCTAGTGGCCCCGCTCTTGAGCTGGCTGAGCCTTCGTTCGTCGGGCTTGTCGATGATCAGGTCGTCGACGAAGCAGAGCTGCTGAGACTCGAGGTGGGTGGCCGTTCCGTCATCGTCCCGCTCCAGCGCGCTGGCGAGCTCATGCGCCGCCCTTGCAGCTGCGTAGTAGTTCTCGAATGTCGATCCCTGCGCATTATTGCGGCCGCCCCGATTCTTGTTCCGGGCATAGGTGGCAGCGTTGTCGCCGCAGATTTGCTTGATCAGGTTGGCGTCATACATGGCGGCTCGCGTGCACGGTATTTCCGGCGACACGAGTCGGCAAGGCGACGCCCTTCAGGTGTGAATCCACTCGTGCCTCCAAGTGGATGTCAGGCCCTCAGGTCGGGTCGGGGCTACGCCAAGCGCAACCGGCTTCCCTCGGGCGGGGATCATCCCCGGCGCGAGCGGGCCGCGCGGGAAGCCGCAGGACTGGTGAGATGAAGCCACGCGATTGTGTTACCTTCTCGCAATGAGGACAGCTGAAGAGTGTGCTGCCAAGGTGGTCGAGCTAGAGCGCGCGGCGGCGCAGTGCGCGGGGATGCAGGCGCGCCTCGACTTCTACAGGATGGCCGAGACTTGGCGCTGGCTGGCTGTCCAGGCGTCTTGGCAAGACTCGTTCACAGCCCACCCGTCGCCCGAGCAAGTAGCGCTCTGGGAGAGCCTGTTCGGCTCGCTCGATCCGCGCTTTCCGGGGAGAGCGCCCGTTGGACAGGCCTAGCACGCGCGCCGACGAGCGTTCGCGCATCCTGAGCCCCATTATGTTCGGGCTGGAAGTGGCGCCGCGAGTTCGAGGCCGAAGACGACACCACTTCCGAGCCCCGCGGGGCTAGCGATCGAGCTGCGTTGAACGGCCGGCGGCCAGCAACTGCGCGCCACGGGGACCGGATACCAGGTCCACCGTCCGACCAACGGCGGGTGCTGTCTGGCCGAAGCTCAGCCTGGCGTAGTGGTCGACGTCGGTCGCGTCGCGCACGATGATCCATCTGACGCCGCCCAGCTCGTCGTGGGCGCCGCGGCCGACGACGCGCCCCCGGATGCGTCCCGTGGCAAACTCCTGAACCTCGCGGCCGTCCAGACGGTGCTGCTGCAGCGTCCGGATGATGTCCTGGCGCAACTGGAGGCGCCGCAGCTCACGCTCCAAGTCGGGCGCGAGCCGGTATCGGCGACCACAGCGGACGGCCAGGCCGAGCGCCTCCAAGTGGCGAAGTCTGCCCCGGGAAAGCGCCGCCCAGGTGTCGCTGGCCCCGATGCCGTCATCGACCTGGAGGTCGGCGTCCGCAGCCTGCAGGAGCCGCCGGTCGAACCCCGTGAAGCGATCCGCCTGGGTTTCGCGCCAAATGCGCTGTTCTGCTTCCGCGCGGGACAGGTCCCCCAAGAGCTCATGCGCCACTTCTTGCGCGCGGGCTCGGAACCCAAACGCGATGTAGTCCCGCGGAATCACCAGGTCGCGGCCGTTCGCCTTGCGGCCTCTCACGAGCACGTGGGCATGCGGCTGATCGGTGTCGAAATGGCAGGTTGCGAACCAGGCGAGCTCCGGTTGTCCGAGGTCTTCCGCCACGCGCCGCATCACCTCTCGCGTGTAGCTGCGCAGGTCGCTGATCCGATCCCCGTGCTGGGGTGAAATTATGAAGCGGAAGTGGTGCCGGTCCGCACTCCAGCCCTGGGTCGCGGCGGCGCCATCCAGGCCATCCGACTGTCGATCGAAGAACTCGGGCCGGGCGCTGTCCTGCCCGGCGCCCAACCGCCCGAGATATGCGACGTGGGCCGCCAGCGCCGCGCCTCGGACTGCGCCACGCCCCAGGTGTCGAGAGACCAGGGCCTTCACGATCACACGTTGGCGGACATCGAGCCGGAAGGCGCGCCCTGAACGCTTCTGAGCCGTGCTGAGCACGCCTGCCCGATCGCCATAGGCGAACAGCCTGGAGGCGGACAACCGCTGAAACATCCCCGTGCGGACGCCGCTGGCGTCCCGCTTCAAGCTGTACGGAAGGCGAGCGTAGGCGGTCCGGTCGTCTCCGGGCGCCGCATCTGGGAGCCGCATACGGAAGGCTTCGCGGACCAGCATTCCACGCCTCCTGCGTTCGAGGAGCCCAAGAGTCGGGCGCACGTTGCGGCGAGTTCAGGACAGGCGTCAGCTGCTCGCCAAGTGTCTGAGATCGTGAAGCAAAAAGAAGCGCAAAACACCTCTTTTATCTTGCCCTAAGCCCCAAAATCCACGGTCAAGCTCAACGCGATCAATCCAGAGCACACCCGAGCAAAGGCCAGCATTAGCAACGGCGCAATGTCTTCTAAGCCGAGTCTTGCGTCCCGGCCGACCAAATGAAGAAACCCGCCCGGCCGGAGCCGAGCGGGTCGAGAGGAAACTGCGCGGGAAGAGGCTATGCCGCTTTGGCCCGGATCGGCAGTTGCCGAAGACCGCGGGCCTCGGCCTGTTGCGCCAGGTTCAAGGCCGGCCCGAACGGGTGCGACCGCTCTGCCCGCTGTGCGTCAAGCGACTGCGCCAGGGTCAGGCAGCAGGTCGGCTCCAGGGCCAGCAGCTCGTCGTTGGCGCGGAAGGGTGCGGCCTTGCCGTGGCGATCGAAGTCGGCCCGGGCAAGCACCAGGGTGACCCGCTTCTGTTGCGCCCAGCGGATGGCGACCTTCTCGGCGCCCTTCGCTCCGGTGGTGGCGAGCACCATCTCCGGCCACTCGGCCTTGGCCCAGTTGAGGGCGTCGAAGATCCGCTGGGCATCCTCTGCGGTGTCAGCCGTCGGCGCGGCCCGGAAGGCCACGACCGGCCCTGTCGGCTCGGCCGCTCCGGATTTCCGGCGCTCGATCGCGCGGATCGCCTGTTTTGCCTCCAGCTGCGCGGCGGTGAGATAGGCGCCGCGGCGGCTGCCCCGCCAGGCCGTCCAGACCTCGCCGGTCATTGTCGCATAGGCCTCGGCCGCTGCGTCGCGGATCAGCTCGGCCGCCGTCTGCGCCACATCGTAGGCGCGGGTCTCACGCGTGGCGTCCTGCAGCTCGGTGTCGGCCATCTCGGAGCCGTCGAAGTCGCGTTCCAACCAGCGCATCCGGTCGCGGCCGCGCTCGGCTTCCCGCTCGATCCGCCCCGCCGCCGAATGGAAGGCGCCGATCAGGCTCTCGGCCAGGATCGTCTGGACGTCCTCAAGGGCGCCGTCGCCGACGAGGTCGATCAATTCGGTCATCAGGGCGTGACCCAGCTGCACGAGGGCCGCTTCCGTCGGATGCGGGCGCGGGTCTTCCAGGGCCGCGGCTTGAACGTCGAAACGGGTGTCTGAGCTGGAGAAGGCGTGAAGGGAGAAGGTCATCGGAGGACTCCATGATGAAGGACTGCCGATGCGCACCCGGGCGCAACGACCTCTCCTCCCGACACGTCGGGCCCCTGGGGGTCACCGGAGCGGAGCGCCTCTCGCGCGGAGCGGAGGGGAACGGCCGTCAGGCCGTTGACGCCCAGGGTGACGTGACAAGATCGGAGGGCGTTGTGTGGGGGCGTTTGCGCCCGCCCGCAGAGGCGGGCGCTCCGTCCGGCGCGCCCCCTCGCGCCGGGTATTGAGGTGGGATCTCCACCGAGTCTTCGAGAGACGCACGGCTTGCGTGAGGGATCGTTCGTTAACAGCGGCCCCCGACGTCAAGGGGCTGCCGCTCAATGCTTCCTTCCTCCTCCGCGTGAGGGATCAAACCCGCAGGGCCGAGACGCCGT
>Ga0209257_1002765_pt1 | contig 16587 bp, 21 predicted proteins | sample AraplaCvi_mCL_r2_FD_184277 | JGI IMG/M metagenome (GOLD analysis project Ga0209257, IMG submission 184277) | Arabidopsis root microbial communities from North Carolina, USA - plate scrape MF_Cvi_mCL_r2 (SPAdes) (version 2) | ecosystem: Host-associated > Plants > Roots > Endosphere | place: USA...
CAGAAGAAGACCCGGCCGCCTGCGCCAAAGCCCTTCAGGTCCGGGTGGCCGGGTGGACCCTGCCGGCCGTCGTAGTCGAGCCGGTTGACGATGCCCAGCGGGGCCAGCGCGGCCGTGTAGAACGCGACCGAGCGGGTGGTGTCGGTGACAGTGAGGAAAATGTGGTCGAGCATGTCGTACTCCCGTTGCGAACTAGATGTTGTAGCCGCCTGCAACTTCAATGGTCTGCGCATTGACCCAGGCCTGCTCTTCACTGAGCAGCCCGGCAATGACACGGCCCACGTCGTCCGGCTCACCTACCCGGCCCAGCGCCGTCTGTGAGGCCAGCAGGGCTTCGAATTCATCATTGAGGCCGCCGCCCAGCTCGGTACGGATCGCCCCGGGCGCCACCGCATTCACCCGGATGCGGCGTTCGCCGAACTCCTTGGCCATGTAGCGGGTAAGCACTTCCAACCCGCCCTTGAAGGCGGCATAGGGCGCCACCCCGGCGGTGGCCACACGCGTGGTGGCACTGGTGACGTTGACGATGCTTGCGCCGGTACCCAGCAGCGGCAGCAGTGCCTGGGTGAGGAAGAACGGTCCCTTCAGGTGCACGTTGAACAGACCGTCGAACTGTTCCTCGGTCACCGTCTCGATCGGATTGAACAGCCCGAAGCCGGCGTTGTTCACCAGGCCATCCAGCACGGAGGCGTCCCAGGTGCCCTGCAAGGTGTCCTTCACCGTCGCGGCAAACGCCGCAAAGCTTCCGGTGTTGCCCACATCCAGCTGCAGGGCCACTGCCGTGCCGCCTTCTGCCTGGATACGCTCCACTACCTGCTGGGCAGCATGGGGCTGGGCGTTGTAGGTGAGGATGACGCCCATGCCGCGCTGCGCGCAGTGCAACGCGGCGCTGGCACCAATGCCACGGCTGCCGCCGGTGATCAGTACGTGCTTCATGCAGGTAGTCCTGTGCAGTGAGGGGAGATGCACAGGCTAGGGTCGCCGGCTGCGGCGCGCCGACCTGATCCTCGCCAATTCCTGCCTATTCCTGCTTTCCGCCTTGCCAGCCCCCTGCGGCGGGTGTCCAATGTGTACATGGAAAACGCACTGGAAGAACTGCGCCGCCTTGCGGCGCATGCCGAGAATCGCCGTACCGATACGGGCATTCCCCGCGTTGCCATGGTGCAGGGCGAGATCCCGGAGCATGCCCTGGCGGCCGTGTACGAGCCGATGATCAACCTGATCCTGCAGGGAAGCAAATCCATGACGGTGGGTGAGAAGACCCTCGAGTACGACCCGGCCACGTACTTCATCATGTCCGTGGACCTGCCGGCGGTGGGTGCGGTGCACCCGGCCAGCACCGGCGAACCCTACCTGGCGGTGAGCCTCACGCTGGACCTTGGCATCATTGCAGCGCTGTTGTGCGACACCACCGATGCTGCCACCGGGCGCGGCGAGCCCTCCACCCAGACCGAGGCCTTCAACGTCGCCGCCGTCACCCCCGAACTGATGGATGCGTGGGTACGCATGCTGCGCCTGATGGAACGCCCCAGCGAGATAGCTGCGCTGGCCCCGGCCTACGAGCGCGAGATCCTGTACCGCGTGCTGCAGGGACCACACGGGTGCATGCTGCGGCAGCTGGCCACGCCGGATTCGGCACTGGCGCGAATCAGCAGCGCCATCCAGCGCATCCGCAGCGACTATGCCAAACCGCTGCGCATCGCCGCCTTGGCCGAACAGGTGGCAATGAGCGAGTCAGCGTTCCACCGCCACTTCAAGTCCGCCACCGCGCTGAGCCCGCTGCAGTACCAGAAGCAGCTGCGCCTGCTGCAGGCCCGCCAGATTCTGGCGACGCGCGGAACCAGTGTTACCGCGGCCGCGCTTGATGTGGGCTATGAGAGCCCCACCCAGTTCACCCGCGAGTACGCGCGTGCGTTCGGTCTGCCCCCCTCGCAGGATGCGGCGCGCATGATGGCAAGCCGGCGTGGCTAAGAGGCCCGGGAGTCCGCTTTCGGCCAGGCCCAGTCATCCTCTTGCGTCAGGTTCAGTTCCGTTCGCAGCCATGACACTACCGGACCAGAATTCGTTGAGATATGTCCACTGTGACAGCCCCTGAGGGCCCAGGTGCATTGCAAACACTTCAGGATTCGTGCCCGCGTTTCCCCATACGTTCTGAACTGCCTCCAGAACTCCGATGACGACAAACTCCTGCACCCAAGGTGATCCGTCCTCTATCAGTTTCTCAACAGCCAACGCGAGTGTCGGAAAAGAAGATGAATCTCCGGCTCGATATCGCTCCAGCAGGTGGCCTGCCAGATCTCCCGCTGCGATGTACAGGAGATCGCCTCCCCATTCGGCGAGGTGTTGTTTCCAAGCATCCTGAAACGTCGGGCACGATTCAACTAGAAGTGGCATCGCTTGGGATTGTTCGATCATGGTGCGGCTCTCTGCGTCCCATGCAATCGGTCGAAAGCAGGCGTCTGGCCCTGGGCAAAGTCGACTGGTAAGGCCAGTCGGCTCGGGTGAATTGCCCTGTGCAGCAGAATCCGCCGGTTACTGACCGAGCATGAGCTACCACACAGACATCCAATCGCTCTCCTCCAGGTATGAAATGAACGCATCGATTGACTCCGGGGCCACGTCAAAAGTGATTCGATAACCGCCCTTTGGATGCACCTCTATGATCTTCACATGCTCTACGCCAGGTGCGGACCTGAGCACCTGAAGTAGTTCTCTGCGCTCCGCGTCGCCGTGTTGAGTCGATGTGTGGCGTCGCATCAATCGATGGTACTGCTTCATGTCACTTCTCCGCCCGGTCACTTCCGCATTGTGTCGAGGGTGGACATCTCGATTCCAGCCCTCAACAGGACCGGCTAAGCTTAGCTTCCTTCAGTTGGCCAGTGCACTGGGCGATCACTCTGCTATACCGCTACCCGTGCTCCAACCGTGCCAGCCACGATTCATAGAGCTCAGCATCCAAGACCCTGCCCTTGGCATTGGAAAGATCTGCCTCGAACTGCAACGCGACTTCGTATGCAACTTCTCGCGCGCTCCCAACCTCGGCGTGCCCGCTCCTGACTTCAGGCCAGCGATCTATTGCAGAGAACAGCTCGTAGCACCAGTCGGCGATGGCTTGGTCCGTGAACCTCGCCTCCTCTCCGTCTCTGCCCTCGCGCAGGAGCTCGACCAGGCTGTGCACGGACAGCGGGAAGTCAGACAGGGTAATTTCGGTGGCGGCCATATTTCCTCCAATTGTCCGATTAGGTTCAAACGAGAACGTTGGCGCTCGGCGCGCTCGCCTACGGGTTCCAGATGGCGAAGCTTCCGTCGGAGTTCACGCCGCAGAGGGCGAGCTGGCCCCGCCAGTCAACGAGGATCAGACCTTCCGCCGAATGCAGCACCGCAAATGCTTGGGAGAGCTGAATATCGTCGCCGTACAGCAGTGCGCCGAGCGCCGTAATGCCGCGATCATCTGCAAGCCCGTACAGCAGCAGGTCCGGTGACGGCATGATCGAGAATCCCCCTTCCACTTGGCCAAGGGGTCGAGACGTGGTGGTCAAGATCGGGGCGTTGGTCGGCGCCGCACCAAACAACTTGGCGACCCTTTCAACTGCGTCGGCGCCTTCCACTACAACGGCCCGGGACAGCTCGCGTGAGAACAGGTCCGACCATCCATGTTGGAGTCGATGGGCGAGCTCAAACGACTTGTACCGTGCAAGCGTGGCCTGAGTCGTTGCCAAGGCATCCCGGGGCAGGAACTCGATCTGGCACCACTCGTCCTCGTGGAACTGCGGCGCACCTTCGAACGAGGCCTGTGTCGGCATCGCGAAGACCAATGCGTCAGCCGCAACCGTGGGCACGCTGTAAGCGATCGAGGCCAGGTTTACCCTCGTAGACTCTGCCCCGCTGCTCTTCGATCCAAGCGATGACTTCAGTCGATCCAGCCAACCCATGCCCATCCCCCAATGAAGCGCTTGAGATTAGCCGATCTCCGCCGCCGCGTCCATTGGGCGCAGCGGGGCGAATGGGCTATGACTTTAGTTCTTTCTAGGCCTTGGTCAGACCTCCCGAATCCGAACACCGGCCGGTGCGACGCCCCACCCACGCAGGATGGCAGCCCGGCGCGGCGAACGGGTCACTCGGCCTGGCAGTCCGTCACCAGGAGTGACATCACCTTGGCATCGATCAGCTCCACCAGCCGAGGATCCATGTAGCAGTAGTCATCAGCAATATCCAGGCAGTGCAGCCGCTTGTACGCAAGCAGTCGCGGAAAGCCGGCCTGCAGACGATGCAGGTGTTTGGCTTCCATGACAAGAATGACATCGGCCCAGCGGATGTCCGCTGGGCCGATCGGTCTACGGGCGTGCGGGCTCGTGCCCGCCGAGCGAGCGCTGAAGCCCGCACGGTGTTGCCAGACGGCCTCACCGGTTGGGCTGCGCAGCTGGTTGCGGCTGCATACGAACAACAGATTGGTCATTGTTGTTCCAACAACTGCCGTGTGCTGCGAACCGGATAGGCGATGCCCAGCTGCCGCGCGCGGACAAGCTTGCACCCCGCGTATACAGCAGCTTCCAGTTCTTCTCGGCTTGAACTTTGTCGAGTGCGCCACTCGATCCCCGCCACAGTTGCGGGCCTGCGTACGCCTCCAGGCGCGGTTCCTTTCCATTTCCATGATCATTCTCTCGTGAGTACCGGGTTCAGCAGCCGCGGTAGTACGAGTTGGCGGATCATATCCCAAGAGCGCCTCCGTGGTACAGGCGGTTCAGGACTGTGCTTCCACTTGGAGCGACCATCAATCCGGCAGTTGAACCACAAACCTTCGATAGCGCGAATGGAGAAACCAAAGAATGGCTGTGTGCACGATTGCGAAAGGTATGTATAGGTCCCAGTACAGTGTCAGGCCTATGCCCACGCCTGGTATCAGGTAGATCGCAAACAGCGTCGGCCACTTACCGTTGCGCCCTTCGGCCAGTGACTCGCCGTGCTTGAGGGTCGAACCCGAGATGAACCAGGCGGTGACAATTGGGGCGATGCATAGGGCCTCAGTGCCATGAGAGTCCCATCCAGCTCACCCGCGAGTACGCGCGTGCGTTCGGTCTGCCGCCCTCGCAGGATGCGGCGCGAATGGTCGCGAGTCGGCGCGGTTAAATCGCTTGAGGATCTGAACTTCAGAAGGGGGCAGGCGCACGCACCGGTGCGCCTGCGAACGTGCTCAACGATCAGTAGCCAACGCCACGCACGCCACCGGATGACCGGATCGATTCGCCGGTAACCCAATTCGCATCATCTGATGCAAGGAACACAGCGAGCCGCGCAATGTCTTCCGGCTCGCCGAAACGGCCGAGTGGCGTGCCTGCCAAGAGCTTCTTACCAAGCTCGCCGGTGAAATTGCCACTGGTTCCCGGGGTGTTCGTATGGCCTGGCAGAATGGAGTTGACCCGGATTCCGCGCCCACCCATCTCGCGCGCGAGGGCAAACGTCAGGGTATCCACCGCGCCTTTGGTAGCCGCGTACACGCTGGACGCCAAGTACGGGTCGGTACTGAGGATCGAGCTGATATTGATGATGCTGCCTGAGGAACCAAACAGCTTTGACGCCTCGCGAATGGCCAGCAGATACCCCAGTACGTTCAGATTGAACTGCTTGTGAAACGCATCTTCGGTCAGGTCTTCGATCATCTCAAAGACTGCCACACCGGCGTTGTTGACCAGGATATCCAGGCAACCGTACTCGGATCTCACCGTGCTGAACAGGTTGACCACGTCTGCAGAATTGCTCATGTCGGCCTGCGCTGCCAGCGCTTTACCCCCGCGGAGCTCGATCTCGGCAACGACACGTTCTGCGTCACTTCTACTGGAGGCGTAGTTCACCACCACTGTCGCGCCTTCTGCGGCAAGGGCCTTCGCTATTCCGGCGCCAATGCCTTTCGAGCCGCCGGTGACGACAGCAATTTTTCCGTCTAGTTTCATGTGCTGAGTTCTCTATGAGTAGGATCACTCGGCGGAAGCTGGTGCAGTTCCTTCTCGGCGCTGCGCTTTCACCGGGCCACCAGTATTGGACGGCCTGGAGCCTCCACGCGTGCCCTTTACTCGCACATCCTTGCCTATTCTTATCACTCGCCTGGCTATTCTCTACGCGGGGGCCCATGATCAACCTCATGAACGATTCAATGGCTGAGCTGCGCTCGATCGTCACGCGGGCGGGGGACAGATGGACCGAGACAGGCATCCCAAGGGTCGCCATGGTTCACGCTGAAGCCTGCGCCAGTCAGGTTTACCAACCGATGCTCCATCTGGTCCTGCAAGGCTCAAAGACACTATCGATCGGCGATCAGCTGCGCCGCTACGAGGCAGGAACGTATTTCATCGTCCCCGTTGATATTCCGGCCACGGGACAGATCTTTCCAGGAGAAGGCGGGCAGGCCTACATGGCAACCAGTCTCACCTTGGAACCCGCCATCATCGCGAGCATATCGGGCGGCGCAGAAGCGGCGCCCGCGACGTGGCGAGCGGCTTGTTTCGCCCCGGCGCAAGCGTCATCGGAGATGACCGACGCTTGGCTGCGCATGATGCGCCTGGTTGACCGCCCTGGCGATAGGGAAGTCATGGCGCCTCTGATTGAGAGAGAGATGCTGTTCAGAGCCCTGCAGGGACCTCTTGGCGGTGCACTGCGTGAGATCTCCCAGCCAGATGGTCGCCTGTTTCAGATCCGCAGAGCGATCCAATGGATCCGCGAGAACTTCTCCAAGCCATTTCGAGTGGAGCCGCTGGCCGCGATGGCCGACATGAGTGTCGCCGCCTTCTATCGCCATTTCAGGTCTGTTACGGCCATGACACCCATCCAGTACCAAAAGCGGCTTCGCCTTCTTAGGGCGCGATGGTTGCTGCTGTTCGAGCCTCGCGACGCTGCGTCGATTGCATTTGAAGTCGGGTATGAAAGCGCCTCACAGTTCAGCCGTGAGTACGCACGGCTCTTCGGCCTACCACCTTCCCGCGACGCTGCCCGTTTCCGGGCAGGTGAATATGCTGACCCCATCAGCCCAGCAGCGTAACTCCTTCGTCAGGCTCTCAGGAGCTCGCGCATCTCAGCTGCGACGAAGTCTGTGAGCAGCCGAACGCGCGCCGGCAGCATGCGGCCGAAGGCATGGATGGACTGCAAGGGCAAGCCAGGCAGGCGCTGCGATGGCAGCACCTGCATCAGCGTGCCGCGGTCCAGGTCGTCCTGAACGGAGCAGCGGGTGAGGTGTGCCACGCCCACACCCGCCAGGGCCGATGCCCGCAGTGCTGCGCCGGTATCCAGGCACACTCGACCGTTCGCCTGCACACTGGTGCGCCCTGCCTTCCTGCAGGCAATGAATGATCGGATCCCGGCAAGGCGCATGGGCGCGGCGGAAGAACGGGCCAGTGCCGCAATCTTCCTTGCCTCGAGTGAGAGCAGCTTCGTCAATGGCGCCGAACTGCGCGTCGACGGCGGCAGTACTTGTCTTGGGGCTGCCGTAGCGGAAACCTGGTCGATAGGACGCCACCTGCCTTGCCGGATGGGTGGCGATCCGCCCAGTCTTGCTGATGGAGGCTCGATAGGGGGCAATCCCTGTGCATGGCGCTCATCCCGTCGGTCGGGTTGGAGGGTCCCACGTAAGGAAGTACAGGCGGATACCGGGCGTCATCTCACTTAAAGCACCGAGGTAGGCATCCCACGCCTCCGGGGCCACGTCGTCTGCGAGTGAATTGGCCGGGTTGCTCGCCCCCGGCGGTTGCGCGCATGCGCAGAGTGGATTGTCCATGTCAGGTAGACGCCCCGGAGCGCTGCCCTGTGACGCGTCCACTGTTGCGCGGAAGTAAACACTGGCGTTACCCGCAGATGTCTACCCGGGGCGAGTGGGCGGGCATACCGTGGCACCGCGCTGCAGTCCCCCCGCGCCCCTTCCCAGGACCCAAGACCATGACCCAACGTCTCGACTACCAGCAGCAGTCCCCCGAGCTGACCAAGAAGCTCATGGAACTCAGCATGGCTGAAGCAAAGAGCTCCATCGAAGCGTCCATCCGCCACCTTGTGCATATCCGCGCCTCGCAGCTCAACGGCTGCGCGTTCTGCGTCGATATGCACGTCAAGCAGGCCACCATCCACGGTGAAAGCGCACTGCGGCTTCACCACGTGGCGATCTGGCGTGAATCCAACCTGTTCACGCCGCGCGAGCGTGCGAGCCTGGCGTGGACCGAGGCGCTGACCTGCATTCCGAGTCAGGGCGTGCCGACCGAACTGTATGAGCGCGTTCGCGGTCAGCTTTCTGAGAACGAGGTCTCCGATCTCACCTTCGTGATCGCGGGCATCAACGCGTGGAACCGCATCAACGTGGCTTTCCTCGCTGTCCCCGGTTCCTTCGACAAGGCATGGGGATTGGATAAGGCAGGCCTGTCCGTCGCCCCGGCGGAGGCGCAATGAACGCGCGCGCGATGTGGGCGGCAATCGCTGTCTCCACTGGCCTCTGCCTGCTTTCCGGCGCATCCTTCGCGCACGGGGGCACGCATGCAACCGATGCGCCGCACGCAGTCGTTGCCGAGGTGGCATCGCAGGCGCTGCAGGACTACCCGGGCAAAGAGATCACGCTCATTACCGTCGACTACCCGCCGGGTGCGGTTGACCCCGTGCATCGCCATGATGCGCATGCCATCGTGTACGTGCTAGATGGCACCATCATCATGGGTGTGAGGGGAAAGCCTGAGCAGACCATCAAGGCGGGCGAGACGTTCTATGAAGGCCCGAACGATGTCCACACCGTGGGCCGCAATGCCAGCCAGAGCAAGCCCGCCAGGTTTGTGGTCTTCCTTCTGAAAGACAAAGAAAAGCCGCTGCTTATTCCGGCGGAGTAGTCCAGCGCACGTACCGCATGCACATAGGGCCTGCGGTACGCAGCCCCTCGGGACGCTGCCAGGTTCACGCTACTTGATCTTCAGCTCCGGCAGAAGGGGATCGACGTCGACCAGCTCCAACGATTTGACCATGTGCAGCGTCCCGTTCTTGTACTTGAGGAAATGCGGACTCTTCACGTGCTGTTCGTATGCCTGACGACTCGCATATATTTCAAGAATCGTCAGTCTGGTCGGGTCGTCTTTGTCGAAGACGGCGTACAACGACAGCACGCCTGGCTCGAGCTCCATTGAGGCGCGAACCTCTTCAGCCAGGGCGTCTCGATAGGCGGGCAAATGATCCGCGTTTACGGTGATCTTTGACAGCCTGGTCATCTGTAACTCCTCAGCTCCAGCACTGGAGGAGCATGCAGCCATGCCGATCAAGGTTCCGATCAGTATCCTTTTCAATCAGCCCTCCAACGTGCGCGTGCAACCCGGCGCATAGCTTTCCTGAAGATCATTCCTGCCGAGCCTCGAGCTGGCGTTGAATACCAACGCGGACACGTTCGGCAGCGTCCAAGCTGGAGTGGGCTTCGAGAACATCGGCAAGGCTGGACAGCTGCTCAGGGCTCACGCCTATGTTCATGCTGATTCCTATGTGAGACTGCAACTGGGGTTCCACCCCGGACATGGCAGCCAGCATGCTGACCGTGGCCAGCTCGCGACTCTGCCAATCAAGGTTGTCGCGCTCGAAGATGTCGCCAAAGAGATGCGTACGCAGAAACTCATTTGCTTGCGGTGCGAAATCGAACAATGGCCCTGAGACTGGACCACCCACCAGCTTGGTCTGGTTGGCGGTGCCTGCAGCGAGCAACGCGTCGCCCTTGGGAATCGGCTTGCCGGGCTCGCGGCCGGCTTCATCCTGGATGCCACTCTGCCTGCGTGCCTCCGCCACCTTCATCAGTTCGCTCAACGCGTTCAGGCTCCGCGGAAAGCCCGCATAGGCGTAAACCTGCACGAGTATCTCTCGCACTTCGGCCAGACACAGTCCCGCGTCCAGGCCTTGATTCAGCGCGCCCCGAAGGCTATCCATGTTGCCGGCCGCTGCTGAGGCGCTGATCGGAATAATGGCTTGCTGGCGAGTGTCCAGTTCGGTGGTGGAACCCGTGTTTGATTTGACGTTCATAGCTGCTCCTTCGTATGCGAAAGCCATCTGTCCCGGACCGGAGGCAAGCATCGCCGCAGCCATCAGACAGACGAGACGACTGGATCGCCATTTCCAATCAATCGCCGTGGTACTGGGCATCGGTCACTTTCTCCAACCAGTTCACGTTCTGACCATCGCGCACGCCGGTTACGGCGAGATGGGTCATCGTCGTACCGGGCGCCGCGGCTTCAGCCTCATGGGGAAGGCCAAGCAGCGCCCAGACAGAGAGGGCCAAGAGCCCGCGAACCGCGGATCGAACCAACATGTCAGCCGCCTCCGTCGGAGCGGGCCGGTGCGTCAGCAGCGGGAGGTCCGGCCAGGTACTGCTCTTCGCTCACATGCTCCAGCCAGTCAACGTTCCTGCCATCCAACGCCTCCTGGACCGCGATATGCGTCATGGCGGTGGTGGGCGATGCACCGTGCCAGTGTTTGTGACCCGGCGGGCACCAGATCACGTCACCCGCCCGGATCTCCACGATCGGACCGCCTTCGCACTGTGTCCAACCGAAGCCGGCAGTAACGATAAGCGTCTGCCCCAACGGATGGGTGTGCCACGCAGTGCGCGCTCCCGGCTCGAAGGTGACCGCGGCGCAGGATACCCTCGATGGCGCAGAGGCGGCATTGAGCGGATCGATGCGGACCATGCCCGTAAACCAGTCCGTCGATCCTTTGATGGACGGTTGGGTGCCAAGGCGTTTGATTTCCATGTAGCTCACCTCTTTGTGGTGTGTTGGGTATGCAACCAACGGCTAGTCGGACTCAATCCGAACCGCGAGCGGCCCTTCCGTGCGAAGGACCTGCAGTCGTCCTTCTATTCGACCCAGTCGAATCAGACCGACAGCATCTGATCGTTGATGATCAGTCGAATCTTCATGGAATGAACCTCCGGGTGTGACTCTACCTTTCAGGCTGAAATGGCGTGATGAGTGGACTCGGCAGAGCATGCCGCTACTGCCCCGAACGCAAGCAGGAGGCAAAGCAGTGTTCCTGTGATCGACGTAACGCGCCTCATCAGCCCCGGGGTTCCACAGCGACCACCGACCCCGACGTGGACGCCCGGTCGTGCGCCGTGGCATAAGCGAGCAGCGCGGCGCACAGCAACAGGCCAGCACTGGCCAGGAACGTGCTGGCAAAGCCGAGACTGTCAAACAGCAGTCCGCCCACGGTCGAGCCGAGTGCGATGGAGCACTGCACCACCGCCACCATCAGCCCGCCGCCGGCCTCTGCGTTGTCAGTGAAAGTGCGGGCCAGCCAGCTCCACCAGCCCACCGGCGCGGCCGTTGCCAGCAGGCCCCATGCCGAGAGCAGCGCGGCGGTCGGCCAAAGCTGGGGCCCCAGTGCAACCAAGGCCACGGCAATGAGCGCCATCAAGGCCGGAATGGTCACAAGCGTTCGGTAAAGCCCACGCCTGATGAACGCGCCAATGACGAGCGTGCCCACGAAGCCGCTTACGCCGATGGCCAGCAGCACCAGTGGTACAGCAGACGTTCCCGCACTGGTCACCCGCTCCAGGAACGGCCGCACGTAGGTGAACAAGGCAAATTGCCCCATGAAGAAGGCACCGCAGGCAAGCATGCCAAGTGCCACCACACGCCGCTGGAACAGCGCGACCAGCCCGCTTTGTGACTGCCCGCTCTCCGCGGGCATGGAGGGCAGACAAACCCACTGCCATGCGAGGGCTATTGCAGCCACCGGCAGAAGGCACAAGAAAGCGCCGCGCCATCCGATCATGCCGCCCAGGTAGCTGCCCAATGGCGCCGCAACTACCGTTGCAAGCGCGTTGCCGCTGTTGAATATCGCCAAGGCGCGCGGAACCTTCGCAGCCGGAACCAGCCGCATTGCCGTTGCGGCAGAGAGCGACCAGAACCCACCGATCACCACGCCAATCAGTGCACGCCCCATCATGTAGGCCGGATAGTTCGGAGCCAGGGCCACCACTACACCGGACACTGCCATCAATGCGGTGAGGATCAGCAGCAACGTTCGTCGGTTCATGTTGCCCGCCAACCGGGAGATCGACAGGCTGGTCAGCACCGCAAAGGCTCCCGAAATGGCAATGCCGTACCCGGCAAGCCCCTCGGTCACGCCCAGATCTGCCGCCAAGGGAGTAAGCAGGCTCACCGGCATGAATTCCGAGGCTATCAACGCGAAGACGCATAGCGTCATCGCGAGCACGCCCCCCCAGTTTGGGCGATCTGCGATTGCGTGTGTGCGGCTCATTTCCCGGCCAGGCCGCGCTGGAAGAACGTCGTCAGTTTCTCGAAGGGAATCAGGTTGGCACGGTCATACAGGTCCACGTGACCCGCACCCTCCACCCAGTAGAGTTCCTTCGGTTGGCCGGCCCTTTGGTATGCGTCTTCGCTGAACTCGCGGGAATGCGCCGCGTCGCCAGAAATGAACAGCATCGGCCGGGGCGAAATGGTCTCGATGTCATTGAAGGGATAGAAGTTCATGAATTTGACCAGGCTGCTGAAGAGCGGCTGCGTGGTCAGCTCTGCCGTATCGCCCTTTGGCGTGTAGGCGCCGCGCGGGGTACGGTAGAAATCGAAGAACTCGCGTTGGATGGCAGGGGTGTCAGCATCGAGTTTGTTCACTGTGCCTGGCACGTACACAGCCGCCCCGCCCTTGAACTCGGCCAAGCGCTGGTCGGTTGCCGACTGGATCACCGTCTTGCGCTGTTCCAGCGATTGCCCGTTGTTCAGCCCCTCCCGTGCCGCCGCACCCATGTCGTACATGCTCACCGTGGCGATGGCCTTGATGCGCGGGTCGATCTTGGCGGCGCTGATCACAAAGCTGCCGCTGCCACAGATACCCAGGCTGCCAATCCGATCCGGGTCCACATAGGGCTGCGTACTCAGGAAATCAACGGCCGCACTGATGTCGTCTGAATAGATTTCCGGCGCCACCAGGTGCCGCGGGGTGCCGCCGCTCTCTCCCCAGAAGGAAAGATCGATTGCCAGCGTAATGAAGCCCTGCTCGGCCAGCTTCTGCGCGTAGAGCTGCGAGCTCTGCTCCTTCACCGCGCCCATCGGGTGGCCAACCACCACGGCGGGGGCGCGGCTGCCGCGAGGCAAGCCCTGAGGGCGGTACAGCGTGCCCACCACTTCCATCTGGTACTGGTTGTGGAAGCTGACGCGCTCACCAGTGACAGTGGAGCTGCGGTAGAAGTTGTCTGCCCCGGCGGGACGGGCTGCCCCGGGCGTATCTGCAGCCATGGCGGGAAGCGGAAGTACGTAGCTGGCAAGCAGCGCCAGCAGCAACGTGGTCGGTTTCATGCGAGTGCGGCCTCGGTTGGGGGACTGAGGCCGCCACGATAGGCTCCGCCCGCTACCGTGATAAGCCGGCTGAAAGTTGATGCATTGTTGAGTTGAGCTCACAATTGGTCCATGAGCGCCGTGAAGACCAATGATCTGCAAGCCTTTCTAGTGGTGGCCCAAGAGCAGAGCTTCACCAAGGCCGCCATTCGCCTTGGGGTAACGCCCTCTGCGCTGAGCCATTCGATGCGGCTGCTGGAAGAGCGCCTGGGCATTCGCCTGCTGGCCCGCACCACGCGCAACGTTTCCCCCACGGAAGCCGGCGAGCGCCTTATGCGCTCCATCGCACCGCACTTCGAGGCTATCGGCGCCAGCGTGGAAGCGCTGGGGGACCTGCGCGACCGGCCGGCGGGAACGCTACGGATCTCCTGCACGGATGATTCGATGGAGACCATCATCCGACCACGGCTTGCCGGGTTCCTGGCCGAGTACCCGGATATCACGCTTGAGTTCTACGTGGATTACGGCTTTACCAACGTGGTGGAGCAGCGCTTCGATGCCGGCATCCGGCTCGGGGAAGCGCTGAGCAAGGACATGATCGCTGTCAGGGTCGGACCGGATTGGCGGCTGGTGGTGGTTGGATCTCCCGGCTACTTCCAGAAACATCCCAAGCCCAGAAAGCCCGCCGACATCACCCGACACCGTTGCGTGCACATCCGGCATCGCCCAAACGGTGCCATTTATGCCTGGGAGTTCGAAGAGAAGGGCAAGGAGTTCACGGTACGCGGCGATGGCCCGCTGGTCTTCAACAGCATGACCCACGTCATCAATGCCGCACTGGACGGACTGGGCTTGGCCTACGCCCCGGAACCGATGGTAGCCGAGCACATCGCGCAGGGCAGGTTGGTGGCTGTGCTGGACAAGTGGTGCGTCCCCTTCCCCGGCTACCATCTTTACTACCCTAACCGCCGGCAGCCCTCACCTGCTTTTTCTGCGCTGGTCGCTTGGTTGAAGAGGGATGAGTATGCGTAGAAAGGCAGCGGCTGTGTATGTGGGTCGCGCCTGCACTGCGTAGCAATGTTCAGCGCACCCCGGGTTGCTTACGACTCCTCTTCTGGTGCGGTGAGGCCAGTGAACAGGAGCGCTTGGCACGAGAGTATGCCACTGATTCTGGGACGTTCGTTCCAGCAATCACCAGCTGACGCCAGAATTTCGGCTCACTTGCGTCACACCATTGATCAAGTAAATCGAACATGCCGGTATGCTGGGTAAGCATCAACTTCTCTATATTTGAGCAGCTGTGCATCGTCTGGATTCGGGGCTTGATATCCCCTTGTTAGACCCATGAAAGCATGAAGTTCTGCGTCGGGAGGGTGGCGAATACAACACCCCCTTGGGAAATAAGTCACGCCGATGGTCTAACGGATATCAACCTCCCGACTCCCTTGTCGCCGACAAGGGAGTACTTCCGATGGAGTAGACGCATGCGCAGTTCAAAGATGGATTCATGCAACGATCCCAGCCAGCAGGTTGGCATCGGCTGGTATCAGCCCAAGAGCCTACGCATTTCCGCCCTGCGGCACCCTGCCGGCAACATCCTCCCGCCGGACCTGTCCATTCCCTACCTGTCGCTGTGCGGAGTGTGGTTGGAGCGGTTGGGGTTCAAGACCGGTCATCGTGTGTTTGTAGAAGTGACACCCGGGCGCGTTACGTTGACGCTGGATGAGACGCCGGTGCCGTTGCCCTATCGCTATCGCAAGCACGAGCCAAAGAAGCAGCGCTCACGCAAGGAGCATTCGGAACAGTAGGAAGTGACGGAATCCGGGTAGAGCCTGGCTCTGCCCGGCTGCTGCTTCTGCACCCTGCCCGGATCGCATGGCTGAAGCATCTGAGGATCGCGGTGGTATGAGGGGAAAGTACTGGCCGGATCATCTGGCACGCGGCTTCATCGAGATCAGCGGCGTTCGGCATTCGCTGGAGCATCTCAGGCCGTTCGCCTATGTGGCCCATATCGAGGAGTCAAACGGTGTCGTTACGACTGTCCGGGTCTCAGTTGAATTCAGCTCTCACTGCGTAAGCAAAGGCCCACGTAAAGGCCAGCACTTCGACTTCAGCCAGCTCGACCCTAGCCTTCTCGTCATCGATGAGAGACGCATCCGGCGCAAATTCTTGGCCGCGCGGCACACGGCGTCAACGGTATTGCCGGAGATCATTCGCACGCTGGTTGAACGCCCGTGTCTCTTCACCAGCCAGACCAACTTCTTGACGATGGAGCTTCGTGAGCTCATCCCAGGCTATGCCACAGGCACTCAGTACGAGGTCTATTTCAATGTGAAGCGACTGGGCAATCTGAGCGTCCTGGTGTTTGTAGAGAGCGCCTATGTACGTGATGAGGACTCGGACAATGACCCGTACAAGTTCAAGAAAGACGACCGCATCAAGGGGTGGCGTCTTCTTTTGAACCGAGGGAGGGGTAGGCCGGTTCGTCGGCCTCCGGGAAGGGACAGATAGCCCGAAAAAAACAAACCCCCTTGCGGGGGTTTCGCGGATGCCCTTAGGGATTACTCCCGTCAAACGGCCAAAGCCTGTAACCAGTGGCGGCATCTGAACACTTCAGGCCTTCGCCCAAAGCTCCGTATACATCCAGACGGACCCAGTTTACTCCGTGTCGGACCGAAAGTGTGAAGGAATCGCAACAGCCGGGTCCTGAGCGGTTTTCGGCTTCCGAAGCACTCGGACACGGCAAGAGTGATGGTGGAACGAGCTCTGGCCGAATGCCTCTACGCTACGAACACCAGCCTTAACGCGAATCCGATCAACAGCACGCCCATTACTCGTTCGAACCAGTGGCTGGCGCGCATGAAGCGTTGGCGTACGGCTGCTGTGGAGAGGGCTACGCTGACCAGCATGAACCACGCTGCGTTGACCATGCACATCCACAGGCCGTAGAGCATCTGCACGGGGAGCGGTGTCTTTGCGCTGACCAGTGTTGTGAACACAGCCAGGAAGAACAGGGTCGCCTTGGGGTTGGTGGCGTTGGTCATGAAGCCGATGACGAAGGCTTGTCTGGGGGTTTGCTGCGCGACTTCACTCGGCCCGTAGGGGGTGGCCTCGCCGCCCGTGCTGGGCTTGCTGCGGAGGAACTTGATGCCGAGGTAGAAGATGTAGGCGGCGCCGAGCCACTTGGCTGCTGTCATCAGCCAGGGGGTTGTGTGCAGGAGTGCGCCTACGCCGATGAGGGTGTAGAGGACATGGACCGAGATGCCTGCGCCTATTCCTAGCGAGGTATAGATGCCTG
>Ga0209257_1002768_pt1 | contig 16581 bp, 12 predicted proteins | sample AraplaCvi_mCL_r2_FD_184277 | JGI IMG/M metagenome (GOLD analysis project Ga0209257, IMG submission 184277) | Arabidopsis root microbial communities from North Carolina, USA - plate scrape MF_Cvi_mCL_r2 (SPAdes) (version 2) | ecosystem: Host-associated > Plants > Roots > Endosphere | place: USA...
CCCTCTGGCTTGGGTCATGTCCCCGGAAGCCAGAGTGCCCGCCCATCGCGGTTCCGCCGCGGCGGAACTGGGGCGAAAGCAAGGAAATGCGGTGACGACGCGAAAGGCTGGCGTCGTCAGCCCTTCGCGCCACCCATCTTGCAGACCTGCTTCCATTCGGCGGCCGTCACCGGCTGCACCGAGAGCCGCGAGTTCTTCACCAGCACCATGTCCTTCAAGGAGGGGGTCGCCTTGATTTCCTTCATGGAGACCGGGGTCGGCACCGGCGCGACAGGCTTCACCTCGACCATGCCGAATTTCGCCGTCTTGTCGGTCGGGTCCGGGTGATATTCCTTGGTCACTTCCATGATGCCGACGATCTCGAGGCCCTCATTGGAGTGGTAGAAGAAGACCCGGTCGCCCTTCTGCATCTTCTTCATGTTGGCCGAGGCCTGGAAATTGCGGACGCCGGTCCAGCCGGTCTTGCCGTCCTTGTTGAGCTGAGCCCAGGAATAGGCGGAGGGCTCGGATTTCATCAGCCAGTATTGCATCGCTCTCTCCTCCCCTATTTTGGAAAAGCCTTCTTCACGCCATGGACCGAGACCGACTGGAACAGGCCGGCCTTGGCATAAGGATCGTTGGCGAGAAACTTGTCCATCTCGGCGCGGTCCGCAATCTCGAGCACCAGGAGGCTGCCGATCATGGTCTCGCCGTCGAGCAGCGGCCCGGCGAAGATGAGCTTGTCGTTGTACGAGGTCAGATACTCGACATGCTTCGGCCGGTTCGCCAGGCGAATCTCCAAGGCACCGGGCTTGTCGAGGCAGTAGGCCATGAATTGCATCACTGTTCGCTCCTTCATTGTCTCGTCATGGTCGGCAAATCACGCCTTCACCCCCGCACCGCGCAGCGCGGGCGCCTCGGCGTCCAAGGGCCAGCGCGGGCGGGGGGCGAAGTCGAGGGTGCTGGTCTCGCCGCGCTGCAGATGTTCGAGCCCGGTCCAGGCGATCATCGCGGCGTTGTCGGTGCAGAGCCGGATCGGCGGCGCGACCAGCGGCAGGCGCGCCTTGGCCGCAGTCTCCGCAAGGCGTGTGCGCAGGCGCTGATTGGCGGCGACACCGCCGGCGACGACCAGCGCGGTCATGCCCGGCGTCCCGGCGATGGCGCGTTTCACCCGGTCGGCGATGCTCTCGGTCACCGCGATTTCGAAGCCGGCGGCGAGATTGGCGACCATTTCGGACGACAGCGGCCGAAGCTGTTCGACGCGCTGGCGCAATGCGGTCTTCAGTCCGCTGAAAGAGAAATTGCAATCCGGCCGGCCCAGCATCGGGCGCGGGAGATCGAGCACCGGCGCCGTGGCACCTTCGGCGGCGCGCTGGATCGCCGGGCCGCCGGGATAGCCGAGCCCCAGGAGCTTCGCCGCCTTGTCGAAGGCCTCGCCCGCGGCATCGTCGATCGTGGCACCGAGGCGATGATAGCGGCCGACATCCTCGACCACCAAGAGCTGGCAATGTCCGCCCGAGACCAACAGCAGGAGATAGGGAAAGGCGACATCGTCGGAGAGCCGCGCGCTCAGGGCATGGCCCTCGAGGTGATTGACGGCGTAGAACGGCTTGCCGTGCACCGCGGCGATCGCCTTGGCCATGGTGACGCCGACGATGACGCCGCCGATCAGGCCCGGCCCGGCGGTCGCGGCAATGCCGTCGAGATCGGCGAAACCGATCCCGGCCTCGCGCATGGTCGCCGCGATCAGGGGGCCGAGGTGTTCCAGATGCGCCCGCGCGGCAACCTCGGGCACCACGCCGCCATAGGGCTTGTGCGCGTCCAATTGCGAGAACAGCGCCTCGGCCAGGATCCGGCGCCGGTCGTCGACCACCGCCGCGGCGGTCTCGTCGCAGCTCGATTCGATGCCGAGGACGATCATCGGGGTCCGATCATAAAGGCTTGATTCCAGAGGTTCCGGCCGAGGTTGCAATGGCGCGCCCCGCCCGGCTAAAAGGACGCAAATCTCCGAGGAAGCGGACAGTTATGGCGGTTTCCGACCCCATGATCAATCAGCGGGCGATCAATCAGCGGGCGATCAACATCGGCACGCGCGGCAGCCCGCTGGCCTTGGCGCAGGCGGAGATGACCAAGGCCGCCCTGCTGGCGGCGCATCCGGAGCTCCGGCCCGAAAACGTCACCATCGTCCCGATCAAGACCACCGGCGACAAAGTTCAGGACCGGACCCTCAGCGAGATCGGCGGCAAGGGGCTGTTCACCAAGGAGATCGAGGAGGCGCTGCTCGACAGTCGGATCGATCTTGCGGTCCATTCCATGAAGGACATGCCGACTTTCCTCCCCGCCGGCCTGGTGATCGCCGCAATGCTGGAGCGCGAGGATCCGCGCGACGTCCTGATCTCGCCGGTCGCCGACAGTATCGAGAGCCTCCCGCAGGGCGCCGTGGTCGGCACCGCCTCGCTGCGGCGACAGGCCCAGCTCCTGGCGCTCAGGCCCGATCTCAAGGTGCAGCCGTTGCGCGGGAATGTCGGCACCCGGCTCGACAAGCTCGCGCGCGGCGAGGCGGCGGCGACCCTACTGGCGCTCGCCGGGCTCAAGCGACTCGGGCGCGCCGATGCGGCGACCGCCATCCTGTCGACCGATGCTTTCCTGCCGGCCGTGGCCCAGGGTGCAATCGGAATCGAGATCCGTGAGAGCGATGCGCGGATCCAGGCGCTGGTCGCGGCAATCAATCACCAGCCGACCACGATCGCCGTCACCGCCGAGCGTGCCATGCTCGCGGTGCTGGACGGGTCGTGCCGGACCCCGATCGCGGCCTATGCGGAGATTTTCGGAACCGCGCTCCGCCTGCGGGGTTTGATTGCTCTTCCCGACGGCACCGAGTCGCATCGCGCGGAAGACACCGGCAATGCCTCGCTGGAGGGCGCTGCGGCGCTTGGCCGCGCGCTCGGCGAAAAGCTCAAGGCGCTGGCGGGGCCGAACTTCCTGGCTTAGGCTTCGACTCAAGACTTCGACCCGTTGGGGACACGAGGGTTCACCATGCATGCATTGATCACCCGGCCGTTGGAGGATGCGAAGCCGCTGGCGGAATTGCTGGCTGGCCGCGGTGTCGAATGCACGGTCGAGCCGCTGCTGGAGATCGCGCCGCATCCCGAAGCCGCGATCGATCTCGACGGTGTGCAGGCTCTGCTCTTCACCAGCGCCAATGGCGTGCGCGCCTTTGCCGCGAAGAGCGCGCGGCGCGATCTCAAGGTGCTGACGGTCGGTGACGGTTCCGCGACAGTCGCGCGCGAGGCCGGTTTCGGCGATGTGATTGCGGCCGGCGGCGATGTGGATACCCTGGCCGATCTGGTCATCCGCACACTCGATCCCAAAGCCGGACCGTTATTCCATGGCGCCGCCTCGGTGCTGGCCGGCGATCTCCAGGGCAAGCTGGAAGCGGCGGGATTCAGCCTGCGCCGGGTCGTGCTCTACGAAGCCAAGCCCGCGACCACGCTCAGCCACGAGACGCGGATGAATCTGGCGCTCGGCGGCATCGACATGGTGCTGCTGTTCTCGCCGCGCACCGCCCGCACCTTCGCCGAATTGTGGCGCGCCGCCGAGGCGCCGAGCCTCGGCAAGACCACCGCGCTGTGCCTCAGTGCCGCGGTCGCCCGCGAGATCGCCGAGCTCGGCTGGCAGCGGGTCGAGACCGCGGCAAGTCCGGATCAGCCGGCCATGCTGAGCCTAGTCGAAGCCGAGATCGAGCGGCGCACGCCGGCGGTCGAGGTCCTCGCGCCGAAGACGGAAACGCCGAAGGAAACACCGCGCGCCGAGGAAAGCGTGAAGCACGATCCATTGCCGCCGCTCTACAATCCGCTGCCGCCGAAGCCGAAATCCGGCGTGCTCGGCGGTATCGTGGCGGGCTTGATCGCCGGCGCGGCTGCCGCGGCTGTGGTGGTCATCGCGGAGCCCTATTGGCATCCGCAGGAGAAAGCAGCACCGGCACCCGATCAGACCGCGGATCTCGCCGCGCTCCAGTCGAAGGTCGATGCCCTGGCGCAGAGCAGTGGCGGCAGCGGCGTAAGCCCCGAAGCGATCAATGCGGCGGTGAACGACGCCAAAGCGGCAATTGCGCAGGACGTGACCGCACTCTCCGATCGGCTCGGCAAACTGGAGCAGAGCGTCAACACCTTGGCGCAAGCACCGGCCACGGCGGCACCGACAGTCGATCTGCAGCCGCTGCAGGATCGGATCGCGAAGCTGGAATCCGGCCTTACCGATATAGCACAGCAGACGCAGGCGGCACCGGGCGCATCGGCCGCGCCGGATCTCTCCGGCGAGATTGCAGCGCTCAAAGCGGCCAATGACGCGCTGGCCCAGCAATTGAATGCGGCGCGCGACGAGATCAAGGCGCTGCAGACCGAGCAGAGCGAACTCTCAGGCACCGTCGGCAAGATCGCCGCTCAGCCCGCGGGCGTGACCGCAGCCGAGCAGCGCCGCACCGCAGCGGTGGTGGCGCTCGGTGCGTTGCGCGGCGCACTGCCGTTGGACAAGCCCTACGCCGCGAACCTGAAGGCCGTGGACGATCTCGCCGGTTCCGACAGCGAGCTCAAGGGCAGGCTCGCGGTTGCGCTTGACCCGTTGCGGCCGCTGGCCGATGTGGGCGCGCCGACTTTGGCGCAGTTGCAGACCAGCCTGCCGACCCAGGCCATTGCCGAGGCCGCGAATGCCGAGGCGACCTCCAATGCGGTCGGCGCCGAGCCGGGCTGGTCGGAGCGGCTGATCAACCGCCTCTCCGAAGCGGTAACGGTGCGCCCGGTCGGCGAGAAAGCCGAGGGCGACGGCCCGCTTGCGCATCTCGCCCGCGGCGAGGCGAGGCTCAAGACCGGCGATCTTGCCGGTGCGGTCGCGGAGATCGGCGCGCTGCAAGGCAAGGCGGCGGCAGCAGCGGCCGCGTGGCTCGCCGGCGCCAAGGCGCGCCTCGCGCAGGATCAGGCCGGTGCCGCGCTCGACCAGACCGCGACGGCGCTCCTCGCACCCGGCCCGGAACAGTGAGCGCGCGGAAGACATGACCCTCGGCCGCACTGTCTGGTTCTTCGTCAAGATCGCCGTCGTCGTTGCCGCCGCCGTGTGGCTCGCCGACCGGCCGGGCCATGTCTCGATCACCTGGCTCGGCTACAACATCGATCTCGCGGTCGGTACCGCGCTGGCGATCCTGGTCGTCTTCATCCTGCTGCTCTATTTGCTCTGGCGGCTCTGGCACATGCTGCGGCGCGTGCCCGGCGACTACACCTTGTTCCGCCGCAACCGGCGCCAGGCGAAGGGCTTCAAGGCGCTGACCAAGGGCCTGGTCGCAGTCGCGGCCGGCGATGCCGCCGAGGCGAAGCGCCTCGCCCGCACCGCCCATGGCCTGCTGGATCACTCGCCGCTCACCCTGCTGCTGGCGGCGCAGGCCGCGCAGATGGAAGGCGACGAGCATGCGGCCGGGCGCTATTTCGAAGCGCTCTCGAAGAATCCCGAAGCCGCGCTGCTGGGCTTGCGCGGCCTCACCACCGCGGCGCTGAAGCGCGGCGACGAGGATGCGGCGCTCGCGCATTCCGAAGCCGCCTTGCGTGCGCATCCGCATGCCGAATGGGCGGCCGAGACCGCGCATCGGTTGCAGGTGAAGCTCGGCAAGCCGGCCGAGGAGAGTCTGAAGGCGCTGGTGCGTGCGGGCGCCATGACCGCCAAGGAAGGCCAGCACCGCCGCGCCGTGCTGCTCGCCGAGCGCGCGCGGCTGCATCTGCTGCCGGAGACCGAGCAGGCCGATCTCGATGCCGGGCTGCGTTCGGCGCGGGAAGCGCTGAAGCTCGACAGCGCGCTGGTTCCTGCGCGCCTCATTCTCGCCAACACCATGCTGCGGCTGGGCAAGAAGCGCGAGGCGACGCGGCTCATCGAGCAGGACTGGGATTCCACCCCGCATCCGCTGCTGGCCAAGGCCTATATCGAGGCCGAGCCGGGCGAGCGCCCGGCCGAGCGCATGAAGCGACTGGAGCGGCTGCAACGCCAGAATCCGGAGCATGTCGAAACCCATCGCGCGCTCGGCATGGCGGCACTTGCGGCCGGGCTCTGGGGCGATGCCAGGCGGCATCTCGAGAAGTTGGTCGCCGTCGAACGCGCGGTGCATGGCTTGAGCCACGGCACCTGTCGCGCCATGGCGGCGCTGGAAGAGAGCGAAGCCGCCGATCCCAGGGCCGCACAGGCTGCGGTCCGGCACTGGCTGGCTGCGGCGGCCGAAGCGCAGCCCGATCCCGCCTGGATCTGCTCGATCTGCGGCCATCCGGGCGAGGCCGGTCCCGCCTCCGGCCATTGGCAGGCGGTCTGCCCGCATTGCTCGGGCATCGACACCTTCCGCTGGCAGCGGCCGGTCCTGCCCAGCGCCGATATCCTGCTGGTGCCGGCTGCTGCCCCTGCCGCGGCGGAGGCCGAGCCGGCGCCGGCCTTGCCCGAAGTCCCAGTCGCGCTTCCGGTGCAGGAAGCCGCGGTTTCCGCCAAGAATCCCGCGCCGGAGCCGGGCGCCGGGACCGCGGACAAACGCCTGGAAACCCAACTCGCTCCGTCGGTTGACGCCGCCCGGTTGATCAACTAGCTTCCGCCCGCGCTGACGGAGCCTGCTCCGCGGCCGCCCGGTAAGCCGTAGTAGCTCAGTGGTAGAGCATCCGCTTCGTAAGCGGGCGGTCGGGGGTTCAAATCCCTCCTACGGCACCACCTCTACTTCGCCTTCCCTGCCCGGCCCGCCCGAGGAACCTGATCTCCCATTCAAGGGTTGAGATTCGGTTGTTTGGGGGCTTTCAGTGCGCAATCAGTTCGAACCCGCCGGAGACGCTTCATCGGCCTTTCTCTCCGGCGATGGAGCACTGGCTCGATTGATCCGCGCGCACGACTGGACACAAACGCTCGGGTCGATCGAAAACTGGCCCACCAGCCTCAAGACCACCGTCGGCCTGATGCTGCATTCGCCCGTGCCTCTGGTCCTGCTGTGGGGACCGGACGGGATCATGCTCTACAACGACGCTTATGGTGTCTTTGCCGGCAATCGGCATCCGGGTCTGCTCGGCAGCAAGGTGCTGGAAGGCTGGCCGGAAGCAGCCGATCTCAACCGCCATGTCATGAAAGTCGGCATGGCGGGCGGCACGCTCGAATACAAGGATTTAGAGCTCACGCTCAACCGCCGCGGCCAGCCGGAACCCGGCTGGATGGACCTTTTCTACTCTCCGGTCATCGCGGAGGACGGCAAGCCCGCCGGCGTCATCGCCGTGGTGGTCGAGACGACGGACCGCGTGCTGGCGCGACGCGCCGCGGTTGCGCAGAGCGCCCGCCTCGCGCAGATGTTCCAGGACGCTCCGAGCTTCATGGCGCAACTCGAAGGCAAGGACCATGTCTTTGTCTTCGCCAACACGGCGTATCGGCAGTTGATCGCCCATCGCGACGTCATCGGCCAGACCATCCGGGACGCCTTGCCCGAGATCGTCGACCAAGGCTTCTTCGAGCTGCTCGATCAGGTTTACCGCACCGGCGAGAGTTTCAGCGGCCGCGCGGTGCCGGTCAGGCTACAGCGGATCGCCGGCGCTCCGGTCGAGGAGCGGCTACTGGATTTCATTTATCAGCCGGTGCGCGATGCCTCCGGTGCGGTGACCGGAATTTTCGTCGAGGGCGTTGATGTCACCGAAAGCGCACGTGCCGCCGCGGCAGTCCGAGAGAACGAAAAGCGCTTGCGCTTCCTGGATGCGTTGCAGCGCGAGACAGCCAAACGCCAGGACGCTGATGCCATCCTCGCCGTCACGACCAGGATGACCGGCGAATATCTCGGCGTCTCGATCTGCGCCTATGCCGACATGGATCCGGACCAGGACGGGTTCACGATTCGCGGCGACTGGTCGGCGGCAGGCTCCGGTTCGATCGTCGGCCATTACAGCTTGGCGGATTTCGGCCGTAAGGCGGTCGTCGAGCTCGGAGCGGGGCGCCCGCTGATCATCAACGACAACATGAAGGAGCTTGCCCCGGAGGAAGCGGCGACGTTCCAGCGGATCGGCATCGGCGCAACGATCTGCATGCCGCTGGTGAAGGAAGGCCGCCTGACCGCGCTGATGGCCGTCCATCACAAGGATCCACATACCTGGACCGAGAACGAGTTGGCGCTGATCCGCGAAGTGACCGAGCGCTCCTGGGCGCATATCGAGCGCGTGCGCTCCGAGGCCCGCCGCCGCGACAGTGCCGAGCGCCTGCGCCTCGCCGCAGCGGCGGCGCAGATCGGGACCTTCGACTACAATCCCGTGAGCGGCGATCTGACATGGGACGACCGCTGCAAGGCGCTGTTCGGCTTGCCGCCCGAGGCGGAGGTCAGCTACGAAACCTTCCTCGCCGGCCTCCATCCGGACGACCGGGAGCGAAGCCATCTTGCCGTCCTGGAAGCGCTGAATCCCGACGGACCGGGCTTCGAGATCGAGTATCGAATCATCGGCATCGAGGACGGCGCCGAGCGATGGATCGCCGCCACGGGCCAGGCTTTCTTCGAAGAGGGCATTGCCGTCCGCTTCGTCGGCACGGTGCGCGATATCACCAAACAGAAGCGGGTCGAGTCCCTGCTGCGGGCGAGCGAGGCGCTGTTCCGCACCATGGCCCAAGCGATTCCGAATCATGTCTGGACCGCGACCGCGGATGGTTCCGTCGACTGGATGAATGACCGGGTCTATGCTTACAGCGGCGTTCCGCGCGGCACGCTGGACGGAGCGGGATGGACGCGCATTATACATCCCGACGATCTCGCAGGCGCGAGCCAGCGCTGGCTGCAATCGGTCGCGACCGGCGCCAGCTACGAGACTGAGTACCGGCTGCGGCGCGCCGACGGTCAATGGCGCTGGCATATCGCACGCGGTGTGGCGATCACGGACGAGAGCGGCATCGTCGCGCGCTGGATTGGCACCAACACCGACATCCAGGACCAGAAGGAGATGGCGGTCGCGCTCTCCGACATCAACGCGATGCTGGAGCAGCGGGTGGCGGAACGTACCCGCCAGTTGCAGCAGACCGAAGAGGCACTACGCCAATCGCAGAAGATGGAGGCCGTCGGTCAGTTGACCGGCGGCATCGCACACGACTTCAACAATCTCCTGCAAGGTATCATGGGATCCTTGGAGCGCGTTCAGTATCGTATCGCCGCTGGACGCCACGGCGAGATCGACCGGCTGCTGAAAGCCGCGATGGAGGCGGCCAGCCGCGCCGCGGCCCTTACGCATCGCCTGCTCGCGTTCTCGCGGCGGCAGACGCTCGATCCGCGGCCGACCGACGTCAACCGGCTGATCTCGAACATGGAAGAGCTGATCAGCCGCACCATGGGGCCGACCGTCAAGGTCGAGGTGGTCGGAGCAGTCAGCCTGTGGCCGGTCACGGTCGACGCCTCGCAGCTGGAGAACTCGCTGCTCAACCTTTGCATCAACGCCCGCGATGCCATGCCGGACGGCGGCAAGCTCACGATCGAGACCGCAAATAAGTGGATGGACGACGGTGCCGGCCGCGAACGCGACATGCCGCCCGGGCAGTACATTTCGCTGTGCGTGACCGATACCGGCACCGGCATCGCGCCGGAGAGCATCGCGCGTATCTTCGACCCGTTCTTCACCACCAAGCCCGCGGGAAGCGGCACGGGTCTCGGACTTTCGATGGTCTACGGCTTCGTGCGCCAGTCGGGGGGCCAAGTCCGCGTCTATTCGGAGCTCGGCAAGGGCACGACCATGTGCCTCTACTTCCCGCGCTACCTGGGCGACGTGCCGGACGAGCCGCCGCTCGATGGGCCGCATGTCGAGCACGGGTTCGGCGAAACCATCCTGATCGTGGATGACGAGACGACCGTTCGCATGCTCGTCGCGGAAACTTTGCAGGAGAACAACTATCGCGTGGTCGAGGCCGCCGATGGGCTTGCGGCGCTGCGGATCCTGGAGAGCCCACAGCGCATCGACTTCATGGTGACCGATGTCGGCCTTCCGGGCGGCATGAACGGGCGCCAGCTCGCCGACGCGGCGCGCATGCTGCGCAAGGACCTGAAAGTCCTGTTCATCACCGGCTATGCCGAGAACGCAAGCCGGGGCATCTGGCACCTCGAACCGGGAATGGAGATCCTGGCAAAGCCCTTTCCGATGACCACGCTCGCCAACAAGGTGCGCGAGATGCTCGAAGGCTCCGTCGGCTAGATCCGCTCGCCGCTCGCCTGATCGAACAGGAAGATGCGGTCGGGGCGGAATTTGAAGGCGATCGTCGTGTCGATCGCCTGGCGGAAGGCGCGGTCCACTTTCGCGACCACGAGCTGCTCGCCGGCCCAGGTGGTGACCAGGGTCTGGTCGCCGGTCGGCTCGACCGAATACACCTTCGAGACCAGGTTCGCACCTTCCGGTGCGGCAACATCCATATCCTCCGGGCGGACGCCGAGGATGACGCCTGTGCGCGCCTGGATGCCAGGAATATGCACCCGCGTGTCCGGCCCGATGAAGGTGCCGCCTTCGATGGCGCCGGGGATGAGGTTCATCGCCGGCGAGCCAATGAAGCCCGCGACGAAGACGTGCTTCGGATCGTTGTAGATCTCGTCCGGCGTGCCGAGCTGCTGGATCTTGCCCTTGTTCATGACCGCCACGCGGTCGGCCAGGGTCATCGCCTCGATCTGGTCGTGGGTCACGTAGATCGTGGTGGTCTCGAGTTCGCGTTGAATGTGCTTCAGCTGCGCGCGCATGGTCAGGCGGAGCTTGGCGTCGAGATTGGAAAGCGGCTCGTCCATGAGAAACACTTGCGGCTGGCGCACGATCGCGCGGGCCAGCGCCGCACGCTGGCGCTGGCCGCCGGAAAGGGCGCGGGGCTTGCGGTCGAGATAATCGCCGAGCTCGACCATCGCCGCCGCCTTGCGCACCAGACCGTCATGCTCCGACTGCGGGATCTGCCGCATGCGCAAGGGAAAACGTATGTTCTCGTAGATCGACATGTTGGGATAGAGCGCATAGCTCTGGAATACCATGGCGACGTCGCGGTCGCGGGCGTCCACATCGTTCACCAGCTCGCCGTTGATCTGGATCTCGCCGGCGGTCGGTTCTTCCAGCCCGGCGATCATGCGCATGGTCGTGGTCTTGCCACAGCCCGACGGGCCCAGGAACACCATGAACTCGCGGTCGCGGATCTCGAGATCGACCGCGTCGACGCCGATGAAGCTGCCCCACGCCTTGGTGACGGCGCGCAAGCTGATCTGAGCCATGAAACTCTCCGTCCTCCCATACGCGCGGCCATAGGCGCGGCTTCTTGCGGCCGCCGGCGCTTGTCCGGGCGCTGATCCTGCACCATCGCAAGATTAACGCACAAATGCAACACTTAGCCATAGTTCGTACGTTTTGTGCCTACCTTTGAGCCAATCTGGCGCAAGATTGCGGGCACACCGCGACCGTTCCGGTCCGATCCTCTCGTATTTCTCCGCCGTTTTCGCGGTTGCGAGATATATTATCACTTATTGACTCATAAACTCATAAATGTATCTAATTGATCCCAAGCAACAGCAGGGGAGGAGCGCGCATGCCCGCGAACAGAATTGGGCCGGCCAGCGGATTGAGCGTGGATCTGCAGCGCCGCCTGACCCAGGCGAAAGCGCCGATCCGGATCGGCCTGGTCGGGTCCGGCGAGATGGGGACCGACATCGTCACCCAATGCGACCACATGACGGGGATCACCGTCGCCGCGATCGCCGAGATCAACATCGAAGCGGCGAAGCGCGCGTTGCAGATCGCGGGACGGCCGCCCGAGAGCTTCGCTTTCGCCGAGACCGCGGCCGATTTCGACAAGGCCTTGAGCGCCGGCAAGACCGCGATCACCCAGGATGCGCAGCTGGTCTGCCGCAACGACCAGATCGACGTGGTGATCGATGCGACCGGCAAGCCCGCGGTCGGCGCCGAGATCGGTCTCGTCGCCATGGAGCACGGCAAGCATCTTATCATGATGAATGTCGAGGCCGATGTGACGATCGGCACGTATCTCGCCAGCGAGGCGCGGCGGATGGGTGTCGTCTACACCTTGGGCGCCGGCGACGAGCCTAGCTCCTGCATGGAGCTCATCAATTTCGTGACCGGCCTCGGCTATCCGATCGTGGCGGCCGGCAAGGGCAAGAACAATCCGCTGAATATCGAGGCGACGCCCGACCAGTACATGGACGAGGCCAAGCGGCGGAACATGAATCCGCGCATGCTGGTCGAGTTCGTCGATGGCTCGAAGACCATGGTCGAGATGGCAGCGATCGCCAACGCCACCGGCCTCGTCCCGGATCTGCCGGGCATGCATGGACCGGCGGCGACGCTCGATCAGCTCGAGAAGGTGCTCTGCCCGGTGAACGATGGCGGCGTGCTGTCGAAGAAGGGCGTGGTCGATTACTCGATCGGCAAAGGCGTGGCCCCCGGCGTCTTCGTGGTGGCCGAGATGGCGCATCCTCGGCTGCGCGAGCGCATGCACGATCTGAAGCTCGGCACCGGCCCCTACTACACGTTCTATCGCCCCTATCACCTGACCAGCCTGGAAGTGCCGCTCTCCTGCGCCCGGGCGGTGCTCTACGGCACTTCGGACATGGTGCCGCTCAGCCGGCCGAGCGCCGAGGTCTGCGCGGTGGCGAAGAAGGATCTCGCGCCCGGCGACAAGCTGGACGCGATCGGCGAATACACCTACCGCGCCTGGATCATGACCTATGGCGAGGCCGAGAAGGCCAAGGCCGTGCCCTGCGGCTTGCTGGAAAAGGGCAAGGTCACCAAGCCGATCAAGAAGGGCGAGCTGCTGACCACGGCGAACTGCGCGGTCGATGAGGGCGCGGGGATCGTGAAGCTCCGGAAGCGCCAGGACGCGCTGCTGGCGGCGGTCCCGGCATGAACATGACCGCGCGCCGCGAGGCCGACGCGACCAACGAGCGGCCGTTCTATCGCCAGTTTCAGCCTGAGGCGCTGAAAGAGGCGCTGCGGCGGATGTATCTGATCCGCCGCTTCGAAGAGGGCGCGGAAGATTCCTACATGCGCGGTCTCATTCACGGCACCATGCATCTCTCGATCGGCCAGGAAGCTTCGGCGGTCGGGTCCTGCATGCATCTGGGCAAGACCGACTACATCACCTCAACCCATCGCGGCCACGGCCATTGCATCGCCAAGGGCGCCGACCCGAAGCTGATGTTCGCCGAGTTCTTCGGCAAGGAAGAAGGCTATTGCCGCGGCCGGGGCGGCTCGATGCACATCGCCGATGTCGAGAGCGGCAATCTCGGCGCCAACGGTATCGTCGCCGGCGGGATCCCGATCGCCGTGGGTGCGGCCCTCGCCATCAAGAAACAGAAGCGCGACGATGTGGCGGTCTCCTTCTTCGGCGACGGCGCTTCAAACGAGGGCGCGTTCCACGAAGCCTTGAACATGGCGGCGATCTGGAAGCTGCCGGTGGTTTTCGTCTGCGAGAACAACAAATACGGCATGTCGGTCTCCACCGAGCGCTCCATGGCGGTCGAGCATGTCGCCGACCGAGCGGCCGGTTATCGCATGCCGGGCATCATCGTCGACGGCAACCGCATCGAAGACGTTTCCGAAGCGGTGATGGAGGCGACCGCGCGCGCCCGGGCCGGCGAAGGCCCGTCGCTGATCGAATGCAAGACCTACCGCATCCGCGGCCATTCCAAGAGCGACCGCAACCGCTATCGCACGAAGGAAGAGATCGAGGAATGGGCGGCCAAGGATCCGATCCGGCATTTCGAGCTGGAGCTGATCGCCCGCCGTCTCCTGACCGAGAGCGACGTCGACACCATCCGTGCCGCGGCCGAGCAGGAGATCGCCGAAGCGATCGACTTCGCGCGCAACGGCACCGATCCTTCTCCCGATGAAGTCACCCGCGACGTTTACACGATTGGTCCCTGGGCATGAACGCCCCCATCACCCGTGAGCTGACCTATTCGCAGGCAATCCAGGAAGCCTTGGCCCAGGCGATGGATGCCGATCCCACCGTCTTCCTGATGGGCGAGGATATCGGCGTCTATGGCGGCGCCTTCCAGGTGACCGGCGATCTCGTCCACCGCTATGGCGAGGATCGGGTGATGGACACGCCGATCGCCGAGCTGGGTGCCGCGGGCGTCGCCGTCGGTGCGGCGCTGGCGGGCTGCAAGCCGGTCTTCGAGTTCCAGTTCTCCGATTTCTCGGCACTCGCTTTGGAGCAGATCGTCAACCAGGCGGCCAAGATCCGTTTCATGCTGGGCGGCAAGATCTCGGTGCCGCTGGTGATGCGATTCCCGGCCGGTTCCGGTACCGGTGCCGCCGCGCAGCACAGCCAATCCTTGGAAGCCTGGCTCGCCCATGTGCCGGGCTTGAAGGTCGTGCAGCCGTCGACGCCCTATGACGTCAAGGGCATGCTGCTCGCCGCGATCGACGATCCCGACCCGGTCATGGTCTTCGAGCACAAGCTGCTCTACAAGATGAAGGGCGACGTGCCCGCCGAGCCCTATCGCGTGCCGATCGGCAAGGCGATCGTGCGGCGCGCGGGGACCAGCATCTCCATCGTCGCCACCTCGATCATGGTGCATCGGGCCCTCGAGGCGGCCGAGATCCTTAGCACCGAGGGCATCGAAGCGGAGGTGATCGATCTGCGCACATTGCGGCCGATCGACCGCGAGACGATCATCGAGAGCGTCAAGAAGACCGGGCGCTTGGCTTGTGTCTATGAGGGCGTGAAGACGCTCGGCATCGGCGCCGAGATCAGTGCCATCGTGACCGAGAGCGAGGCCTTCGATTATCTTGACGCGCCGATCCTCAGGCTCGGCGGTGCCGAAGCGCCGATCCCCTACAACCCAGTGCTCGAGAAAGCGGCGGTGCCGCAGACCGATCTCGTTGTCGCACGGGTGCGCGATTTGCTTCAGGGTCGCGTCTGACGATGCCGATCGAAGTCATTCTGCCAAAGGTCGATATGGACATGGCCGCCGGCACGATCAGCCGTTGGCTGGTTAAGGACGGCGACCGGGTCAAGAAGGGCGCCACGATCTTCGAGATCGAGACCGACAAGTCCACCATGGAGATCGAAGCGCCCGGCGACGGCACGATCGGGCAGATCTCCGCCAAAGAGGGCACGGTGGTGCCGGTCGGTGTCGCCGTCGCATTCATCTTCGGCGAGGGCGAGGATGCGGGCGCCATCCGCCTGCCGAGCGCTGCACCGGCAAAGACGGCCGATGCGCCGAAGCCGCAAGTCGTCGCCGCCACGATCGCACCGGTTCCTGCCGGCGATTCTTTGAAGCCACGGGCGACGCCTCTGGCGCGCCGCATCGCCCGCGCGCACGGTCTGGACCTCGCCGCAGTTGCGGGCCAGGGCCCGCGGGGCCGGATCCGTGCCGGGGATGTGCAGCAGCATCTCTCCAAGCCCGCAGCGAAACCGGCCGCACCGGCTGAGGATTACGACCTCGTCCCGCTCGACACGATGCGGCGGACGATCGCCGAGCGGCTGACCTTCTCCAAGACCACGGTGCCGCATTTCTATCTGTCGGCTTCCTGCGACATGGAGAAGCTGCTGAAGCTGCGGGCCGAGATCAACGCGCTTCCCGATCTCTCCAAGCTCTCGGTCAACGACTTCATCGTGAAGGCGCTGGCGCTCGCCTTGCGCCAGGTGCCGGAAGCCAATGCCTGCTGGAGCGACGAGGGCATCCGACGCCATCGCGGTGTCGATGTGAGCGTTGCCGTGGCCGTCGAGGGCGGGCTCCTCACCCCGGTGGTGCGCGCCGCCGACTCGAAGACGCTGGGCCAGATCGCCGCCGCGGTGAAGGATCTCGCCGCCCGGGCCAAGGAACGCAAGCTGCAACCCGCGGACTATGCCGGCGGCACGACCACGCTTTCCAACCTCGGCATGTACGGCGTCGAGAGCTTTGCCGCGATCGTCAATCCGCCCCAGGCGACCATCCTGGCGGTCGGTGCGGCGACGCGGCGCCCGGTCGTGGTCGGCGACGAGATCCGGATCGGGACCCGGATGGATTGCACCCTCTCCTGCGACCACCGCGTGGTGGACGGCGCGATCGGCGCCCGGCTGCTGGCCGCTTTCCGCGCCCTGATCGAAGAACCGATCCGGCTGCTGGTCTAGCTAGGATGGCGCTGGATCCCTATGCTATGGACACCAGGGGTTCGCGAAAGGGACAGCCGCAGATGCCGCGTGACGAGTCGCCCAGCGGTCGGGAATTGCGCCGAAGCGGCCGGCTCGCGCGCAACCGCATCCGGATCGCCTGGATGTACTATGTCGAGGGCCTGACCCAGAACGAGATCGCCGAGAAGCTCGATATCGGCCGGGTCACCGTCGTCCGCAACATCAACGAAGCCTTGAAGCAGCGCGAGGTGAAGATCTGGATCGAGGGCGACATCGCCGAATGCCTCGATCTCGAGAAGCGCCTGCGCCAGGCCTTCGACCTCGAAGAAGCCGTCGTGGTGCCCGAGCCTTCCGATCCCGTGCATATCGCGCGCTCGATCGGCGTCGCTGCCGGCATGTTCATCACCGAACGGCTGCATTCCGACATGTCGATCGGCGTCGGCTGGGGCACCACGCTCCACGACGCGCTGCAGACCCTGGCGCCCAAGG
>Ga0209257_1002771_pt1 | contig 16553 bp, 15 predicted proteins | sample AraplaCvi_mCL_r2_FD_184277 | JGI IMG/M metagenome (GOLD analysis project Ga0209257, IMG submission 184277) | Arabidopsis root microbial communities from North Carolina, USA - plate scrape MF_Cvi_mCL_r2 (SPAdes) (version 2) | ecosystem: Host-associated > Plants > Roots > Endosphere | place: USA...
AGCTGGCCGAACCGCTCGGCGCCGTGCAGATGGGCCTCATCTATGTCAACCCCGAAGGCCCGGGCGGCAATTCCGATCCGCTGTCTTCCGCCCGCGACATCCGCGAAACCTTTGCCCGCATGGCGATGAACGACGAAGAGACCGTGGCGCTGATCGCCGGCGGCCACACCTTCGGCAAGACGCATGGCGCCGGCGACCCGTCCCTGATCGGCCCCGAGCCGGAAGGCGGCGCGATCGAGGATCAGGGCCTCGGCTGGAAGAGCTCGTTCGGCACCGGTGTCGGCAAGGATGCCATCACCGCCGGCCTCGAGGTCACCTGGTCGCAGACGCCAACCAAGTGGAGTAACTACTTCTTCGAAAACCTCTTCGCCTTCGAATGGGAACTGACGACGAGCCCGGCCGGCGCGAAGCAGTGGCAGGCCAAGAACGCCGAAGCCTCGATTCCGGATGCTTACGAGGCCGGCAAGAAGCATCTGCCGACCATGCTGACCAGCGACCTGGCGCTGCGTTTCGATCCGGTCTACGAGAAGATCTCGCGCCGGTTCCTCGAAAATCCGGCTGAATTCGCCGACGCTTTCGCCCGCGCCTGGTTCAAGCTGACCCACCGCGACATGGGACCGAAGGTGCGCTATCTCGGCCCGGAAGTTCCGGCGGAAGATCTGATCTGGCAAGACGTAATCCCGGCCGTCGATCATCCGCTCGTCGACGACAAGGACATCGCCGAGTTGAAGGCAAAAGTACTGGCAACCGGCCTTGGCGTGCAGGAACTGGTCTCCACCGCCTGGGCTTCCGCCTCGACCTTCCGCGGCTCCGACAAGCGCGGCGGCGCCAACGGCGCGCGCATCCGCCTCGCCCCGCAGAAGGACTGGGAAGCAAACCAGCCGGCCCAGCTCGCCAAGGTGCTTGGTGTTCTCGAAGGCATCCGGACGGACTTCAACGCCGCTCAGACCGGCGGTAAGAAGATCTCGCTCGCCGACCTGATCGTCCTTGCCGGTGCAGCCGGCGTCGAAAAGGCGGCAACGGCCGGCGGTCAGTCCGTCAGCGTGCCGTTTACGCCTGGCCGCACGGACGCCTCCGAGGCGCAGACCGATGCGCATTCCTTCGCAGCGCTCGAGCCGCGGATCGATGGCTTCCGTAACTATGTGAACGGCAAGCGCCTGCAGTTCATGAAACCTGAGGAAGCGCTCGTCGATCGCGCCCAGCTGCTGACGCTAACCGGCCCCGAAATGACCGTTCTCGTCGGCGGCCTGCGCGTCCTGAAGGTCGGCCAGCCGGAACATGGCGTCTTCACCTCGCGTCCGGAAACGCTGACGAACGACTTCTTCGTCAACCTGCTCGACATGGGTACCCAGTGGGTTCCTGCCGCCGGCCAAGAAGGCGTCTATGAAGGCCGTGACCGCAAGACGGGTGCCGCCAAGTGGACCGGCACCCGCGTCGACCTGATCTTCGGCTCGCACTCGCAGCTTCGCGCCTTTGCCGAAGTCTACGGCCAGGCCGACGCCAAGGAGAAGTTCGTCAAGGACTTCGTCGCCGCCTGGAACAAGGTCATGAACGCCGACCGCTTCGACCTCGTCTGATCGGAAGCATTCGCCCGGGCGCCTTTTCGACCGCGCCCGGGCGTTTTTTTGAATAGCTTCAAATGGAAACAGCGCCCAAGTCCCCTCGCCACCGTGCGGAACTTTCCGGCGATGAACGCATCCTCGGCAGTGAGATAGCGCAAAGCGCCATCCTCCATCGCTCCTGATCTTGAGCGCGCAGGCCAAAGGCCGAAGAGACCGACACCCGCCCGTCAGGCGAGCAGCACCTTGCCGCCCGCCCGGAAGGGAAGCGCGCATTGCAGCGCATCGCCGATCTTTTCAAGAGGAAAGACTTCCCGCACCTCGGTCGCGATCACCTTCGCAACGATCTGCGCCGCCACTTCGGAATAGGCGCGCTGGACCTCGCCCATGTCTTCGGAATGAACCAATTCCCGGAGATGGAAAAAGGAAAAGATGATATCGGGATGGGCAGCCCAGAAGGAATTCGGGATGCTTTGGCCCGAGAGCAGGCCGTAATGGACGAAGTGTCCGCCAGGTTTGAGCGCAGCAGCGAGGATTGAGGCGCGCGCGCCGCCGACGCAGTCGAGCACGGCGTCCAGCCCATGCCGACCGGCAAGCCCGGCGGCCAGATCGCCGTCCGCGCTGTCGACGATGACGGTCTCGAGCCTGCCGCTGAGGCGCGCGCGCGATTCCTCGCTGCGGACGATCGCCACCGGCTCGACGCCGACGGCATTCGCCAGCCCGATCAGGATCGATCCGATCGAAGAGGCGGCGGCGTTGACGGCGATGCGCATGCCCGGCCTCAGCCCGATCTTCTTGTGCAGCATCAGCCAGGCCGTCATCGGGTTGACGTAGCTCGTCGCCGCTTCGAAATCGGATAGCCCATCCGGAACACGAAGGCACCAGTCGGGATCGGTATCCTTGAATTCCTGCCATCCCCCGGCGCTGCGCACCGGCAGCACGCGGGTGCCGGGCGCAAGCCCGTAAACGTCCTCACCGCAGGCGTCGACCACCCCGAAGGCTTCGAAGCCGGGGATGAAGGGCAGGGTCGTGCGTCCGGCATAGGCGCCTGAAATGGTGATGATATCGGAGGGATTGATCGACCGCGCCAGGAGCCGCACCCGGACCTGATCGCGGCGTAGCACCGGCAATGCGGCCCGCTCGATCCCGACGACATCCTGAGCCGGTCCGAATTTTCGCACGACCGCCTGATATTGCATTGCATCCCCCGGACAACAGCGGTTAGAACAGCCCACCAATTTTCGGTGATCGCATGAGTGTTGACGACAGGCCTTTAGCATCCTTCCGGGTCTCGATGCGAGACATCGACATCTATGGTCATGTCCATAACTCGGTTTACCTCGATTATTGCGAGGATGCGGTCGTCGAGTTCCTGCGGCACCGGGAAATTCTCAGCCACTTCCGCCACACCTCCTCGGGCGTTGCCTATCACGTGAAGAAGGCCGAGATCACTTTTCACAATCCCATCGACGTCGACGACGTCGTCGAAGCCAAGGTGACGGTCGAGAAAATCGGGCGCACGAGCCTCTCTTTCGCGATCGAACTTTTTCGCCAGCGCGATGGCGCCCATTGCGCCTCGGCCGGATTCGTCTGGGTCTGCGTCGGCCTCTCCGACAGCCGCCCGACGCCGATCCCCGACGCCACCAGGGCAGCTTTGGGCTGACGGCCGATCTTCAAATCAGCGGGTGTCCATGCCGATCCATGCAGAGCTTCTTCGACATGCAACGGAAAGGCCGGATCAGCCGGCCCTGGCGATCGACGGCCGCTCCCTGAGCTACGGCGAACTCCATTTACGCGCCAACGCGATTTACCGCTTTCTCCAGGAAGTGCCGCGCTCGCCCCGTCGCACGCTCGATCTGCCCGGCGTGGAGAGACTTGCGGCCCTCAGCCTCGGCAACCACATCGGCTTCGCCGAATATTTCATCGCCGCCACCGCCTCGCCGCATACCTGCGCGGTGATCGACCCGATGATGCCGCCTGAGAGAATCGAGCGCATCATCGAGCGGCTGGCGCCTGACGTGCTTGTCGTCGACGACGATAGCGGCCCAAGCGCCGAGATCGGCCGCAGGCTCGGTATCTCAGTCATCACCGCCGGAGCCGAGCCCTTCGATCTCGCCGCGACGGAAGGCGAGCTGCCTGGAGAGGCCGAGGGGATTTTCCTGATCGGCTTTACTTCGGGCACCACCGCCGAGCCGAAAGCCTATTATCGCTCGCGCGAGCAGTGGCGCCGGAGCCTCGATCGTGGCCGCATGGTTTTCGAACTGGAAGGCGCGCCGTCCACAATGTGCCCCGGCGCCTTGGCGCATGGCCTCGCGCTTTACGCCATGGTCGAAGCCTTGGATGCCGGCGGCACCTTCCATTCAGTGAGGAAATGGGATGCCGCTGCCGTTGCGCGCATTCTCTCTGCCGAAGCGATCGAACGGCTGGTCGCCGTGCCCACCCATATAGCGGGCATTGCGAGAGCCTGGGCTGGCGAACAGCCTCTGACCTCCCTGCGCGACGTTCTGACTGCCGGCGCGAAACTGGACGTGAACGGCGTCGAAGCCATGCGTCGCCTTTTCCCGAAGGCGCGCATCCGCGAATATTACGGCGCATCCGAGATTGGTTTCATGACCGTCTCCACCCTTGTCGGCGGCGCGGTCGATTTTCCGATCGACCGCGTGGGCCAGGCCTATCCCGGCGTCGAGATTTCCATTCGCGACCCTGATGAAAACGACGTCGGCACCGATGTGCCGGGCACCATCTTCGTCAGGAGCGACCTGATCGCCGACGGCTATCTCTGGGGCGACGACGGTCAGGCGTTCCGGGTCACACCGGTTGGCGCCACCGTCGGCGATCTCGGTGAAATCGACGCCAATGGCATGCTGCGGGTGATCGGCCGGGCAGGCGGCATGATGATTTCAGGCGGCAACAACGTCTATCCCGCCGAAGTCGAGAGCGCGCTGAAAACCTGCCCCGGCGTCGAAGAAGCCGTCGTCTTCGGCCTGCCGGATGACTATTACGGCCAACGGATCGTCGCCGTCGTCTCCGGCGAGGCGATCGATGCGAAAATGCTGGCCGAGGATTGCGCCAGCAAGCTTGCCAGGTTCAAGATCCCCAGGCAATTCTACCATATCGCCTCCTGGCCGATGACGAGCAGCGGCAAGATTTCCAGGGGCCAGGTGGAAGCAGCGGTCATTTCGGGAGACGGCCTTGTCCTACGCCTATCAGCCTGACGAGGATTGGCAGCCGGTCGTGGTTGCCGCCTACCGCACGCCGATCGGCCGGGCCTTCGGTTCGCTTGCGACGGTCGCCGCCGAAGACCTGCTTGCGGCGATCATCCGCCGGATCGTTGCCGAAACCGGCATCGCGCCGGACGATATAGACGACGTGCTGGTCGGCAATGCCGCCGGCGGCGGCGGCAATATCGGCCGGCTGGCCGCCCTCACCGCCGGCCTGCCGTTGTCCGTTCCCGGTGTCGCCGTCGACCGGCAATGCGGCTCGGGCCTGGAAGCGATCATCATGGCCGCCCGCCTGATCCAGGCGAAAGCCGGCGCCTGTTTTCTCGCCGGCGGCGTTGAGAGCGTCAGCACCGCGCCGTGGCGCGTCGAACGGCCGAAAGCCAATGGGGCGCTGCCGCGCTTTTATGGCCGCGCCCGCTTTTCCCCCGAAACGGTCGGCGACCCCGAGATGGGCATTGCCGCTGAAAACGTCGCCCGCCAATTCGCCATCGCACGCCAGAGGCAGGACGAATTCGCGCTCCGCAGCCACTGGCTCGCCGTCGCGGCCGCCGAGGCAGGCCTCTTTCAGCCGGAGATCGTCGACATCTCCACCACCCACGGACTGGTGGAACGCGACGAATGCCTGCGCCCCTCCACATCGCTTGAGGCGCTCGCAAATCTCCGGCCGGTCTTTCTCCGCGACGGTTCGGTGACAGCAGGCAATGCCTGCCCGCTGAATGACGGCGCCTGCCTGGTGCTGGTCATGAGCCGTGGAATGGCCAAAAGCCTCGGCATCGGCAAGGGCCTCGCCCTCATCGACAGTGCTGCGGCCGGCGTCGATCCCAATCTGCTCGGCATCGGCCCCGTCGCCTCGACCAAAAAGCTGCTGCGGCGTCAGCCCGGGCTCTCGCTCGCCAGCATCGATGCCATCGAATTCAACGAGGCCTTCGCCGCCCAGGTTCTGGCATCGCTGGATCAGCTCGACATCCCTGCCGACACGGTCAACAGGGAGGGCGGCGCCATTGCTTTGGGCCACCCCTTCGGCGCATCCGGCGCGATCCTGGTTACGAGACTGTACAGTCAGTTGGTCCGCGCCGGCGTTCCCGGCGCCACCGGCCTCGCCATGATCGGCATCGGCGGCGGCATCGGACTGACGGCACTGTTCGAGTCTGTCGCGCTTTCCTGAGAAGGACCGCCTGCATCGGCTGGCAGTAAAAGACGGAGAGAGGGATGGGCGACGTTAGCCCCACCCTCCGTCCTGCTCGGCCTTGAGCCGAGCATCCACACCGCATCCACCGGCAGCCGTGGCATGGGTCCTCGGCGCAAGGCCTGGGATGACGGAGAGTGGGGTTGGCTTCTCGCCAAACTCCGCCGGAACCATCCAGCCGCCCCACCTCCGTCCCTTGCAACACCTGACGACGCAGGTCTCCTTCCATCCCGGCCGAACGGCCCGATCCTAGGGCGAGCCGCCCTACTGCCTTGGCATAGGACGACAGCGACCGAGGGAGAATGGTTCGGCCTGACGATCCGGCGCATTCTCCCGTCCATCGGCTGCGGCCGGCCGCGCCGGAAATTTCGCGTGGCGTCCCCATACCGATGAAGTCGCCTGCCTCGCCGAGGCGGCGATTTCGGCAGCCATCTCAGGTCAACAGAGGAAATCCTCGCTAGGACAAGGAGACTACCCATGAAGATCGTCATTATCGGCGGCACCGGGCTTATCGGCTCGAAGACCGTGGAAAGATTGCGCAGCAAGGGGCACGAGGTGCTGGCGGCATCGCCGAATTCGGGCGTCGACACGATCACCGGCAAGGGGCTCGCGGAAGCGCTGGCCGGCGCCGAGGTGGTGCTCGATCTTGCCAACTCGCCCTCCTTCGAGGACAAGGCCGTCCTGGAATTCTTCCAGACATCGGGCCGCAATCTGCTGAAGGCAGCAGCCGCCGCCGGCGTGAAGCATCATATCGCCCTGTCCATCGTCGGCATGGAGCGGCTGCAGGGCAGCGGCTATATGCGCGCCAAGATGGCCCAGGAACAGCTGATCAAGGCTTCCGGCATCCCCTACACCATCGTCCATTCCACACAATTCCACGAATTCATGGCCGGTATCGCCCAGTCGGGCACATCAGGCCAGATGGTTCATCTGTCGCCGGCCTATGTGCAGCCGATCGCATCGGACGATGTCGCCGACGTCATGGCCGAGGTGGCGCTGGGGGCGCCCGTCAACGGCACGATCGAGATCGGCGGACCGGAGAAAATTCGCCTCACCGATATCGTGACGCGCCTGCTGAAAGCGACGAACGATCCGCGCCAGGTGATTACCGATCCTCACGCCCGTTACTTCGGCGTCGAGCTCGAGGATAATTCGCTGGTAACCGGCGCCAAGGCGCGGCTCGGCCGCATTCGCTTCGACGATTGGCTTAGCCGGCAGCCACAGCAGAAGAAGAGCGCCTGACGGCCGGGGCCGCTCTTCGCGGCCCTTGCCGCAACCGTTTCCATCAACGCAAGGAGACCAGACATGTTAGGAAAAATGATCTCGGCAGGGGCATTCGCCGTTGCCATTGTCACCGGCACCGCCGCGCATGCCGCAGGCGACAAGGCGAAGGTAACCCTCGTCTACGACCACGCGCTTCCCAACGTTCCCGGCAAGAGCATCAAGGCCGTGCTCGTCGAATATAGGCCCGGCGGCACATCGCCAGGCCACACCCACCCGAAATCCGCCTTCATCTATGCCACCGTTCTGGAGGGCTCGATAAAAAGCCAGGTCAATGACGGCCCGGTGAAGATTTACAAGGCCGGCGAAAGCTTTCCCGAATTCCCCGGCGATCACCACAGCGTCAGCGCCAACGGCAGCAAGACCGCGCCCGCGAAACTGCTTGCGGTCTTCGTGGTGAACTCGGACGAGACGGAACTGACGACCGACGACAAGTAAGCTGCCCTCGATGCCCGGCCCCGCCGGGCATCGTTCCTTGCTCTCGGTCAAGCAGATTGCAGCGCCATCTCCAGGTCGGCGATCAGATCGTCCGGATGTTCGATGCCGATCGACAGGCGGATGGTCGATTCCAGCACGCCGATGCGCTGGCGGACATCGGCCGGCACGCCGGAATGCGTCATGGTCGCCGGGTGGCTCGCCAGCGATTCCGTTCCCCCGAGACTGACCGCAAGCTTGAACACCTGCAGCGCGTTCAGGAATTTGAAGGAGGCCGGCTGGCCGCCGCGAATGTCGAAGGAAAAGGTGGAACCGGCGCCGGTGCATTGCGCGGCGAAGGTCCGGCCAGCCGGTGAATCCGGATTGTGGTAAGGCAGGTAGTGAACCTTCTCGACCTTCGGGTGATCGCGCAGAAAATCGGCGACGGCGCGCGCATTGCTGTTTGCCCGCTCCATGCGCAGCTGCAGCGTTTCCAGCGAGCGGCCGAGCATCCAGCAGGAATGCGGATCGAGCTGGGTGCCGATCGCGCCGCGCAACGCCTTGACCTGCTTGATGACTGCCTTGCGGCCGAGAACGGCGCCGGCGATCAGGTCGGAATGGCCGCCGACATATTTGGTCAGCGAATAGAGCGAGATATCGGCGCCGTGTTCGATCGGCCGCTGGAAAACCGGGCCGAGCAGGGTGTTGTCGCAGACGATGATCGGCACATGCCCCTGCTTTGCGCCGATCGCGTCGGCGACGCGCCGGATCATCGCGACATCGACCAGGCTGTTGGTCGGATTGGCCGGCGTTTCGATCAGGATGACGGAAACGCGGCCCTTGGCCATCGCCTCCTCAGCCGCCTTCTGCACCGATCCCTCGCTGACGCCATCGGCAAAGCCGACCGCGGCGACGCCGAAATTGAGGAAGGTCTTTGCCAGCAGGGTTTCCGTGCCACCATAAAGCGGCTGCGAATGCAGGATTGCATCGCCCGGCCGGACGAAGGCGAACAAGGTCGTGGCGATCGCCGACATGCCGGAGGAAAACAGCGCGCCGCTTTCCGTCCGCTCGTAGACGGCAAGCCTGTCCTCGACGATCTCGCTATTGGGATGGTTGAAGCGCGAATAGACGAGACCGGCGCCTTTGCCCGCCGGCGGCTCGCGGCGGCCCGAGACGTAATCGAAGAAGTCGCGGCCATCCTCGGCCGAATTGAAGACGAAGGTGGAGGTGAGGAATACCGGCGGCTTGACCGCCCCTTCCGAGAGTTCGGGATCGTAGCCGTAGTTCAGCATCTGCGTTTCGGGATGCAGTGCATGATTGCCGATATGGGTTTTGGAAGGATGCGGGGCCGTCATGATCGTCTCCTCTGTCGGGATTGCCCAAGAACAAATTACATCAAAACCGCGTCTGAGGCGCAGTCATCGATGATGCTCCTCAACGATCAGTTGATGGCCTCGCCCAAAGTGTCTGCAACATAGGCGCCGCGCGCGCCCATCGGCAGCGGCGGGCCCGTCGTCGTGTCTCTTGCGGTCTGATGCTCCAGTTCGGCGTTGAGTTCTGCGCCGATGACGAGAATGACGACGGAAAGCCAGATCCAGATGAGGAAGCCGATCAGCGCACCGAGCGTGCCGTAGGTCGCGTTATAATTGGCGAAATGATCGAGATAGAAGGAGAAGCCGAGCGACATCGCCGCCCAGGCAACCGTCGTCAGAGCCGCCCCCCACGTCATCCACCGAAGCTTGGCAGGCTCCCGGCTGGGGCCGAAGCGGTAGACCGAGGTCACCGCCACCGCCACAACAAGCAGAAGCAGCGGCCACCGCAGGAGAAGCGCCATGTGCTCCTTGAACTGATCGAGCCAGAGATAGGAAAGCACGACCGGCATGACGCCGACAAGCACCACCATGACCACCGTCAGAAGCATTGCGCTCAAGGTGAAGCAGAGGCCGACGAGGTTCAGACGGATAAGACCGCGCTTTTCATTCTCCTCATAGGCCACATTCATCGCATCGAAGATCGCCAGCGTGCCGCTATGCGTGCTCCACAGCGCAATGCCGAGACCGACGAAAAAGGTGATGCCGAGCGCACTGTCGCGCTTGCTGACGAGCTCCTTGATCTGATCGGCCAGAAGGTCGAAGGCCCCCGGCGGCAACAGACCGGCCAGTTCGCGTAGATGCTCCGATATGGTGACCGGATCGGCGACCAGCCCGTAAAGAGACACCAGAGCCGCCATGGCGGGAAACAGCGCCAGCAGCAGATAGAAGGTCACACCCGCGGCAATGAGTGTCACCCGGTCGTTCAGGACTTCACGGTAAACCCGCCAGAACACATCGCGAAGACCGCTGAGCGGAATAGCCTCGGGCGTGGCGGCGCTGCGGCCATGATCGTCCACCGCGCGGCCGGGCTCCGCCGACGGAGCCGGCGCACCACCCTGCTTTGCCTGCAACAACACAAACGCCCCGATCGCCGCTGCCATCATCGCAGCGGCGATGGACAACCTCTTGAGCGGGAGCGCATCTGCCATTACCCTAATCCTCTGATTTGCTGCGTGGATAACGCCGCGTGCCGCAAAAGGATGCGAGCCGTTGCTTTCTTGTGGAGATTCGAAGCGCAAGGGAGGGGAGGCCGCGGCAACAAGGGCCGTTTAGGGCAGAAACCCATTATTATAATATACTGATTTTACTCAATAAGTTATTCGATACGGAAATGAAACAGGAGTTTAGTTTCATCACTGCGGTTTAGACTATATCTGCACCCGGCCGCCGTCGCCGCGATTTAGGGGCCCCTGGAACGGGAAATTCGCCGCCACGCATCTTGGAAAGCACGGCTTGGACCCGAATTCCGTCCACCGCCATCGACTCGAACGTTGGATATCAAACGCGATAAACGATGCCTCCCCTCATCGATAGCGCCGCCGAACATAACCGGCAATAGCCGCTCGCGTTGTTCACGGCAAACATCGCCCTTAGGGTCGAAAATGCCGCCCCCCCGAGAAGCCACATCCGAAGGCGCCCCGCAGGAGCCTGGAAGCACGAGGCGGAAGCGCGCCGACGCCGAACGAATACAAGGAGCAACGCTGGAACGCGCCCTTCGAGGCTCCAGCCTTCGGCTTCCGTGCCTCCAGGGTGAGGTCCGTTGGAGGATGCCGCGCCCACCGCCCCAGAACCCTCACCCTGAAGTTCCCCGCAGGGCCTCGAAGGACGAGACAGGTGCGCCCTGCCCAGTCCACGCGAGGGCTTCTCCTGATCCCCACAAAGAACGGCGCCGGCGCTTAGGCCGATCCGCTCGAGCTTTAGACACGCAGCCAATGAGCTATTCGGCATTGGCGGCCGCGGGCCTCCTGCGCGCCCGGACAATCTCGCCGACATCGTTGTCATATCGCTCATCGGGGAAGTTTATAGTCCAGATGAGGCGACGCAACGATTCCGGAGCGATGTTTCGATAACCAAGTTTCTCCAGCCGGAGCAGAAGTAGCAAATGGTCGGTAACGACTATCAGCCGGGCGTAAGCGCTAAGCTGATGCAACGCAGGGCGCATGGCAGCATAGCAGTTGAAGCCGAATGACGCGGCGATTGCCTCATCGCAGTGCGACGATTTGATGTAAGGATATTGGCCACGCAGAGCGTGCTTTAAGGCGACGACGTTCGAAGGCGAGAACCTGATGGATGGGTTTAACATAGGACGATCCAGTGCTCTGGTCGAAGTCTGCCGATTACACTTCGACCTTGGGGAACACGGTCGTCGAGAGGTCTCACACGCCCTTCAACCCGGCAGCAGGTTTGGATAGGCCTCCAGACTCATATGGTAACCGTCAAATACCCCACCATCAAGGCATAGGCTCATCTTGAGGCCAACGGGATAGTTGGCGCGACTCGAAACCCGAAATCGCATACCTGAACGGCTGCCCGCAACATCCGTTGTCCGCGGCGCTCAGATGAATGCTGGAAGTAACGCGGGAGCGTGTCCTTCGACGATAAGGCCTTCGCCTTCCGCATCTCAAGGACGAGGACCGTGGGGGGCGCCACGCGGCTTTCGCCTCGGTTGGCGTCGTTGGCCGCCGATGACCCTCCGAGTAGCAAGTGCCGATATCCCCGGGGACCTCATCCCGAGGCGTCCCGAAGGGACCTCCAAGGGCGATGCGGGGGCGCCGGCTCCTGGTGAATTGCAGGAGCAGCGTTGCGGCGTGCCCTTCGAGGCTCCAGCCTTCGGCTTCCGCGCTACAGGATCGGGCCCGTCGAAGGGGTGCATCGAATGGCTTCCGCCTCGGTTGCCTTCGTTGGTGCACCGATGATCTTCCGGGCGGCAAGCGCCGATACCCAAGGGAGCCTCATCCCGATGCGCCCCGAAGGGACCTCGAAGGACAAGGCGGGCGCGCTGGAAATGGAGCAAAGAAAGGAGCAGCGCTGGAGCACGCCCTTCGAGGCTCCGACCTTCGGCCTACGCACCTCAGGATATGGACCCTCAGAGGATGCCGCGCCGCCACCCGACCCGGCGAACTCAGGATGACGCCCCCTTAAATGATACCGCACCGCCACGCCAGAGAAGCCTTATCCTAAGGCGCCCCGCAGGCCTCTAAGGACGAGGCGGGCGCACCGACGCTCAGATGAAAATGCAAAGGGCAGCGCTGGAGTATACCATTCGAGACTCCGGCCTTCGGCCGGCGCGCACCAGAATGATAGAAGATGCCGCACGGCGCTAGAAGCAAGCGAGGATCCGACATGCAAAGGTGGCCGCGAGAACCCGGAATTAATTGCCGTTGTCCGCGGACAACAGAGGCCAACTCCAGAGCGACAGCGCAAGTTGTCCGCGGACAACGCAATGCAGACCCCGCGAGCACCCATCGGACGCCGCAATCTTTTCCGACCTTCGTCCGACGTCACTCGCCACGCCGCCCAACCGTCAAGCTTGAATTTGCCGCTTTGCAGCACTACCTCGTGTTGGACCGAGCGCTCACCCCTCCGAGCCGCTTCGGTTCGACGGACAGCATCCCTCCTCCCGGGCTGTCAGTCACTATCGAAGCCCGGCGCCCTCTCCCGCGCCGGGCTTTCGTTATCTCGCCAAACCGCCGTCGTCGCCGACGAGGATGTCCGCACATTTGCCCACTGCCGGAATCTTTCAGGGATCGTCGTAGCAGAGCGCCCATTGATCGCCGATATACCAGCAGCGTCCGATCCGCGGCTCGGTCTTCCAGAGCAGGCTTTTGATGAACTCGATGCCCCCCGCTTGAAGGCAACCGTCAGCGCCTCGATCTCGCTGTCGTCGATCGTCAATCCACCATCGGCACAGACGAAATAGGCTGTACTGATCCAGCGCGCCGCAAGTCCACTGGCGCCGCGCTCGATTCGAAGTGCTGCGCCATGCGATGCATGACGGCCGCCACTCGACGGCCGCCCCTGGCGCGGCACGCCAAGCGGCAACACCAGGCGTCCACCGGGCCGCAGCCTTTCGATCCAGGGCGCCGCCGGACGTCCGACGGCGAAATTGACGTAGACCGCATCCATCTCTTGCCGCGGCCATTGATTTCCGTCGGCAGCGATGACGCTGACATTGGGCCGATCGGCGAGCGCTGATTGAGCGTGACCAGCCAGATCTCGATCCATCTCGACGGCATGGACATGACCCGCAGCACCCACCAACTCCGCCAGAATAGCGCTATAATAGCCGGTGCCGGCTCCGATATGGGCGATGCGATCGCCGATCTGGACGTCCAGTTCGTCCAGCAGCCGCGCATGCAGCGAAGGGCTGCCATTGTCGATCCCCTTGTCAGGTTGCAAGGCGAACAACGCATCCTGATAGGCCAGAACCAAATCGGAGGAAAGCAGCGGGCGATATCCGCCACCCAGATTGGCGACCTGCCATGGCGGCGCACCGAGGAATTTTTCGCGCGGCACTACGGCAAAGGCGGCCTCGATCCGCGGGTTCGTCGTTCCGGCGGCTGCCGCCACCTGATGGGCGTAGGCCCGACGGACCACCGCAAGTTCGTCGGCCGTGAACATCGCAATGGGCATGGCTCATCTCCGGCTTGTGTTTGAGATCTGTTCCGTTTTACGTCTCGCGTCTTAAGATCTAACACGATCGACGGCCGACAGTCTTCTCAAGACCCCGGCAGTCATGACGGAAGTTAATTGTCGGTTTTCTTCCTTTGTGGAAAACTACGCTTTTACGTCAGAGGCTTACTCTAGCCGCTTTACAAAACTCCATTGATCGCAGCTGAGCCGGGCGCGTTGGATGGCCTGGTATGTCGGTCACCCGCCACGTCCCCCTGGTGCCAACGTTGAAAAGGATTGAGTTTTTCATCGGGCCATGCCATATGCCCGGACACTCCGTATTGCCGCGGCTGCTGAACCCAGGCAACTCACGGAGAACAACATGAACGCGCCATCATCCATCTGCCGCACCAGCAACATTGCTGGGCATGTCATCAGGTCGGTCGTTGCACACGACGAACCGGAGCCGAGTTTTTTACATTCACTTGCGGACCTTGCAAGGGCTCTGCCATCGCCGGAGGCGTTGACTCAAAAGAGGGCATCGCTTCGTGCCGTCGTCACGACCCCCGACTTTCATCCCGGCAAACCCGTCCCCGTCGGTGTCGTTGCGGACCTTGAAGGTGCGGTTCTCCCGCACATGATCGGCTCGGACATCGGATGCGGGATGCGCATGGTGGTTCTCGAAGACGTTACGGCCGATCAATTATCGACACCACTTCTCGACCATCATCTTCGTCATCTCTTCTTTCAAGGTGGGCGTGATATCGCCCTAACGGGATCGGACCGGCACGCAATTCTGCGCGAGGGTCTACCTGGGCTCCTTGATAACCTACAACGGGCGAGTACTGGCCTGCTGTCCAAACTTGACCTTTCGCGGGCATGGGTCGATCTCGAGCGACATTCGGACAACGGGGTTTTCTCATGTGAAGACATCGATCCTGACTTCGCAGACTATGCGCAGGTCGATGACGACCACCGCCGCGATGCTATCCTCGGCACGATCGGTGGTGGGAACCACTTCGTGGAACTCGGTTATGTCGATCACGTTGCGGATGGCGCATTTGCCCGAGCCGCCGGACTGAAGTCCGGCTCAGTCGTCCTTGTCGTCCACTCCGGCTCTCTCGACTTTGGACAGCGAGTGGGCACGGCAACAAAAGAGAGAGCGAGGATTGCTTCAAGATCTGGCGAGGATTGGCGGGTGCTCTCGATGGAGATGCAGCCGCACCTCTACAGACGATACTTGGATGGCCATGCGAATGCGGTGAATGCCGCCTTCGCCAACCGCTTCTTTATCGAACTGGCGGCGGTGGAGGCCGTAGCGCGCGCTTTGGGACGAGAAGTCGACCATCGTCTCGTCTATGACGCCCCACACAACACTGTTTGGCAAAACGGAAATATCGTACGCCATAGAAAGGGTGCGTGCCCAGCTAGGGGCGTCGGTGTCATGGCCTCCAGTCCATATGAATGGCTCGGCGAACCGGTCATCCTTCCCGGCTCAATGGGCGACGGCGCATGGCTACTTGCTGGATGCGGCTCGAGCAGCTTTCTGGAGTCGGCCGCTCATGGAGCGGGACGCAAGCTGTCGAGGCAGGAAGCGCGCTCGAAAACGAATATCGACGGGGGACTGCGTGTAGTCGGTCCCGTTGACCCCCGAAGCCCGACTTTGCGGGGCCGGCAGGACGTTGTGGCCGAGATCCAGGCTCGCCTCAAGGAAGAAGCGCCGGCGGCATACAAACCAATCGACAGCGTTGTGGCGCCGATGGTCGAAGCGGACATGATAAAAAAAATTGCGAGGATCAGACCACTAATCACGGTAAAGGGATGATGCACATGGCAATGGCCAGAGACTTTCAGGCCTTAAGCAGGCCGCGTCGCCAACCAATCAGGCGCGCGGCGTCGTGCCACCCATGGCGTTTACGCTGTACCGCTTCTTGATCCTGTCGACGGGCATCCCGTCCTGAAGGGGAACCTGGGCCACCCTGTCATAGGTCTCAAAGCCCATCTTGGCGTAATAGCCAAGGCCGCTGATATTGTCGGCGCGGATGGTCGCATTGATGAATTCGAGTCCGAACGCTTCCGCTGCCGCAAGGGTCGCGGGAAAAAGCGCGCTGCCGACGCCTGCGGTCTTCGGGTTCAAACGGGCAAAGGTCGCAATGTCGGCGACGCCTTTCGGTGGATCGCCGTATAAGCTCAGCGATTGAAAACCGACCAGCGACTGATTGTGCTCGGCTACATGGCAGGCAAGCGGAAACTCGCCATCGATGAACCAGTCGGCGAATTCGGCAGCCGAAAGCGGGGTCTCGAGCGCTGTCGTTCCGCCGGCCCGGATGATCTCGTTCAGGAGAGCGCTCAGTTCCTCGGCGTCGGAGGAGACGGCTTTTCGGATGTGCATGTCTTGGCTACCTCGTTATCCCGACAACCTATCGGCGAGATTTTGAGATGACAAGTCACCATTTGTCTGCCGAAATGACGCATCATCCAGCCCATCCGACAGCGATTTTCGCAGCCCCGATTGCGCGTAAACTGTCTTCAGGCGTTCAAACGCTGCTGCGTCTGCCGGTCGAAGAAATGAACCTTGGAGGTCTCGAAGGAAAGCTTCACCGGCTGTTCCGGGGCGAGTTCGACACGTTCGCGCACCACCCATGTCAGTTCGCGGCCATCGACTTCCACGGCGACATGGGTTTCCGATCCCGTCGGTTCGACTACCTTGACCACGGCATCAACCCCGTTCTCGCCGCCGAAGGCGATGTCTTCGGGGCGGATGCCGAGCGTCAGCGGCCGGTTGGCGGAATTGGCCGGCGCCCGCGAGAGCGCCACGCGCGACCCGCTGGAGAGCGCCAATGCCGGCTTTCCCGCCTCATCGATCGTCCCTTCGAGAAAGTTCATGGCGGGGGAGCCGAGGAAACCG
>Ga0209257_1002773_pt1 | contig 16545 bp, 15 predicted proteins | sample AraplaCvi_mCL_r2_FD_184277 | JGI IMG/M metagenome (GOLD analysis project Ga0209257, IMG submission 184277) | Arabidopsis root microbial communities from North Carolina, USA - plate scrape MF_Cvi_mCL_r2 (SPAdes) (version 2) | ecosystem: Host-associated > Plants > Roots > Endosphere | place: USA...
GCCCTGCTTTGAGCGATTCCAAGCCGTTGGGCGTCTACGTCCACTGGCCCTACTGCGCGAAGATCTGCCCCTACTGCGACTTCAACGTCTTCAAGGCCAAGGGCCGCGAAGCCGAGGCGGCCGATCTGGCGCGCGCGATCGTCGCCGACCTCGAGGCGCAACGGGCGTTGACCGGTCCGCGCGAACTGGTCTCGATCTTCTTCGGCGGCGGCACGCCCTCGCTGATGGACCCTGCCTGGGCGGCCGAGGTCGTGGCGGCCGCGCGCCGCCTCTGGACCCCCGCCGCGGACCTGGAGGTCAGCCTCGAAGCCAACCCCACCGACGCCGAGGCGGGCCGGTTCGCCGCCTTGGCCCAGGCCGGGGTGAACCGGCTGTCGCTGGGCTTGCAGTCGCTCGACGACGCGGCGCTCACGTTCCTGGGCCGCAACCACGACGCCGCCGAGGGCCGGCGCGCGGCGGAGGCGGCCGCGAAAGCCTTTCCGCGCCTGTCGCTGGACCTGATCTACGCCCGCCCCGGCCAGGCGCCGGGCGCCTGGGCCGACGAACTGCGCCAGGCCATCGCCCTGGGCGCCGAGCACCTCTCGCCCTACCAGCTGACCATCGAGGCCGGCACCGCCTTCGACCGCGCGGTGCGCCGCGGGACCTTCGCCACGCCCGACGAGGATCTAGCCGCCGACCTCTACGAGACCACCCAGGCCACCCTGGAGGCCGAGGGCTTCGAGGCCTACGAGGTCTCCAACCATGCGCGCGGCGACGCGGCCCGTTCGCGCCACAACCTGGTCTACTGGAAGGGCTGGGACTACGTCGGCGCAGGGCCCGGCGCGCATGGCCGGCTCACCGTGAAGGGCGCACGCGAGGCGACGCAGGCGGCGGACCGCCCCGCCGACTACATCCGCCGCGTCGCCGAGACCGGAACCGGCTTCGCCAGCCGCGAGGCGCTGACGCCGGTGGAGGCCGCCGAGGAGCGCGTGTTGCTCGGCCTGCGGATCGCGGACGGCGTCCCGTTCGGGGAGCTCGCCGCCCTCGGGCTTCGACCCGGCCACCCGACCGTGGGCCGCATGGTCGAGCTCGGCCTGCTCGCCGAGGACCCCGCTCGCTTGCGCGCCACGCCCGCGGGACGGAGGGTTCTGGATCGCGTCACCGCCGAGCTCGCGACCTGCTAAGGCGCCACCGGCAGCCAGACCTCAAAGCCGCCGTTGCCCGACACCTGGTCGAAGCTCTCGGGATAGCGTTCGAAGAACGGGGCGTCGGCCAGTTTCACGCCCGAGGTCGGCGCCCACTCGCCCCAGATCGTGCGCCACACCGAGCGGATCTCCGAGATGTGGCCGGGGTGCTCCCAGACGATGTAGCGCTGGGCGGGCACGCGCAGGCGGCTGAGTTCGGCCGGCAGGGCGGCGAAGTCCGACACCTCCACGGCGGTCAGGTAGTCGGTGGTGCGCTCGTCGTCGCCGTTCCAGACGACGCCATAGGCCGTGCGACCCTTTTCGCGCGGCACGTGGCCGATCCAGGGGGTGAACCGATGCCACTGGTTCGGGATGCCGGCCATGACGCCGTCAGTGTAGTGCTCCACCAGGCCGGCGAGCAGCAGGGGCGCGCCGTCGACATAGCGCGGCGGGGCGAGGTCCAGGATGCGGGTTTCGTCCAACTTGATCGGCTCCACGAGTTCGAGGCTTTCCGTGCGCCCCTGGCCGCGGACCTGCTCGGGGGTGACGCCGAACTGGTCGCGGAAGGCGCGGGTGAACGCTTCGTGGGAGCCGTAGCCGGCCTCCAGGGCCACCGAGAGGATGTCCGGCGCGCCGCCCGCCAGCCCGCGCGCCGCCTCGGTGAGGCGCCGGGCGCGGACGTAGCGCATGACAGAGTGGCCGGTGACCTGGCCGAAGGCGCGGACCATGTGGTGGCGCGACAGGCCTGCCACCCCGGCCACGTCGTCGAGCGAGATCTCCTCGCCGAGATGGCCTTCCACGAACCAGATCGCCTTCTGGACGGAGTCCATGACCGCTCCCGCGAAACGAGCCGTCGTTGTGGGCCCGAGCGACCCTAGCCGCTTGATCGCGGTTGCGCCCGCCCTTGCGTTTCGCAGCCGGAGCGGCGAACCCTCCCGCCATGGCCCGCGCCCTGCCCACCCCCGTGCTCGACGACGCCCCGCTGGCGCCGGGGCTCTATGTGGTGGCCACCCCGATCGGCAACCTGCGCGACATCACGCTTCGGGCGCTGGATGTGCTGAACCAGGCCGACCTGATCCTGGCGGAGGACACGCGGGTCTCGGGCAAGCTTTTGGCGGCCTTCGGGATCAAGGGCCGGATGGAGCGCCACGACGAGCACGCCGCCGAGCGCGTGAGGCCGAAGGTGTTGGCCGCCCTGGCCGACGGCCAGCGCGTGGCGCTGGTGAGCGACGCGGGCACGCCGCTGATCTCCGACCCCGGCTACCGGCTGGTGCGCGAGGCGGCGGAGGCCGGGCACAAGGTGTTCCCGATCCCCGGCGCATCCGCCCTGCTGGCCGGGTTGTCGGCCGCCGGCCTGCCCACCGACCGCTTCCTCTTCGTGGGCTTCCCGCCGGCGAAGAGCGCAGCGCGGCGCACCTTCCTGACCGAGGTCGCCGGCGTGCGGGCGACGCTGGTGTTCTTCGAGGGCGGCTCGCGCCTGGCCGAGAGCCTGGCCGACATGGCGGCCGTACTGGGCGACCGGGAGGCCGTGGTCTGCCGCGAGCTGACCAAGCTGTACGAGACCTTCTACCGGGGCCCGCTGGGGACCCTCGCCGCCGACCCGAACCTGGACGCGCCCAAGGGCGAGATCGTGATCCTGGTGGCCCCGGGCCGCGAGGTCGAGGCGACGGCGGCCGACGCCGACGCGGCGCTCGCCGACGCGCTCAGCCGCCTGAAGCCCGCCGACGCCGCCGCCGAGGTGGCCAAGGCGCTGGGCCTGCCCCGGCGCGACCTCTATCGCCGCGCCATGGAGCTCAAGCGTTGAACGTCCGCGTGGCCCGGGGCGCGGCCGCGCGCCTGTCCGGCCGGCGCGCCGAAGCCTGGGCCGCCGCCTGGCTGATGGCCAAGGGCTACCGCATCCTCGGATTCCGCCTGAAGACGCCGCAGGCCGAGATCGATCTGCTGGCCAAGCGCGGCGACGTGCTGGCCGTGGTGGAGGTGAAGAGCCGCGCCAGTCTGGAACTCGCCCTCGAAACGGTGACTTATGACCAGCGCGACCGCCTGCGACGGGCTGGCGCCGCGCTTGCAGCCAACCGGCCGGGCCTCTCGAGGTGCGCGGTGCGGCTTGATCTGCTGGCTCTCGCGCCCGGACGGCTTCCTAGGCATATTCCCGACGCCTGGAAGGGCGGTTGAGGCACGGATGGACCGCGAAGAGGCTGAGCAGATCCTCTCGGAGGCCGGGAGCGCCCCCGAAGGCGACTTTCCCTTGCTGGAAGCGGCCATCGCTTGCGCGATCCACGAGGATCCGGCGCGCGACCCCGCGACCGCGCGGGAAATGGCCGCCATCGGCGTGGAGCGCCTGTCCGAACGGCTGAAGCGCGAGAGCCCTGAGGAGGCCATCGCCGAGACCATGGCGGGCGACCTCGGCCTGTCCGGCGACCTCTTCACCGTCGAAGACCCCGAGAACGCCGACGTCATCTCGGTGGCAGGCCGCCGCAAGGGCCTCGCTGTCACCGTCGGCGTCTTCTACCTGCACGCAGCGCGCAAGTGCGGCCTGACCCTGCAGGGCGTCGACTTCCCCGGCCACTTCCTGCTGCGGATCGAGACCACAGAGGGACCGCTAGCGCTGGACCCGTTCTCCGAGGGCCGGGTGGTGCTGCCGTCCGAGCTGACCCGGCGCGCCCTGCACGCCGGCCTGACCCCGAACGTCGCCGACCGGCTGGACCGGCTGATGGCGCCGGTCAGCGACCGGGCGGTGCTGCTGCGGCTGCAGAACATCGTCTATGCCAACGCCAGCGCGTACGGCGACTTCGCCCGCGCCGAGCGGGCGGCCCTGCGCCGCGCCCTGCTGGACCCCACCGACCACCGCCCCTGGCTGGACGTGGCCGCCGCCCGCGAGGGTCAGGGCGCTCTGGCGGGCGCGTTGGTGGCCCTGCAGCGCGCCACCGCCCTGGACGGCGGCGCGGCCCTGGCCGCCCGGGCCCAGCGCGAACGCGTCAGGCTGCGACTGAACTGACAAGAAGCGCGACAAGCGCGGGTTGCGCACACTCGCCTTCACCGATCAGATGGCGCGCGAATCGGCAGTGGAGCGCGTGGCGGCCCGAAGATGGTCTTCAGCTCGATCATCTTCATCTTCTACTTCCTGCCCGTCTTCCTGGCCGGCTACTATCTGAGCGGCTGGCGCACGGCGGCGCTGCTGACGGGCAGCGTCGCCTTCTACGTCTGGGGCGAGGGCCCCTACATCTTCCTGCTGGCGGCCCTGATCGTCGCGAACTACGCGGGCTCCCGCGCGCTGGCGGCCAGCGACAGCAAGCGTCGCAGGCGCCTGCTGCTCACCGGCCTGATCGCCCTCGACCTCAGCGTGCTGGCGGTCTTCAAGTACGCCGGCTTCCTGGCCCACAACCTGAACCTGGCGCTGCCCGGCGCGCCCCTGCCCGAGATCCACCTCGCCCTGCCGCTGGGCATCTCGTTCTTCACCTTCCAGCTCATCAGCTACGTGGCCGACGTCTACTGGCGGCGCGTCGAGTCCGAGCCCAGCCTGACCCGGTTCGCGGCCTACATCCTGATGTTCCCGCACCTGATCGCCGGGCCAATCGTGCGCTTCGCCAACATCGCCGAGGAGCTGCACGCCGACCGCCGCCGGACCGGGCGCATCGGCCTGGGCGTGCAGTATTTCATCGTCGGCCTCTGCCAGAAGGTGCTGGTGGCCAACAGCGTGGCCCCGCTGGCCGACCACGCCTTCGGCCTGGCGCCCATCGCCCTCGATCCCGGCACCGCCTGGCTGGGCGCCCTGGCCTATTCCCTGCAGATCTACTTCGACTTCTGCGGCTATTCGAACATGGCCATCGGCCTGGCCTTCATGCTGGGCTTCACCTTCCCGAAGAACTTCGACCACCCCTACGCCAGCCGCTCGATCACCGAGTTCTGGCGGCGCTGGCACATCTCGCTGTCGTCGTGGTTCCGCGACTACGTCTACATCCCGCTGGGCGGCAACCGCGGCGGGGCGGTGAAGACCGTGCGCAACCTGCTGGTGGTCTTTCTGCTCACCGGCGTCTGGCACGGGGCGTCGTGGACCTTCATCGTCTGGGGCCTCTACCACGGCGCGTTCCTGCTGATCGAACGCTTCGGCCTCGCGCGGCTGCTGGCGGCGGCGCCCCGGTTCGTGGGCCACGCCTACGCCATGCTGGCCGTGCTGGCGGGCTGGGTGCTGTTCCGCGCCGAAACCCTGCCGCAGGCGGTGGACTATCTGTACGTCATGGCGGGCGGCGGCGGCGTCTCCGCCATGCCCGTCGCCACGCGGATCCTGCTGGACGCGCAGTCGCTGGGCGCGATCGCCGCCGGCCTCGTATTCGCCGTCCCGACCCTGCCGTGGCTGCTTGAGCGCCTCCGCACGCCGAAGCTCGGGCCGGCCCACACCCTGGAGCGGCGGCTGGACACCCAGGGTGTCCACATCCTCTCCACCCCGGTGCTGATCGCGGGCCTGGTGCTCAGCGTCGCGATCCTGGCCGGCACGACCCTCAACCCCTTCCTCTACTTCCGGTTCTGATGACCGACGACCGCCGCGCACACTGGGGACGCCTGATCGCCGCGACCGTGGCGGTGCTGGCCGGCGCGTTCGCCCTGCCGCACCTGGTCGAGGCGCCGGACCTGCAGGAGAACCGCCTGCTGGCCGAGGCGCCCGCCTGGCCCCGCGGCCCTAGCGACCTGACGGCGTTCCGCAGGGCCACCGACGCCTATGTGGCCGACCACTTCCCGCCGCGCCCCCAGCTCATCGGGACGCTCAACGCCCTGCGGGTGCGGCTGGGCGTCAGTGGGTCTTCGCGCGTGGTGGTCGGGCGCGACGGCTGGCTGTTCAGCGACAACGGCACGCACCTGGGCCCGGCCCGCGGCGACCCGAAAATGTCCGGCGCCCAGTTACGCCATTGGCTGGAGGCGCTGGCGGGCCGCACCGAGGCCATGCGCGCCGAGGGCCGCACCTATGTCGCTTTGGTGCCACCGGTGAAGGAAGCGGTCTATCCCGGCGCCGCGCCGGACTGGTTCAAGCTCGACTTCAACCGCCCCGCCGTGATGCTGAGCCGGCTCGCCGCCGCGTCGGGCGCAGGCGAGGTGGTCTATCCGCAGGAGGCGATCGCCCAGCAGGCGCGCTGGGGCCTGCAGGTCTACGACCGCCATGACAGCCACTGGACCGGCCTCGGCGCCTATCATGGCTATGTGGCCTTCATGCGGGCTCTGCAGCGGCGCGGCGTCGCCGAGGGTCCGCGGCCGCTGGAGAGCTTCGCCGAGCTCACCGACCAGCCGTTGGCCAACAAGCCGCGCGACCTGGCCCTGATGCTGGGCGTGGCGAGTTTCAGCGGCGTGGACTATCCGCAGTTCGCAGATCCCACCGTCGCCGCGACCCTGCGCATCACCTACCTGGAGGGCAATCGCGACTGGACGGGCCTGCGGGTCATCGACACCGGCCAGGCCGGCAAGCCGGTCCTGCTGATGACCGTGGACTCGTTTTCCAACGCCCTGATGCCGTACCTCTACAGCCACTTCAGCCGGATCGTGACCGCCCACAACGAACGCGGCGTCTGGCGGCGCGACCTCATCGATCGCTTCCAACCCGACATCGTGGTCACCGAGATGCTGGAGAACGGCCTCGGCTACGCCATGAACGACTCGCCGCCCGCGTCCCTGCAAGCACAGACGCGGATCGCCATGACCGTGGCCGAGAGCCGCCGCCACGCCCTGATCGCGCCCAGCGCCGCCTACCGCGGCAAGCGCCGCATGATCGACGGGACCGAGGGCGACGACCGCCTGAAGGGGTCGCGGCGGCCCGACGACATCCAGGGCCGGCCGGGGAACGACACGATCACCGCCCTTGGGGGCGACGACGTGCTGCGCGGTGGCCGCGGCCGGGACTCGATTGACGCTGGGGCGGGCAACGACTGGATCTCCGGCGGGCGCGACGACGACATCCTGCGCGGCGGAAAAGGCGCCGACGTCTTCACCAGCTTCGAGGACGCCGGAACCGACCGGGTGCTGGACTTCGATCCTGAGGAGGGCGACCGGGTCGAGATCGCGGTGGGCGCGGCCTATGCCGTGCGCCAGGCCGGGCCGGACGTCGTGATCGACCTGCACGGCGCGCGGCTGATCCTGCGCGGCGTGCGATTGATCGACCTCCCGTCCGGCTGGATCCGAAACAAGTAGCTTGGCTGGCGCTCGCGCTTCGGAGGCCCTATTTCGGCTGAGCCGTTAACCGAGGAACGCCGCATGTCGTTGAAGGTCGCTGTCCAGATGGATCCCATCGAGGGCATCAACATCGAGGGCGACACGACCTTCCTGATGATGGAGTCGGCCCAGGCGCGCGGCCATTCGCTGTTCGTCTACACCACCGACACCCTGGCCATGGAGGACGGCCGGGTGTTCGTCCGCGGCCGCGACGTGACGGTCCAGCGGGTGAAGGGCGGTCACGCCACCCTGGGCCAGCCTCGTCTCGCTGAACTCACCGAGTTCGACACGATCCTGCTGCGCCAGGACCCGCCGTTCGACATGCGCTACATCGACACCACCTTCTTCCTGGAGGCGGTGCATCCGAAGACCCTGGTGGTGAACAACCCCGTCGAGGTCCGCAACGCGCCCGAGAAGCTGTTCGTCACCAAGTTCCCCGACCTGCAGCCGCCCACCCTGATCACCTGGGACAAGGCCGCGATCCTCGACTTCCGGGAACGTCACGGCGACCTGGTAATGAAGCCGCTGAACGGCCGGGGCGGCTCCGGCGTCACCCGCCACCTCAAGGACGACCCGAACCTGGACACCCTGCTGGAGCTGCACGAGCAGCTGGGGCCCGAGCCGGTGATCGTGCAGAAGTTCCTGCCGTCGGTCACGAAGGGCGACAAGCGCATCCTGCTGGTCGACGGCGAGGCGGTGGGCGCGATCAACCGCGTGCCCGCCAAGGGCCAGATCCGCTCCAACCTGGCGGTGGGCGGCGAAGCGCAGCCGGTGGAGCTGACCGCCCGCGACCGCGAAATCTGCGCGGCCATCGGGCCGGAGCTGAAGGCCCGCGGCCTGATCTTCGTCGGCATCGACGTGATCGGCGACTACCTGACCGAGATCAACGTCACCTCGCCCACCGGGGCCGTGGCCCTGAAGCGCTTCACCGGCATCGATGCCTCGGACGTGATGTGGCAGCGGATTGAGGCCCTACGCGCCACGGCTTAGGCTGTTGTGGAAGAGACGTCCGGAAGTTACGGAAACGTCTTACTTTCCCCATAGGTTCATTTTTTGTTCTTGATCCGAGCTGAGCCATATGCTGGGTTGTGGATAACTTTGGGCTGACCACGAGGGGTTGAGGGGATGTCGGCGCGCGTGGTGACCCTGGCCTTCCGGGGCGTCGAGGCGGTGCGGGTCGACGTGCAGGTCCAGTTCACCAGCGGCGAGCAGAAGTTCTTCCTGGTCGGCATGGGCGACAAGGCGGTTTCCGAGAGCCGCGAGCGGGTACGCGCCGCGTTTCAGGGGCTCGGGCTGGCCCTGCCGTCGCGGCGGATCATCGCCAACCTCGCGCCGGCCGACCTGCCCAAGGAGGGCAGCCACTACGACCTGCCGATCGCGCTGGCGATCATGGCCGCCATGGGGATCATCCCGCCCGACGCCCTGGAGGACTGGGCGGCGGTGGGCGAGCTGGCGCTGGACGGGCGGATCACCCCAGTGGCCGGGGCCCTGCCGGCCGCGGTGGCCGCGGGTGGTCTGGGGCTGGGCCTGATCTGTCCCGAGGCCTGCGGGCCGGAAGCCGCCTGGGCCGGCGACACCCGTGTGCTCGCCGCCCCGTCGCTGATCGCGCTGGTGAACCATTTCCGCGGCACGCAGATCCTGGCCCAGCCCAAGGCCGGCGACATGCTGGACGGCGAGCGCGTCCCCGACCTGCGTGACGTGAAGGGCCAGGAGAACGCCAAGCGGGCCCTGGAGATCGCCGCGGCCGGCGGCCACAACCTGTGCTTCGTCGGCCCGCCGGGTTCGGGCAAGTCGATGATGGCGGCGCGTCTGCCGGGCCTCTTGCCGCCGCTGACCCCGGGCGAGCTGCTCGAGACCTCGATGATCCACTCGGTGGCGGGACTGATCGCCAGGGGCCAGCTCAGCCGCGCCCGTCCGTTCCGCACGCCGCACCACTCAGCCAGCATGGCGGCCCTCACCGGCGGCGGGCTGAAGGCCAAGCCCGGCGAGGTCAGTCTGGCGCACAACGGCGTGCTGTTCCTCGACGAACTGCCGGAGTTCGGCGCCCAGGCGCTGGACAGCCTGCGCCAGCCGCTGGAGACCGGCGAGGTGGTGGTGGCCCGCGCCAACGCCCACATCCGCTATCCCGCGCGCTTCCAGCTGGTGGCCGCCATGAACCCCTGCCGCTGCGGCCACGGCGGCGCGGGCCGGGGCGCCTGCGGGCGGGCGCCGCGCTGCCAGACCGACTACCAGGGCCGCATCTCGGGCCCGCTGATGGACCGCATCGACCTGCAGGTCGAGGTTCCGCCGGTCACCGCCGCCGACATGGCCCTGCCGGCGCCGACCGAGGGCACGGCCGAGGCGGCCGCCCGGGTGCTGCACGCCCGCGCCCTGCAGGCGGAGCGCGCGGCCGGGACCGAGGGCGCGCCCCTCAATGCGCAGGCGGAGGGGGACTTCCTCGAGGCCATCGCCGAACTGGATCCGCCGGCGCGCGCCCTGCTCACCCGCGCCGCGGAACAGGGCGGGCTGTCGGCGCGCGGCTGGACACGCACCCTGCGCCTGTCCCGCACCATCGCCGATCTCGAGGGCTCCGGCCCGGTCCGCCGCGTCCACGTGGCCGAGGCGCTGATCTATCGCCGCGTCGCCCCGGGCATGGCGCTCTCGGGCTCGTCGGCGATGTCGGCGTAGCGGCGGGGCGCCGTCCACGAGCCGTAGCCGATCGCGATTATGACCAGATAGGCCCACAGCAACTGGGCCGTCAGGTAGGACCAGCCGGTTACACGGGGGTCCACGGCATGGCCGAGATGGGTGACCATCACCAGCAACTGGAATCCGGCGGCGAACAGCGGCCAATAGCGCCGGCTGCGCAGCGCGATCCACAGGTAGAGGACGGTCAGGGCAGCGTCGAAGAGGGAGACCGCCCATTGGGTCTCCTCGCTCCCCGACTTGAACACCACCAGGCTGAGGGCCCAGTTCGCCAGCAGGCCGCCCGCGGCCAGCCGCTCGTCGTCATGCCCGCGCCACGCCGCAAGAGCGCAGACGGTCATGAGCGCGACAGGCCAGACCCAGGGAGGAAGCTGATACAAGTTGCGGCCCTCGGGTGCTTTCCGAGAGCCGCAGTGTGTCAGACGCCGCGTCGAGTTGAAACCGTCAGGAAGCGACGCGCAGGTTGCGCATCCGGACGCGATCGACTTCGAGCCCCTGCGGCGGGGGCTTGTCGCCCATGTCGCCTTCCATCCGCACCGCGCCCAGGCCGATCTGGCCCTGCACGACGCTAAGCTCCTTGTGGGTCTCCACGATGGCCCGTCGCGCCTCGGCCAGGGCCATGATCGCCTGGCTGGCCCGCTCCACGGCGTCCTGCCCGATCAGAGCCGAGGCGCCGGCGGCCTTGCGGAGAGCCGGCATTACGCCCGCGAGCTGGGCGGTCTTGGAAAGCGCCATGTCGATTGCGCTCTCGGCTTCGAACAGGGCGCCGGCGACTTGCTCGGCGGCCATACGGCGTTCTTTGAGCATGAGTTCTCTCCATGCGCGGTGGTGTTCCACATCGCGCTCCAAGTTTCGCGTAACAGGGTTTCGGGGCCGTTCAGGCCTTTAGTAAACTTGCCGCCAGATCGTTCAGGTAGTGGAGCCCGGCCAACATCCCTCCGAACGCGAGGGCGGTGACGAGGGCGATCCCGACGATCGCCCCGAGCCTGGCGACAGGACTCAGATCGTTTCTGCGGCCCCAGGTTCGGACTCGCCCTTGAAGTTCTCGTCCAGGAGAACCCAGGTCAGGCAGAGAATCTCGCGCAAGACCATCTCTGGCGGCTTGAAGGGTGCGAGCTTCCGCGTCGCCGAGACCAGATGACGGGCCATGTCCGCCTGGGTCGGTGTCGCCGCCAGATCGACGAGCTGCCGCTCGAGCTGCGTCCAGGAGAAGCCGGGAAGGAGCTCCTCCCTCTTCGCCAAGGCTGGCCAGCGCGCTTCGAAGTCGTCGATCTCCCGCCGAAGGCGGAGCGCCCTGCCAATCACGGCCCGGTTCTCGAAGTTCGGTTGATGACCCATCTGAAGCCCCATCTGTTGCCGGCTCATCGAGCCAGGATTGGGGCTGGGTGTCTGTCCTGATCGCGTCTTGTCCTGACGCGATCAGGACAGGATTGACCTCGACGTCGCGCAGGAGTCTCGCCGCCTTGAAGCGGTCGTCCACGCCGAGCTTGCGGCGGGCGCGGTCGCAGTAAGTGTCGACCGAAGTCTTCGACATGCCGAGTTCGCGCGCGATCTGCTTGGAGCTCAGATGCTGATTCACGAGACGCAGACATTCGCGCTCACGCTGCGTCAATAGCTCGACAGGGTTCATCACGCCCCCCCAAAGCGCATTACGGACCTCTGGCGACAGTAAACGACGGCTTTCGCGCTACGTCTACTTAACCGCGTAGAAAACGACGCTTCGCGTTCTTTTGTGGCACGGAACGGGCCGCGCTTGACCGACCGTTAAGCCGTTGGGGCTAAGCCTTCCCAGCCATGCGCAGACCGTCTCGTCCCCTGTCCGAGCGTCGGCCGACCCGCGCCCAAATCAGCGCGGAGCAGCTTGCGTCGCTCAGCCATGAATTCCGCACGCCCCTGAACGGGGTGCTCGGCATGGCGCGCCTTCTGGAAGGCACCAAGCTCACGGCCGAACAGAAGGCCTATGTCTCGGCGCTCCACGACAGCGGCCAGCACCTGCTGTCGCTGGTCAACGACGTGCTCGACTACGCCAAGCTGGGCGCGGGCCGCGTGGAGCTGCACCCGGCGCCGATGGCGATCGAGGATCTGCTGCGCGGCGTGGCCGAGCTGCTGTCGCCGCGAGCCCGGGAGAAGGGTATCGAGATCGCCTGGGCCGCGCCCGCCGCGCCCGCGTCGGTGCATGCCGACGAGGGCCGCCTGCGCCAGATCCTGCTCAATTTCGCCGGCAACGCCGTCAAGTTCACCGAGGCCGGCGGCGTGCTGATCGCCGCGACCGTTCCGGAGCCGGGCCGCCTCCGCTTCCGCGTGGAGGACACCGGGCCAGGCGTTTCGAAGCCCGACCGCGAACGGATCTTCGAGGAATTCGCCCAGGCCGACGCCTCGCACGCAGACCTGGGCGGCGCGGGCCTGGGCCTGGCCATCGCCCGCCGGCTGGCGCGGGCCATGGGCGGCGAGGTCGGCGTCGAGACCGCGCCCGGCGGCGGCGCCTGCTTCTGGTTCGAGGCCGCCTTCCCGGCGCTCCCGGCCGTGATCCCCGCCCGCGCCCTCGAAGGCCGCACAGTCGGCGTCGCCTCGCCCAACCCTGTGGTCCGCGAGGCCGCGCGGCTGCAGATCGAGGCGTGCGGCGGCGAGGTGGTGGCCACGCCGGCGCTGCCCGAGGCCATCGCCCGCACCCGGCCGGGCGACGTGATCCTGGTCGACGCCGCCCTGGCGTCGCCGAGCGGCGTGCTGCGGCCGCCGCTGCAACGCCACGCCATCGTGCTGCTGGCGCCGGACGAACGCGACCGAATCGCCCGCTACCGGCGCGCGGGCTTCGCCGGCTATCTGATCAAGCCGCTGCGCCGCGCCTCGCTGGCCGAGCGCGTGCTGATCGCCGCCGGCGCCGTCGCCGATCCCAGCCAGCCGGCCCAGGTGGACGAACGGGTCGCCACCGCCGCCGCCCCCGGGGCGCGGATCCTGCTGGTCGAGGATAATCCCATCAACGCCCTGCTGGCCCGCGCCCTGCTCGCCCGCGAGGGCTGCGAGGTCGAGCACGCCATCGGCGGAGCCGAGGCCCTGGCCGCGGCCGAGGTCGGGGTGTTCGACCTGATCCTGATGGACATGCGCATGCCGGGCCTCTCGGGCGAGGACACCGCCCGCCGGATGCGCGAGAACGGCGTCAAGACGCCGATCGTGGCCCTGACCGCCAACGCCTTCGAGGACGACCGCCACGCCTGCCTGGCCGCCGGCATGGACGATTTCCTGGTGAAGCCGCTGTCGCCGGATGCGTTGCGCGCCGCGCTGACGCGCTGGACGGGCCCCGCCTTTACGAAGCCCGCGGCGCGCGCCAAGTTCGGCTAGGTAGGGCGCCGCGAGGGCGCATCAGCCCAAGCAGGCCCCATGACCGCAGCGACGACGTCCCAGCCCCGCCGCAAGCGTACGGCGATGGAGGTGGTGCGTTCGATCCGCCAGCCCAAGGTCGCCGTCATGCTGGCGCTGGGCTTCGCCTCGGGCCTGCCCTTCCTGCTGACCGGCAACACCCTCGGCTACTGGCTGCGCGACGAGGGCACCAGCCTGAAGGCCATCGGCTTCATCTCGTGGGTCGGCCTCGCCTACACGTTCAAGGTCCTCTGGGCGCCGGTCGTGGAGCGCGTCGACGTCCCCCTGCTCGGCCGGCTCGGCCGCCGGCGCGGCTGGATGATGCTGTCCCAGCTCATGGTGGCCGTCGCGCTGGTGGCCATGGCCATCGTAGGGCCGGAGGGCGGGCTCACGGCCATCGGCGCCTTCGCCCTCATGGCCGCCTTCGCCTCGGCCACCCAGGACATCGTGGTGGACGCCTGGCGGATCGAGGCGGCCGACGACAGCGACGAGATGGGCCTGCTCTCGTCCGCCGCCCAGCTGGGCTACCGCATCGCGCTGCTGGTCACCGACGCCCTGATCATCGCCATGGCCGCGCGCCTCGGCTGGCCGGTGTCCTATGTGGCGATGGCGGTCCTGATGAGCGTCGGCGTGGCCGCCACCTTCTTCGCCTTCGAACCCGCCCGGGCCGACGCCGTGTTGCACGGCAAGGCGCCGCTGTGGACGCCGCGCGGCTTCTTCGACGCCGTGGTTGGGCCGTTCATCGACTTCTTCGCCAAACACAAGGCGCTGGGCCTGCTGATGCTGGCGGCCATCGCCCTCTACCGGCTGCCCGACTTCCTGATGGGGCCGATGTACAACCCGTACTATCACGACCTGGGGATCGCGAAGGACGCGGTGGCCGGCGTGCGCGGGTCGGTGGGACTGGTGGCGGCGTTCGTCGGCATCGCGGCCGGCGGCCTGGCGGCGATCCGCCTGGGGCTGTTCCCGACACTGCTGCTGGGCGCCGTCCTCCAGGGCTTCGGCACCGCCGGCTTCGCCCTCCTGGCGTACCATTCGGACCTGTTCACCTTCAGCGTCGTCATGGCCGGCGACAACTTCGCCCAGGCCTTCGCCGGGGTGGCGCTGGTGGCCTACATGTCCAGCCTGACCGGCCTCGGCTACACGGCGACCCAGTACGCCCTGCTGTCGTCGACCTACGCCCTGCTCGGCAAGTTCCTGAAGGGCTTCTCCGGCGTCGTGGTCGAGGGGCTGGCCCCCACGCAAGGCCTGATCGGCGCCTACGCCACGGCCTTCGTCGGCACCGGCCTGATGGCGATCCCGCCGTTCATCCTCTTCGCGATCCTGGCCCGGATCCAATCGCGCCGGCTGGCCGCGGCGAAGGCCTAGCTGTCCAGGCAGACCACCTGGGCCACCTGCAGCTCGCGGCGCAGGTCGTCGGCAACGTAGAAATAGTTCTGCGGCGTGATTGGCTCGCCGATCGCGGTGCTGTCGGCGCGGCGTCCGTTGGTCGCCAAGGTGCGGCTGACGATCTCGGGGGCCGTGGTGTAGATCCGGCCGCGCCGCGGGCTCTCGGCGATGGTCACGCCCAGGACCCGGCCCTGGGAGTCCAGCGCCGGCGCGCCCGACAGCCCGCCCAGGGTCCCCTCCAGGCCCTCGGTCCGGCCCGTCTCGGCCCAGACCAGCACCGGCTCGGTGCGGGCGCCGTGGCCGCGGACGACCAGGTTCTCACGCCCCAGCAGCCGCGAGCTGGCCTCGCCGGGTTCGCCCTGCGGGAAGCCGGGGTGGAACGCCCGCTGGCCCCGGCGCAGCCGCTCGCCGAGGCCCAGCGGCAGGGGCGCGGCGCCGCCCTCGGTGTAGAGGAGCGCCGCCTCGCCGCGCGGGTCGACGCGCACATTCACCGCCACGCCGGTGCCGGGCCCCACCACGAGCGCCACGCGCGCGCAGCCGTCCACGACATGGCGCGCCGTCAGCCAGACCCCGGCGCGGGCGATCGAGAAGGCGGTGCCCGCGGCCGGCCCGGCCTTGTCGGGCACGTCCACCACCACCGAGGGATCGAATGGCGAGGCGGGGCCCAGCGCCTCGCCCATCGGATCGGCGCCCTTGGGCGGGGGTGGCGGCGCGTCCGTGCGCTCGTCGCGGCCCAGGGCTGCGAACAGCAGGGCCACCACGATCGCGGCGTAGACCACCCAATCCGGCAGCCGCGGGAAACGCATGTCAGCCCAATCCCACCCTAGCTACGGGCCGCCGCGAGGATGAGGGCGGTGGCGATCTTGGCCCCGACCAGCAGGGCGGCAGCCGACATCTCGCCCTCCTGGATCCGCCGGGGCAGGCCGCGCAGGATCATGTCCACCAGCCGGAAGATCAGCAGCTGGACCACGACGGTGACCGCCCCCCAGAGCCCGATCTCTATGATGTTGGTGGAAGCCCGGAGCGACGCCGACAGCGGTATCGCCAAGCCCAGCAGCACCCCGCCCAGGGACACGGCCGCGGCCGTGTTGCCCTCGCGGATCAGGGTGATCTCCTTGTGCGGGGTCAGCAGCACATAGAGCGCCGCCGCCGCGAACAGGATGATGACGGTGACCCCGGCGTGGGCCAGGAACACCGGGAAGCCGGCGGCGAAGGCCTGGATCTCAGGCGATGGTGTCGGCATGCAAGCGTCCCCGAAACGACTGGGGAACCGTTAGCACGGCGGCGCTTGAAGAAGGAACGCGGCCGTGCGTCTTCCCCCGCAAGCGAGGGACGCCGGGGCGGCTAGGCTTCCGGAGCGTCCAGCTTGCGCCGGGCGCTGGCGCGCAGCTTCTCGCTCTCGCTCTTGAGCTGGCCGCAGGCGGCGAGGATATCGCGGCCGCGCGGCGTGCGGATCGGCGAGGCGTAGCCGCCGCGGTTCAGGATCGCGGCGAACTGTTCGATCGTGGACCAGGACGAGCACTCGTACTCGGTCCCCGGCCAGGGATTGAACGGGATCAGGTTGATCTTGGCCGGGATGCCCTTCAGCATCTGGACCAGGGCCTTGGCCTCGGCCGGGCTGTCGTTGACGCCCTTCAGCATCACGTACTCGAAGGTCACGCGGTTGGTGTTCGACAGGCCCGGATAGGCCCGGATGCCTTCCATCAGCGCCTTCAGCGGGTACTTCTTGTTGAGCGGCACCAGCTTCTCGCGCAGCTCGTCG
>Ga0209257_1002781_pt1 | contig 16522 bp, 12 predicted proteins | sample AraplaCvi_mCL_r2_FD_184277 | JGI IMG/M metagenome (GOLD analysis project Ga0209257, IMG submission 184277) | Arabidopsis root microbial communities from North Carolina, USA - plate scrape MF_Cvi_mCL_r2 (SPAdes) (version 2) | ecosystem: Host-associated > Plants > Roots > Endosphere | place: USA...
AAGGCGGCCGGCGCCGATGCCGCGGCCCATGTCAGCAACCGCGTCCGCGTCGTCACCCAGGAGCACCCACAGTTCGGACACTGACCAGGGCACCGATGCCGAAAGCGCCAAAGAAACCCGGCTTGGACTCCAGCGCGGCAGTCGCCGCCGTGCTGGAGCAGGCGGGCTATCTTGCCGACGAAGGCCTTGCAACCGCGGTCCAGCTCGCGACCGCCTTGCAGAAGCCGCTGCTTCTGGAAGGCGAGCCGGGCGTCGGCAAGACCGAGATCGCCCGCGCTCTGGCGACGGCGCTCTCGCGCGATCTCATCCGCCTGCAATGCTACGAGGGCATCGATGCCGCACAGGCGCTCTATGAATGGAACTACACCAAGCAGCTCCTCGCGGTACGCGCGGACGGCGAGAAAGCCGGCGTGGACGATGTCTTCAACGAACGCTTTCTCGTGGAGCGGCCGCTGCTGAAGGCGCTGCGCGCGGGTCAAGGCGCCGTCCTGCTGGTGGACGAGATCGACCGCGCCGACGCGGAGTTCGAGGCCTTCCTGCTGGAGTTCCTCGGTGACTTCCAGATCACCGTGCCCGAGCTCGGCACCATCAAGGCTGCGCATCCGCCCGTCGTCGTGCTGACCTCCAACCGCACCCGCGAGCTGCACGATGCGCTGAAGCGCCGCTGCCTCTATCACTGGATCGACTTCCCGGAACCGGCGCGTGAGCAGCGCATCCTCGCGCTCAAAGTACCGGGCCTGACCGAAGCGGCGGCCGCGTCCCTGGTCGATGCCGTCAACGGCATCCGCCGCTTGGCACTTCTGAAGAAGCCGGGCATCGCCGAATCCATCGAATGGGCGCGCGCCGGCAGCGTGCTGGTCGAGGGCGGCAACGACTGGCCGACCGCCCTGCGCCGCGCGCTCGGCCTCCTGGTCAAAGACCAGGACGATCTCGAAACTGTGCTCGGCGAAGGCGCGCCGCTGCTCCGCGCGGTCAATGGTTGACTCGCCCGCCGCCGGCCATCTGTGCGGCTTCCTGGCCGCGTTGCGCGCCGCCGGCATCGCGACGCCGCATCAGAAGCAGCAAGACTTCCTGCAGACGCTTGCCGCCACAGCGCTGGCGACTCGCCGTGCCCTCTATTGGCAGGCGCGCATCACCCTGACCGGATCGAAGGAGGAGATCGACCGTTTCGATCCAGTCTTCGCCAGTTGGTTCGGCGAAACACCCGCCGGGGTCAAATCCGTCGAGCCGGAATCGGAAGGCGAAGATGTGCGCAAGCCCGATTCGCTCCATGGCGGGACGGTGCCTTTGCCATTGACCCCCGGCGAAGGCACCGGCCAGTCCGCCAGTCCCGACGAACTTCTGAACCGCATGTCGCCGCGCCGCACCGGTGCCGAGGAGCAGGCGCTGATCAAGCGCGCTCGCCGTGCAGCCGAGCGACATCTGCCGCAGCGGCCCTCTTTGCGCCTGCGGCCGAGCCATGCGCGCGACGTCATCGATCTCCGCCGCATGATCCGCGCCGCGGCGCGGCATGGCGGCGAGCTTATCCGCTTCCGCTATCGCGCCCGGCCAATGAAGAAGCGGCCGGTGCTGGTCTTCGTCGATGTCTCCGGTTCCCTGAAGGGCCTCACGCAGGACTACCTGCGCTTCGCTCGGGTGCTCGGCGAGACTTCAGCCAGGGTCGAGATCTTCTCCTTCGGCACGCGGTTGACTCGCCTCACCGACGCATTGCTCGACGGCGTCTTCGATCGCGCTTTGACGCGGGTCGCCGCGAAGGTCGCAGACTTCGAAGGCGGGACCCAGATAGGTCGCGCGCTCGGCGACTTCTTCACCCATCGGCAATATGCCGGCCTCGCGCGCGGCGCCGTGGTGATCATTCTCTCCGACGGGCTGGAGCGCGGCGATCCCGCTCTGCTGATACATGCGGTTCAACGCCTGCGCCGGCTGGCGGAACGTCTGGTCTGGCTGACGCCGCTGAAGCGCGATGCCGCGTATCGGCCGGTGACTCGCGCCATGGCGGGGGTGGCGCCTTATCTCGACCATATCGGCGGCGCGGCCTCGCTTGAAGGTCTCGCCGCCGAAATCACGGAATGGACCCGATCATGACCGCACTCCCGATCATCGACGCGCATCATCACATCTGGCGGCAGAACGATCTCGCCTGGCTCAAAGGTCCGATGCAGCCCAGGATCTTCGGCCCCTACGAGCCGATCCGCCGCGACTATCCGATCGCGGAATATCTCGCCGATCTCGCCGGCACGGGAGTCGTGGGCTCGGTCTATTGCCAGACCAACTGGCCGCCAAAAGGCGAGCTCACCGAAGTCGCATGGGTCGATTCCGAGGCGAAGCAGAGCAACGGCGTGCTGCAGGGCATGACGGCCTATTGCAATCTGCTCGCTGAGGACGCGCCGGAGATGCTCGCCGCCGAGGCCAAGGCGTCGCCGCTGGTCCGCGGCATCCGCATGCAGCTCCATTGGCATGAGAATCCGCTCTATCGCTTCGCGCCGCGGCCGGATCTCATGAACGAGCCGTTGTTCCGCAAGAACCTCGCCAGGTTGCAGGACCACGGCTGGCTGTTCGAGCTGCAGGTGTTCACCAGCCAGATGCAGGACGCGGCAAAGCTCATTCAGGATTTCCCCGGCATCAATTTCGTGCTGCTGCATGCCGGCATGCTGGAGGATCTCTCGCCTGCGGGCCGCACGGCCTGGCGCGAGGGCATGCAGCGCCTGGCGCAGTTGCCAAATCTCTATGTGAAGCTCTCCGGCCTCGGCACCTTCATCCATCGCGTGGATCGGGCGCATATCGCCGACATCGCCTTGCCGACCATCGAGATGTTCGGGTCGGCGCGCTGCGTCTTCGGCTCCAACTTCCCGATCGAGAAGCTCTGGTCGAGCTATGCCGAACTGGTCAGCGCCTATCGCGCTACCTTGGCGGGGCTGCCGGAAGCCGATCAGGCGAACGTCTTTTCGGCCACGGCGCGCGATCTCTATCGCCTGAACTAGCGCGGATTTATGACAAATCGGGCCGGCTCACACGACCGCTGGGAAGCGGCTGGACGCGGCCACCATTCCTATGCACCATAGCGGGATCGTTGGACGCGAAGTCGGGGCGTTCCGCGCACAATCTCATCGCCGGGGAGTGGGCCATGGACGCCAGGGAGAAGGACGTCAGGATTGCGGACGTGAAGCGCGCGGCGGCCGATTATGCGCTGGCCCGCGAGGGCGCCGGCAAACGTGCGGCCACCGTTTCCACCTTGCGTGCGCTCTGGGAATTTGCCGCCGTTTCGGGGGCGCCGGTCGAAGGCTTGAGCGTCGTCAACAAGCTCATTCAAGCCCTGGAAGAGCTCAACCGCGGCAGCACGCCGCCGCTCTTCGAACTCAACAAGGACGATCTCGCCGAGAAGAGGCCGGCCGGCGCTTCCGCCGATCTGGCCTTGGCCGCCGCTTTGGTCGATGCCCTCAATCAGTATGAGAAGATGCCGATCCAGGAAGCGATCGACTACGTCGCATCAAAGCGCGGCTTGAGCGCCAACAATCTGAAGAACGTGCGCCAGCGCCTGCGCTCGAAGACCTCGAAAGATGCTGGCCAGCCGCATTACCAAGCCGCTCTCTCGACCATCGCCGCCCAACCTGATCCCGCGCGCGCCATCCGAGTCCAACTCGCGAAGTGACGAACACCGCTACTGGATTCGTCATAGTACGCGACGGCGCACCATCCACGGACTCGCGTCCGTCGCACGAGAGGAAGTCGTGGGTTCTCCGCCTTCGCGGAACATGACGAGCCAATCGTGCTCAAGCTGCAAACGATTTAACTCAGCGCCACGCCGCGGCGATTGAGATCGGCGGTCGTCACCACGACCTTGCCGACGAAATCGACCACGCCGAACTCGTATTTCTTGCGCACCATGGCGGCGATGGTCGGGCGATGTTCCTCGAACAGCGCCAGCAGCTCTTCGGTGCTGGCGCCGTCGCGATTGCCGAGCTGCTCGAGCACGCGCCGGCTGATCGAGCAGACCAGTGGCTTGCCGTCATACTGCGCCTCGAACTCGATCATGGTCTTGGCGCGATCGTGCAAGGATGTCGGCGATACGAGCTGAAAGGACAAGTGGACCTCCCCGGGTGTTTCCCCGGCATGCGAACGTTGCCCCGATAGCATCCCCACATCGTCGATCGCACTCCCGAGATCAACGAGATCAAAAGGATGGGGATCACAAAGCGGCATCGCAATACCGGGGCGACGTGAAATTTTTGCGCTTGAGGACATGGCTCTTTCGTGAATGCACTTCACGCTGCGCTGCGATCACGCATGATGCGCCGCAGAAAGTTCAGTGTGATACGGCCGACGTCATTCATCGTTCCGGCTTGCGGCAGTGCGCCGCACCAGGAGACGGAGCTCGCCGCAAAGACCATGCTGCCCGATTGGGATTCGGTCAGGGTCATCTCGCCGCGCGCCGGCACCGGCAATCCGTCTTCTGTCGCGTCGCTGTCGACCGCGTAGCCCGCATCGAATCCCTCGGCGACGGCGAGCAGCCGCGTATGCGCCGGCGTGTTCCAGCGCGCGCTGCGGGCATCGATCTCATAGCCGGCCGCACCGCCGAGCACGAGGCCTTCTGTGCCGATCGGCCCATCGCTGACGCCTTCGAACAGCCAGGCCAGCGCGGACGAATAGGAGTCCGGCATGCGGCGAAAGGCCTGGGCCTGAGAAAAGCCCATTGCCTGGAGCCCGACGCCGAGCAATTCATGCTCGGGCCGGCCGCGATGGCGCCAAAGCCCGCCCGGTTCTCCGGTCATCGCAAGATGCGTCTCGCCCGGCGCGGAGTTCCAGGTGCGGATGCCGGAAAGACCGCGGCGCACTTCGATCGTCGGACCGTCGCAAGCGGTCACCCAATAGCCGCCATTGCCGCCGAGATAGGCGATATGCCCGCCCTGGTCCCGAAACTGCACCAGCTTATCGCGCATCGCCGTGGTCCAATATTCCGGATGGCTGCCGGTGACCAGGCCGCGGTAACCCTGAAGCCGTGCAAGGCCGGCATCGTGCAGATCGCCATCCGTCAGAATGTCGACATCGATCCCTTGCGCATGCAGGAAGCGCAGCAGATTGAGATCGACCGGCAGAAGATGCGGCGTGCCGCAGAGCGGATAGCGATAGTCGTCGCGGAGCGTCGCCAAAGGCCGATGGAAGCTCGCGAGCGAGACGCCGCTGCCGTCGTTATGCGTATCATAGAGCGAGGTCAGACCGTTCGCCTTGGCGAAGCGGTGGCCGATATCGTCGCAGAGCCAGGGGAAACGGTCCGGCGGCAGCCGTTCATTCGCATAGGCGAGGTAGGTGAAGGTCGGCACAAGGAACGCGAGCTCGGCTTGCCGATCGCGTGGCGTCACGAAGAACGGCCAGCGCGTCGTGTCTTTCCGGGCCATGATCTCCAACGCATAGACGCCGGACCGGGCAGCTTGCGGGACGGCGATCCGATGCGTCTCCGGCCAGCCCGCCTCGGCCAGGTCATCGTCGTGCAAGGCGACCGCATCATAGTGGTCGGGCGCAAGACGTGGGTCGAGCACGCTCCCGTCCCAGCGCGAGGACCGGACGGCAAAGGTCGGGGCATTGTGGATCTCCAGCACACCGCTGCCTTCAACCGGTGCCAGACGTGCCGGGCGTCCGACCGGCGGAAAACGCCATGCGGCGGCAATCCAGTCCTCGACATCATGCAGGGTTATGCGGCCGACCGCCATATTGATCGCCGGGCCGGCGCCTTCCCGGTCGGCCCCGACCCGGATGCTCAGCGGGGCGATCTCAGGGGCGGCCACCGCCAGCGCGATCAGTGCCTCGCGGCCGCCGGTCACCGCAAACGAGAGCCGGCCATTCCGGCTGCATATCCGCGCATTCAACCATTGCCGCACCGGCAGATTTTGCCCGGTGGCCGATTCGCCGCTCTGGAGCCGGAGGGCGCCGTCGGCGTCGAAGCGCAGGGAAAAGCCTTCCCCCGCGATCAAACTGCGGCCTGAGGGCGGCTCGGCGAGTCGAAACTCGAAAGCCAGCGTCCAGCCCGACTGAAACCTGTCATCGAGCGGAATGGCCAGAAAGGATCCGGGCTCGAAGCCTCGCGCCGCTAAGGGCACATCGGTCCGCGCGATGGACCATGCCGACTGGTCGTCCGCGTCGCGATCCAGCCGCACGACGCGGGCTTGTGCGTCGGAATCGATGGTGGAGAGGTGAAAGTGCGCCTGACCACCCGCTTCAACGCCGAGCGCTGCGAAATAACCGACTGCACTCAGTGTCGTGTGATCGACCGGCCGGCGCATGCGCAGCCGCTAGTGCCTCGTGCCCTGCTGCCGCAATAAAACGCGACCGCCGGTGCAATGATTTTGGAACAAATTGCAGCGCGCGCGATTTACCCAACGCGCCGGTGAGCCGGAGCGTCCAGCCGCTTTGTATCTGGGCCGTGAAAGCGGTCGAGATCGCATCGCGGCTGAAGGCGTTTGGATCGCGGTCGCAGGGATCGCCAACTGGGGATCGCGCGCAAATGTTCGGGGGAAGCGTTGGGTCGGGGTCGTTATGGGTATTTTACACAATTGGGATGGTGCCCCTGGCCGGACTCGAACCAGCACGGATGTGAATCCACCTGATTTTGAGTCAGGCGCGTCTACCAATTCCGCCACAGGGGCTCTCCCACAGGTCCACCCCATGGGCGCGCATCCGGGCTACGGGCGCCCGGCGGCGGCGCGCATCATAGCGAACGCGGCCCGCACTGCAAGCCATTGGACACCCCGCACTTTTCCACAGGCTTTTTCGCCCGGAGACCCCACGCGCGGCATGAAATTCGCTGCTGCGGAGGCGACTGGCTGCCGGCGAATGCCGATCAAATGCCAGATGAATACGATGAATATTTGGCTCTATTGAAATAAGACATTTCTTATTATGATAACTAATTGATTTACTTAATTTTTTTGTTGCGGTGCGTGAAACCAATACTGTAGAAACGAATTTACGAGGACGAGCACGATTATGGGACGACGAGGTTTCACTTGGACTCGGGGATGATTGCTTTGGCTTATCTATCGCAAGAAGACGTCGAACGACTGGCGGCGGACCGGTCCCCCGCCACCAGGGCAGCCACAATGCTGCGGGTGGGCGAGGTTCTGGCCAGCGGCGTGGTCGGGCTGGAAGAGCGCCTGATCGCTTATGCCATCATCGATCGCGTGCTGCCCGAGGCGGAGATCGAAATCCGCGCCGAGCTCGCCAAGTTCCTGAAAAATGTGCCCTGGCTCGACCACCGTCTGGCGACCCGGTTGGCCAACGACGTGCTCGAGGTTGCCGAGCCGATTCTCGCGGAATCGCTTGCGCTGAGCGACGAGGACCTGCTGGCGGTGATCGACCGCCATTCGATCGGCCATGCCCGCGCCGTTGCCAAGCGCGCGAAGCTCTCGGCGCCGCTCACCACCGCGCTCATCAAGACCGAGGACGAGGTCTGCGTGCTGCGCGTCGCTTCCAACGACAATGCGGAGATCGAGGTCGGCTCGATGCACCGCCTGATGGACCGCTTTGCCGAGAACCAGCAGGTGGTCGAGGCGGTCAGCCAGCGCAGCATGCTGCCGCTCGCCATCGTCGAACGCCTGACCGCCGTGGTCGGCGGCAAGGTGCTGCAGAAGCTGATCGAGCGCTACGACATCCCGGCGCATCGCGTCTCGCGCCTGATCCAGCACGGGCGCGAGCATGTGCTGCTCACCAGCTTTGCGCTCGACCAGTCGGCGGACGAGATCCGCGGCCTGGTCGAACGGCTCAACGACAACCGGCTGCTGACCACCAGCCTCATCCTGCGCGCGCTCTGCCTCGGCAATTTCACCTTCCTGCTGCCGGCACTCGGCCTGCAGGCGCGGATCCCGACGCGCAACGTGCGCTTGCTGATTGCCGACGAGAGTGGTCGCGGGGCGGAACGGCTGTTCGAACATTGCGGCTTCGAGCCACGCCTGAAGAGTCTGTTCATCCGCCTGATCGAACTGTCGCGCAACGTCCGCTCGCGACGCTTCGGCTTTGCGCCGGCCGGTTGGCGGGCAGAGGTCCTGGCTGTGATCGATCTCGAGCTCGGCGGCCCCAACCCCGAGCAGTCCTTTGACCAGCGCGTGACCGAGGTGCTGATGCGCCTCGAGAACGGCAAGGACCGCAGCCGCGGCCCCGACGTGACGCCGCTCCGGAGCGCCAGCGCGCACTAGCTCAAAATGCCGTCATCGCCAGGCCCGACCCAGCGATCCTGCTCCGGCTGGAGCCAGATGCCCGGATCAAGTCCGCGCATGACCCGTTGGAGCTGAAACGCCCCTGTTTCGCCGCATTTCCTGCCTATAGCTGCGCCGAGAGAGCGGATTCACGCAACCGGGATTCATCCCACCGCGCGAATCAGCTAGAAGAGGCGTATGGCACAAGGGACTTCGAAGAACGGGCGGCAGCCGCAGCGTTCCTGGCGGCGGCGCCTGATGTGGAGCGGGCTCAAATGGGGGGCGGTCGGCGCCATCTGGAGCGGCTTCGCGGCCCTGCTGTTCCTCGGCTGGTGCGCCTTCGACCTGCCGGATGTCAGCAGCCTCAACGACGTCAAGAAGCAGCCCTCGATCACCCTGATCGCGGCCGATGGCAGCCTGCTCGCGAGCTACGGCGATCTCTACGGCGAGTTCACGCATCTGGATGGCATGGCCGGCGCGCTTCCGGCCGCCGTGCTCGCCACCGAGGATCGGCGCTTCTACAGCCATTTCGGCATCGATCCGATCGGCCTTCTGCGTGCGCTCTATGTGAACCTGACTTCGGGCAACCTCGTCCAGGGCGGAAGCACGATCACCCAGCAGCTGGCGAAGAACGTGTTTCTGACGCCCGAGCGGTCGTTGCACCGCAAGGGCCAGGAACTGCTGCTCTCCTTTTGGCTCGAGCACAATTTCACGAAGAACGAGATTCTCGAGCTCTATCTCAACCGGGTCTATTTCGGCTCCGGGACCTATGGCGTCGATGCCGCGGCCCGGCGCTATTTCGGCCGACCGGCGAAGAACGTCACCCTGCTGCAGGCAGCGATGCTGGCCGGCATGTTGAAGGCGCCGTCGCGCTACAACCCGAACAACGACCCGATCGCCGCGGCGACCCGGGCGCAGGTCGTGATCCAGAACATGGTCGATGCCGGCTTCATCACCGAGGAGCAGGCGAACCAGGCGGGCAATGATTCGACCGCAGCCGAAGACAATGCGCCGATGCCGCCGGTCGCACGCTATTTCTCCGACTGGGCGCTGGATCAGGTGTCGTCCTATATCGGCTTCACCAACCAGGATCTGGTGGTGCAGACCACGCTCGATCCGCGCGCGCAGGGCATCGCCGAGCGCAATCTCGCACAGATCATCGCCAAGGAAGGGCCGAAGCAGAATGCCAGCGAAGCGGCGCTGGTCTCGTTGACGCCGGACGGCGCGGTGCGTGCCATGGTCGGCGGCGTCGATTACAAGCACAGCCAGTACAACCGTGCCACCCAGGCGATGCGCCAGCCCGGCTCTGCCTTCAAGGCCTTCGTGTTCCTGAATGCTTTCGAGCATGGACTTTCGCCCGAGAGCACCTTGGTCGACGGGCCGATCGCGATCGGGAAATGGCGGCCGGGCAACTACAATGACAAGTATTACGGCGCGGTTTCCCTGCGCGAAGCTTTCGCGCGCTCACTGAACTCTGTGGCCGTGCAGCTCTCGGAACGCACCGGGCGTGCCAACGTCATCGAGACAGCGAAGCGGCTCGGCATTGACACGCCTCTCGGAAATGACGCTTCCATAGCGCTCGGCACCAGCGAGACCACAGTGCTGGAAATGACCGCGGCCTATGCGACCTTCGCCAACAGGGGACAGGGCGTGCTGCCCTACGGCATCACCCGGATCCAGACCCGCGACGGCAAGATCCTCTATCAGCGTGAAGGCTCGGGCCTCGGCACGGTCGCTTCGCCGACCGCGGTGCGCGAAATGCTGGACGTGATGACCGCGACCGTCGATTGGGGCACCGGCAAGCATGCGCAGATCGATCGCCCGACCGCGGGCAAGACCGGCACCAGCCAGAATTTCCGCGACGCCTGGTTCATCGGCCTGACCGCGCAACTGGTCACCGGTGTCTGGGTGGGCAATGACGACAACAAGCCGATGAACAAGGTGACCGGCGGCTCGCTGCCCGTCGATATCTGGCATGACTACACGGTCGAAGCTTTGGCCGGCGTGCCGCCGTCACCGATCCCGCTGCCCGCTGGCCAAGGTCCGTTGCTTGCCGCCGGCGAGCCGCTGCAGCTTCCCGGTGCCACCGCGGGCCCCGCCACCACGACCGCCAGCGCCGAGGAGCCCGGCCTGCTCGACCGGCTGGTCGACAGCATCCTCGGCGATGGCTCGGACAATCCGGTCAATGAAAGCGGCGCCAGCGCCGCCAAGCAGCATCAGCCGCCGAAGAAGGCCGAGCGGACGAACAAGTAGTTCGGCTTAGGGCGCTTGCCGGGTCGGCGTGAGGCCGTCCTTCCGGCCGACCGCGACCACCACCATCTTCGCCGGATCGAACAGCCGCTTGGCCGCGGCCTTCGCCTGATCCAGCGTCACGCCGGCGATCTCCTGCTCGCGCCGTGTCACATAGTCGATGCCGAGATTCTCCATCTGGATCCCGAGCAGGGTACGGGCGGCGGCGCGGGTCGTGGTGAAGTTCTGCGCGTAGTAGCCCATGAGATAGGTCTTCGCCGCGTCGATCTCGGCCTGGGTCGGGCCCTCGTTCTGTATCTTCGCCCATTCGGCGCGCGTGAGATCGATCACCTGCGAGGCCTGGGTCGCGACGGTCTGGGCGCTGCCCATGATGGCACCGGCATGGTCCAGCGTCGCCAAATCGGTGCTGATGCCATAGGCGAGGCCACGCTTCTCGCGCACCTCGTTCATCAGCCGCGCGGAGAAGCCGCCGCCGCCCAAAGTATAGTTGACCAGATAGGCGGCGAAGAAATCCGGATCGTCGCGCTTGATGCCCGGCGCGCCGAACAGCAGGATGGTCTGCGGGATGTCGCGCTCGATGACCGCAAGGCCGCCCTTGTCATCGACCTTCGCCTCCGGCACGGCAACCGGCGGGCCTTTTTCCGGCAACGCGCCGAAAGCCTTGTCCAGCAGCGGCTTCAGCTGCTCCGGCGTCACGTCGCCGACCACCGCGACATTCAAGCGATCGCGCAAGAAGTTGTTGGCGACGAAACCTTTCAAGTCATCGACGGTGATCGCCGCCAGTGTCTGCGGAGTCCCGCCGCTGCGGCGTGCATAGGGGTGGCCGGCGAACAGGATGCGGTTCAACGCACGCCCCGCGATCGAATCCGGATCGCGCTCGTCCTGCGCCGCCGAAGAGATGAACTGGGCCCGCATGCGCGCGACCGGCTCTTCGTCGAAACGCGGCTTGGTGAGCGCCAGGCCCAGAAGATCAAAAGCCATATCGCGGTCGTCGGTCAAGAACCGGAGCGATCCGGTGAAGCTGTCGAGCGAGGCGTCGAAGCCGAACTCGATGCCATGGTCGGCCAGCCGCTTCTGGAAGTCGGCGGAAGGAATGCCGCCGGCGCCTTCGTCCAGCAGGCCGGAGATGAAGGTCGCGAGCCCTTCCTTGCCTTTGGGATCGCCGGACGCGCCGCCCTTGAAACCGAAGGCGAGCGAGATCAGCGGATTGGTGTGGTCCTCGATCAGCCAAGCGGTGATCCCGCCGGGCGAGGTCACGGACTGGATATCGACCGCCCGCGCCGGGAACGGGGCGAGCAAGACGACGATCAGCAGGGCGATGCGGCGCAGCGCGATCATTGGATGCCTCCCCCGATCGGCGCCGGCGGGGTCGGCGGCGGGGCGCCGGGGATGGCGCCGGGTTTCGGAAGCAGCATGCCGGTAGCCGAGCGGTCCAGCACCAGCACGGCCTTCGCCGCGGCGAGCACGTCGGCGGCGGTCACCTGCTTGATCCGCTCCGGCCAAGCCTGGATGTCGGCGAGACTGCTTCCGGTCGCCATCCGCGTCGCGACGAATTGCGCCGCGCCGTCGAGGCTGTCGCGCGACTTCACCGCGGAGATTTCCATCCGGCGCTTGGCATCCGCGACCTCCTGGTCCGTGACGCCGTCCTTCAGCAGCCGGGCGATCTCGTCGTCGATCGCCTGCTCGATCTGCTCGACCTTCACGCCCTGGCGCGGTGCGCCCCAGAAGGCGAAGCTGCCCTGGTCATAGGGGCTGGCGTCGTAATTGCTGCCGGCGTAGTCGGCCAGACCCTTATCGACCACCAGGTCGCGATAGAGCCGCCCGACGCTATTGCCGCCGAGGATCTCGTCCAGCACCTGCAAGGCATAAGCCTCATTGCCTTTTGCGGTCCGATAGGACGGGGCCTGATAGCTGCGGCTGACCGACGGCTGATCGACGAACTCGCTTTCCAAGGTCACGCGCCGCGGGGCATAGGCCTCCGGCTCCTGCAGTCGCTGGCGCGGCACCACGTCTTTCTTCGCGATCGGTCCGTAATATTTCTCGGCCAGCGCCTTCACCTCTTCGGTGGTGACGTCGCCGGCGATCACCAGCACCGCATTGTTGGGCGCATAATGCTTCTGATAGAAGTCGATTGCGTCCTGGGTCGTGTAGGTCTGCATCTCGTGCTGCCAGCCGATGATCGGCAGGCGATAGGGATGGTTCAGGAACAGCACGGCATCCATCATCTCGCTGAGCTGGGCGCCGGGATTGTTCTCGATCCGCTGATGCCGCTCCTCGATGATCACGTCGCGCTCGGGCAGCACGACCGGATCGCTGAGCTGCAGGTTGGTCATGCGGTCCGCCTCCATTTCCATGATCAGCGGCAGGTCGCGCTTGGCGATCTGTTGGTGATAGGCGGTCACGTCCTGGTTGGTGAAGGCGTTGTCGTCGCCCCCGCGGCGGTCGATCTCCTTGCTGAACATGCCGGGCGCCACTTTCTTCGTGCCCTTGAACATCAGGTGCTCGAGGAAATGCGCGACCCCGTTCTTGCCGATCGCACCGTCCGCGGCACCCGCCTTGTAGGCCAGGATCTGATAGACCACGGGCGCCAGATGCTTCGGCAGCACCACGACTTCCAGCCCGTTCTCGAGCGTGAAGGTGTCGGCGACAAAGAGGTCCGCCTGCGCCGGCTGTGAAGGACCAAGGCCCGCGAACGATGCGGTGCAGAACAAAAGGCCGGCGAGCCAAGCCGCCGGCCTTGTGCGTGAGCGGCGCGCGATGCGCCTAGAACAACCCTTCAAGCAGGCCCTTCTTCTTGCGTTCGATGATCGGAGTCTCGCCGGTATCGGTCGGCTGGTTGAGAGCCTGGTTTTCCTGCAGGCGCTTCTGCTCGGCGACCGGGTCGACCACGGTGCCGTAGGGCTCGGGCGCGCGCCAGAAAATGAGGTCGTCGAGGAAGGTCTGCGAGGCGTCCTGGTCGGCCGCAGTTTCCTCATTGACCAGCTTGCGGATATTGGGATCGATGCCGGTCAGGCTCGCGCTCTGCAGGAAGGCGGACTCGCCTGCTGATTCCGTGCTGGTCTGCTCGCCTTCTCCCACCGAGGGAATCTGGTCCGGCTGCAGCGTGCTGGTCGCGCGATCCGAATAGCCGGTGACGATGCTTTGCGCCTGCTGGGTGGTGGTGCCCTCCTGCGGCCGCGGTGCGCCGGGTGTCGGCGGGCGCAGGCTGTAATCGGGCGGCATGCTCAAGGGCGCGCGCGAGACGACCTGGAACTCGTCCGGCGAGCGTTTGGTGAGGCCCAGCATCTCCTTGGTGCTCGAGCAACCGGCGGTGGCCGGTGCCAGCAAGGCGAGCGCCAGCGGAAGGGTCAGCAGCGATCGGCGCATGGTCCCTAATCTCCTAGGAATGCTCCGTTTTAGCGCGATCGACCCGGTGAAACAACCCGTCGAAGAGTAACAAAATGACTCCGATCGTGATCGCCGAGTCGGCGAGATTGAAAGCCGGCCAATGATATTCCCAAGTCCCGGTGCGGATGTAGAAATCCAGGAAATCGAACACCTTTCCGAAGCGCAGCCGGTCGATCACATTTCCGAGCGCACCCCCGGCGACACAGCCGATTCCGATCGCCGAGAGCCGGGTCTCGATCCTCGTCAGCCAATAGATCAGCCCGGCCGAGACCAGGATGGCGATGCCGGAAAGGACGGCCGGTCCGGCATTGCGCAGCAGGCTGAAGCTGATCCCCGGATTCCACGCCGTCACCAGCGAGAATACCGGAAGGACGGAAATTCCAAACGGATGCTGCTCCAGGATCGACATCAGGACGGCCTTGGAAATCTGGTCGGCCACGATGATGATGACGCAGAGGATGACCCCCAGGCGGAACAGCCGGCGATCCAGGACGGCGAAGGTCATGCCCCGGGTCATGCTGCGGCGCCCTCCAAGGTTTCGACCGCATCCGAGCAGCGATGGCAGAGCGTCGGATGGTCCTTGTTGTCGCCCACCTCCTCCAGCACCTGCCAGCAGCGCTCGCATTTCTCGCCTCCGGCCAGATCGACCACGACCGCGACGCCGCCGACATCCGGCAAGCTGAACGCACCATCGGGTGCGGCGCCATCCGCCAGCGTCACTCCCGAGGTGATCGCGATCTCGGAAAGATCGATGCCCTCGAGCTCGGCCCGGCGCTCCGCCGTCAGATGCACGACCGGCACCGCCTGCAGGCTGGAGCCGATCTTCTTGTCGGCGCGGGCCCGTTCCAGGGCGCCGGTCACGACCCGGCGGATGTCGCGGATCTTGTCCCAGCGCGCGGCCAAAGCGGCGTCGCGCCAGCCGGCGGGCGTCTCCGGATAGACCCGAAGATGCACGCTCTCCTCACCGTCTTTCCCCCCGGAATCCTTCCACGGCCGCGCGCGCCAAGCCTCTTCCGCGGTGAAGCAGAGGATCGGCGCCAGCCAGGCGGTGAGGCGCGAGAACACTTCATAGAGCACGGTGCGGGTTGCGCGCCGGCGCGTGCTGTGCGGCGCATCGCAATAGAGCGCGTCCTTGCGGATGTCGAAATAGAAGGCCGAGAGATCGACCGCGCAGAAATTATGCAACTCGGTGAACAGGCCGTGGAACTCGTAATCCCTGGCGCTGTCACGCACCTTGGTGTCGAGCTCGGCCAGACGGTGCAGGACCCAGCGGTCGAGCTCCGGCATTTCCGCGGCGGCGATGCGTTCCGTCTCGCTCCAGCCGTCCAGCGCGCCGAGAAGATAGCGGAAGGTGTTGCGCAGGCGGCGATAATGGTCCGCCATGAACTTCAGAATCTCGGGTCCGATGCGCTGGTCGTCGGAATAATCCGAGGCCGCGACCCAGAGCCTGAGGATATCGGCGCCGTATTGCTCCATCACCTTCTGCGGCGCGACCACGTTGCCCAGGGACTTCGACATCTTGCGGCCCTGCTCGTCGAGCGTGAAGCCGTGGGTCAGCACCGCCTTGAACGGCGCCTGTTTCCGCGTGCCGCAAGCTTCCAGCAGCGAGGAATGGAACCAGCCGCGATGCTGGTCCGAGCCTTCGAGATAGAGATCGGCCGGCCACTTCAGATCGGTATCTTTGCGCGGCTCCAAGACGAAGCTATGCGACGATCCCGACTCGAACCAGACATCGACGATGTCCTTGATCTGCTCGTAATCGTCCGGATTGTAGTCGTTGCCGAGGAAGCGCGAGGCATCGCTCGAGAACCAGGCATCCGAGCCTTCCTTCTCGAAGATGCCAGTGATGCGGTCCATCACCTGCTGGTCCTGCAGCAGCTTCCCGGTCTTCTTCTCGACGAAGACCGCGATCGGCACGCCCCAGGCGCGCTGGCGCGATATCACCCAGTCCGGCCGGTTCTCGATCATGGAATAGAGCCGGGTTTTGCCTTGCGCGGGGACGAAGCGCGTCTTCTCGATCTCGGATAGCGCGATCTTCCGCAGATCGTTCTTCGCCATCGAGATGAACCATTGCGGCGTGTTGCGGAAGATCAGCGGCGCCTTGGAGCGCCACGAATGCGGATATTCGTGGGTGAGGGTGGAGTTCGCGACCAGCGCACCCGCTTCCTTCAGCGTCTCGATCACCGCGGCATTGGCGTCGCCCTTCTTGCCGTAGGGCGTCAGCACGCGCTTGCCGGCGAAGAGGCCGACATGCGGGAAGTAGGCGCCGTCCGGATCAACGGTCTGCGGCACCTCGATGCCGTTGGCGATCCCGAGCACATAGTCGTCGGCGCCATGACCCGGCGCGATATGCACGAAGCCGGTGCCGGCATCGGTGGTGACGAAATCGCCCGGATGCGCCGGCACTTGGAAAGTCGCGTAATAGGGATCGAGTCCGGCCAGCGGATGCTTGGTCAGGATGCCCTTGAGCGCGGCGCCTTTGCCCGACCAGATCTGCTTGGATCCGGCGATCTTGGCATCGTTCTCGAACGTGGCTTTCAGTGCTTCGGCGACGATCAGCCTGTCGCCCACCTTCACCAGTGCGCCATCGCCGACCCCGGTCACTTCCAGGGCGACATAGTCGATCGCATCGCCGTAGGCGAGCGCGCGGTTGCCCGGGATGGTCCAGGGCGTCGTGGTCCAGATGACGACATTGGCGCCTT
>Ga0209257_1002782_pt1 | contig 16521 bp, 17 predicted proteins | sample AraplaCvi_mCL_r2_FD_184277 | JGI IMG/M metagenome (GOLD analysis project Ga0209257, IMG submission 184277) | Arabidopsis root microbial communities from North Carolina, USA - plate scrape MF_Cvi_mCL_r2 (SPAdes) (version 2) | ecosystem: Host-associated > Plants > Roots > Endosphere | place: USA...
TGTGTCTCGCGGTACTCGCGGCGCTTATCGTCCTCGTGCTGCCGCTGGCCGACGGGCTGACGCCGGGCGCGATCCACAGCTGGGGCGATGCGCCCGTCGCGGCCTTCCTGTTCCCGCTGATCGGTATCGCGCTTGCGCCCGTCTATCCGACGATCATTTCGGTGATGCTGAGCGCGATGCCGAACCGGCAGCATCCGCCGCTGATGGGACTGGTCGTCGTATTCTCGGCGCTCGGCGGGACGACGGGGTCGCTGATCACCGGCCAGCTGTTCGCGCATCTCGACGGGCAGACCGCGTTCATGCTCGCGCTGGTCCCCACAGCGATCCTCGCGGGCGGACTGTTCCTGCTGCGGCGGCAGATCGCGAAGAATGCCGCGGTTCAGGCCGCTTCGTAGAAGAATTCCGCCGCGATCACGGCACCATCGATCGACGAAAGAACGTCGGGGCGGTCTAGCAGAAGCGCATCGTCGGGAGCGAGATCGAACCGGGCCTCACCAACTCCGATCGCAGCGGGCTCCGCGGCGAATAGCAGCAATGCGCTAGCAGTCGTCGCTTCCGCGACGGACCAGCGGCCGACCTTTGCTGACATCCGTCCACGGCGGGTCATGATATTGAGCGCGGCACAGTGTCCGTCGACCGGGTGTGCAACGACCGGCTGTTCGCCGCCGAAGAGGAGAGCAGGCGCACCGGGCCGGATGCGCCGTTCATCTTGATCGCCAATCGCGATCGCCAGTTCGCCGCCGAGCAACAGGAAAGCCCGGTCGACGCCCGGAAAGCACGAGAAGGGGCCCGAAGCCCCGATCGTCGCGACGCTCACGCGCCAGAGGAAGTCGGCATCGCTTGCGCCTGCCGGAAAGACGGCAATATCTTGCGTGACGCCGCCCCCATTCTTCCACGGTCGCGCGATGCGATCCTTTGCGGGCAGAAAGCGGATTCCGGTCATCAGAGAATGCCGGGCAGATCCAGTCCCTTTTCGCGCGCGCAGTCGAGCGCGATGTCATAGCCCGCATCGGCGTGACGCATGACGCCGGTACCCGGATCGTTCCACAGCACGCGCTCCAGCCGCTTTGCCGCTTCGGGGGTCCCGTCGGCGACGATCACCATGCCGCTGTGCTGCGAATAGCCCATGCCGACCCCGCCGCCATGATGGAGCGACACCCAGGTCGCGCCCGACGCGGTATTGAGCAGCGCGTTGAGCAGCGGCCAGTCGCTGACCGCATCGGAGCCGTCGCGCATCGCTTCGGTCTCGCGGTTGGGCGAGGCGACCGATCCCGAGTCCAGATGGTCGCGGCCGATCACCACCGGCGCCTTGAGTTCTCCGTTCGCGACCATCTCGTTGAACGCGAGGCCGAGCCGGTGGCGGTCGCCGAGCCCGACCCAGCAGATGCGTGCGGGCAACCCCTGGAACTTGATCTTCTCGCGCGCCATGTCGAGCCAGTTGTGGAGATGCGCATTGTCGGGCAGCAGCTCCTTCACCTTGGCGTCGGTCTTGTAGATATCCTCGGGATCGCCCGACAGCGCCGCCCAGCGGAAGGGGCCGACGCCGCGGCAGAAGAGCGGGCGGACATAGGCGGGGACGAAGCCCGGAAAGTCGAAGGCATTCTCGACGCCCTCATCCTTCGCCATCTGGCGGATATTGTTGCCATAGTCGGTCGTCGGCACGCCCGCCGCCTGCAGGTCGAGCATCGCCTGCACATGCACCGCCATCGACGCCTTGGCCGCTTTCGCCACAGCAGCAGGGTCGCTCTCGCGCTTCGAGAACCACTCGTCGAGCGACCACCCTGCGGGGAGGTAGCCGTTCACCGGATCGTGCGCCGACGTCTGGTCGGTGAGCAGGTCGGGACGGATGCCGCGGCGGACCATCTCGGGCAGCACTTCGGCGGCATTGCCGAGCAGGCCGACCGACACCGGCTTGCCCTCTGCGTGAGAGGCCTCGATCATCGCGATCGCCTCGTCGATGCTGTTCGCCTGCTTGTCGAGATAACCGGTGCGCAGGCGCATCTCGATGCGGCTCGGCTGGCATTCGATCGCGAGGCAGCTCGCCCCCGCCATCACCGCGGCGAGCGGCTGCGCGCCGCCCATGCCGCCGAGGCCCGCGGTGAGCAGCCAGCGGCCTGCAAGGCTGCCGCCATAATGCTGGCGGCCCATCTCGACGAAGGTTTCGTAGGTGCCCTGAACGATGCCCTGACTGCCGATGTAGATCCAGCTGCCCGCGGTCATCTGGCCGTACATCATCAGGCCCTTTTTATCGAGCTCGTGGAAATGGTCCCAGTTGGCCCATTCGGGGACGAGGTTCGAATTGGCGAGCAGGACGCGGGGGGCGTTTTCGTGGGTGCGGAAGACGCCGACAGGCTTGCCTGACTGGATGAGCAGCGTTTCGTCGCCCTCGAGCCGTTTCAGCGTCTCGACGATCTTGTCATAGCTTTCCCAGTCGCGCGCGGCGCGTCCGATGCCGCCATAGACGACGAGTTCATGCGGCGCCTCGGCGACATCGGGGTGCAGATTGTTCATCAGCATCCGCATCGGCGCTTCGGTCAGCCAGCTTTTCGCGCTGATCTCGGGGCCGGTCGCGGGGCGGATCACGCGGCTGTTGTCGAGGCGGGTCATTTCTGTCCTTTCGCAAAATCGAGGGTCGCGGCGATCACTTGCTCCAGCACGGGCCGGATCGCAGGGTTCGGGTCGAGGGTTGAGGGCCAGTTGGCGTGGGTGATCGCGTCAGGCTCGGTCATATAGCCGCGCTGCGCGAGCTCCATCTGGATCGCGTGCACGCCGTCTTCCGCACGGCCGTAATGCCGCGTCGTCCAGCCGCCCTTGAAGCGGCCGTTGACGACATGGCTGTGGCCGCTGGCGGCACAAATGTTGGCGACGATGGTTTCGAGTTCGGGCGCACAGGTCGCGCCGCCGTTGGTGCCGATATTGAACTGCGGCAGTTCGCCGTCGAACAGACGCGGGACATGGCTGCGGATAGAATGCGCATCATAGAGGACCACGCGGCCGTGCGTGGCCTGTAGCCGGTCGAGTTCGGCGGTCAGCGCGTCATGATACGGACGGTGATAGAGGTTCAACCGCTGCGTGATCGAAGCCTCGTCGGGCTGGTCGAAACGATAGAGCGGCTCGCCGTCGAAGGTTGTCGTCGGGCATAGCTCGGTCGTGGCCTGACCCGGATAGAGCGACGCGCCGGAGGGGTCGCGGTTCATGTCGATGACGCTGCGCGAGATGGTGGTCGCGACCAAAGTCGCGCCGAGATCGGCGGCGAAGGCGTAAAGATCGGCAATCCACCAGTCGGTGTCGATTTGCGCATGCCAAGGCGAGACGAACTGCTCGTCGAGGCCCGCCAGATCAGTCCCGCCGTGCGGAAAGGCGATGACGAGCGGCGCGTCGCCGCGATGGACGCGCAGCCAGTCCATCAGCCGACCCCCGGCAGGCTGGCCGGCACCGCCGCGACAAGGCTGCCGGTGCGGATCAGGGAGGTTGCGGCCTCCATATCGGGATGGAAATGCCGGTCGTCCTCGAGCGTCGGCACTGCGGCGCGGAGATGCTTGTGCGCGGCTTCGAGCGCAACGCTCGATTTCAGCGGCGCGTGGAAGTCGATCCCCTGGCACGCCGCGAGCAGTTCGATGCCGATCACCGCGCTGGCATTGTCGGCCATGTCGAGCAGACGCCGCGCGCCATGTGCGGCCATCGACACATGATCTTCCTGATTGGCGCTGGTCGGAATCGAGTCCACGCTCGCCGGATAGGCGCGCTGCTTGTTCTCGCTGACCAGCGCGGCGGCGGTGACCTGCGGGATCATGAAGCCCGAGTTGAGGCCGGGGCGGGGGGTGAGAAAGGCGGGCAACCCTGACAATGCCGGATCGACGAGCATTGCGATGCGGCGCTCCGAAATCGACCCGATCTCGCACAGCGCCATCGCGATCATGTCGGCGGCGAAGGCCACCGGCTCGGCGTGGAAGTTGCCGCCCGACAAGGCTTCGTCGGTGTCGGCGAAGATCAGCGGATTGTCCGAGACGCCGTTCGCTTCGATACCGAGCGTGGTTCCCGCCTGCCGCAGCAGGTCGAGCGCGGCGCCCATCACCTGCGGCTGGCAGCGCAAACAATAGGGGTCCTGCACGCGCGGATCGTCGACCGCGTGCGAGGCGCGGATCGCCGATCCCGCCATGAGGCCGCGCAGCGCATCGCCGACCTCGCGCTGGCCGGCATGGCCGCGCAGCGCGTGGATGCGTGCATCGAAGGGCGCGTCAGAGCCCTTCGCGGCCTCGGTCGAGAGCGCGCCGGTGATCAGTGCCGAGCGGAAGACGGTTTCGGCGCGGAACAGACCCGCAAGCGCGTTGGCGGTCGAGAATTGGGTGCCGTTGAGGAGGGCGAGGCCTTCCTTGGGGCCAAGATCGAGCGGGGCGAGACCTGCCTGCGCGAGCGCGTCGGCGGCGGGCAGCGTCTTGCCGCCGACCTCGATTTCGCCGACTCCGATCATCGCGGCGGCCATATGCGACAGTGGCGCCAGGTCACCGCTCGCGCCGACCGAGCCCTGCGAGGGAACGACAGGGGTCAGCCCCTTGGCCAGCATCGCTTCCAGCATCGCGACCGTTTCGCGCTTCACGCCGGACGCGCCCATGCCGAAGCTCGCAAGCTTCAGCGCCATCATCAGGCGGACGATTTTTGCCGGCGAAGGCGCGCCCGTCCCTGCAGCGTGGCTGAGGACGATATTGCGCTGGAGCGTCGACAGTTCGTCGTCGGCGATGCGGACGCTCGCGAGCTTTCCGAAGCCGGTGTTGATGCCATAGACCGGCGCGCCCTTGGCGACAATCCGCGCGACTGCGGCGGCGCTGGCGTCGATCGCGTTCCATGCGCCGGCATCGAGCGCGACACTCGCGCCCTCGTAAATGCTGCGCCAGTCGGCGAGGGGCGTCGCGCCGGGGGTGATCGTTACGTTCGTCATTGTCCCATCCAGATTCGTTTATGCAGCGGGTTGAAACCGATCCTGCCGACCAGATCGGCCGGGCGCTCGATGTCCCAGATCGCGAGGTCGCAATGCTTGCCGACCTCAAGCGTCCCGGCCTCGGCCTGCATCCCCAACGCGCGGGCGGCGTGGCGGGTAACACCGAGCAGGCATTCGTCGACGGTCAGTCCGAACTGCACCGCCGCCATGTTCATCGTCAGCAGGATCGAGGTCAGCGGCGAGGTGCCGGGGTTGCAGTCGGTTGCGAGCGCGATCGGCACCCCCGCGGCGCGAAGCGCGGCGACCGGCGGTAGCTTCGTTTCGCGAAGAAAGTAGAAGGCGCCGGGGAGGAGCATCGCAACCGTGCCGGCCTTCGCCATCGCAGCGATGCCGTCGTCGTCGAGATATTCGAGATGATCCGCCGACAGCGCGCCATGGCGCGCGGCGAGCGCGGCGCCATGCTGGTTCGAGAGTTGCTCGGCGTGAAGCTTGACCGGCAAGCCGTGCGTCTTTGCCGCCGCGAATACCCGCCCGGTCTGCGCGGGGGTGAAGCCGATATTCTCGCAAAAGACATCGACCGCATCGACAAGCCCCGCCGACGCGATCGCCGGCATCATCGTCTCGCAGACGAGGTTGATATAGCCGTCGGCGTCGCCAGCATATTCGCTTGGCAAGGCATGCGCGCCGAGGAAGGTCGTACGCACCGTCACCGGCCGCACCTCGCCGAGAATGCGCGCGGCGCGCAGCATCTTCGCTTCGTCGTCGGTCGACAGGCCGTAACCCGACTTGATCTCGATCGTCGTGATCCCTTCGGCGATCAGTGCGTCGAGGCGGGGGAGGGCGCTCGCGACCAGTTCGGCCTCGCTCGCCGCGCGCGTCGCGTGGACGGTCGAGACGATGCCGCCGCCCGCGCGCGCGATCTCTTCATAGGAGGCGCCCTTCTGGCGCAGCTCGAATTCGGCGATGCGGTCGCCGGCGAAGACCAAGTGTGTGTGCGGATCGATCAGGCCCGGCGTGATCCAGCGGCCTTCACAATCGATCGTCTCGGCGGCGGCGGGCGCGTCTATCATCGAGCCGACATAGGTGATGGTACCGGCCGCCATGCCGATCGCGCCATGCTCGATGGTGCCGAGGCCAGCGGCGCTCGCCTCCATCGTCGCGAGGCGTGCGTTGGTCCAGAGCCTTTCGCACTTCATGCCAGCCTCTCCTGCTTGCTGACGGCGACTCAATAATGTATATACATTAATAGAAGACGCGGTACGATGTCCAGATGGGATGTGCGATGGCGCTTTGGTGCGAACAGGCATGGCTGGCGGAAGGCTGGCGCAACAACGTCCGTTTGAGCGTTGAAAACGGGCGTATTTCATCGGTCGAAATCGGCGTCGAAGCCGCGGCCGACGACGAACGTCATACGATTCTGCTGCCCGCTTTGCCCAATTTGCACAGCCACGCGTTTCAGCGCGGCATGGCCGGGCTCGCCGAAACGGCGGGGGCAAGCGACGACAGCTTCTGGACGTGGCGCGACGTCATGTACCGCTTTGTCGATCGCCTCGATCCCGACGGAATGCAGGCTATCGCCGCTTTGGCCTATGCCGAAATGCTCGAGAGCGGTTTCGTACGCGTCGGCGAATTCCACTACCTGCATCACGATACCGACGGGCGTCCCTATGGCGACATCGCCGTCATGGCGCGGGCGATTGCGGCGGCGGCCGGAGAGACCGGTATCGGGCTAACCTTGCTTCCGGTGTTCTACGCCCACTCGGGTTTCGGCGGCGCCGCGCCGACGCATGGCCAGCGGCGCTTCCTCAACGATGTCAGCCGCTTCGCGAATCTTCTTGAATCGACACGCGAAGCGGTGGCGCATCTGGACGATGCCGTTGTCGGCGTTGCTCCGCACAGCCTCCGCGCCGTGACCGCCGGCGAACTGGCCGAAGTCGCCGCGATGGCGGCAGGCGCGCCGGTTCATATCCATATCGCCGAACAGGTGCCCGAGGTCGAAGCGTGCCTTGCCTGGAGCGGCAGGCGGCCGGTCGAATGGCTGTTCGATCATGCCCAAGTCAGTCCCGACTGGTGCCTCGTGCACGCGACGCACGTCACCGAAGCCGAACGGCGCGCCATCGTTCAAAGCGGAGCGGTCGTCGGGCTTTGCCCGATCACCGAAGCGAACCTTGGCGACGGCCTCTTCCCGGCGCGCGAGTTCCTTGCCGAAGGCGGCCGCTACGGGGTCGGGTCGGATTCGAACGTCGAGATCGACGCGGCGGCCGAACTGCGTCTGCTCGAATATGGCCAGCGCCTCTTGCACCGCGGACGCAACCAGCTTGCGGGCGGTGCGGCGAAGTCGACCGGGGCGAGCCTGTATCGCGGCGCGCTCGCAGGCGGCGGGCAGGCGCTCGGGCGCTCGACGTCGGGGATCGCGATGGGAGAAACCGCCGACCTCGTCAGCCTGAAGGCCGACGACCCATTCTTCGCCGGCCGCTCGGGAGACACGATCATCGACAGCTGGATCTTCGGCGGCGGCGCGCGCCTCGTCGATTGCGTGTGGCGCGGCGGCGTCAAACGCGTCGAGGGCGGTCGCCATATCGACCGCGATGCGATCGACGCGCGCTACCGCGCCGCGATGGCGAAACTGCTCGCATGAAGCAGAGCGGCGCCATCCACGCACAGATCCGCCGCGACATCGAGGCGAAGATCATGGCGGGCGAGTGGAAGCCCGGGGACCGCATCCCGTACGAGCATCAATTGATGGCAACCTACGGCTGTTCGCGGATGACCGTGAACCGCGCGCTGCGCGCGTTGATCGAGGCGGGGCTGCTCGAAAGCCGTCGGCGTGCGGGGACGATCGTCTCGCATCCGCGCGTCCAGCGTGCGGCGCTCGAAATTCCCGACATCCGCGACGAGGTGGCGGGGCTCGGCGAGGCCTATCGCCTGTATCTCGACCGCCGCGAAATCCGCGCCGCGACCGCCGAGGACCGGCGCCTGCTGCAGATCAACGAGGGCGAGGTGCTCGCGCTCGAATGCCGTCATGATGCCGGCGGCCGTGCCTATGCGCTCGAACGCCGCCTCATCAATCTGGCAGCGGTACCCGAGGCCGCCGACGTCGACTTCGCCGCCGAGCCGCCGGGGTCGTGGCTGCTCGCGCATGTGCCGTGGACGGAGGCCGAGCATCGCATCACCGCGTTCAATGCGGGGGCGAAGGAACTCGTCGCGCTCGGTATTTCGGCGGGTGCCGCATGCATGGCGCTCGAACGCTGGACGTGGCGCGGCGATGAACGGATCACCTATGCCAGGCAGGTCTATCCCGGCGACCGCTACGCGCTCGTCGCGCGCTTCCGGCCCTAGATAATATCGCCGGGGCCTCGACGAAGCGCACCGCGACCACTACCTCCGTGGCATGAGGAATCGGGCATGAGCATCGTCGAGTATCGGGGTTTCGCGGGCGTCCGGCTCGAAGCGGAAGTCACGGGATCCGAAAATGATCCTGCGGTGCTGCTCGTCCACGGTGCCGGGCAGGCGCGGGGCGTGTGGGCCAGCGTCGCTGCCGCGCTCGTCGGCGCCGGTCGCCGCGTGATCAGTCTCGACCTTCGTGGCCATGGCGGCAGCGAATGGCCCGAAGACGGGCGCTATGATTTCGAGGCGCTGGTCGAGGACCTGCGCGCGGTCCTCGCGCAAATGGGTTCGCGCCCCGTTGTCGTCGCCTCGACCCTCGGCGGCTGGATCGCCAGCGCGGCACTCGAACGTGATGCAGCGGTACTGGCGTCGGGCCTCGTGCTCGTCGATTCTCCCGTCCATGTCGATCCCGCAATGACCCGGCGTGTGGGCGAGCGGTTGCGCGAGGCCGTGACCCTCGCGCCGGGGCAGGCGCGCTGGGACGCGCGGCTTTTCGATGAATTCGACAGTGCGGCGGTGGCCGCCCGGCTCGACGGCGTCGCGGCGAAGATCGCGCTGCCGACGCTCTATGTGCGCGGCGCGATGAGCGAGCTCGTCTCGCGCGCCGATGCAGCGGCGTTCGTCGGCCAGCTTCCCGACGGCGAACTCGCCGAGGTCGAGAACAGCATGATGGTGATCACCGACGACCGCGCCGATGCGCTTGGCGGCTATCTGATCGATTTCCTCGAACGCCGCGCGCCGCGCGGTTCGCCCGAATATCGCGCCGGTTCCGACGCGCGCACCTTCCGCGATGCGCTCGGCTGTTTTGCGACCGGGGTCACGGTGGTGACCGCGATCTGTCCCGACGGAACGCCGATCGGCCTCACCGCCAACAGCTTTACATCGGTATCGCTCGACCCGCCGCAGTTACTGGTTTGCATCGCGAACAACGCGGGCAGCGCGCCCTATCTTCGCGCGGCGGATCGCTTCGCCGTCAACGTCCTCCAGATCGGCCAGCAGCCGACCTCGAACCGTTTCGCGGGCAAAGGCGAGGACCGTTTCGCCGCGACGCCTTGGGAAATCGGCGAATATGGCACGCCGGTGCTCACCGGATCGCTCAGCAGCTTCGAATGCGCGCGCGATGCGGTGCACGAGGGCGGGGATCATTTCATCCTCGTTGGCCGCGTGCTGAAGGCGATTTTCGAACCGCGCCGCGATCCCCTGCTCTATTTTCGCGGCAAGTATCGCAAACTTCACTTCGCCTGATCCTCGGGCGAGCGCGGGAATCCAACGGGCTGGCCCAAGCCGCGTGACGCACCCGAAAGCGTTGCACATGCCGGAAAAAGAGCCGGAGAGGGCGGGGTAGCCGGGGGGCGGACCGCGATCTTCGGTGCCATTTGCTATCAAGGTGCCGCCCCCGCTTATGAACTTCCTTCGCCGCTTTGCTTCCGCCAGCACGCACGACGTCGCCATCGATCTCGGCACCGTGAACACCGTCATCTATGTCCGCGGAGAAGGGATCGTTCTTAACGAACCTTCGGTGATCGCGCTCGAAACCCGCGATGGCGTCCGCCACGTCAAGGTGGTCGGCAACGACGCCAAGCTGATGATGGGCAAGACCCCCGCGAACATCGAGGCGCTGCGTCCGCTGCGCGACGGTGTGATCGCCGACATCGAGGTCGCGGAACAGATGATCAAGCATTTCATCGCCAAGGCGATCGGCGGGTCGAGCGTTCTCAGGCGGCGCAGCAACGTCGTCGTCTGCGTGCCCTCGGCCGCGACGATCGTCGAAAGGCGGGCAATTCGCGATGCCGCTTCGAATGCGGGCGCCGCCGGCGTCCAGCTGATCGAGGAACCGCTCGCCGCGGCGATCGGTGCCGGGCTGCCGGTGACCGAGCCGCGCGGCGCGATGGTCGTCGATATCGGCGGCGGGACGACCGAGGTTGCGGTGCTCTCGCTCGGCGGCATTGCCTACGCCAATTCGGTGCGTGTCGGCGGCGACAAGATGGACGACATGATCGTGTCGCACATCCGGCGGAAACACAACATGATGATCGGCGAGATGACCGCCGAACGCGTGAAACTGACCGTCGGCGCGGCGGTCCCTCCCGAGGGCAGCGGTCTGGTCATGGCGGTGAAAGGCCGCGATCTGGTGAGCGGCCGTCCGTCCGAAGTCAGCGTCACCGAAGCCGAAATAGCCGATGCGCTGACCGAGCCCGTGTCGCAGATCGTCAGCGCGGTCCGTGCCGCGCTGGAACAGACCGCGCCGGAACTGTCGGCCGATATCATCGAAGAGGGTATCACGCTCACCGGCGGCGGCGCGCTGCTCGGGCGGATCGACCAGGCGATCGCGGCGGCGACGGGCTTGCCGGTCCGCATCGCCGACAACGCGCTGATCTGCGTCGCGATGGGCGCCGGACAGGCGTTCGAGGAGCCCGTCTATCGCAACGTGCTGATGGCGGCCTGACGATCGCGGAAAAGATGGTGCCGGCTAGAGGGCTCGAACCCCTGACCCCCTGATTACAAATCAGGTGCTCTACCAACTGAGCTAAGCCGGCACTGGCGCTCCTTTGCTTCAAATGATCCCGAAGGTCCAGCCTTCCGTTCGGGCGAGTTCGTCCGACAGCAGGGCGGGACTCCACGGCGCACCGTCCTCCGCGACCGCGCGCAGCCAGGCTGCGGTCAGGAGCGCGTCGCTGGCATGATCGCTGATCGGGCCGCGAACGCCAACGGGGGGCGATCCCAGCGCAGCGAGGGCCTCGTCGAGCGCCGCTCCGTCGCGGACTTTGCTGCGCCCCGGCATTCCGCCTGCTGCACGCGCCGCGAGGCTGGTGTAGATCTCGACGAGCAGCGGACCCGACGCACGCACCGGATCGAGCGGCCATAGCGGGATACGACCGCGCAACCGGTGGAGCAGGCGCATACCGGCGAGGCTCGCTTTGCCGACCTGCGCCGCACCGACGAGGTTGAAGTTGCTGACGCTCGCTGCCTGCCTGGTCGCACGCTGATGTTGTTCGACCACGCGCAGCCGTCCCGCGCCGGGTTCGAACAGGTCGCCGACATCCCCTCGCCCGTGGCGGAAATGCCGCCGTGCCGCGGGATGCGCCAGAAAGCCGCCGGCCTCGTAATGCGGATCGGCGGCAGTCAGGCGTTCGACGAGCTCCCACAATGCGGGCAGCCCTGCCGGGCTTTCATTCCATTCGGGGAAATAGGCGCCGCGATCGGCAAAGGCGAAGGCGGCAGAGAAGTCGAACCCGATCAGCATGTCTGTGCCCGCCGCCGCAACGTCTTCCAGCCAAGCCAATATCTCGCCGCGCGACCAGATGTGGCCGGGCCGGACCAGCTCGGGCGCCCCGGAGCCGCTTGCGACTGCGAGCGCGATCCCCCGCTGGCGCTCGCCGCGGGCGCCCGACCAGTCGAGCGCGGCAAAATGGGTGAAACGGCGCATCGCCGCGCTCTAGCCCATCCGACTCATCTTGCACAAAGGCCCATTGCGTCCCACATGCGCCCCATGCTGATCGAAACCGAATCGACGCCCAATCCCGCGACGCTCAAATTCCTGCCCGGCCGGGCGGTGATGGAGGCGGGAACCCGCGATTTCGCGAGCCCCGAAGAGGCGGAGGCATCGCCGCTCGCGACCGCGCTTTTCACGCTGGGTGACGTCACAGGCGTTTTCTTTGGCCGCGATTTCGTATCGGTGACGATCGCGCCGGGGGCCGAATGGGCCGATGCGAAGCCCGATGTGCTCGGCATCGTGATGGATCATTTTCTCGCCGACATGCCGTTGTTCAACGCGGCGAGTGCTGCGGGCATTTCGGTGCCCGGCGAGGACGAGGGCTTTGCCGACGACCCGGCCGACGCCGACATCATCGAGCAGATCAGGGAACTGATCGAAACGCGCGTCCGTCCCGCGGTCGCGAACGACGGCGGCGACATCGTCTATCGCGGTTTCGACAAGGGCAATGTCTATCTCAAGATGCAGGGCGCCTGCGCGGGCTGCCCCTCCTCGACGGCGACGCTCAAGAATGGCATCGAATCGCTGCTCAAACATTATGTACCCGAAGTGACGGCCGTCCACGCCGTCTGATCCCAGTCCACCAGGAGATATGCCGATGAGCGAGCCGCTTTCCGACAGCGCCCTCGACCAGCTCTTTCGCACTGCGCGCACGTATAACGGCTATCTCGACAAGCCGGTGACCGAGGCGCAGCTCCACGCGATCTGGGATCTGGTGAAATATGGCCCGACGAGCGCGAACAGCCTGCCGGCGCGGATCGTCTGGTGCGTGTCGGACGAGGCGAAGCAGAAGCTCGCCGCGCTCGCGATGCCGGCCAATGGCGAAAAAATCCTGTCGGCGCCGGTCACGGCGATCGTCGGCATGGACACCGAATTCTTCGAGCATCTGCCCGAACTTTTCCCGCACGCCGATGCGCGGAGCTGGTTCAAGGGCAATGATGCGCTCGCGCATGCGACCGCCTTCCGCAACTCCAGTCTGCAAGGCGCCTATTTCATCCTCGCTGCGCGCGCGCTCGGGCTCGATACCGGGCCGATGTCGGGGTTCGGCAACGACGCGGTCGACCAGACCTTTTTTGCCGATCAGCCGACGGTGAAGAGCAACTTCATCTCGACGCTCGGCTATGGCGACCCCGCGACGATCTTCGAACGCAGCCCGCGTCCGGGCTTCGAACGCTTCAACCGCATTGTCTGAAGGGCGAACGCTCGTCATCGATAGCGCCAGCGAGGCCTGCTCGGTCGCGCTGGTCGAGGGTGGGCGCGTCGTCGATTTCCGCCACGAAATCCTTGGCCGCGGCCACGCCGAGCGGCTTGTTCCACTGATCGCCGAACTGGCCGACGGCGGCCGCGCTGCGTCGATCGCGGTCGGTTGCGGTCCGGGCAGCTTTGCCGGCGTCCGCATCGGCGTGGCCGCCGCGCGCGCGTTTGCGCTCGGCTGGGGTGTTCCCGTCCAGGGGTTTTCGACGCTCTCGCTCGTTGCGGCGGCGGCGGCCGATCAGATCGTCCCGGCAGGGGGCGCGCTGGTTGTGATGGAGGGTGGTCACGGCCAATGGTTCGTGCAGCCGTTTGGCCCGGACCTGTCGCCGCGCGCCGATCTGCGCTCGCTCCTCCCCGATGAGGCGGTGCTGGCGGATGCGGCGCTCGTCGTCGGCAATCGCGCCGAGGCCTTTATTGCGCGGCGCGGATCGGGCACAGCGGCACCGATGTTGCCCGACGCGCGTGCCTTTCCCTCGCTTCCCGCCGCGGCGATGTTCGCCGACCCGAGCCCGATCTACGGGCGGGCGCCCGACGCCAAGCCGATGGCGCTGCCGTGACCGCGGCCGTCCATCTCGCGACCGCGCGCATCGGCGACATTTCGGCGGTGATGCGTGTCATGGAAGCCGCGTTCGACCCCGCCTATGGCGAGGCGTGGAGCACCGCGCAGCTGCTGACGCTCTTCGCGCTGCCTTCGGCGCGCGTCTGCCTTGCCTGGGACGGCGAGGAGCCCTGCGGTTTTTCGGCGGCGCGAATGGCAGGCCCCGAAAGCGAGCTGCTCCTCCTCGGGGTCGATCCTGCATGGCGCGGGCGCGGCGTCGGTGCCGCGCTTATGGCCGACTGGCAGGCATGGGCGCGGGAGGAGGGCGCCGAAGACTATTTTCTCGAAATGCGTGCCGACAATGATGCCGTACATCTCTATCGCAGTACGGGCTTTTCAGAATGCGGCCGACGTTCTGCCTATTATCGCGGCGCCGATGGTGTGGTTCGCGATGCAATTACCATGCGCAGGTCGTCGAATATTACCGAAAAGTAAGAAGCCAATTGCAGGGCGCGCGGGTAAAGCGGTTGCGGAAATGCATCCAAAATGGCATGAACTGCCTCGGATCGCAGCAATTCCTGATATTTAAGCCCATGCCGCCCGTCGATAAAAACAAGGAATAACATCCCCATGGCCGACCAGTCCGACACGAATGAAATGCTTGTTACACTGACCGCCGATATTGTCGCGGCACATGTCAGCAATAACAGCGTTGCAATTTCCGACCTCGCGATCCTGATCAACAATGTTCATGCTGCGCTGTCGAACCTCGGCGAAAAGCCGGTGGTCGAGGAAAAGCCGGTCCCCGCGGTGTCGATTCGCGCTTCGGTGAAGCCGGACCACATCGTCTGCCTCGAGGATGGCAAGAAGCTGAAGATGCTGCGCCGTCACCTGATGACGCACTATGGCATGACTCCCGATGACTATCGCGCGAAATGGGGCCTGCCCGCCGACTATCCGATGGTCGCGCCCAATTATGCCGAAAAGCGCCGCGCGCTCGCGAAGGAAATCGGCCTCGGCACCAAAGGCCGCGGTGGCGGCCGCAAGCGCCGGAAGGCCTGAGATTTCCGGCCAGCCGGAACGGATGAGGGGCGGTGCCGCAAGGTGCCGCCCTTGTCCTATCGGCGGGCCGTGCCTATACAGTCCGCAACCATAAAGATCCGACTGCATCTCTGCAGGAAAGGCCCGCATGTCCGGTACCATCGACCTCGAAGCACTCTGCCACGAAAAGGGGCTCCGCATTACCGAGCAGCGCCGCATCATCGCGCGCGTGATCTCCGATTCCGAGGATCATCCCGATGTCGAGACGCTTTATGAACGCGCGTCGAAGATCGACAGCGGCATCTCGATCGCGACCGTTTATCGTACCGTCCGCCTGTTCGAAGAGGCGGGGATTCTCGACCGTCACGATTTCGGTGACGGCCGTTCGCGTTACGAGGCGGCGCCCGAGGCGCATCACGATCATCTGATCGACGTCGAGACGGGCAAGGTGATCGAGTTCGTCGATCCCGAACTCGAGGCGTTGCAGAAGGTCATCGCCGAGCGACTGGGCTTCCGCCTCGTCGACCATCGTATGGAGCTTTATGGCGTCCGGCTCGACCGCAAAGACTGACGCCATTGCTGTCCGTGCCGCAATCGCGGCCGGACATCCGGCACCGATTTCGCTGAGGGGGAAAGCGCGCATCTTGTGGCGGGTGCTGCTGCTCTTGCTCGCGCTTCTGATCCTCGTGCCGCTCCACTATCTCTACCGCATCTTTCGTTACGGATCTCCGTTTCCGAAGCTGTTCCTGTTCCTCGCGGCATGGATCGTCGGCGCGCGTGTGACGAAGCACGGCACGCCGCTCCGCCGCGACGTCTTCTTCATCTCGAACCATGTCAGCTGGGTCGACATCCTGTCGCTCGCCGGCGCGAGCGGCACGGCGTTCGTTGCGAAGGCCGAACTCGGCGAGGTGCCGGTGATCGGCTGGCTCTGCCGCCTCAACCGCACCGTCTTTGTCAGCCGCGAGGATCGCGGCGGGGTCGCCGACCAGATCAACCGCCTGCGCGAAGCGCTCGCCGACAACTGGTCGGTGACGGTCTTTCCGGAGGGCACGACGACCGACGGCCAGTCGCTGCTGCCGTTCAAGACCTCGATGATGCAGGTTCTCGAACCGCCGCCGCCCGCGGTGCTCGTCCAGCCCGTGATGCTCGATTATGGCCCGATCGCCGAATGGATCGGCTGGATCGGGGTCGAGCAGGGCATCGACAATGCCAAACGCATCCTCGCACGGCCGGGGACGTTCCGGCTGCACATCCATTTCCTTGAGCCCTTTCACCCGCGCGATTTTCCCGGGCGCAAGGCGATTACCGCAGAGGCGCGGCGCCGGATCGAGGATGCGTTGGTCGCCACATTGGGAAAGCCGCTGCGTCCGTTCCCGCACAATGTCGCGCCGGTGCGCTACGAAGCGGAACAGCCTGCCGCATGACAGGCCGAATCCCCTTCATTTCCGCGGCTCCATCCTCTATCGGGGCTGCATGACCGCTACCCCTCCCGCGAAGACTTTCCACGTCAAATCCTTCGGCTGCCAGATGAACGTCTATGACGGCGAGCGCATGGCCGAGGTGCTGGGCGCTGAAGGCTATGTGCCCGCGGCGGAGGGCGCCGACGCCGATCTGGTCGTGCTCAACACCTGCCACATCCGCGAAAAGGCGGCCGAGAAGGTCTATTCGGACATCGGCCGGCTGAAGCGCGAGGACGGCAGCACGCCGACGATCGCGGTCGCGGGCTGCGTCGCGCAGGCCGAGGGCGCCGAGATCGCGCGCCGGGCGCCGAGCGTCGACGTCGTCGTCGGCCCGCAGGCTTATCACCGCCTGCCCGAACTGATCGCGCGCGCCGAAAAGGGCGAGAAGGCGATCGACCTCGACATGCCGTTC
>Ga0209257_1002783_pt1 | contig 16519 bp, 16 predicted proteins | sample AraplaCvi_mCL_r2_FD_184277 | JGI IMG/M metagenome (GOLD analysis project Ga0209257, IMG submission 184277) | Arabidopsis root microbial communities from North Carolina, USA - plate scrape MF_Cvi_mCL_r2 (SPAdes) (version 2) | ecosystem: Host-associated > Plants > Roots > Endosphere | place: USA...
CCTTTATCTCGTCCAGCGCGTCATGCACGCCGGCTTCCACCTTCACTTCGCTGGAACCGCGGGTGCGCGACATCGAGAACGCCACGACCTTCTCGCCGTCCAGCAACGCCGCTTCCGTGGGGTCGGCCGCAGCGTCGGTCACCGTGGCCAGGGTGGACAGTCGGACCGCGCGGCCGTCGGGCAGCGCGATGGAGTAGTCGCGCAGCGCCTGCGCGTCACCGACCGTACCCAGGGTGCGGATGGTCTGCTGTGCGCCTTCGATCTCCGCCTTGCCGCCGGCGCGCTCGACCTGGATGCGCGCCAGTTGCTGCGAGACATCACCGGCGGTGATGCCCATGGCGATCAGGGCGTTGGGGTCCAGGTCCACGCGCACCTGGCGCTGCACGCCGCCCACGCGGGTGACCCGGGCCACGCCCGGCACGCCGTACATCGCGCGCGAGATGTCGCGGTCCACGAACCAGCTGGCCTCGTCCGGGGTCATGTGCGGGGCGACCAGCGCGTAGGTCATCAGCGAACCGCCGATATCGACCTTGGAGATCACCGGTTCCTGGATGTCCTGCGGCAGGTCGGTTCGGATGCGGGTGACCGCATCGCGGGTATCGTCGAGCGCGGTGGCGAGGTCGGCCTCGAGCTGGAATTCGATGGTGGTGGTGCTGACGCCTTCGCTGACCGAGGAGATCACGCGCTTGACGTTGTTGACCGTGGCTACCGAGTCCTCGACCTTGCGGGTGACCTCCGCCTCCAGCTGGCTGGGCGAGGCGCCCGGCTGGGTCACGGTGACCGTGGTCATCGGGAAGGCGATGTCGGGGAAGCGGGCGACCGGAAGCTGGTAGAAGCCCCACAGGCCGGCCACGCACAGCACGAAGAAGATCAGCAGCGCGGGTAACGGGCGCTTGATTGCCCAGGCGGAGACATTCATTTCGCGGCCGCCTTGGCATCGGCCACCACGCGCACGCGATCGCCTTCACCCAGGAAGCCGGCACCGTCCACCACCACGCGGTCGCCGGCCTTGACGCCTTCGAGGATGGCGGTACGGCCCTGCACCGCCTGGCCGGTGCGCACGCGCAGGCGCGCGGCCTGCTGCTTGTCGTTCACCGTGAACACATAGCTGTGGCCATCGCGCTGCACGATCGCGGCGGTCGGGAGGGTCAGCACCGGGCCCTCGCCGGTGACGATGCGGCCTTCGACGTACACCCCCGGCTTGAGCGTGCCCGGCTCGGGCAGGTCGGCATACAGCGTTCCGGTGCGGGTCTGCGCGTCCACGCCGGGGGTTACCGCACGGATGCGCCCGGTGACGACGGCACCGGCATACGGCAGCTCCACCGTGTTGCCCACGGCCACCCCGGTGAGCTGGTCTTCGGGCAACTCGGCGCGCCATTCCAGGCGGCCGTCGCGGATCAGGCGCAGCAGCTCGGTGCCGCCCGACACGACCTGGCCGGGCTGCACAAGACGCTTGGAGATCAGACCATCGGCGGGCGCGCGCAGGTCGGCGAAGTCGCGGCGCAGCTTGGCCGCGTCACGCGCCGCACGGGCGGTGGCGGTCTGCGCTTCTGCATTGATGCGGTTGGCGCGCAGTTCGTCCAGGCTGCTTTCGCTGATCAGCTGCTGCGCGGCCAGCTTGGCGCTGCGCTCGTAATTCATCCGCGCCAGGTCCTGCGCAGCCTGCGCCTGCTTCAGCGAGGCGTCGGCCTGGGCCAGTTCGCTGTCCAGCGTGCGGTGGTCCAGCTGCAGCAGCACCTGGCCCTGTTTGACCCACTGGCCGACGTCCACCGGCAGCGCAGTCACGCGCTGGCCGCTGATTTCGACGCCCAGCTGCATTTCCTCGTACGCGGAGACCGGGCCGGAGACCAGCACCGTGCGCGCCATGGTCTGCTGTTGCACGGTGGCCAGCGAAACCGGCAGCGCGGAGCTGGCGGCCGCTGCCTCCGCTTCGGCTTTTTCGTCCTTGCCACCGCATGCGGTGACCAGGGCGAGGGTGAGCAGGAGCAGTGAACTGCGGAGAAGAGGTGCACGCATGGAGGAGCTTCCGTGTCGAAACCGCGGGAACAGGGGAAAGGGAAAACGAATCAGGGTGTTCGGGCCAGGCGCAGTTCGATGCCGTCGAGCATCAGCCCCAGGCCTTGTTCGAAGCGCGTGTCGAAATCGACCTCGCTCCAGACTTCGCGGGCGTCCCAGCAGTGCGGGAAACGCGCTTCGGCCAGGGCCATGAAGGCCTCGCCCAGCGCTTCCATGCTGCCGTCGCCGGGCCAGGACTGTTCTTCGATGACAAAGCCCATCGCGTAGTACACCAGGTCCATCGAGGCAGTCGCGGCGAACCGCACCGACGCACCGGCGCCGACGAGCGCGGCGATGCTGGCCTCGCCCACCCGCAGCACGTTCTCGGTGGCCAGGAATGTGCCGGCATACACCCGGGCACCATCGCGGCGGGCCTTGAACGCGATGCGGAACTCGCGGGCGATCTGCAGCAGGGTCTGCCGCCAGGGCTGACCTTCGGGAATGTCGCGGGCCACGTCCACGATCATGGCGTCAGCCATGGCATCGACCAGCGCTTGCTTGCTCTTGAAGTGCCAGTACAGCGACGGCGCGCGGATGCCCAATGTGCAGGCCACCTTGCGCAGGGTCACGCCCTCCATGCCGGCCTCGTCGAGGATCTTGAAGGCAGCCTCGACGATGTTGTCCCGGGCGATGGGTTGACGCACTGGGGGCTTCTACCTAACGTTGTTAGGGGGCGAATCTAACAGTGTTAGGCTGGATCGTGCAAGTAGAGCCACGCACTGCGTGGCTGTGCTTCGTTGAGGCGCCGCGGAGCCAGTATTGACGTCCCTCCAGTGGACAACGCACGCTGGACGCGGCCCAAGGGCGGGCGTGAAACGGATGATGGGGACATGGAAGGGAATCTGAGACTGCGTCTTGCTGCGTTGGCCGCCATTGCCATGGCAGCGACGGTGACCGGGTGTGGGTCGCGTTCGCAGACGGGGACCGGGCTGCTCACTGAGTTCGAGTACCTGGGATGCGAAGGCGATTGGAACGAGGAGACCTACGCACCGGAAGTTACCCGCAGCGAGAGTGCCGAGCCCATCTCCTTCCTGGTCCGGAACGCCGATACGTGTGGCTACGACACGGCGGACAAACCGGAGGCGGAACTCGACGGCGACACGCTTGAACTGCGCTACACGCTGAGCAGTAGCGGTGGCGACGTGGCGGCGTGTTACTGCGAGTATCGCGCCCGGTTCGTGGTATCAGCGCTGCCGGAAGGCATCCGCAAAGTAAGCGTCAACGGCGATGACGCGCGCATCAAGGGCACGCTGCATCGTTGAATCGGTCGCGTGCTTCTTCCGCGCTGTCAGGCGCGTGGCATACTCCGCCAGCATCGCGTGCTGCCCTGTCTGGGTGGCCGCGACCCGCCACACTCCCATTGGCCTGCCGCATATGTCCTGGCTTTCGGTTCGTCCTGCTCCTGTGCACGTCACGAACCGGCACGCTGGCGCTAGGTGCTGGCGGCTGTTGTTCTGTCTGGTGCTTGCGGTACTCGGGCTGCCTTCGGCCCATGCGTTGTCGCCCGACCGCGCGCTTTCGCAGCTTCGGCATGACCGCTGGACAGCCGACGACGGCGCGCCGGCGCAGATCTTCTCCATTGCGCAGACGCCTGACGGCCTGCTCTGGCTCGGCTCGCGACAAGGCCTCTACCGCTTCGATGGCGTGCGCTTCGAGCGCATTACCACTGCCGGTGGGAAGCCGCTGATCGACGACGATGTGCTGAGCCTGAAGGCCGAGCCCGACGGCTCGTTGTGGGTCGGCTACTTCAATGGCGGCATGAGCCGGGTCGGCGGTCCTGCACCGGGCCAGTACGACTACCAGCGCGATGACGTGCCGCTCGGGTCGGTGATGGGCTTTGCGCGTGACGCACGCAAGCGGTTATGGGCGATCACCCCGGTGGCCGTGGTCTGGCTTGATCCTGCCACCGATACCTGGACATCCGCACAGGACATGGGCATCGACCCCGGCTGGCGGCCAGAGCGCCTCTACGCCGACCGCCAGGGCGGCATCTGGGTTGCGTATTCGGAGAACCAGGCCTTCGGCATCGTGCACCTGGCACCGGGCGCGACGCGCTTCCAGCCCTATCCCAAGCCGGTGCAGATCCCCTACTTCGATGAGGCCGCCGACGGCACGCTGTGGGCGGCCGACTACTGGGGCGTGCGCCCGCTGGCGCGCGCCGATGCCGATCCGCGCCATGCCCGTGCCACGGTGAGCTGGCTGGAGCCGGCGTTCAAGGGTGCCGGCCTGCGCTTCGACCGTGATGGCGGCATGTGGCTGAGCACCTCCGGCGGCATTGCACGGGTGCGCGACGCGTCCACGCTGCGGGCGCCGGGCCGCGGGGTGGTGCTGCCGTCACCGGAGTACTTCGGGCCGGCCCAAGGGCTCACCTCGGAAGTGGTCTGGACGATCTTCGAAGACCGGGAAGGCAACATCTGGACCGCTACCGCTAACGGGCTGGACCGCTTCCGCGACAACGCGATGGCGCCGATCGCGCTGCCCCGGCGCGACCAGTCCTTTGCCATGGCGGTGGCCACCGATGGCCGCCTGCTGGTCGGCAATGCGGATCGGGGCCCGATGTGGGTCAGCCCCGATCCCAGCCAGGCCAACGGCTCCCGCATCGACGAGCTGGGCGGACCGGACATGGAAGGGGTGACCGCGCTGTATCGCGATGGCAACGGCACGCTGTGGGTGGGCGGTGCGCGCGGCACGCTGTCGCGGCTGGGCGCCACCGGACTGGAAAAGGTAGCGCTGCCGCCGGAACTGGAAGGCGACGGCATGATCGGCATGATCAGCAGCGACCGCGCCGGTGGGCTGTGGGTGAGCCGCCTCAACGGCGGCCTGCTGCGCCTGTACAACGGCCAGTGGGAAATGCAGAACGCGAAGTGCGGCATGCAGGCAGGCGTGACCCCGCGTGCGTTGGCCGAAGACGCGCAGGGGCGGATCTGGACCGATGCCGGGCAGACCATTGGGGTGTTCGAGAACGGGCGGCGCCGCGACATCAAGCAGGATGGCCCGGACATCGGCCGCATCGGCGTGCTGCGCGCCCATGGCGACGAACTGTGGGCCGGTGCGGCGCGCGGCGTGTCGATGCGCGCGAACGAGCGCTTCCAGCGGCTGCTGGGCCGCGGCGGTGAACGCTTTGAGCACACCACCGGGATCCTGCTGCGGCCCAACGGCGAGCTGTGGCTGGGCGGGCGTGGCGGCCTCACCCGGGTGCCGGCCGCCGAGCTGGCGCGCTGGCGCGCCGACCCGGCCCATGCGGTGGCCTTCGAGCGCTTCGGCGTGCTCGATGGCCTGCGCGGCAGCACCGAAAAGACCGGTGGCGTGTCGTCGGTGCAGAGCGATGCGCAGGGCCGGATCTGGTTCGCGACCGATCGTGGCGTGCACTGGATCGACCCCGACCATATTCCGCGCAATACGGCCGCAGCGCCGCCCGCGCCGACGCTGCTGGGCGTGCAGGTGGACGACAAGGCGCTGCCACTGTCCCCGCACCTGCGCCTGGCCGCCGGCAGCCGCGACCTGCGCGTGGACTACACCGCGCCGGCACTGCGCGTTCCCGAACGCGTGCGTTTCCGCTACCGGCTGGATGGGGTGGACGACGCCTGGCATGACGCGGGAACGCGTCGGCAGGCGCTGTACAGCCGGCTGAAACCGGGCAGCTACCGCTTCCGGGTGATTGCCAGCGATGACGCCGGCACCTGGTCACCGCAGGAAGCATCGTTCAACGTCACCGTGTTGCCCGCGTTCTGGCAGACCGGCTGGTTCATCGGCGCGGTGGCGTTGGTCGCGGCGGCGCTGGTCTGGCTGTTCGTGCGCTGGAGGGTGGCGATCGCGCGGCTGCGGGTGCAGCGCCTGTACCGGGCGCGGGTGGGTGAACGCGAGCGGATTGCCCGCGACCTGCATGACACCCTGCTGCAGTCAGTACAGGCACTGATGCTGCGCATCGAGTCCTCGCGCCGCCGGCTGGCATTGGGCGATGCCGCCGGCGCCGAGGCCGGGCTGGTGCATGCGCTGGAAGAGGCCGAGTCCGGCCTGGCCGAAGGGCGCGACCGCATCCGGGCGCTGCGCCGCGACGAGGCCGGCGTCGACGATCTGGAAACGGCAGTGCGCGCATTGCCGGCCCAGCTGGAACTGCCCGCCGGGATCGCGTTCGCGCTCGAGGTACGCGGCCGGCCGCGTCGCTGGCGCCAACCCGAACTGGGCGAGGTGTACCGGATCGTGCGCGAGGCATTGGCCAATGCCACCCGCCACGCCCATGCATCGCGCATCACCGTTCGCATCACCTATGCGCTGCTGCACACGCTCGTCGAGATCGAGGACGATGGCTGTGGCATCCAGGACGAGGTGGTGGTCCACGGCGGCAGCGAAGGACATTGGGGCCTGCCTGGCATGCGCGAACGCGCGGCGCTCTGCGGCGGCACGCTGTCGGTGCAGGCACTGGCCACCGGCGGCACCCGGGTAGCGGTGCGCCTGCCACGCTGGCGGGGCTTCCGGCGCTGAGGAAAGCGCTTGCGTTGGGCAGCGCCACGATGCACGGTGCACTCCTCACCAGGACCTTGCCATGACCCTCCGCATCCTGACCATCGATGACCATCCCCTGATCCGCCAGGGCATCGCATCCATGCTGGAGGTGGAACCGGGCCTGGAACTGGTCGGCGAGGCCGCCGACGCACTGGACGGCATCGAAGAGTACAGGCGCCTGCGGCCGGACATCGCGCTGGTCGACCTGCAGATGCCCGGTGTGGATGGGATCGAACTGACCCGCCGCCTGCGCGCGGAGTTTCCGCAGGCCCGCGTGGTCATCCTGACCACCTACCGGGGCGACGCCAATGCGCGCGACGCACTGGCAGCGGGCGCCTGCGGCTACCTGCTGAAGAGCTCGCTGCGCCGCGAGCTGGTGGAGGCGCTGCACCGCGTGGCACAGGGCAAGCGCTGCCTGTCGGCGGAGATCTCCGAAGAGATCGCCCAGCACATCGGCGAGGAGCCGCTGACCGCGCGCGAGCATTCCATCCTGGCCGCGCTGGCGCAGGGGTGGGAGAACAAGCGCATCGCCAATGACCTGGGCATCTCATCGGAAACGGTGAAGTCACACCTGGCGCGCATCTTCGAGAAGATCGGTGCACGCACCCGTACCGAAGCCATCCATATCGCCCTGCGTCGTGGACTGGTGCGGCTGGACGACTAGCGCTTCATCATCGGCAGCGGCCGCAGCGGATGGCGCAGCCCATGCCGCAGCGAGAACTCGACCAGGCGCAGGTGGAAGCCCAGGCGCGGGAATCGCTGCACGGCGAGGGTGAAGTCATCCGGATGCAGGTCGAAGCGGAGCACCCCCAGCGAAACATCGATCCAGTCGGCGCGGCGGAAGGCCTCGATGCGGCGATCCTGGTCCGGTGGGACACGCGAGATCCGGTGGTGCTCGCTGATCATCGCCACCACCACCGGCACCAGTTCCGGCCGCTCCTGCTCGAGCAGGTACTGCCGGGCGAGGGCTTCGGAGGGCGCCAGGTAATCAAAGGTCCCAGCCGTCCAGATCCCGAGATCATGAAACGCAACGGCCACCGACAGGGCGTACAGATCGTGCACCGTGCCCGGCAGCATGCACCAGTGGAAATTGGCCACGCGGTAGGTGTGGTTGCGGTAGGGATGGAAGTCCTGGCCCAGCACATTGGCGTGGCGCTCCAGGATCTCATCCAGCACAGCCAGGCGGTCGAGCATGGCGTTCTCCCTATGCACGGCGCGACGTCGTGCTGCTGGCAAGGGTAGCGCCGACGCGGGCCGGTGGCCGCCGCCGGCCGGGTTATCCGTAAATCCCCCATGTGGGGGCGACGGCGCCGCAGCCCCCGGATGGGGGAGCACCTGCGCGCCCGAACGACCGATGCCCCGTCCTGCGCGCGCGTGGGAGGCTGCGCACGTCCCTTCTGCCGAGGCTGCCATGAGCTACTTCACCACGTCCGACGGTACCTCCCTCTACTACAAGGACTGGGGCAGCGGCCCCGTGGTGTCCTTCAGCCATGGCTGGCCGCTCAATGCCGATGCCTGGGAAGCGCAGATGTTCTTCCTGGCCGGCAAGGGCTACCGCTGCATCGCGCACGACCGGCGCGGGCACGGGCGCTCCAGCCAGCCGTGGAACGGCAATGACATGGACACCTATGCCGATGACCTGGCGCAGCTGTTCGCGCACCTTGGCGTAACCGACGTCACCCTGGTGGGCCATTCCACCGGCGGCGGCGAAGTGGCGCGCTACATCGGCCGGCATGGCACCAGCCGGGTGGCCAAGGCGGTGCTGATGGGCGCGGTGCCGCCGATCATGCTCAAGACCGCCGACAATCCCGACGGTCTGCCCATCGAGGTGTTCGATGGTTTCCGCAGCGCTTACCTTGCCGACCGCGCGCAGTTCTTCCTGGATGTGGCGACAGGTCCGTTCTTCGGTTTCAACCGCCCGGGCGCGAAGGTGTCCGAAGGATTGATCCGCTCGTGGTGGACGCAGGGCATGCAGTCGGGCCACAAGAACGCCTACGACTGCATCAAGGCGTTCTCCGAAACCGACTTCACCGCCGACCTGGCGAAGTTCGATGTTCCCACCCTGGTCATCCACGGCGATGACGACCAGATCGTGCCGATCAAGGCCGCAGCGCTGCGCTCGGCGACGCTGATCAAGGGCGCGCAGCTGAAGATCTACCCCGGCGGTGGCCACAGCCTGGGCGATACCGCCAAGGAGCAGCTCAACCAGGACCTGCTCGCGTTCCTCAGCACCTGAGCACCTTCCCCTGCGCACCCCTTACGCGCCGGCCATGCAGGCGCGCAGCTTCGTCACCGAGGACCTGCCATGAATACTGTTCCCCCCGCAGCCCTGCATGCCGTGCCGTCCGACGTCCGCGGCCCCTCCCGCAGCGAAGAATTCATCAGCGGCGGCGAGCGCGAGCTGTTCATCCGCAGCTGGCGCCCGACCGGGAAGGTGCGCGCGGTGCTGGCCATCGTGCCCGGCTTCAACTCCCATAGCGGGCACTACCAGTGGGCCGCCGCGCAGTTCACCGCGATGGGCCTGGCCGTATATGCCGTGGACCTGCGCGGCCGCGGCAAATCCACGGGTGAACGTTTCCATGTCGAGCACTTCGACGATTACCTGGCCGACGTGCAGTCGCTGCTGGATGTCGCGCGCTCGCGCGAACCCGGGCTGCCGGTATTCCTGCTCGGGCACAGTGCCGGCGGGGTGATCGCCTCGGCGTACACGCTGGCGCACCAGGACGAACTGGCCGGCCTGATCTGCGAAAGCTACGCCTTCCAGGTGCCGGCACCGGCGCCGGTACTGGCGCTGGTGCGCTGGCTCAGTGGCCCGTTCCCGAAGTTGCGGGTGCTCAAGCTGCCCAACAAGGAATTCTCGCGGCTGCCCGAGGTGGTAGCGGCGCTCAATGCCGATCCCCTCATCGCCAACGAGAAGCAGACGGCGCTCACCGTGGCGCAGATGCTGGTCGGCATCGACCGGCTCAGGCGCGGTTTCCCGAGCCTGCGCCTGCCGGTACTGATCGCGCATGGCACCGCCGACAAGGTCACCGTCCCCGCCGGCAGCCAGGTGTTCGACGACAACACCGGTTCCGCCGACAAGACGCTGCTGCTGTACAAGGACCACGCCCATGACCTGCTCAACGATGCAGGGCGCGAAGGCGTGGTGCGCGACTTCAAGCAATGGATCGAGCGGCACCTGCCCAGCGACGTCGCCGTGGACGCGGAGCGCAGCGCGTGATCACGCCAGCGCGATGCCCTTCACCAGGCGCGAGGCGAGGCGTTCGTGTTTGAGCTGTGCCAGCCACCACTCCAGCGCCCTGCCCTGGTGATCGCCGCGCCAGGCCACGTACAGCAGGTTGGGCTCGCGCGGGTCGGCCATGCGTTTTTCCACCAGCGCGCCGCGGGCGAGCAGTCCGGCCACGCGCTCGTGCGGCAACCAACCCACGCCCAGTCCGTCGCACTGCGCGCGGATCTTGGCATGCATGCTCGGCACCGCCAGCGACGGCTGGCCACCGAGCACGCCATAGCCGCGCACCTCGAGCCTGCGGGAGGTATCGGCCACCACCACCGCGCGGTGCTGCAGCAATGCTGACGCGTCGACCGGCTCCGGCGCCCTCGCCAGCGGATGATGGGGCGCCACGGCAAAGACCCACTCCATCACGCCCAGCTCGAACCAGCGCAGGCCCGGAATGACGGGCGGTTCGTTGGTGGCGCCCACCACCAGGTCGGCACGCCCTTCGCGCAGCGCGTCCCAGGTGCCGGTAAGTACTTCGTGGGTAATCCGCAGGGTGACGCCGGAGGCGAGCGCGTCGAAGGCATGGATGACCGGCAGCAGCGTTTCGAATTCCAGGATCTCGTCGGTAACGATCCACAGGCGGTCTTCCCAGCCACCGGCCACCTGTTTGACCCGGCGGGTGAGCCGGGACACATCGAGCATGAGGCGCGCCGCTTCCTGGGCCAGCAGATGGCCGGCCGGGGTGAGCTGCAGGCGGTAGCGGCGGCGGTCGAACAGCAGGGCATCGAAGCGCGCCTCCAGCTGGCGGGCGGCGTGCGACACCGTGGACGGCGCCTTGCCCAAGCGGGCCGCAGCACGCGACAGGCTGCCGCTCTCGCGGATGGCTTCCAGCAGGGCCAGTTCGTCGGCAGACAACATGTTCGATCCCTTCGAACGAGTTCGTCGCGATTGTGGCACGGAAACAGGAGAACGCCCGCGCAGTATGGGCTCACGGCACAACGCCACCATCGAAGGAGATCAGCATGAATCGTTTCAGCAGCAAGACCGTCCTTGTCACCGGCGGCAGCAGCGGCATCGGCCTGGCGGCAGCCAAGGCCTTCGCGGCCGAAGGCGCCCGTGTGGTCATCACCGGCCGCGATGCCGCCGCCCTGGAGCAGGCTGCAGCGGCAGTGGGCAGCACTGCGCTGGCGCTGGTGAACGATGCCGGCGACATCGCCGCCGCGCGCGCCCTGGCCGAGACCCTGGCCGCCGCCGAGGTGCGCCTGGACGCCGTGTTCGTCAACGCCGGCGCGGCGAAGTTCGCCGCCTACCCGGACGTGGACGAAGCGCTGTGGGACCAGATCTTCAACACCAACATCAAGGGCCCCTACTTCCAGCTGCAGGCACTGCTGCCGCTGCTCAACCCGGGCGCGTCGGTGGTGATCAACGGCTCGATCAACGCCCGCATCGGCATGCCCAACACCTCGGTGTATGCGGCCAGCAAGGCGGCGGTGATTTCGTTGGCCAGGACACTCTCGGCCGAACTGCTGCCGCGCGGCGTGCGCGTCAACGTGCTCAGCCCGGGTCCGGTATCCACCCCGATCTACACCAAGCTCGGCCTGGATGCGGCCGCGCTGGACGCCACCGCCGCACAGATCCAGAGCCAGATTCCGCAGGGCCGTTTCGGCACCCCGGAAGAAATTGCCGCCACCGTGCTGCACCTGTCCTCACCCGAATCGGCCTACATCGTTGGCACCGAAATCATCGCCGACGGTGGCATGAGCCAGCTCTGACGCCACACCCCTTTCCAGGAGATCGCCATGAAACTGCTTCCTCGTTCGTTCCGCCGCGCCGCCACCGCGCTGGTGCTGATGCTGGCCGTGCATGCCACCGCGCAGGCCGCCGGCAGCGCGGCCATCCAGAGCCACAACGCCAACGTCAACGGCGTCACCCTGCATTACCTGCAGGCCGGCCAAGGCGATGCGTCGCCGGTGGTGCTGCTGCACGGCTATGCCGAAACCAGCCACATGTGGCGCCCGTTGATGCCGCAGCTGGCCGGCCGCCATGTGGTCATCGCGCCGGACCTGCGCGGTGCCGGACAGTCCTCCAAGCCCGAGGGCGGCTACGACAAGAAAACGCTGGCGCAGGACATCCACGCGCTGGTGAAGTCGTTGGGCTATCCCAAGGTCAAGATCGTCGGGCATGACATCGGCCTGATGGTGGCTTACGCGTACGCCGCCCAGTACCCGGACGAAGTGGACAGCATCGTGTTGATGGATGCGTTCCTGCCCGGCGTGGGCGACTGGACCCACGTGTGGCTGCTGCGCGATCTTTGGCACTTCCACTTCTACGGCGAAACCCCGTTGAAGCTGGTGGATGGCCGCGAGCGCACCTACTTCGAGCACTTCTGGAACGACTTCGCCGCCGACCGCACGCACTCCGTGCCCGAGGCCGACCGGCAGTTCTATGCGTCCGAATACGCCCGCCCCGACGGCATGCGCGCGGGCTTTGAGTATTTCAAGAACTTCGAACAGGATGCCAAGGACTTTGCGGGCTTCGCGAAGACGCCGCTGCACATGCCGATGCTGGTGCTGTCCGGTGAGAAGGCCGGCGGCCAGTTCCTGATCGACCAGGCCAAGCTGGTGGACACCAATGTGGAAGGCGTGATCGTCAAAGGCTCCGGCCATTGGCTGATGGAAGAAGCCCCGGAGCAGACGATCCCCGCGCTGGTCGCGTTCCTGGACAAGTAACCGCCTGACTACCCAGCCTCGCCGTGCGCGTTCAACCACTCGCGCGGCGAGGCGCCGGTGCGCCGGCGGAAGGCGCGCGAAAAGGTGGGCGCATCGGCGAAGCCGAGCTCCAGCGCTACCTGCTTCACCGGACGACCGGCCCGCAGCAGCGAGGTGGCCACGTTGAGTTTCCAGTCCAGCGAATACGCCGCCGGCGTGGTGCCGGTGGCGGTCTTGAAGGCAGCGGCGAATGCGCTGCGCGACATGCCTGCGCGTTCGGCCATGCGTTCGAGGGTCCAGTCGGCATCGGGTTCGGCGTGCACCGCCATCAGTGCCTTGGCCAGGCGGGGGTCGGACAGGCCCATCATCATGCCGGGCGACACCTGCGCCTTGCCGGGGTGGTCGATGATCCAGCGCAGCACCTGGATCAACACGACCTCGAACAGGCGGTTGGCGAGCAGGCGCGACCCGCAGCGCAACTGGTCCGATTCGGCGAACAGCAGGTCCAGCGTCGCCTGCAGGCCGTCAATGGCGCCCAGTGGCAACACGATCGCTTCCGGCAGCGACTGCACGATCGGGTTGCGGGCGCCGCCATCGAAATCGAGCGTGGCGCAGGTGAAGTCCGAGCCGTCCACCGGCGGGTTGATGAACTCGTGGTGCACCGCGCGGGGAAACAGCAGCAGCGTGGGCTCGCTCAGATGGGTGCGCGCCAGGCGCGAGCCGTGGCGATACAGCAGGTCCATTTCGCCCCGGCGCAGCACGTGCAGGAAGCCGCGGCCAGGCTGCGCGTCGAAGTGCTGGTGCCCGCACAGCGGGCCGGCATGGAACAGCGTGGCCTGGACCCGGAACCGCTCCAGGACCGGGGTCAGACGGTCGATGGAAGGACTGGACGAATTGACATCTATGAGCGACATACAGACACCAAACGTCCCGGTCGGGTTCCTATTATGCCCATCAACCGGCCACCCCGCGCCGGCATTCAAAGGAAACCACACCATGTCCCGTATCCCGCTGATCAACGTCGCCGACACCACCGGCGAACGCCAGGCCCTGCTCGGCCAGATCCATTCCGCCTTCGGTGCCACCCCCAACATGTTCCGTGCCGTTGCCAATTCCACCGCTGCCCTGAAGAGCATGTGGGGGTCGTTCGGCGCGCTCGGCGGCGGCATCATTCCGGCCGCGCTGGGCGAGAAGATTGCCGTGGCCATCGCCAACCGCAACGCCTGCGAGTACTGCCTGGCCGCGCACACCGCACTGGGCCGCAAGGCCGGTGCCAGCAGCCAGGAAATGAGCGCTGCGCAGGGCGGTGAGTCCGATGATCCCAAGACGGCTGCCGCGCTGCACTTCGCGCTGCGCGTGGTGGAAGGCCGTGGCCAGATCGACGATGCCGATGTCGCCCAGCTGCGGAACGTGGGCTTTAATGATGAAGCGATCGTCGAAATCCTCGCCCACGTCGCGTTGAACCTGTTCACCAACTACGTCAACGTCGCCTTTGCGGTGCCGGTCGATTTCCCCGGCGTGAAACTGCGTTGAACCCTGCTGTCCAGGCTGGCCGGCTTCCGGCCAGCCCACCGGAAGGAGACCGGCAATGACCTCGACCTACACCCCCATCAACTGCGAGTTCCACGACGTACTGGAAGCAACCGCCACCACCCGGCGCCGCGTGGCCATCGTGTTCATCGGCGCGGACGGTCAGCAGGAAACCGTGCAGGCACGCATCACCGACCTGCGGGCGAGCAACGGCGTGGAGCACATGCTGCTGGACGATGGCAGGCGCATTCGTCTGGATGCCATCGTGAGTGTTGGTGCCGCATTGGCACCTCATTCTGCCGGCTAAACAACTTGATCGCCGCCCTCCATTTGGACCCTGCAGGGTATCGGCCCGCTCCGTAAAGCCGCCAGGACTGAGCGCATCCGTCGCGATCGGCATGCTCGGCTCCCAGTTCCCTGAACGCGCGCTTCATTCATGTACCGGTCAGTTCAATATTCAGGGTTGATTAGATCGCCTAACGGATAATTCACACCTGTCGACCGTCCTTCTCTCTCCCCTCCCCAAGGGGGACGGTCGGCAAAACCAAATAATAAAAAGGTGTGTTCCCGATGATGAAGACCTCCCTGCTTGCCTTGGGCCTGATTGCTGCCCTGCCGTTCGCTGCTTCGGCTGCCGATGGCCTGTCGTACAACTACGTGGAAGGCGGCTACGTGAACACCGATACCAAGGGCGGCTCCGCCGACGGTTGGGCGGTGAAGGGCTCGGCCGCGATTGCGCCGAACTTCCATGTCTTTGGCGATTACAACTCGCAGGAAACCGACCGCGGCAACGTTGATGTTGACCAGTGGCGCGTGGGCCTTGGCTACAACTACGGCATCGCGCCGACCACCGACCTGGTGGCCCGCGTCGCCTACCAGAAGTTCGACCCGAAGGAAGGCCTGGATTTCAACGGTTACGCCACCGAAGTGGGCGTGCGCACCGCGTTCACCCCGATGATCGAAGGCTACGCGATGGCCGGCTACGAAGACTTCAGCAAGAAGCACGGCATCAACCCGGACGGCGAGTTCTACGGCCTGGTCGGCGCGCAGGCCAAGTTCAACCAGAACTGGGGCCTGAGCGGCCAAGTGAAGCTGGCCAAGGGTGGCGACAAGGAATGGTTCGTCGGCCCGCGCTTCACCTGGTAAGCCTGTAGCTGCACGGTACGTTGTTGGATGGCGTGATCTCTCTCTCCCTCACGCCATGAAGCCCGGCTTAGTAGGCCGGGCTTCACTTATATGGTGCCTACCTCGTCGGGGTGCCACGCAGAAACCCAGCGCAAGCTGGGTTTTCGCGTTCTGGGCATCCGGGCGGGGTTAAAAAAAACCCCGGCAATGCCGGGGTTTTTCCTGATCATTTGAACAGCGTGTCCGGATACTCCGGCTTCTGTTCGCGCGCCAACAGCGCGCGCAGGCCTTCTTCCGGGGTCTGCTCGCCGTGCAGCACGGCGCGGACCCGGTCGGAGATCGGCAGGTCGATGCCGTGGCGTCGCGCCTGGCGCATGACTTCGTCGGCGGTCTGCACCGATTCCACCACCTGGCCGATTTCGCGGATCGCGTCCTGCAGTGACTGCCCACGCCCCAGCGCCAAGCCCAGGCGACGGTTGCGCGAGAGATCGCCGGTGCAGGTCAGCACCAGGTCACCCAAGCCTGCCAGGCCCATCAGGGTCTCCGGCTTGGCGCCAATCGCAGCGGCCAGGCGCAGCATCTCGTTGAGGCCGCGGGTAATCAGACCGGCACGGGCGTTGAGGCCCAGCTGCATGCCATCGGCCACACCGGTGGCCACGGCCAGCACGTTCTTCATGGCGCCCCCGAGTTCGGCACCGACCATGTCATCGCCGGTATAGGCGCGGAACGCCGGGCCATGCATGGCTTCGGCCACCTGCTGGGCGAACTCGGCATCGTCGCCGTGCACGGTAATCGCGGTGGGCAGGCCCAGCGTGACTTCCTTGGCGAACGACGGGCCGGTAACTACCGCCAGCGGCACCTCAGGCCCGAGGACCTCGCGCGCCACTTCATGCAGGAAACGCCCGGAGCCAGGTTCGAAGCCCTTGGTGGCCCAGGCCACGCCGGCAGCCGCCGGGCGCAGCGGCGCCAGCGCACGCACGGTTTCACCGAACGCGTGCGACGGCACCACCACCAGGATCCAGGTGGAGTCCTTGACGGCCGCAGCCAGGTCCGTGGTGGCGCGCAGTGATTCCGGCAACGGAATACCCGGCAGGTAGCGGGTGTTCTCGTGGCGCTGGTCGATGGCCTCGACCATCGCCGCGTCGCGGCCCCACAGCACGGTCTGGCGACCGTGCCGTGCGAGCAGGCTGGCCAGGGCGGTGCCCCAGGAGCCGGCGCCGAGAACGGCGACCTTGTCTGCGTTGTTGCTCATTGCTGCAGCGCCGATCAGGCGTTGCCGGCCGGCTCGGAATCGGCGAGCGAGGTTTCGCCCTGTTCCTGGCGCTGGCGCAGGGTTTCGGCGTACAGGCCTTCGAAGTTGATCGGCTGCAGGAAGAACGGC
>Ga0209257_1002787_pt1 | contig 16493 bp, 12 predicted proteins | sample AraplaCvi_mCL_r2_FD_184277 | JGI IMG/M metagenome (GOLD analysis project Ga0209257, IMG submission 184277) | Arabidopsis root microbial communities from North Carolina, USA - plate scrape MF_Cvi_mCL_r2 (SPAdes) (version 2) | ecosystem: Host-associated > Plants > Roots > Endosphere | place: USA...
CCTGATCATCGCTGAAGACGTCGAAGGCGAAGCTCTTGCAACGCTCGTCGTCAACAAGCTGCGTGGCGGCCTCAAGATCGCTGCCGTCAAGGCTCCGGGCTTCGGCGACCGCCGCAAGGCCATGCTCGAAGACATCGCCATCCTGACGGGCGGCACTGTCATCTCCGAAGACCTCGGCATCAAGCTCGAAAATGTCACGCTCGACATGCTCGGCCGTGCGAAGAAGATTTCGATCTCCAAGGAAAACACGACAATCGTTGATGGCGCAGGCGTCGCCGGCGGTCAAGCCGACTTTGACGCAGTTCAGCGCCGACTCCTGCAGGAATCCGCGCCGAGAGTACAAACTTGGTTTGAAGAGAAAGCCTCAGCCGACACGGAAGAGAAAAGATTGTTTGTCGCGGAAGTTGTCGCTTCCGTAATCAAGGAACACCCGGATCTTCCAGACGGATTTTTCTTTCGAGGACGCAGGACCTCGTTTTCCATCGCCGAGCTCAAAGAGCTAGGCGAATTCATATGGAAAATGAAGATAGACTGCCTCTCAGAAGCCTACCGCGTTTATCTACGCGACAACTCGAGAACGATTAAGGGCCGCATAGCCCAAATCAAATCCGAGATTGAGGCTACGACATCCGATTACGACCGAGAAAAGCTGCAGGAACGTCTCGCCAAGCTCGCTGGCGGCGTTGCCGTGATTCGCGTCGGTGGTTCGACGGAGATCCAAGTCAAGGAAAGGAAGGACCGCATCGACGACGCACTCAATGCGACCCGTGCGGCCGTCCAAGAAGGCATCGTACCAGGCGGTGGCGTCGCTCTGCTGCGTTCTTCCACGAAGATCACCGCAAAGGGTGAGAACCAGGACCAGCAAGCCGGTATCAACATCGTCCGCCGCGCTCTTCAGTCGCTGGTTCGCCAGATCGCTGAAAACGCTGGTGACGAAGCTTCGATCGTTGTCGGCAAGATCCTCGACAAAAATGAAGACAACTACGGTTACAACGCCCAGACGTCTGAATATGGGGACATGATCGCCATGGGTATCGTCGACCCGGTCAAGGTTGTTCGTACGGCTCTGCAGAACGCAGCTTCCGTTGCTTCGCTGTTGATTACCACGGAAGCCATGATCGCTGAGCTGCCGAAGAAGGATGCTCGCGCCGTTGGCATGCCTGGTGATATAGGCGGCATTGAGATGATGTAGGGACCGAACAGGATAGTGGATAGCCGGGGTGGGTTTCAGCCGCTGAGATCAGGCATCTGCTTGTCGACGAACATATTGCGTCTGACTTCACGTAAGATGGTTGAACGATGTCGTCCAAGCTTCTCTCCGATGATCGTGAAATTGAAGCCAGTCGTCCTCCGGCGAGCAATCTTACGGCGTTGGGTAGCATCTCCAGCCAACCAAAAGATACTTGCACGAAGCATATATTGATGGCCCGTAAGGGTTGAGCAAGGCAAGTTCTGATATGTTGACGGTTCAAGCGGCATGCGCGCCGTGCGCACCCCAATTTAGAACGACCGAATTCTGCAGCTTTTTCAGATCCGCACTTCAAGCTGTAAACGAGTTGGGATCGCGTTGCATTCTGTGAGCACGATTGCGTCCACGATGCCGTCTTCACGCGGACCGAGACCGATCCAATGAACGCTTGTGGGCTAGTAGTTTTAATTGGAATCCGCTCATTGACGTGTGGCGCAGCTTGCAGTCTGTATCCGACCCCGAACGTGCAAGAACCGCCAAGGAGGGCGCATGCAGGTCCTATCGAACATCGAGGCGGTGCGCGCAGCGCTTGGCAAGGCTGGGGAGAAGCGAGAAAGCATAGGCTTCGTTCCGACCATGGGCTACCTCCATGCCGGTCATATGGAACTGGTATCACGGGCCCGCGCGGACAACGCGATCGTCGTTGCGTCGATATTCGTAAACCCCTTGCAATTCGGCCCGAGCGAAGATCTTAGCCGCTATCCACGTGACCTTGAGCGCGACAAGGCGTTGTTGGAGCAGGCGGGCGTCGACATCCTGTTTGCGCCCAGCGCGTCGGACATGTACCCGCATCCCATGAAAACAGTGGTGGATGTGCCGGAACTAGGTAGCGAACTCGAGGGTGCCGTTCGACCGGGACATTTTGCAGGCGTAGCGACAGTCGTCTGCAAGCTCTTCAACATCGTGCAGCCGAAGCACGCCTACTTTGGCGAGAAGGATTACCAGCAGGTCATTATCATCAAGCAGATGGTGGACGATCTCGCGCTGCCGGTGCGCGTCGTTTCCGTGCCGACAGTCCGGGACACGGACGGTCTCGCTCTGTCTTCACGCAACGTCTATCTGAACACCGAAGAAAGGCGCGCCGCCGTTGTGGTCCCCCAAACCCTGGATGAGGCGGAGCGTCTTGTTGCACAAGGCCTGACGGATCCGCTTGCTTTGGAGGCGAAACTCGTGGGCTTCCTCGCGCGCGAATCTTTGGCTGAGGCGGAGGTAGTCGCCGTCAGGGATGCAGTGACACTTCGGCCCGTTGCCAGCATTGAGAACCCGGTGGTCGTGGCGCTGTTCGTCAGGATCGGCACGACCAAGCTTCTCGACAACCGCGTCATTGCCAGATCCGGTTCGGCCGCGTCTGGAGGAATTCGATGAGCGCGACCAGCGTGAAGAAGCGGCTGACGCCGACCCGAATCCGCGCGATGAAGGGTGAGACGCCGATTGTGAGCCTGACGGCATACACGACCCCTATGGCGCGGCTCCTGGATGGGCATTGTGATCTTTTGCTGGTCGGCGATTCCGTGGGCATGGTTCTTTATGGCATGGAGAGCACGATAGCGGTCACGCTCGAGATGATGATTGCACATGGCAAGGCGGTGATGCGCGGCGTTCAAGGATCGTGTGTCGTGGTGGATATGCCGTTCGGCAGCTACCAGGAAAGCAGAGAGGTCGCCTATCGCAATGCCGTTCGCATCCTGCAGGAAACTGGCTGTGACGCAGTCAAGCTCGAAGGCGGCCAGGAAATGGCCGAAACCATCTCCTTCCTGGTCGAGCGTGGAATTCCGGTCCTTGGCCATATCGGTCTGATGCCGCAGCAGGTGAATACCGCAGGCGGCTACCGTTCCGTGGGCCATTCCGATGGAGAGGTAGGCAAGATTCGCGCCGACGCAGAGGCTGTTGGCAAATCTGGAGCATTTGCCGTGGTGATAGAAGGCACAGTCGAAACATTTGCCCGGGAGGTCACTGCGACGATCCCCGTGCCGACGATCGGGATTGGCGCTTCTGTAGCCTGCGACGGCCAGATCCTAGTCTGCGATGACATGCTGGAGATGTTCAATGATTTCACGCCCCGCTTTGTCAAACGCTACGACGACCTTGGCAAGAGGGTAGAAGCGGCGGTTGCGACCTATGCCGGGGAAGTTCGTTCCCGCCTATTTCCCAGCGACATACATACATTTAAGCGCAGGTCGTAGTTTGATTACCCTGGAGACAGTTTTCACGAGAAGCTCTTTACGAACTTGTTTGGTCGACGCCTGTGAAAACACTGGTAGTGCTCTTCTCCGGGCATATCGCGCTTTGTCGTTCGAAAACCGTCAAGTAGCCCTCAGGCTGCGACGTTAGCCTTTTCACAGATGGCAGCACATCGTTCGAGGAGCTCGTCGAATGTTTCAGCGTCATCGAGAAGAAGACCGTCGTCGACCATCTTGGAGTAATCTTCCTGGAGGGCTCTCTGTCCCTCGCCGACCGGGGTCAGCAGCAGGTTGCCGTTTACAGCTTTCTCGTAGTCGATCGGCGCTCGGTCGGCGGCTTTCTCGGCGAAAAACATAGACTTATGCTTGGCAACGGCGTTTGCTAGTTCACGGTCGGAGATTGCGCTGTCTGCGAGGCCAATGTCGTCGAGGCGAACGATGTCGTGCCAATGACGCGAAAAGCGATCGCCCCGAAGCCGCTCCTGTAGGCAAAAGACATGGATTGCAGTTGCCTTTTCCCAGAACGTCCGTTCGGCGTGCATCACCTTCGGGCTCGCCGCTGGAAATTCGACCCCGTCAACGTGAGCGGCAGCATCGCAGACGATGTCTCGAAGGCTAGCCGGCTCACCCGTCGACCTGGCTCCAAACTCCAGCATGACGCTGGGGGCGACATAACCGGATCCGGAACCGATAGGGAGGTAGTCGATATAAAGCCTATCGGCTTCGATCCGGATCTCTGCGGGAAGTGACTGCCGTTCGAGTTCGTCGGCAATGACGGGCCCAACCGTATCGGTCACCCAGTTCGGTAGTCGTCGTCGCACTTCGCCCGACCAGCGCTTTTCCTCGCTCCGGTTTTTCGGGAGTGCTTCTTCGTTGTCCCCGACAAGGTCGGGGGCAAGCGCGCGAATATCGTAGGTGAGGTCGACGTCTTCCGAGAATCGGCGAATGGCGCCGTAGGCCTTCGATAGCGAGGTCCCGCCCTTGAAAACAAGGCTCTCGCCGAGCGCCGTTGCGTAGAGTGTTCGAAGCGCCCAGACGACCCAGACGTCCTTTTCAAGCAAGTGAACTGGACGCTTCGACCGATCTGACGCAATGGCAAGAACATCACGCTTGTCATTGAGCGAGAGTTGCAGGAATTGATCAGCCATGCGCTGCCTTTCCAACGCTTCGTGCGAGCCAAGTTGGAAACTGGGGCGCAGCCGCAACAAGTTCTTTGAACGCCTCGGGCGGTAGTTTCCGCTTGATGCTTGAGAGCGCTTCCTCTGCTTTCTCTGGTCCTAGCCAAGCGAGCGCGCGTACAGCGACGCCGGCTGGCCGGTTAGCGAGCGACAACTGCCAGCGAGGGACGTGCTTAAGTTCGACCCTTTGGCTTCCGACACTCATCGTGCGGCTGCGGCCAGAGGTCAGATAGATGGAGCGAACCGGAACCTGCGTCGTGAGCCCAAGGGCGTTGGCTGCCGCCGCTCCATTGGAAACAATGACCTCGCCGCGTTGATGTGCGACTGCCTCGACCGCTTGCTCGACGGTTGGCGGCCTGCTTCCGAACCGGCTCTTGATAGCGGTCATATAGATACCACGCCCAGCCCGGATCAGTTCTCCTCGCTCATGCAGGCGCGACAAAGCCTGGTCCACCGCGGCCCGGTTTCCGAGGTGCAGGAGGCTTTTTGCGGACAGGGCGGTACCTTCCGGCAATTGTGCGGCATGAGCAAGAATTTGAGATGTGAGTCGTTGCATGGGTCTGTCTCCTGTCAGAAATATATGCAAATTTCTGACACTCTGCAAGTGAGCTCTGGTCGACACGTCTTTCTAGGCCGCCTCCCAGACCTGATTCAAAATTCGCGCTGCAAGGGCCGCCTTGTCCTGTGGCAGGAATCTGCCGTAGTGCTGCTGGATCATGTCGGGCGTATCCTGGATCGCGTAGCTCGCCTGTTCGTAGGAGCCGGTCAATTTGAGAATATGCGTCGCCAGCACGTCTCGGACGTTATGCGGCCCATGCGGTAGGAGACCCTTGATGGCGCCACGGCCGGTGTAAGGGTTAAAAATGCCGTATCGTTGAATGATCAGGCGCCAGGCTTCGTAAAAGGTCGTCTGGTTATATTCGGCATCCGTGCTCGACTGTTTCACGGTTTTCACGAAGAATGTACCAGGATCCTTGGCGTCCCGCAGGAGTATTCCCCGGTGACGTTCGATATACGCGCCGATATGGCGATAGAGATCAAGCAAGTCCGGCAGGATCAAGCGAAAGGGCTTTGATCCGAAGAATGACGAGTTGGAATTCTTGAACGCGACGGAGGGGATAAGGACCTCCCAGCCGGCTTCCCGCTCGTTCCAACGGATCTCACCGCGCTTCATCTCCTCCAGCCTTCGCTCCGATGTCGGGAAGTGGCCGCGCGGGCAAAACAGCAGTTGCCGACGGTTTTTCTGTCTCAATCCGAGATGCAGGCCTAGCCGAAGCATCAAGAAAGAGCGGACAGATTCCGCCGCAGACCTTGGATAACGATCCTTGTCCGGCATCCTCAGCAGGATCTCGTCCGTTATCCTGCGGTATTCTGAAAGCGGGCTGGGTGCCTCGAGCACGCACATGATCGGCTCGAAAGGGTCGCGGTGGACCCGCATAACGCGCTGGATTTCCTTGATGCGGTTTCGCGCATGGGTATGAAACGCGTCGAGGCTGGCGTGCCAGTCCCGTTTAGCCGACGCGATCTCGTCAGCGCGGACAAGGCCCTGAACCGGCACAACGCGCTCGATGAGTTCCGGATGCTGGCGTAGCCAACCCGTCTCTTCCCTGGTCAGAGAGAGTGCGATGCTAAGCATGTCGACTTCCCAGGCGGTATAGAAGCCACGCCTGCGTTCGCGCCACTGGAGATACCAGTCCCAGATCCCGGGGAAAATGAGAAGTCCAAAGGTCAGGGCGCCAAGCGGTATGCCTCGTCCGGCGACGTCGCCGTTCGGGGAGGCCGCAAGCGCTCCGAACATGAGTCCCAGATGTTCAAGCTTCTGAGCGGCAGTTTCCTCGCCCCACACGCCGTTTCGCTGGAACCCGATCGCCGTCAGCGTCGTCGTCTTGAATGTGATGAGGTTGGCCATTTCCAGCGAGAGCCGGGGAGGCGCGTCGATGACCCCGGACAAGAGGTCAGGATCATCAATGTCCATTGACGGATCGAAGGTGGGAGGATTGGCTCGCCCGAGGCTTGGCATGACGCGCCCGCCATAGGTCATCGCTGGAAAACGAATGGCGTAACGCTGCTTCGAGGCGGCAGCTTGAAAACGTCTGTAGTCGGTAGCCCCGGTGATGATGACCCGACGCACCCATTCGAGGATCTCTTCGCGTTTTGCAAAGGGCATCCGGTTGAAATCATCCGGAAGGTGCCAGGCTAGCCGCCGCCGCTCAGCCGGAGAGACATCTTCTCCCAGGTCGTGCCCCGAGACCGAACGGGACTGATGGGGTAGCTTCGCCTTGAAGTAGCCGTCGGGAAGCTGATAGCGTCGCTCGATACGACCGAGCATGTCCATGCTCTCGACGCTACGCGGCACCTTGGCGCCTTTTAGCCAGCTGAGGATCGTCGTATCATCGAATGTGTCGCCGTCGCGTCTGATGGCACGGTGAAGGGCGTAATAACTCTCTCCGAACCGCCGCATCTGTAATTCCAGCGACGCCTGAAAAGACCGTGGATCGTCATAGCGATCAAATAGCGCTGTGGGGAACTCCTCGGCTGCGTCGGACCGAGGTACCGTGGTTTTCACCGCCTGTTTGCCTTCGCGGGCTTTGATCTTGCCCGCACTGGAGCGGGTTCGCGCAGGCCTTGCGTTTGCAACATTACGCGCACGCTCCGGCGGCTTTTCCAAAAAGGATTGCTCGTGGATTACTAGCCAGCGAACGATGGCATCAAGACCATTCTGGGTGATGCGCTTCAGCTTTGCCGTCAATTCCGACTTGAGGCCGCAGGCAAAGACGATCTCCGGCCAATCCGTTCGTCCAACCCTCGTCGGCGGTCTCTCCCGGTAACGGATCAGCTCGATCATGTACCGGGCCAATCTCTCGAGGTCATCGGGCGGAAGAAGGGGACTAAGGCGAATTTCGGCGAAGCTGCGTATCTTCCGCTCGAAACCTTCTGCTGCGGTATTTCCGGGCATTCAGCTCTCCATGGTATTGCCGTGTTCCCGAGCGCAAGCGCGTTGAATTGCGTTGCGAGATTGTCAGGCGCACGAGGGCCGCACTTGCGCATCCGTTTCCTGAGCCAAAGGACCCGCTGTGATCGCGCAGGCGAGAATATTTTTGAACGCACTCTTCGGAGTGCGTGAACAAGCTGGCCAGGCAGGTAGCTGCCACCCAACATGACGCTCCTAATTCGCTCGCCACCCAGGAGATTTTCTCACCGTGAGAGTGACGACAGCATAAACTTTGTTTCCTAGAAAAATGTGAGTTTGAAAGGTGTTGCGGCCGCGCCCATTGCCGCGGCGTCTGGCGCAATCTCGGAAACGATGAGCTTGGGGCTCGCACGCCAGACGCCATAGCGCGGCTTTCCGAAGAGGCGCGTCCGCTCGATCATCATTTCAGCTAGCCTCGGCGGAACCTGTCCGCCGAAAACGATGGCCTGCGGATCATAGACCGCCCAGATCGCATTGATCAGTCGATTATAGGCGGGCGTAACCTCATCGAGCCAATCCAGAACGCCGGGCCATTTCGGATCAAAATGTTTGCGCAGAAAGGTAATAGAGGGCACCTCCACGCCGTGCGCCCTGAGTTTTTCCATAATCAACTGCAGCGCGGGGCGGCGGGTGACCTCGATCTCGTCGTACATCTGCGAGAATTCACCGGCATTGCCATTACCGCCGTGCAGCAATTCCCCGTTCCAGATCAGGCCGCCGCCGAAGCCATAGTTGAAGCTAAGATAGGCAAAGTCTTTGATATATCGGCCAATGCCGAACATCGACTCGGCGATCGTCCCGGTCTTGCCGCCATTCAGTGCCCATACCGGTCGATCGAAATAGCTGGTCAGGAGCGGCCCAAGTTCGATCAAGGACCATTCATGCAAGGGGAGCGATGCATTGAAGCTTGTCCCGCTGACGTGGAAGCCGGCAATTCCCAGCCCGACACCAAAAAATCTCTCAGGCGAGAGCGATAGGGCCACCTGCTGCTCATGAACCCAATCGCGCACTCGCCCAAGCGCCTGGGCAACCGTTCGTTCTCTCAGCTGAACGTTTGTCTCGGCAAGGACGCCACCGGCAAAATCCATGAGGCAAACATCAACGACATCAGTGTTGACCGATAACCCACATGCCCATGCATAGCCGCCGTCCAATGTCAGCATCGGACTTGGCTGGCCCTTGCCAAGGCCGGGTTTAGGCGAGCCGAGGCTAATGATTCCTCGTTCGGACAATTGATCCAGCAGCCGATGAATTGTTTGCTGCGCAAGATCAGTCAGCCCGGTCAGTTCGGTTCTTGAAACGCCAGGGTTGCGCCAGATCACCCTCAACAGAGCCCGCTCGTTCGGGGTGGCCACTGCATCATCGGTCGGCCGGAAAAACCGCGGATCGATGAGGGTCTCCGGCACGTATGCCATTCTCAATCTCCATAGATGTTACTACGGCTGAGTACCAATCAGCGGTGCAGCCAAACTAGAGCCGTTATATCGCCGATTTTTTTCGAAACAAGCTCTTGCGCTCCGTCATAATATTGTTACCCTACATGAGTAACTAAGGCGTCGCCATTATCCGCCGAGGAGGGCTCGGCGATGTCTCAACGGAGGACTTCATGAAACTCTCAACGCTCGCGGCAGCAGCCGCACTCCTATCTGGCGCAGCGTCAGCAAATGCCGCCGATGTCGAATTCTGGTACGGCAATACCGGACCCGTCGAAACAGCGATCCGTGCCCAGTGCGACGCTTTCAACACCGCCCAGAGCGAACATAAGGTTACCTGCGTCGGTCAGGGCAGCTATGAAGTCCTGATGCAGAAGGCGATTGCCGCGTATCGCGCCAAGAATGCTCCAATCCTTCTGCAGGTCCTCGACGCCGGCACGCTCGACATGATGCTGTCCGACGCCGTCGTGCCGGTACAGGACGAACTGCCCGAAGTGAAATGGGGCAGCTACATCGCTGGCGCCCGTGCTTATTACGAAACGTCGAAGGGCAAGCTCTTCGCCCAGCCCTATAACGCTTCGACGCTGCTGTTCTATACAAACAAGACGGAACTGGAAAAGGCCGGCATCACCGAGACCCCGAAGACCTGGGAAGAGGTGATCGACGCCGCGCGGAAGTTGAAGGCCAGTGGCAGCACCTGCCCCTTCGTCACCAACGCCGAGCCCTGGATCGTCTTCGAACAGTTTTCCGCTCGCCATGGCTTGCCGATCGCCACCAAGCACAACGGGTATGATGGTCTCGATGCCGAATACGTCTTCAACAAGGGACTGGTGGCCAAACATCTCACCAATCTTGTTGACTGGCACAATGAAGGCCTGGTCCGCCTGAATGCCGACACTAAAGGCGGCAATCTCGTCGCCGCCTTCAGCTCGGGCGAATGCGCGATGATCGAGGCGTCGTCCGGCTCCTATTCCACCTTTACCAAGGCGTTCGACGGAAAATACGAAATCACCGTCGGCCTGGCGCCGATCTACAAAGGCGAAACCCGCCACAATACCCTCGTCGGCGGTGCATCGATTTATGTCATGAAGGGGCACAGCAAGGACGAGATCGAAGGCGCAAAGGCTTTCCTCAACTTCCTGCGCCAGCCCGAGCAGCAGATGTCGTTTTCTGCCGCAACCGGTTATGTGCCGGTCACCAACGACGTTCTCAACGCTATCGCCAAGAGCCCCGATGCCAAGTCGCCGAAATATGCCACGGCAGCGATCGGCATAGACTCGATGAGCGCACCCGCGACGCCCGACACCCGCGGCATTCGGCTTGGCTCCTATATCCAGTTCCGGCAGATTTGGACCGAGGAAACGCAGAAAGCCTTTGCCGGCCAGCAGACAATGCAGATTGCGCTCGACAACGCGAAGAAGCGTGGCGACGAACTGCTTCGCCGCTTCCAGCAGACCTACAAGGGCGTAGAACTACCCTGATCGAAATCATGGTATGGGGCGGATCCGCCCCATACCGCTCCCATTATTCGGGGTGTGTTATGTTCCTTGAATCCACCATGTTCCGTCATCGATGGCTGCCGTTGCTTCTTGTGGCGCCGCTCTTGTTGCTGGTCATCCTGTTCTTCTATGCGCCGGTGTTCCAGGCGTTTTACTGGTCATTCTTCCTGGAGCGCCCCTTTGGCGGCGGCTCGGAATTCGTCGGCTGGGACAATTTCAGGCGCGTGCTTTCTGATCCGGAATTCTGGAAGGCCAGTTGGCGCACGCTGATCTTCATGGCGACCGCCTCCTCGCTCGCGGTCCTTGTTCCGCTGATCCTGGCGATCGCCGCCGACCGTGCGGTTCGCATGTCGTTGCCAGCTCGAAACATCCTCGTCTGGCCGAAGGGCATTGCCGGCGCTTCGATCGGCCTGGTCTTTTCCTTCATCTTCAACCCGTTCGTCGGCGTTTTGACGCCGCTCAACAGGCTGTTCCCGGGCATATGGAATCCCGGCTTTGACAGTCTCGACGCCTACGTTACGCTGATCGCGGCTCATGTCTGGGGCAACATCCCGTTTAATTTCGTGATCCTCCTGGCGGGCTTGCGCGCCGTTCCCCACACCGTTGTCCAGGCGGCGGCCATGGATGGCGCCGGACCGTGGCGTCGGATCTTCGATGTACAGCTTCCCCTCATCATGCCGCAGCTTTTCCTGACACTGGTGCTTGAGTTCACCGAAAGCGTCACCTCTGCTTTCGCGCTGATCGACACGATCACCAAGGGCGGGCCAGGCGGCGCCACGACGCTGCTTGTCTACAAGATCTATCTCGACGGGTTTGCAAGCTATGACCTGTCGGGAGCCTCCACCCAGACCGCGATCCTCATGATCTTTTTCATTCTCGTCGCCGCTCTGCAGTTTGCGCTGCTCGGCCGGCGCATCAACTACGAGCGGTAGGCCATGGTCGAGAACGCACGCTCCATCAATATCGTCGCAAGCCTGGTCCTGCTCATCGGCATCGCCTACATCGTCGGTCCGCTCTACCTGACCTTGACCACGGCCTCGCATTCCTACGCGTTCATGCTTCAGAACGGTCTGGTCTGGTCTTTTGGCGGCGACCTGTTCGTCAACATGAAACGGATCTTCAACGAAACGTCGATCCCGCTACAGATGTTGAACAGCCTGATCGTCGCGGCAGGGACCGCTGCTGCGCTCTGCATTCTATCGTTCCTCTCGGCCTATGCGATCGTCTATTTTCGCGTCCGCTGGGCCGGCGCGGTGTTCGCGCTGATTTTGGCGACCGTCATCCTGCCACTCGATATGCGGTTCGTGACCACCTACCAGGTCGCTTCCAATGTGTTCTCCCCGCTGAACGCCGCGCTCGACGCAACCGGGCTCAACGATCTGCTCGCCACCGTATTCGGTGCTCCGGTCCATATGGAATGGAGCATTCTGAACACACGCCTCGGCCTCATCGCCCCGCTTCTCGCGCATGGCATGGGGACGTTCTTGTTTCGGCAGTTTTTCCTGACCCTGCCGAAAGACGTGTTCAAGGCGGCCCGCATGGATGGGGCAGGACCGATCCGGTTCCTGGCTGACATCCTGCTGCCGCTGTCGCGCACGAGCTTCGCCTCGCTCTTCGTGCTCACGTTCCTCAGCGGCTGGACACAATATCTGTGGCCGCTCGTCGCGTCCTCGACTGCCGAAACGCAGACAGCGGTCGTCGGTCTGGCGCGGCTCGTGCCTGACGAGGGCGCGGTTCCGGATTATCCGCTGATCATGGCGGGCGCCATCCTCGTATCCATCGTCCCCCTCGCGATGATCGCTCTTCTGCAGCGGTATCTCGTCCAGGGGCTCGTTCTGTCGGAGAAATAGCAATGAACGCCATCGACCCCGCGATCCATATTGCGGCCGCTAACATCAGGCTCGACGGAGTGACGAAAAGCTATGGCAAGCTGACCGTGATCCCCAAGCTCGATGTCGAATTCAAGGCAGGGGATTTTACCGTCGTTCTCGGCCCCTCGGGCTGCGGAAAATCCACCCTGATGCAGATGATCGCGGGCCTTGAACGGGTCAGCAGTGGAAAGATCGTCATCGGTGAGCGGGAAGTGCAGGACCTGGAGCCCAAGGAACGCGGTTGCGCCATGGTCTTCCAGAACTACGCGCTCTATCCGCACATGACGGTGTTCGACAACATTGCCTACAGCCTGAAGATCGCGGGCATGCCAAAGATCGACCGGCACGCGCGTGTCGAAGTCGTGGCAAAGATGCTCGGTCTCACCGAATACCTGGGGCGCAAACCCAGCCAGTTGTCTGGTGGGCAGCGACAGCGGGTGGCGATCGGCCGGGCCATCGTCCGCGAACCCGCGGTCCTTCTGTTCGACGAGCCGCTGTCGAACCTCGACGCGCAATTACGGCACGACACGCGTATCGAACTGGCGGAATTGCATCGACGGATCGGCGCGACCACCGTGTTCGTAACCCATGATCAGGTCGAAGCAATGACGCTCGCCGACCGGATCCTGATCCTCAACAAGGGCGAGATCGAACAGTACGATACGCCGAAGGCGATCTATCACAAGCCAGCCTCCGTCTTCGTCGCCAAGTTCATCGGTTCGCCCGCGATGAACATTTTGCCAGTCAGGGGCGATGGAAACACGCTGCGCCTCTCGGATGGCCAGGTTGTCGCCAAATGTCCATTAATGGGCGAGTTCCAGCTTGGTATCCGACCAGAAGACGTAGTCGTCGATCCGAAAGGTGCCGCCTCAGGTTTGAGGGCGCACTTGCGTTACTGTGAGGATCTTGGGTCCCACTCGATCCTGGCCGCTGAACTTTCAGGCACGACCGTTCGCATCGCGACGCCGTTCGGCGGCGAGGCACCGGATCGCAATGTCCTCGTCTTCTCATTCCCCCTTCGCCGGCTGCATCTTTTCGATGCCGTGACCGGCAAGGCGATTGCCGGCGCATTTGGTCCCGTAACGAAGGAACAGCAATGAATTATTTCGAATATATGAGCGATCCGCACCGCCAATGCGCGATTGTCGCCCATCGCGGCGTCTGGAAGCACGCTCCGGAAAATAGCCTGCTTTCCGTCCAACGGGCAATCGATGCGGATTATGACGTGGTGGAGATCGACGTGCGCCGCACCGCCGACGGTGAGTTCGTGCTTCTGCACGATGATACCCTGGAGCGCATGACCGGCGTCGACAGGCAGACGGAGCAACTGACGCTGAATGAACTGACCTCGCTTGCGCTGCGTAATCGCGACGGCGGCCCTGGAAATCGTGTCACCGGCGAAAAGCTTCCGAGCCTGCGAGAGGTGTTCGAGCTCACCCGTGACAGAATCTTCATCCATCTCGACATCAAGGACCGTCATGTCATTCCGGAGGTGTTGGTCTTTGCAAAGAAGATGGGAGTGGACCAGCAGGTCGACTTCTGGGCTGACCTGAAAACGGAAGACGATCTCGACTGGATAAGGGCGAACATCACGTCGCAAAACGTTCCCTTCATCGCCCGCACGCATCTGGAGCAAGAGGACGCTGACGAACAGATCGAACTCGTCTTCCGCCTCAATCCATTGATCTGCGAGGCCTCGTTCAAGGATCTGTCGCAGGTCGAGACGATTCAGCAGCGCTTCCGTGACGCCGGCATCTCGCTGTGGGTCAACACGCTCGATTCCGTCGCCTCGCCCGGATTTACCGACAGTGCTGCGCTCAAAGACCCCGACGCGATTTGGGGCGAACTGCTGCGAGCGGGGTTTTCGTCGATCCAGACCGACGAGATGGAAGCATTGCGCTCATACATCGCCCGCAAGAAACCTGCGAAGGCGAGGATCATGGCCTCCTTGTGAGGGCATCCGTCGAAACAAAAAGAGAGGCGCCTTGAATGGAATTTGATCTCCGCGAACTTGGTGACAAGCTCCGTCAGGCCGCCTGGCGGGAAATCTTTCCCCGGTTTCAGCAGGTCAGGGACCTGGATGTCAGGACCAAAGCGGACGCGACGGATCTGGTGACAGCTGCTGACGAAGCCGCAGAGACCTTCCTGAAGCAGGAAATCGAGAGCATGATGCCGGGTGCCCTTTTCGTCGGCGAGGAATCCGCGGCAAGAGACCCGGGTCTTCTTGGTCGGCTCGACCATGCCGAGATAGCTGTGGTGGTCGATCCACTGGACGGGACAGCGAATTTCGTGGCCGGCATGCCGCTCTTCGGCGTCATGGCCGCGGTCGTGCGACACGGCAAGCCGGTCGCTGGGGTCATCTATGATCCGATGAGCGACGATTGGGTCATGGCCGAACAAGGCGCTGGCGCATTCCTGATCCGGCCAGATGGAACCGGGCGCCAGCTCTCTGTTTCAACGTTCGTGCCACTGCCGGAGATGATCGGATACGTTTCAACTGACTTTCTGCCGCTGGCGGTTAAACCTGACATCCTTGCCAAGTTGGCAAAACCCCGAATGTTCGCGAGCCATCGTTGCGCCGCCCACATGTATCGCGCCTTCTCAGGCGGCCATGGACACTTCGTGTTTCTTGACCGCCTTACGCCTTGGGATCATCTCGCCGGTACGCTGATCGCGACTGAGGCCGGCGGCCACGTGGCCTGCCTAGATGGTTCCGCGTATGACGCGACCAGGCGCAGTGGTGCGCTTTTGACGGCGACTGACCCCGACAGCTGGCACACCCTTGTACGCGAGGTATTCGCGCACACGGGGTGGGGTTTCGCCGCGACGGAGCCAATCTCGGCGAACCGGGAGTCGTGGCATGGCTTGTACGAACATCGGAATAACGGCTGAAGGAGCCGGTATCTGCCGGCTGGTGCAGTAGAGCCAGCATTCTCCTCCCAGAGAAGTGTCGTCGTCCGTTTTTGGCGGACCCGTTGCAAGACGGACGGCGGCTCTCCTGGGGAGAAGCAGATTAGTCGCTTTCTTGAGCGGACACCGCTGAAGAAGGTGGCGCTGTGCCCAGAGGAGCAGAAAACGTGTCTTCCACGATCGTCATGATAAACCTGTTCGGCGCGGTCGGATTGCTGCTGTTCGGCCTGGCTCAGGTGAAGGATGGTGTTTCGCGCGCCTTCGGTGCACGGCTGCGAACAGGTCTTGCGACGGGCACGCGCGGCGGTTTGCGCTCGTTCGTTTCAGGCTTCGTCGCAACGCTGGCATTGCAAAGCTCCACCGCAACGGCCCTGATGGTCGCCTCGTTCGTCGAGCGCGAACTGGTGAAGCCGCGCATGGCGCAAATCGTCCTGCTCGGCGCCAATGTCGGCACGGCCGTCACGGCCTGGATCGTCGCGACCGGCATCGAATGGGTCTCGCCGCTTGTCATCCTCGCGGGCATCGTGCTCTACCGCAGCGGCTCGGCCGCACGCCAGGGCGGCGGCACGGCGCTGATCGGCATTGGCCTGATGCTTCTGTCGCTGCATCTTTTAAGCAGCGCCACCGAGCCGATGCGCCAGTCGCCGGCATTGGCGGCCTTTATCGGCCTGCTCGACAATGCCTGGCCGGTGGCGCTTGCCTTTTCCGCCGGTATCGCCTTCATCTCCTCGTCCAGCCTCGCTGCTGTCGTCCTAATCCTGTCGCTCGCTTCAACCGGCATGCTGTCGGCGGGCCTGGTCATCGTGCTGGTTCTCGGTGCCAACCTCGGCGGCGCCATTCCGCCTGTCATCGCCTCGCTTTCGGGTCCTGCCTCGGCAAAGCGCGTTACACTTGGCAACCTGATTGTGCGGGCCGCCGGCTGCTTGATCGCACTGCCGCTTGCAGGCTATGGCGCCGAACTTCTGGAGATGCTGCCGCTGGCGCCCGCCAAACTGCCGGTCGATGCGCATCTCGGCTTCAACCTGATCCTCTCCGCTCTTGCCTGGCCGTTCTCGCGCCTGCTGTCGCGGCTGATGCTGCGTCTCGTTCCGGAGGAGGCGCAAACCGACAGCGCGCCGAAATATCTGGACAGCCAGGAACTCTCGACGCCGGTCGTCGCCCTTGCCAGCGCTACGCGCGAGGTTCTCGGCGTCGGCGACATC
>Ga0209257_1002788_pt1 | contig 16480 bp, 13 predicted proteins | sample AraplaCvi_mCL_r2_FD_184277 | JGI IMG/M metagenome (GOLD analysis project Ga0209257, IMG submission 184277) | Arabidopsis root microbial communities from North Carolina, USA - plate scrape MF_Cvi_mCL_r2 (SPAdes) (version 2) | ecosystem: Host-associated > Plants > Roots > Endosphere | place: USA...
AGATCGCCGCCGGCGCGGTTCAGGGAACGCCGGGGCCATCACGCGACATGTCTTCGTCGCCGCCGTGCCACGGCGGTGCGACGCGATGGCGCGCGACAAGGAGCAACACCCTCATGACGTCCGAAACTCAGACTTTCGAAAGCCTGGGCCTTTCGCCTGCGCTGCTGCGTGCCCTCGCGGAGCAGAACTACACGACCCCGACGCCGATCCAGGCGCAGGCCATTCCGCTCGCGCTGGCCGGAAACGACCTGCTGGGCGGCGCCCAGACCGGCACCGGCAAGACCGCCGCGTTCGGCCTGCCGCTGCTGCACCGTCTTTCCAAGCAGACCGCGCCCAACGGCTACCGCCGTCCGCGCGCGCTGGTGCTGGTGCCCACGCGTGAACTCGCGGTGCAGGTCGGCGACAACCTGCGTTCCTACGCCAAGCACCTGCGCATGAACGTCAGCGTCATCTTCGGCGGCGCCGGCATGGGTCCGCAGGTGGAAATGTTCCGCCGTGGCATGGACGTGCTCGTCGCCACGCCGGGCCGCCTGATCGACCACCTCGATCGCGGCACCGCCAAGCTCGACTCGGTCGAACTGCTGGTGCTGGACGAAGCCGACCGCATGCTCGACATGGGCTTCCTGCCGGCCATGAAGCGCATCCTCGGCAAGCTGCCGCGCGAGCGCCAGACGATGATGTTCTCGGCCACCTTCGAATCGCAGCTCAAGGCGCTGGCGGTTGAATTCATGCGCTCGCCCAAGCAGGTGCAGGTCGCCGCGCAGAACACCATCGCGCAGACCATCTCGCACCGCGTGCACGTCGTCGATGCCGGTCGCAAGCGCGACCTGCTGGTCAGCGTGCTGAGCTCGCGCCACACCGACCAGGCCATCGTGTTCGGCCGCACCAAGCATGGCTGCAACCGCCTGGCCGAACAGCTGGAAGAAGCCGGTCTGGCCGCGGTCGCGATCCATGGCAACAAGAGCCAGGCGCAGCGCCAGAAGGCGCTCAACGCGTTCAAGGCGGGCAAGGCGCGCGTGCTGGTCGCCACCGATGTCGCCGCGCGCGGCCTCGACATCCCGAACCTGCCGCTGGTGATCAACTTCGAACTGCCGATGGTCGCCGAAGACTACGTCCATCGCATCGGCCGCACCGGCCGTAACGGCGCCAGCGGCGAAGCGCTGTCGCTGGTCGCGCCGGAAGAAGGCGGCCTGCTGCGCCAGGTGCAGAACATGCTGAAGGCCGACGTCGAACTGGTGGAAGTGGAAGGCTTCGCGCCGAGTCGCCCGATCCAGATGAATGCGCCGCTGCCGAACCCGCGCCAGAAGGCGCCGCAGCGTCGTCCGGCGAACCGTCCGCACGGCAAGCCGGCGCCGCGCCACGCGCATGCCGGTCCGAAGCAGCATCGCGGCGGCGGCCAGGGCCGTGGTTCGCGCAATGGTGTCGCGAACGGCTGATCTGTTCCGGCAGGAAGTGTTTGAAAGCGAAGCCCCGGCATGCCGGGGCTTCGTCGTTTCTGGGGTGTCGCTGCGGTTGCGATTCGACTAGGCGCTGTGACTCGGCGCTGCGACTCAGCGCTGCAGTCGTGCCTTCAACGTTTCGTGCTCGATCGGCGCCGAAGTATGTTCGTGCACGACTTTCCAGTCATCGCCGCGACGTTGCAGCACGACCGTCATGCGGTTGCTCAGCGAACGCAGTACGGTGTCGTCGGGCGCGAGGGCGCTGTAGGTCACCGTTGCGTAGCCGCAGGCCATCGCGTCATCGACGAAGGATTCGACATCGTCGAACGTCACGCGCACGCGCTCATCGTTGAGCGAACCGAACCAGCCCTCGGCCATGCGCCGCCACGCGGCGATGCCCTGCATCGACCATTCGCCCCACATGTCGAACACATGCACGTTGGCGTCGTACAAACGCACGAATGCGTCGACGTCCTTGGCGAACACGGCATCGCGATACGCGTGAAGCACGCGGGTGAAAGGATCGTTCTCTGAATTCATGGGGTCTCCGGAACGTCAGGTCTGCGGCGGTTCGGAATCGAGCACCTGCACCGGCGCGCCGCCGGTCGTCTGCGGCAGCACGTGTTCGTCGGTGACCAGCATCACCACGCCCGGCGTAAGCAGCGGCAGCACGGCGGCGACGAAATCGTGCGGGATCACCACGCGGTCGATGGTCTCCGGTCCGAGCAGCCGGCCCGCGTCAGGCCCGGTACCCGGAATGCCGATGGTGCTCCAGTTCGGCATGCGCGTGCCGGGAAGCAGCGGATTGTCGCCAGCGATGAAACCGTCCTTGACGATGTACGCGCGCGTGCCCAGCGGCTGGTCGGGATTGCGGATCAACACGCGCGAGCGGCCGATCTCGATGCCGTTGCGGAACACGATCACGTCGCCATCGGCGCGGCTGAGCAGGATCGACACCGGGCCTTCGGTCGAAAGCTCCGGCCGCCAGCGGTACTTCTGTCCGGCTTCCAGGGGCGGGATTTCCGCTTCGGCGCCTGTGCTCGGGTTGATCGGGATGAGCGCGCCTGGATGCGACATGTCTTCCGGCGACTTTCCTTCCTGCGACACCACCACGACCATGCCCGTGTTCGACGAGTCGAACAGCAGGCGCGCGAATTCCGAGGGCAGGTGCACGCAGCCATGCGATTCGGGATAGCCGGGCAGACCGCCGGCGTGCAGCGCGACGCCGTCCCAGGTCAGCCGCTGCATATACGGCATCGGCGCGGCGTTGTACTTGTTGGACTTGTGGTCCTTGTCCTTCTGCAGGATGGTGAAAACGCCGGTCGGCGTCTCGTAACCCTTGCGGCCCGTGCTGACGGTCGTAACGCCGATCGGCAGACCGTTGCGATAGACCACCGCGCGTTGCTCGGTCAGGCTCACGACCACAGCCAGAGGGCCGGCGCGATTGTCGCCGCCCCAGATCCACTCCCCGGGCTTGAGTTGCGTCAACGGGGTGTCGGCCGGACTGGATTGGCGAGCCCCCCACACGGGGACCGCGGACATCGCGGTGCCACAGAGCAACGACAGCGACAGTGCCAGCAGCAGGAAGCGGGACATTGCGGAATCCATTCACCCAGGTCCGATCCAGCCTAGCGTGAAGAGAAGGCTTCCCGCCATCGGGAACTGAGGTTTTTTCAGACGGTTCTCATTCTGCGGGGCGAGACCGGCCGCCAAGATTCCACACATGACGCAGGGCTTGTGGGCTCTGTCATCCAGTCAGTGGCTTTCAATCAAGGCGCATCATCATGAACAACCTGCACAACCCGGCCGAGGCGGTCCCGCAACTGTGGAAGACCCGCTACGGCGTCATGAACTCCGTGCCCGGCCGCTGTCCCGCATCGCGCTCGCTCGCGCAGTACGGCGAGTGGATCGAGCAGGAACTCGACCAGCTCAGCGAGATCGTGGCCGATGACCAGCACGTCCTCGAATTCGGCAGCGAATTCGGCGCGCACGCGCTGTGGTTCGCGCGGGCCGTGGGTGAACGCGGCAAGGTCCATGTCGTCGAGCCGCGCCGCATGGTAATGCAGCAGCTGTGCGCGAACGTCGCGCTCAACGGCCTGCAGAACGTGCACACCCATCCGATGTGGCTGGGCAGCGCGAACGCGACGGTGGAACTGGGCGCGGTGCTGCCGGGGCTGGAAAGCGTCACTGAGCGCAAGGAACGCGTGCCGGTCCGCACGCTGGACGAACTCGACCTGGATGCGCTGCACCTGATCAAGGTCAACTACCCGGGCGAGGCCATGCCGGTGTTCGAGGGCGCCGCCGCCACGATCCGTCGCCTGCGTCCGAACCTCTACTTCCGAATGGGCGACCAGGACGCGGCCGAAGAGGAAGTGCGTCGCGTAAAGGACATGGGCTATCGCGCTTGGTCGCACCTGCCGTACCTGTACTCGCGCAACAACCAGGTCGGCAATACGGCCAACATCTTCCCGGGTCGCGTGTTCCAGAACGTGATCGCGACGCCGCAGGAAGGTGGAGTCGCGTTCGAGCGACTGATCGAGCTCTGATCCCGGCGCGTCGGGGGCGAACGGGAACATGGATCGGCACGGCACATCGCGAGCGGCCCGCGTCGCGCACGCGCGCGCGCTCCGTTGGCGCGCCATCCGACGGCGTGGTGTAACGGTCGCGGCATTGCTGCTCGCGGCCTGCGCACGCTGGCCGCTGCCGGACGCGACCACTGCGGATGCCGCGCCGCAGCTGATCCAGAAATCCTGGCCGCAAACCAGCGCGGCGTTGTCGTCCAGCATCGCGGTGCAGGACGATCACATCGATGGCCTGCGCACGTTCGGTGGCTCTCCGCGTATTCGCAGCGGTGGCGGGAAAACAGAGGCGTTCACCGCAGCGCCTGCCGGGAGCCAGCCCGAGCTTGCGTTGGGCTCCACTCGCGAGTATTTCGATCGGAACTCGGCTGGCGCCGGTTCCGGCGCGACCGTGCAGTCACCTTCGCCTGGCGCACAGCAAGCGGCGCCGGATGCGGTCGTCGGATTCGCGATACCGACGCATTCCTTGAGCGCCACGGGCGCCGCCAGCGCCGCAGGTTCGACGAACAGTGGCGGCGTTGCGACCGTCGGTGACGCCGAGGACCCGGCAAGCGATGCCGGTCGCAATGTCGGCGCGAGTGCGGAAGCTGGCGAGGCGAACGTCGGCGCCGCGAGCCGCGCAGGCAGGGCTACCGTTGCTGCTCCGTCCGGCTCAGCCTCACCCGCCACCTCGGACGTGCGCAACGCCGCACCGCATCCCGTTGCGCTCACGGTCGTCCCTGGTTCGCTTCATGCGAGCAACAGAACCGACGAGATCGACGAACGGGCCAAATGGTGGCTGGGCGGCATCGTCGCCACGCTCCTGCTGCTTCTTTTCGCCGGGCGCCGCGGGCGTCCACAGAGGGTCATGAAGATGAACACGCACAGGGACGAACCGGTCGGATCGCCTCAACCGTCAACGTCGCCGGACCTTCGCGCAGACCAGAAGCCGCGCGTCCGCATGTTCTCCGCGTACGAGGTCTACGTGCCCAAACACGAATCCCACACCGGTCCGTGGGAAGCGCCTGTACGAACGGAGCGCGGCTTCGCGCATCGGTACCAGCTTGGCGAGGAGAGCACGGAAGGTCTGCTGTTCGTGGCCGAACCCGAATCCGGGCAGCCCGGTGCGCCGGAGTCGGCAGTGCACACGCGTGATCCGGCGTCGTTCGCCGCAACAGTGACCACGCCCGCCGGCCTCGCCATCGCGACGGCCGCACCCGCCGCGCTGTCGGTGTCGCCGGAAAAGAGCAAGGCAGGCACCTTGCCACTCGTGTTCCAGGCGGCCTGCACGTCGCCGTCCGAAGCGCGCGCGTTTGTGCAGCCGCTCGTGGTGCACGCATCGGAACTCGCGCTCGCCAGCACCATCCAGAATCCCACACTGTCGCTCCCGGTCGAAGCGGCCGTCGCCGCCCTCGGCGCGATCGCTGCCGTCGAGCCTGTCGCGAAGGGTGCGTTGGCGCAGGAAACACCGTGGGTGGCGCGTGTGGAGGATGAGCGGTCGATGGCCGACCCCGCAGGCGTTTCAGGCGCCTCGCAACCGCCGCGGCCGATCGATGCTGCCAAGCTCGAGCCGGACGAACTCGGGCTGTATGCGAACGTGCCAACTGAACTCGTTGAACCCGTGTCCGAAAGACCGGTTGCTGTTCAGACGCCGGTGCAGCCATCCGCGCATGCATCCGACCCGCCCACATCGCGTCGCGATTGCATCGCCGAGGCACGCCAGTTCATTGCCTCCGGCGCTTACCCGGCCGCATTGGTGCAACTGGACGAAGCGATGCAGTCCGCGCACCCGTCGTCCGATGTGTGGGTCATGTCGGCGCTGTGCTGGTGGCAGATCGCGCGTGCCGACGGCGGCTCGAAGGCCTACGCCAACGCAGCCGATGCGATGGAGCGCCTGCTTGAGCGCGACCCGTCGCAGATCGACATCTGGTATCGCAGCGGAAGTTGCCGGTTGCTCCAGGCCGCAGGTGAGCGCGGCGCCACGCAACGCGCGACACTCGATCTCGCGATCGCCGCACTGCGCCGCGCCGCACCCGAAGGCGGGCAGGGCGATCCGCTGCGCAACGCGACGCTCGGCGATGCGCTGCTCGAACGCGCGCAGGCCGCGACGGATGAAACCGCGGCGTCCCGCGCCAAGCGCATCGCCGAAGCCGTGCACGTGTTGCGCGATGCCGCGCGTGTTGCGCGCGATCCGGCCTCGATGGCCTCATGGAAGTTGCAGCAGGCCCTCCAGACGCAGGCGAACCTGCTGTCGAGCACCGACGCTTCGAAGGTTCGCCTCGAAGCCGATGCCGTGCTCGCCGCGGGCGTCGAGAGCGCGACGGAGGAGGAGCGTCTGTCGTGGTACGCGGCGCGGGTCGAGAACGAACTCGCGCACGCCGAACTCGCCGATGGCGCGACCCGGACGCTGCACCTGCGCACGTTCCGCGAGAACTATCGCGACATCCTCACCGGGCCCAATGCGGCGCCGCAGCTGCTCCTGAGCTGGCTGGAACTGCTGGCGCTCGAAACCGGACATCTTCGTGGCGATGCCGCGCGTTCGCGCTTCGACGAAGGCGAGGCCATCCTCAAGCGGCTGGATGCGATGTTGCCGGGCAATTCCCACGTAGCGCTGGCGCGTGCACGACTGTTGCGTCGCCGTGCGGCGCAGTCCCATGCGGTCGCGCGTCCGGCTGCGCTATCGGATGCGATCGCCGGATTGATGCCGCTGGTCGAGCACGGCGACGCGCCGCAACTGCAGATCGAAACGGCCGAGTTGATGCTCGATCGCGCCGCATGCGTGCCGTCGACGCAGACGTGCGAGGAGAACGCGCGTGCCGAGGCGATGGCAACGGGCCTGCTCCAGCATCCGGTGTTCGCGATGGCCGCTGCGCGCTGTGTGTTGCAGGCGCGTCTGGGCCAGTCGTCGGCTGCGGTCGATCCCGCGGTGTGCAGCCGTCTAGAGGCGCTCGCGGGCAACGATGTCCGTTCGCGCTGGCTGCTGGCCCGGGCCGCCCTGCTCAATGGCTCGCCGCGCGAGGCGTGCGGGCACTGCGAAGCGGCCGCACGTTCAGGCGTGCGGCTGGACCAGGCGATGGTGCAGTTGTGGGATCAGGCCAGCCGCAAGTGGAGCGCGACGCTCCATGGGCAGAAGGATGCGGCGTGGCTCGCGAACAAACAGAGCCTGCGATCGGCAGGCTGAGACCGGGCCCTACGGATCGACCGCGCTTGCGCGGTTCGATTCGCAGCTTCGAGCAATATGTAGATCAGTCCGTCCGGTTCCCGGTCTGCTGACTCGGGCGACTCGGCCACCGCGGATCGTGCTCACGCTCCCTTGCAAGGGGCGGTCATGCGGCGGATAGCCATCGCCGGCGCGGCTTCGATGCGTTCGAAACCAGGTATCGGTCAGCCCGACGCCGGCATTCCCGCGTCGGGTTTGCGCGCGAGCGTCCTGCGCGCAGCCGGACAGTTGAGCAGCGCCGAGCGCGCGAGCCATGCCTGGTCCGGGTAATACGAGAAGACGAACTGGCCATCCTTCAACAGGTCGATCATGGGCTTCGCAATGGCACTGCGTACCGCAGGGCAACCCCAGCTGCGACCCAGCCGGCCCATGCGCTGGCCTTGCGAGGGATCGACGTAGGGCGCGCCGTGCATGACGATCGCGCGCGCCATCGCCGCATCGTTGACGCCGGGCTCAAGCCCGCGCATGCGCAGCGAGTAGCCGTTCTTCCCGGTGTACGTGTCGGCGGTGACGAACAGGCCCAGGCTCGACTGATGGCTGCCATCCAGGTTGGAGAACTTCGTCGCCATGTTCTCGCCCGATCCCTGGCCGTGAGCGACGACTTCCTCGTACAACAGCCGGCCGGCGTTGAGGTCGAACACCCACAGGCGCGGCATCAGCGAGGGCCGGCTGTAATCGATGACGGCCAGCCGGCGCGCATCGGCGCCGACGCCGCTGGCCTGGGCGCACTCCATGGCGGCCACGGCCAGATCGAGCACCTTCGGGTCCGCCGCAGGCGCCAGGCGCGAAAGCCAGCGCCCGCCGCGTTCAGCGGGGAAATGCGTCGCAGGCGCCGACGCGACGACCTGGGAATTGGCGGGATGGCCGGCACCCACCACCACGGCAGGTGCGGACAGCAGCAAGGCAAAGACGGTGGCGAGGCGCGACAGGACGGGCATGGGGACTTCGACGGGTGCGGGGACGGGTCGGAGACCCGGCAGGGCACCCGGGCGGTCGGCCGCACAGGCGCAGGAGCAGTCCGTCGAATATAGGGTTCCCGCCCGCTCAGGCAACCCGGGTCGGGCCTGCTCTCCTGAACCTGTTCAGTTCGACGGCCCGTCCGGCGCGCTGCCGTCGTCGTAGGCGGCCTCCGACGCGTCGACGTTCTCCTCGCGCACGCCCTGCTCCAGGGCCTGGCAGCCGACGGTGGCCAGCATCAGCAACACAAGCGCCATGCGCAGGGTGATTTTCATCGGGATCGCTCCAACTTGAGGGAGCATCATGGTGATGCGCCTTCTCGCATCGGAAAATCAGAAACTTGGACAGGGCGCGACTCGGGGATGCTTCTCCGCCTGATCTTGAGCGCAAGCACGTCGGTTGCAGCCGGGTAAGCGCAGCGCGCACCCGGGGCCGACACGGCTATCCGGCGATAACCGTGTGCGCCACAAACGCAGGCATCGTGCGAGGCATGCGAATGAAAAAGGCCGGACCCGCGAGGGCCCGGCCTTTGCTTTCACGACCGCCGAAGCGGAGGCGCGTGTCAGCCCTTCTTGCTTGCGATCCAGCGATCGATCTTCTGCTCCAGCACGGCCAGCGGCACGGCGCCGTCCTTGAGCACTTCGTTGTGGAACTCGCGCACGTCGAACTTGGCGCCCAGTTCCTTCTCGGCCTTCGCGCGCAGTTCCTTGATCTTCAACTCGCCGATCTTGTACGCCAGCGCCTGGCCCGGCCACGCGATGTAACGCTCGGCTTCGGCCACGGCCGTCGTGTCGCTGACGGCGGAGTTTTCCTTCATGTACGCAATGACCTGATCGCGCGTCCAGCCCTTGCTGTGCAGGCCGGTGTCGGTGACCAGGCGGATCGCGCGCCACAGTTCGTTCTGCAGGTAGCCGAAGTACGAATACGGATCGGTGTAAACGCCCAGATCCTTGCCCAGCGATTCGGCGTACAGGCCCCAGCCTTCGGCGAACGCGCTCTGGATGCTCCAGCGACGGAACGCCGGCATGTCCTTGAGCTCGATCTGCGTGGCGATCTGGAAGTGGTGGCCCGGGATCGCTTCATGCAGGTACAGGTCTTCGGCGTCCCAGATCTTGCGCGAGGGCAGGTCGTAGGTGTTGACGTAGAAGATGCCCGGACGCGTGCCGTCCTCGCTCGGCGGGTAGTACTGGCCGCCGGCCGCGGACTTCTCGCGGAACGGTTCGACCGGACGGATCTCGAACGGCGACTTCGGGATCACCGAGAACTGCGTCGGGATCTTCTCGTTGATCTTCGCTTCCAGGCCGCGGTAATACTTCAGCAGCTCGTCCTGGCTCTTGAACTCGAACTTCTTGTCGGTCTGCACGTACTTGAAGAAGTCCTGCAGCGAACCCTTGAAGCCGACCTCCGTCATCACCTTCTGCATCTCGCCGTGGATGCGCGCGACTTCGTCCAGGCCGATCTGGTGGATCTGCGCCGGGGTGAGGTCGGTGGTGGTGCTCTGCTTGGCGTTGAACGCGTACCACGCCTGACCGTTCGGCAGCTTGTCCAGGCCGAAGTTGTCACGCGTCTTGGGCAGGTACTCGTCGTTGATGAAGGCGCGCAGCTTCTTGTACGCCGGCATCAGCTGCTCGGCGATCATCTTGCGGTACGCATCGGTCAGGCGCTGCTTGTCGGCGTCGCTGAAGTCCTTGGGCAGGTTGGTGATCGGGCCCCAGAACAGCGTGTCTTCAGGCTTGTCCTTGATCAGCGCGTCCAGCTGCGGGACGACCTTCTCCATCAGCACCTTCGGCTGCACGACGCCGGCAGCGATGCCCTGCTTCATGTTGGCGATCTCGGTGTCGAACAGCACCGGGATGCGCGCGCCACGGGCGAGCCAGTTGTCGTAGTCCTGCACGGTCTTGAACGGCTGCGCGCCGCCGCCCGAGCCGAACTGCACGGCGAGGCTGGCGGTGCTGTCCATCTGGTTCACCGGCGTCATCCAGCCCGGGAACTGGAAGGATTCGATCTGGTCCTTCGCGTCCTTGGTGAAGATCTCGTAGTTCAGCAGGTCTTGCCCGGCCAGGCCGTCGGAGCCGACGGCTTCGACCTTCGCCAGCCAGTCCTGCAGGAACTTCTTGGATTCATCGCGATACTGCTGCGAACCGAAATCCGGCAGTTCGGCGTTGTAGCGCGTGTCGCCGGTGAAGGTCGCCAGGATCGGGTTGTTCTTCAGGTACGCCTCCCAGAAGTCGGCGTAAAGCTTGTTGAGCTGGTCGGCCTTGGCCTGCGCGTTCTGCGTGGCGGCGGGCTTGCCGGTCGCGGCGGTGTCGGTGGCGGGCTTGGAGCAGCCGGCGATCGCGGCGGTGACGGCGAGGGCGAGCAACAACGGGCGGAGCTTCATGCGGTTCTCCTGGTGGGATGCGTGCTTCGGGCCGGATGGAGCGGGCACGGAGCGGAGCGTAAAGCGGGTGGGGCGGTGGGAGCAAAAGCCTTGTTGCGGTTTGACTCCCTCCCCTGCTTGCAGGGGAGGGTTGGGGAGGGGTGCAGTGCACAGCGCCACAACATCTGGTTCCCGGCGCTTGCGCGCCGCGTACCCCCTCCCAACCTCCCCCTGCAAGCAGGGGGAGGGGCGATACGTCAGCCCTGCTTCGCCTCGATCCAGCGATCGATCTTGCCCTCGAGGATCTCCAGCGGCACCGAGCCGTCCTTCAGCACTTCGGCGTGGAATTCGCGCACGTCGAACTTGTCGCCCAGTGCTTTCTCGGCCTTCGCGCGCACCTGCTTGATCTTCAGCTCGCCCATCTTGTACGCCAGCGCCTGGCCGGGAATGGCCATGTAACGCTCGGCTTCGGCGGTGGACTGCGTTTCGCTTTCGGCGGAGTTGTCGAGCATGTACTTGATGACCTGCTCGCGCGTCCAACCCTTGCTGTGCAGGCCGGTGTCGACGACCAGGCGGATCGCGCGCCACAGTTCGTTCTGCAGATAACCGAAGTACGAATACGGATCGGCGTAGACGCCAACATCCTTGCCCAGCGATTCGGCGTACAGGCCCCAGCCTTCGCTGAAGGCGATCTCGCTGCCGAAGCGGCGGAACTTCGGCAGGCCCGTCAGCTCCTGCTGCAGAGCGAGCTGGAAGTGATGGCCCGGAATCGCCTCATGGAGGTACAGGTCTTCGGCGTCCCAGGTCTTGCGCGTCGGCAGGTCGTAGGTGTTCACGTAGAACACGCCCGGACGCGAACCGTCCTGGCTCGGGCGCATGTACGAACCGCCGGCGGCGGACTGCGCGCGGAACGGTTCCACCGGGCGAATCTCGAACGCTGCCTTCGGAATCAGCGAGAACTGCTCGGGGATCTTCTGGTTGATCTTGTCTTCCAGCCCGCGGTAATAGGCCAGCAGCGCGGCTTCGTCGGCGAAGGTGAAGCGCGGATCGTTCTGCATGAACTTGAAGAAGTCCTGCATCGAACCCTTGAAGCCGACCTGCTTCATCACGCCTTCGATCTGGCCGTGGATGCGTTTCACTTCATCCAGTCCGATCTGGTGGATCTGAGCCGGCGTCAAATCCGTCGTCGTCGAATTGCGCGCGTTGAACGCGTACCACGCCGCGCCATTCGGAAGCGCGTCCAGGCCGGAAGTCGCGCGCGTCTTCGGCAGGTATTCCTCGGCGACGAACGTGCGCAGCTCGCGATACGCCGGCATCAGCTGCGTTTCGATCAGCTTCCTGTACTGCGCGGTCAGGCGCTTCTTGTCGGCGTCGCTGAAATCGGCGGGGAAGTTCTTGACCGGGCCCCAGAACAGCGTGTCCTCGGCCTTGTCCTTGATCAGCGCATCCAGCTGCGGAATCACCTTCACCATCAGCGCGCGCGGCTGCACGACGCCGTTGCTCACGCCTTCGCGCGAGTTGGCGATGGCCTGGTCGAACAGCACCGGCGCCTGCGCGGCGCGCTTGAGCCAGTTGTCGTAATCCTTGACTGTCTTGAACGGCTGCGCGCCGGTGCCCGAGCCCAGCTGCACGAAGGTGGCGGCGAAGTTGTAGAACTGGTTGATCGGCTGCTGCCAGGTGGGGAATTTTTCCGCTTCCAGCGAATCCTCGCGATCGCGCACGAAGATGTCGTAGCTCAGCAGTTCCTGGCCGGTGAGCCCATCGCTGCCGACGTCCTTCACCTGCTTGAGCCAGCGCGTGTTGAACTCGTGCATCTGCTGGCGGTATTGCGCCGACATCGTGTTCGGCAGCTGGTCGTTGTAGCGGGCGTCGCCCTGGAACGTCGCCTGCAGCGGGTTGAGCTTGAGCAGCTCTTCCCAGTACTGCTCGTACATCGCGTTGAGGCGGGTGGCCTTGGCGCCCTGCGTCGCCGTTGCGGCGGGTGCCTGCGCGAACGCTATGGAAGGCAGGGCGGTGGCGGTGCCCAGGATCAGGGCGATGGCGAGCGGCAGGCGGAGCGTCAGGCGCGCGGGGTGCGGCATTGGGAAAAATCCGGGTTGACGGGCGACCCCGAAGGCTCACCCGGCGGCCGGAAGCCGGCATGGGCCGAAGGTCACGTAAAACCGGGTTTCGGGATTCGGAAATGGGGATTCGATCAGGCGGTCACGCTGTTCGCGATCCCGGATACCGCCCTCAGGCCGCCGCCTGCTCCCGAAGCTCATGCGCCCGCGCCTCGCCGAGGTAACCGATGATCGCCGCGCGCACCACGTAGATCAGCGGAATCAGCGCCACGGCCGCGAGCATCTTGTAGGCGTAGTTCACCGTGCTCACCGCGAGGAACAACGACGTCGGCCACTTCTGCGGCCCCAGCACGAAGGCGATGTAGAGCACCACGAAGCTGTCGACCAGCTGCGAGACGGCGGTGGAGCCGGTCGCGCGCAACCAGACGTGTTTCTCGCCGGTCACGTTGCGGATGCGATGGAACACCGCGACGTCGATCAGCTGTCCGATGATGAACGCCACCAGCGAGCCGGCGATCGTCCACATACCCTGGCCGAACACCGCCGCGAACGCCGCCTGGTAATCGGCCACGCCCTGCGACTGCGCGGCCTTCACCCACCAGTCCGCAGGTGCGATGGCGATGGCCGCGAACGCGAACAGGAAGCCGTACACGATCAGTCCCGCGGCGAGGTACGAAATCATCCGCACGCCGCGACGTCCGAAGAACTCGTTGATGACGTCCGTCATCAGGAACACTACCGGCCACAGCAACGTGCCCGCGGTGAAGCTGAGCGACCCGGTCTGGCCGAACAGGTTCCAGTGCAGCGGCTGGATGCCCAGGGTTTCTTCCAGCGCGAAGATCTTCACGCCGATGAACTCCGCCAGGACCGCGTTAACGCAGAAGAAGCCGGCCAGGATGATGAAAAGCCGCACCGCGCGATCGTCGAGCGTGCGCACGCCGGGAAGACGCGCGGTGGAGGTTTCAACAACAGGCACGGATTCGCTCACTGCGCTTTCCCCTTTGCGCGTATGACGTGTGCGCGGCCGATTAGGGCGCGCTGGCTGGCGGTGTGTTCTCCACCGGTGGCGGCGAGAACGGAATCGTTTCCGGCGCGACCGCGCCGCCGGAAATGATGAAGCTCATCGCCTGGTCCACGCTCCAGTCGGTCGGCGTGATCTTCTCCACCGGCACGATTTCAAGGTACCCCGACGTCGGGTTCGGCGTGGTCGGCACGTACACCGCCGCCAGTTCGCGGCCAGTACCGTGTTCGCGGATCACACGCGTGACAAAGCCGATCGACTTCATCTCCTTGTGCGGGAAATCCACCAGCACCACGCGCTGCGTGCCGTCGGGCTTTGTCTGCAGGATGTCCAGCAGCTGGCGCGCGCTGGAATAGACGATGCTCGCCAGCGGAATGCGCTGGATCAGCGCCTCGAACCAGCGCAGCAGGCGTTGGCCGATCACGCGTCGCGCCATGACGCCGGCGAACAGGATCACCGCGACCGTCGCCAGCAGCGCCAGCACGGTGCGGACCCACGGCTCGTCCATCCATGCGAGCTGGCGGTTGGTGTTCGCGATGTTCGCCAGCAGTGGGCTCATCAGCGGCTGACTGATGTCCGACAACAGCACGAACACGAACTTGACCACGACCCACGTCAGCCAGATCGGCAACAGGGTCAGAAGGCCGGTGAGGAAGAGCTTCTGCAGGCTGGGCTTGGGCGCCACGGGCCGGACGGGCGCGGCGGCGGGGGGCGCGGAGGAGTTGGGGGAGTTCGGCATGGCGCGGATTGTAGAACCGAACGACCGCGCATTCGCGGGCCATTCGGGTTGCGTGGCGTGGCGGGGACTGCGTCGACGATCCGCCGCCGCCGGTTCAGCGCTCGCGAACGAGCCGGAAGCCCACGTCGTCGTAGCCACGCGAGGCGGCCAGGGTGCGCTCGGCCTCGCGATTGCGCCACGAGCCACCCGCAACCTGCCGCTGCTGGCAGTTCTGCCCGCAGTCGCGCAGCCACAGCGAGACGGCGCGGCCGTCCATGTCGACCGGCGTCTGCGTGATCTCTTCGGCGGTGGGCAGTCGGTAGCGACGGCCGGTCTGCGCGCTGAACCACTGCGCATACGCCTGCGCATCCTCGAGCGAGATGCACACCACCGGGTCGTTCTCGCCCTGCTTGAAGCCGGGCTGCTGCCAGTCGCGCGGATCGAGCATGCGCAGCAGCGAGGCGCGTTCGCGGCACAGCGCCGGTTCGCGGCCGTTGGCGGCGGCGAAGCGGGCGTACTCGCGGCGGCTGACCGGACGTGGCGTCAGCGCGACGCTGATCTTCGCGCTGCTCTGCGAGGCGGTGTCGAGCATCGCGCCGCGTGCCTGGCCCTTCGGCAGCGCCTTGGCCTGCGCGAGCAGGCGCGCGTCGAGCTTGCGCGGCAATTGCATCTGGTTGGCCAGCGTGGTCAGGCGCTGCACGTCGGCGCCGTCGCGACGCTTCACCGACTGCTGGAGGCGCGCATCCAGCGCGGCGCCCGTGGCATCGCGCAAATCCTGCTGCGCCTTGGAATTCGCCGTGCCGGTCTGCTGGCCCAGCGCGATCGCGCGCGAGTGCAGTTCCAGCGCGCGTTCGTCCTTGCCGTCCTTCACCGAGCGCACGATCTGTTCGGAGAACGCGACGGTGAGCTGGTCGATGGCCTTGGCGACATCCGGATGCGTGCTGTCGGTGTGCCACGCGAGGAGCACGCTGTCGAACGCGTTGGCGTCCTGCGGTTCGGTCAGGCGGCCGCGTGCGATCTGCTGGCGCGCGTCTTCCAGCGCATGCTGCAGCGGCGCTTCGGGCAGCGGCTGCAGCATCGCGGCGGTGGGATCCACCGAGGGCGTCGCCTGCGGCGCGGTCGCCATCGGCGTGACCGGGGCGACAGGCGTGCGTTCCTCGTCGCGATCGAAGCTGAAAGCGAGCACGACCAGCGTCACGGCCGTCACGCCGACCGTTGCCCACACCGGCATCGCCCAGCGCTGCGTCGGGCGCAGGCGTCGCAGCGTTTCCAGCGCGGGCGTCCACGGCTTGCGCTGCTGCACGGCGCGGATCGCGTCGGCCATCTGCGCGGCGTCCTGGAAGCGGCTCGCCGCCTGCTTGGACAACGCGCGATTCATGAATCGCTGCCAGTGGCGCAGGTGATGCGGAATCTTCGGAATCGGATCCTGCGCGTGCATCACCGCCATCGACAGCGCGTCGGCGGCTTCGAACGGCAGGCGGCCGGTGAGCATTTCCCACAGCAGCACGCCGAGGCTGTACAGGTCCGCGCGACCGTCGACGTCTTCGCCGCGCGCCTGTTCCGGCGCCATGTACGCGGTGCTTCCGACGGCGAGGCCGGCGGTGGTCACGCGCGGACCGAAACCGCGGCGCAATGCGATACCGAAGTCGGCGAGCAGCACGCGCTCGCTTTCGTCGAACAATACGTTCTCGGCTTTCACGTCGCGATGCACGACGCCGCGTGCATGCGCGTATTCCAGCGCCGACAGCAACGTCAGCGCGATCTCGATCGCGCGCGGTTCGTCGCGGCTCAGATCGCGCTGGCCGAGGTGGCCGCGCGGCAGGTACGGCATCGCGTAGTAGGGCAGGCCGTCGTAGGTGCGGCCGACTTCGAAGATGCCGACGATGTTGGGATGTTCCAGTCGCGCGATCGTGCGCACTTCGTTCTCGAAGCGGCGTCGGCTGACTTCATCTGCGAGTGCGACAGGCAGCATGACCTTGATCGCCACCTCGCGCTGGAGCGCGAGCTGGTGACCCAGGTACACGGTCGACATGCCGCCGTGGTTGATCACCTTGTGCAGGCGATAACCGGCGATCTCCGGCAATGGCGATGCGTTGTCGTTGTTGCCTGCAGAACCGGACATCGCGGCCCCCTGTCGCGAAGCAGGAG
>Ga0209257_1002791_pt1 | contig 16461 bp, 15 predicted proteins | sample AraplaCvi_mCL_r2_FD_184277 | JGI IMG/M metagenome (GOLD analysis project Ga0209257, IMG submission 184277) | Arabidopsis root microbial communities from North Carolina, USA - plate scrape MF_Cvi_mCL_r2 (SPAdes) (version 2) | ecosystem: Host-associated > Plants > Roots > Endosphere | place: USA...
GCGCAGCATCTGGCGCAGCAGCTCGTCGCTCGGCATGTCGCGGGCGGCGGCGGCATCGGTTTCGGCCTGGCCGATGGTCTGCACGATGGTGTCGCGCACCACGGCCTTGAACAGTTCCTGCTTGTTTTCGAAATACAGGTAAAGCGTGCCTTTGGAGACGCCGGCGGCGCGCGCCACGTCCTCCAGGCGGGTAGCGGCAAAGCCACGATCGACGAACAGCTCCAGCGCAGCGGCCAGCAATTCCTGCGGTCGCGCGTCCTTGCGCCGTTCCCAGCGGGGCTTGGTATCAGTCGGGTCTTGCATACTTAAAGTTGCGTTTCGGTAACTTACTCGTGAGTCAGTTATCTTAGTTCCCGCGCCCGCCGGCGTCAAGTTTCAGGTCTTGGCAGGTCGAAATATGGACTTGAACGAAAAATTGGAACTTGAACGGCGCGCCGAAAAAAAAGAATACCGACTTGAACAGTCCTGCGGGGCCGCACTACCGATCGGTTACTTTTGGTGAGATTCGAGGACGACAATTTGTTATACGCTGGCAGATATTGATTGCAAATGATTAAATTTCATGGCTTTTTAGAAACAATTTAACTAAATTTACTCACGAGTTCACACCATGGCGAAAAACGATGCAATTCTTTTGGACGGGATTATCCTTGAGCAGATGTCTGGCCGTGGTCTAGATAAGGGAGAGTCCTTTGAACTCTTCGCGTTTGAACAGATCTTAAAAAGTTTCGATTTAAGTCAGCAAGAAATCGATCAAGGTTGGGTTGACGGCAAGGACGATGGTGGAATTGACGGTTTTTATACCTTCGTAAATGGAGTTCTAGTCACAGATCCGCACGTTTTTCCATGGCCAAAAAAGAGCGTGAATATTGAGATATTCATTATCAATTGCAAGAAGGGAGACTCGTTTCGTCAAGATCCGCTAAATACGCTCTTTCCTACGATCGAAGAACTGTTTGACTTCGGAAAAACCGCGGACGACTTCAATGCGGAATACTCGAAGGAATTGTTGGCTGCTAGGGAAATCGCCGTTGAGTCTTATAGGCGTACGGCAAGCGCACTGCCAAAACTCAATTTTACGTTTAAGTATGCTTCACGCGGCGATGTCAGAGACGTGGCATCGAACATTGCTGCGCGTGGAGAACAGTTAACGCGCATCGTTTCAGATTACTTCAGCAATGCCGACGTGACGCTTGAGTTTTTAGGCGCCTCGGAGCTAATTTCACTTTATAGAAAATCTCGTTTTACACTTGATCTGGCCTATTCAGAACAGTTGTCCGTTGATCAGGGCGCTTTTGTAATGCTAGTTAAGCTCTCTTCATATGCCGATTTCGTTAGAGATGAGCACGGTAACTTGCGCCGGTATCTCTTTGATTCGAATGTACGAGATTTTCTCGGCGCTAACGCAGTCAACCAAGACATTGCACAGTCGCTAAGTGATCCAGCCGCTCCGGACTTTTGGTGGCTGAACAACGGAGTGACCATATTGGTTACGAGTGCTATCCCGTTGGGGAAGACTCCGATAGGCAGCATGTTAAAACTCCACGACGTGCAAATTGTGAACGGCTTGCAGACAACGCAGACCCTCCATAACTACGTAGCTTCGGGAGGGGAGCTAAACGATGGTTGCGTGCTCGTGAAGGTAATCGTTTCAGAAGATATTGCGGTACGCGACCAGATCATTCGTGCGACCAACAATCAAAGCAGTGTTGAACTTGCTTCGCTGAGTGCAACCGATAAAATCCAACGTGATATCGAAGCAATTCTAGAACAGCACAATTGGTTCTACGAACGGAGAAAGAACTACTACAAGAATGAGGGAAAACCGAAAGAACGATTTGTTGACCCTCAATTGTTGTCTGTTGCAATGATTGCTTTGGCCCGAAAGGCCCCTCAAATATCCGGCCGCCTAAAAAGCAAGTTCATGCGGGATCCGGTCAGCCGTGATGCCGTTTTCTCTGAACAACTTCCTATCCTCCTGTGGCCTAAAGTTGCAGCCGTCATGAAATTGGTTGACCAAACGCTTACGGAGAATCGGCGTCCACGAAAAAGCAGCGGCCGACGTGGCTTGGCTAGTTGGCGCGGTGCCGTAGCGCTATGCGTGGTTGCAGAAGTCTTCGGTACATTCGAGTACTCTTTAACGGACTTGGTGGGCATCGACGAAAGCAAAATCACACCAACTCGGATTTTGGAGATTTTTGATCTGATGACACAGACGCTGAGACCAGCTGATGCGGGTGACCATTTCTTCCGCCAGGGGAAAATAGACACGCAGACTATCGAGCTTGGAAAAAGGTTGGGCCTCAAAGGGATACCATGCGTGGGCAAATGGGTTCTTCCAAAAACTTCGCCACAAAAGATGGAAAGTGCGAGGAAACAGAACATTGTCTTACGCAATGCAACCACAGGAGCAGGTTCGCCGAAAATTCGAGGGCATAAGCGTCCTGTCGTTCCAGTCGATCTTTTACCAGAAGACGTGCGGTTAAAAATCAATGCCGCGTTACCCCCTCAACCATGGCACCCTGGGATGCAACAGATCCTTGCGAAAGAGCTCGGCATTGAGGTGAGAATTCTGAAGCGCGCTATCAACGAGTTGATTGGGCTAGGGGTAGTAAATGATCAGAAAGAGGGAGTCGTCATCGGTCCGGACGGGATAATTCAAGCTGTAGACGCTAGTCGCTGTGATCCTAAATATAAGGTTGGTGACGCTTACCCGTATGTATCTTGAGTTCGTGCGTCCCGCCAGAATTTAGGTTTCGTTGTTCACTGAGTCGTACTACCAGAACGCAAACCCGCGCATGCAGTAGTCCCGCGTTCGCTTGAGCTGAAAGATTAGTCGAGGTGCCGATGCCAGCATTAGATGCAGAAAAACTGAAAGAAAACGCGCTGACGTCTATTCGTCTTGGAATTGAGGATTTTCAGCGCAGTCGCCTTGCGCCAGAACAAACCGGCGATCCTGCCCGCGCGTTATCAGCGATACGCAACTTGTTTGCAGGAGTCTTACTCTTGTTCAAATATAAGATCGCCACGTCAGTCGATGATCCGGAGGACGCCGCTGCACTTATCTTCAACCCACCCGAAGTGTTACCCCAAGCTGATGGTAACGGTGGGGTTGAGTGGCAGCCAGTCGGGAAGTTCAAACGCACGACCATTGATGTGGCTACGATAAAGAAGCGCTTCGAAGGGTTCGATATCGAAATTAATTGGGCAACCATCGAGAAGCTGCAGGAGTGCCGCAATCATTTAGAGCACCTGCATCCTGCAAATACGCTTGGTGAGGTTGCAGATTTCGTTGCCGAGCTTTTTCCATTATTGCGTGACTTTGTTCAGACGCAGATGAACGAGCAACCTGCGGAGTTGTTGGGTGCAGCGTGGCCGACGATGCTTGAGCATCATACGTTCTTCATGGATACCAAGGGAGAATGCCTCGCGGCCTGGAATGATGCTGGCGTACCCGATCTGATGAAACCTTGGCTCGAGGGTTGCCAATGCGAGGAGTGCGGCTCTTCACTCCTTCGCCCTCATCCTGAGGACATAGAACAAGGCACGAGCGTAGAGCGGGACGACGACGCGTTCAGGTACGTCTGCGTTGCCTGTGGCCATTCTGAACTCATCGGGCCATCGATGATCGAGAATCTCAATGACGCGTATGACTATGACCCTCGCGACGGTGGTGAACCTGGAGTCGAGACCTGCAATGAATGTTCACGCGATACATTTGTAATCGGCGAACAACACTGTTTATGGTGCGGAGCAGAACTTGATTATCGCGAATGCGCAATCTGCGAAGAAGCACTTCGACAAGATGATCAAGGTAATGGCGGACTTTGTGGATACCATCAACACATGCACGAAAAGATAATGCGCGATGATTAGTTGCCACGACCAAGTAGCAGGAGACTGTGCAACCATTCACTCCATAGCTAACGGCGATATGACTTGTACTTCAGGGAGCCGCCATCCCAGCTTGGCGATGGGATGGATATCTACATCGGTTGGCGATTTAGGTAGAGGTAGAAGACGGCGATCTGATTGGTAACCCGGGTTGCGACCACTTGGAATCAGTTTTAGGATTGCTTCAGAAGATAGGAAGATCGAAGCCAGCGGAGCTCCTTCACGTAGACTCCACAAAGGTGCGATTGCCGTAGGTAAGGAGACGCACATCCGCAGTCGGACAAACACTCAACATTAATTCAGAGGAGAGCAGCGTCGGAGGGGTACCGAAGACGTTGCGGCGTGGCGTTCGAGGTGCAACGGCAGATGCTTGATGAGAATTTCAAAAGTCACCGTACCAAGACTGGAAATGATGTTGCTTCCAAACATTGCGTAGCGATCGTGTCTGTCCTATAGTAATATACGCAGTTATGCGTATTTTTGTTAAGAGAGTCCTATGACAATCCCCTCATCGTTTGGAGTTGCCGTATCACTACGCCGCAAAGAGAAAAAAATGAGCCAGAAGGATCTGGCGGCGCAAATCAAACGTGAAGACGACTTATCGATATCTCCACAGTATCTAAACGATATTGAACATGACCGACGTAGCCCTTCGTCGGAGATGATTATTCAGCAATTGGCTGAGGTATTAGAGATGCCTGCAGACGTCTTGTATTTCCTCGCAGGGAAGATTCCTGCTGACCTCGTGAACCAAAAAACCACACCCGAAAAAATCGAGAAAGCGATGGTCGCATTTCGCAAGACTATCCAGGGCTAATCATAATGAAACTGGTTAGGGACACGACTGGACGGTTCTCAGAACGACCACACTACGAAGCTGCTGAACTTGACCGCGAATGCGAGAAAATCATATGTGGCTTCCTGAAGAGCCGCCATGGAGTTGCCGAATTTCCAGTATCTACAGATGACCTGGCCTCTCTGATTGAAGAGGAAGCTGAAGACTTGGATCTTTATGCTGACCTATCTGCATTCGGCCCCAATGTGGAAGGAGTCACAATTTTTGTACCGGGCGGAAAGCCAAAGGTAAAAATATCAAGCGCGTTATCGGAAGACCCATCTAGGGAGAACCGACTTCGAACAACGTTGACCCATGAGTATGGTCACGTACATTTTCATAGTTACCTTTTTGATAGTCCGCCAAAATCGGTTGATCTTTTTGCAGCATCGCGGGCAGCTTATACGGCGCCAAGTACAGGCCTTACTCAGGTTTGTAAACGCGATACGATACTTGAAGCTCAGTCCTATGACTGGATGGAATGGCAGGCTGGCCATGTCTGCGGTGCGATTCTTATGCCTGCTTCGCGTGTTCGCCGGTTAGCGCGTGAGCGTCTTGGAGAGTCGCTTACAAATGCAGCCTTAGGGATAGCGTCTATACAAGGCGCGTCGCTGATTGATGCGGCTCAGGTAGCTTTCCAGGTTTCCCGAGATGCTGCCCGTGTACGTCTGCTGCGCCTTGGTATAGTGACCGAAGCTAGCACGACGCAATCGCGCCTTCAGTTCTAAAAAAATATCGGAAGGGACTTGACCCTTCCTTTTTTTGGGACAATAATACGCACATCCGCGTATCCGCATATTCGCGGATGCGCGGATATGCAACCGGTAATCAAACACCTGTCTGAATGCGGCAACGTACTAGGAGCTTGAAAAAAATGAAACAAAATGTCTTTATCGACGGCCAGCACCTGAAAGAAATCCAAGTCGTAGCTGTCCCGGCTGATGGCAACGCACGCTCGATTGCACAGGAAGCGGCAAAACTCATCGGCGTGGATGCGGAGTCGCTCCTGGTATTCAAAGAGGATGCGGAAGAGCCACTCAATCTGGACTCGAAGCTGGAAGGAGCGGATGACCCTGGCATGACGCATCACGTTCATCAGGCTGAAAAAGTCTCGGTGAAGATCTACTACCTGAACGGTGTTAAACAGCGCTTCTTCTCTCCCGCGACCAGGATCCAAGTCGTTCTGGACTGGGCGGTTGGTCCCGAAGGTTTCAATGTGGACGTCAGCGTTGCGCCGGAAATGGAGTTGGCCTTGACTGACAAACCAGAAGAAGAAATTCCACGTTCGGCACACCTGGGCCGTTATGCCGGCGGCAAGGAACACGAAGTCGAGTTCGATCTGGTCCGCGGCATCATCCCGAACGGTGCAGTGTGAGCACGTTAAGCCCTACGGAAGTGGCCGTGCAAAACCACATGCAGAAAGCCTCATTTCTGCGTGGCGTAGCGTGCGGTCGCTGGAAAGTCCTAGGATTTACATTTCCCGAACTCTTTGTCCAGGTTGCAGCGGTTGATGAACACGGCAATGGAAAAACCTACGCCTTCCGCTTCATCGTCGACGGCTACCCGGACCTTGCGCCTGACGTGCGGTGTTGGGACATGGCAACCAATGCTCTATTGCCTGCCGATGCTCGCCCCCAAACACCTGCGCGCACGCGCGAGGCGTTCAAAGAATGGGGACATGGCATGTACAGGCCTTGGGATCGAAATGGAGCCACACATAACAATTGGGCCGCCATTCACCCTCAGCTTGCATGGCACGCTGAACGTGACCTGACTTTTATCTTAGAGGATCTGCATGACCTTCTTAACGCTTTTACAAAAAAAGCCGCAGCCTAAAGCCAAACTGCGCTGCGACGCTCGTGTTTGGCGCAATGGCGTTCAGGAGCTGCACGTAAGAACCCTTGGGCGAATCGAAAGCGGTGCTTTCTTGCTGGGGCATCAAGTCAGCGAAACCAAGGTAATTACCCAGTTCCTCTTTTACGACGACATCGATAGTCACTGTTTCGACAATGGCATCGTCGAATTCAACGGCCGGCTTCTTGGAAAGGTTTGGAGCTACTGCAGGGATAAGAATCTATCGGTGGTGGCGGATGTGCACGTGCATCCCCGCGGCTTTGGCCAAAGCCCAAGCGACATGCAAAACCCGATAATCGCCAATGCTGGCCATATCGCGTTGATCCTGCCCAACTTCGCGTCGGGCCCCTGCTTACCTGGCGGTGGTATCGGAATTTATGAATATCTGGGCAGCCGCCGATGGAGGACCCACACGCGTGATGCCAGTTTTTTCGAGGTGAAAGATGAACTGCGATATTGATTCAGAAAAATCAAGGCTGCGCACGTTACTTATGCGCTCCCACGACATGTCACCGGAAGAAGCCGACCTGAAACTTGAGCGCTCCTCTATCTCCATCCATGTCGCCCCAGGAGCCCTCAACACGCCAGCCGGCCAAGCAGCCCTGGTGACCAGCATTTTGCTCGGCGCGCGTTGCTTCGGCAAAGTTAAGTTAAGCGGAGACTTTGACCATGACATCAGCGCTGCAAATCTGCCTCTCGGAGCTTCTGTTCAAGAAGTAATGGCGGCAGTCGGTGCAACGGTAGAAGTAGTGCCGAGCTGCAGGACACTGGCGATCGGACCTCACCAGGCCGATATTTCGGCACCACCTCAAGTCGAGTTGGGATGGAACGGCTGGTATGCATATGCATCGCCAGGCCAATCTAAGCATGAACTGGGTGACGGTTCCAACGCGCTTGCAGGGATTGCAGCGGCAGCTATGGGATTGGGAAGCGTCTTCATGTCCGAGCTTGGCGATCCAAATGCCGGTCGTCATGTGCAGGAAATCTCATTGTGGTCACCTGGCGCGATCGACGATCCGATCGGCCCTAGCCACTACAGCCTGCCGACTTCATTGTGGATGATCGGATTGGGGAATTTAGGCCAAGCATATCTCTGGTGCCTATCATGGCTACCTTACGCAGACCCCAGCAGCGTGAACCTGATGTTGCAAGATTTCGATAAGGTGAGTAAAGAAAATTGGGGTACTTCGATCCTGGTTCAGCGTGGAAAATATGGCATGTTGAAGACTAGGGCTGCCGAAGACTGGGCCTTACACTTAGGCTTCTCGGCCAGCCGACTTGACCGCCGTCTAGACGAGCACATGCGCCGGGCACCCACGGAACCGGGAATCGCGCTGGTAGGCCTAGATAAGATGGCGCCCCGAAGACTGCTGGGTATTCCCGGCTTTAGGCACATTATTGACTCGGGTCTCGGTTCAACGGTAAGGAATTTCCGCGAGTTTCGCGTCAATGCCTTCGGTGAGCATGACGATCCGAAACTGCATTTCCAAGGTGTCAAAGATCGTGCACGGGAAGATTTAGATTCGGTGCTCGAGTTGCCAGCATATAAAAGGCTTCTATCCCAGTCGACTGACGGAAATTGCGGCGTGCTGACCCTAGCGGGGCAACCGATCGTCCTTCCATTTATCAGTGCGCTTACCGCTGCGTTGGCTATTTCGCAGGCGATCCGGATTGAAAATGGTTTGCCCCCAAACAGGACTATCGTCGGGAGAGTTAATGACATGCGCAATTTGCGAGCAGTACGTTCGCCGGCGTAGGCGGGGGGCGCATGGAATAACACCAATCCCTGCCGTACCTGCGGCTAAGCTTGCAATCTGTTCAAGTCCATATTCTGGATTGCTGGGCATGTGCAATCGCTATACGGCCCAGTTCAAGTTGAAGGCCATAAACCTCACAATCAGGTCAGTGAACAACTCTTTGATTTTAAAGGAGGCGAGTTCAAGTTAATATTCCGACCTGCCAGGTCTTGACTTGGATTTGTAGCGGCGTAATAGTGAATGCGAACTCAACTCCGCACGACCCAGGACCGCCATGGGACGCTTTTTTTACGCGACATGCCTTGTGTTCGCCGCCTGGTGTGCGGGCGCGCACGCCGACACGCTCAGGGTCGGCTTCTACAATTACCCGCCGATGATGATCGAGAGCGAGCAGGCGGGCATTTACCAGGAAATCCTGGACGAGCTGAGCAAGATCACCGGCCATCGCTTTCAGATCCGGTATTTTCCCTACGCACGTCTGGCCAAGGAGTTCGACCTGGGACAGATCGATCTCGAACCTGGCGTGTTCCCCGGCTGGGTAAAGCAGCAACGGGTTCCCGGCCAGTTCTCAGTCCCGTTTGGCAAAGTGGTTGACGTACTCGTATTTGCCCCGGGCAAGCATTTTCGAATGAGCACGCCAAGAGACCTGAGTGGCAGGACCATCGGCCTGGTAAGGGGCTACACCTATCCGGACTTGCGCGAGTTGTTTGACCGTGGACTCGTGCATCGCTCGGACGCCGTGAGCGAAGCGCAGCTCATGGCCATGCTCGCTGCCGGGCGGATGGACCAGATCCTGATCAACAAGGCAGTCGCGCAATACAACATGCTCCTGACGCCCAAGTACCGGGAGTTCGTCCTGGGTGACGTTTTGGGCTCGTTCGATGTGTCGATGCGCGTCCACCCCAGCAAGAATGCCTTGTTGCCGGAACTGGACGAAGCCATCCTGGCGATGAAGCGCTCGGGGGCCATTGCCAGGATCTACGCCAAGTACGGCGTAAGTCTTTAGCGCTGGCCAACCACCGCGTAGACCGACTGCACCACCATCGCCATGCGCTTGTAATCGAGCTTGTCGAACGTGTCGCCGGCGCGGTGATAGTTCCGATTGCGCATGAATGCCGTGTCGGTCACCATCAGCGCCGGGTAGCCCTGCGCCCAGTAACTGCGGTGATCGGAAAAATCGACGCCTTGCACCAAGGCTGGCGCGTTGAGCGAGTAGACCGGCAAGTCCGTCGCTCCAGACATTGCGGCTTTCACCGAACGGCTAAGCCCAAAGTCGCCGAACTGCCCCACCAGGGCGATGAAGTTGCCGCGATCCGGATAGGCAAGCTTCATCGCGGTCATCGGGTAGGCCTGGCTTCCCGGACTGTCGCTAAAGTAGCCGATCATCTCCAACGAGAGCATCAACTCCACATCGCGCCCCGCTGCTTTCAAGGTGCGGGCATGCGATACGCTCCCCATGTGCGGTGAGCGGAAGTACGGCGGCTCTTCCAGCGTATATGCCACCAGTTCGACCGGACGCGCAGGTGCCGATCGGCCGAGCAAGTGAGCCAGTTCCAGCAAACCAGCGATGCCACTGGCATTGTCGTCCGCGCCCGGTGTGCCGCCGTGGCTGTCGTAGTGTGCGCCAATCACCAGCAGGCGTCCATGCTCGGAACCAAAGCGGGCGACGACGTTCTTGTACCGTGCTTTGTCGACGAGCACGTCCTGGATGGATACTTGCGCACCGGCTTCCTTGAATTGTTCTTCGATGTAGGACGCCGTACGTTGCAGGTTCGCGGCGTGATCGAAAGAGCGCGGGTAAAAGTCGACGCTCAGCTTTTTGACGTGCGCTTCGAGCCTGGCAGGATCGACTGGAGGTGGCGTTGATGGCACCGGGGCCACCATGGGCTGGCACACCAATGCGGCCAGCATCATTATCCCCGCTCCGATAACAGCCAACGTAACAAAGAAGCTGCGGGAGCTACGCGCCGAGGACTGCGAAAAATCCATTCCTGTGCCTCGTTATCAAATCGCACATACTACCCGGGCGGCCGCCAGATCCCAAGCTGCCTGGCCGACCGTTTTAAAGACCGGGGCTAGTGGCCCGGGCGGCGCGGCGCCGGCGAGGATATCGGCAATCGGCAGCACCCGATCCCAGGCGATGGCCGCTTGCAGCAGGTCGCCGGCTTCGTGCCGCGCTCCGGCCAGGTCGTCCACCACGACCTGGCGGGCATGCAGCAATCCGGGCGGCAGTTCGGCCATGCCCGGGCGGAATGCGCCTACGCCGATAGCCAGCGTATGCGGCTGCAAAGTCGCGGGAACAACCGGCTCGCACGAGGTGGTCAGCGCAATGACCACGTCGGCCGCCGCGGCATGCTGCGCCAGCTCGCCCTCGCCGACCGGGACGATGCTCACGTCGGGATGGCGGGCGCGCAGCACGGCGGCAAACTGCACCGCCTTTGCCGCACTGCTTCCCGCGACATGCAGTTCGGTCACGCCGAAATAGTCGACCAGCGCCTCGGCGTGCGCCGCCGACTGCGCGCCGGTGCCGATCAAAAGCACCGTTGCGGGCTTGCGCGGCGCCAGCGCGCGGATGCCGAGCAGGGACATGGCTGCGGTGCGGCGCTGGGTGACAGCAGGCCCGTCCAGCAGCGCCAGGCGCTTGCCGGTCGCGGAATCGAACACCACCACTTCGCCCTGGATCGCGGGCAATCCATGCCGCGCATTACCGGTGTGGACGGTAACCAGTTTGGTGACGCCAAGGTCGGGCGCGACTGCAGGCATGCAAAGCAAGGTGCCGCCTGCATCGATCCCGACTGCCAGTCGTTCCGGCGCCTTGATGATGCCTGCGGCCAGTTCCCTGGCGGCTTGGGCCAGCGCGTCGACCAGGCGGCCGTAGGGCAAGGCCCGCGCGGTTTGGAGGGGATCGAAGATCTGCATGGCGTCAGCGGAAGAAGAAGCCGGTCGGGAATGGGTCGGCGTCTTCCAGCACCCATTGGTTGAAGCCACTGATATGGGCGCTGCCCGTGACCTCCGTGATGGCGCCGTCGAACTCGCCCACCAGCACCTTTTCGGTCACGCGCACGGTGAAGGCGCTGCCGACGATGCTGCCGTTCACATAGGGCTGGCCCAGCGGCAGCTGGCCGCGCAGGAATAGCTGGGCCGCGCGGCCGGAACTGCCGGTACCGGTGGGCGAGCGGTCCACTTCGCGATCGGCAAAGATGCAAACGTTCGACTGGTCCACGCCAGGGCGGTTCGGCGCGCCGTCGATAATGGTGCCATACAACTGGTCCAGGCCCGGCTCGAGGGGATGGCGAATGCGCGCCTTGGCGATGACAGCGGCCTTGGTCTCTGCGCCAAGCTGGATCAGGGCGCGCACCTGCTCCGGCCGCACCTCCAGCCCGGCCTGCGCACCGTTGATGTAGTAATAGAAGGCGCCACCGAAGACGATGTCGCCGGTGATGCGGCCGAAGCCCGGCGTTTCCACTTCAAGGTCGCGCGCCAGGATGAAGGCCGGCACGTTCCTGAAGGTCACCTCGCCGGCGCGCTGGCCGTCCCACGCTACGCGCGCTTCGATGAAGCCGGCCGGCGTATCGAAACCGATCCGGGTGACCGGGCTTTGTCGCTCGACCTGCCCCATCTCCACCAGCACCTTGCCGAGGGCGATGATGCCGTGGCCGCACATATCGCTATAGCCTTCATTGTGGATGAAGACGACGCCGAAATCCGCGCCGGCCGTGACAGGCGGCAGCAGGTAGGCGCCGTACATGTCGGCATGGCCGCGCGGTTCATTCATCAGGAAGCGCCGCAGATCGTCGCGGTGCTCCTTCAGCCACGCCCGTTTCTCGAGGATGGTCGCGCCGGGAACGGCTGGCAGGCCGTTCGTCAGGATGCGCAGCGGTTCGCCGCCGGTGTGGGCGTCGATGGTGTGGATGGTGCGGGAAAAGGTCAGCATGGTTGGCAGCAGGCTTGGTAAAATTGGTTCAAATTATAACCACATTGAATTATTAAAAAGACCAAAATGAGCAAACTCGCTTCCGCCCTGCAGGCACCGCAACTGTACGAGATCGTCGCCGACCGGCTCCAGGGCATGGTGCTGGCCGGGGACTATGCACCGGGCACGCGCCTGCCGGCAGAGCGCAGCCTGGCGCTGGCGCTGGGCGTTGGCCGCGCCACGGTGCGCGAGGCGATTGCGGCGCTGGTCAACCGCGGCATCCTCGAAACCCGGCCCAATTCCGGCACCTATGTGCTGCCGGGTGCGCTGGACGCGATCCGCGCGGCAGGCGCGCCGCTGGCGGCCGATACCAGCCCAAGCGCAACCTTGGCGGCGCGCCTGGCCATCGAACCGCTGATCGCCGAATTTGCGGCGGCGGTCGGCAAGCGCGATCGGGACATGGAAACCTTGCTGGACCAGATGGAGGCCATCAGCGACTGGGCCGACGCCGGGGCGCGCCAGCAATGGAATGAACTCGACCGCCAGTTCCACCAGCGCATTGCCGCGATGAGCGGCAACCCGGTCATGATCGCCATCGCCGGCGTCGTCGCCGGCGCGGTCGACGAGCCGCTATGGCGCCAGCTGCGCGATACCGGTATCCACGACCCGGCGCGCGCCCGCCTGTACGTCTACGAACACCGCCTGATCTACGAGGCCATCGCCAGCGGCAACCAGGAGGCGGCGCGCTTTTATGTGCGCCAGCACCTGGAACGCGTGCAGAAGGACATCCTCACCTACGCCTAAGGGCGCGGCGCTGCTGCGGACTTTGCAGGCTCGATCAGCACCAGCTGGCCGGTCTTGGGATCGCGGAATACTTCGCCGACGCGGTCGTAGCCGCTGCCGGCTTGCGTCACGCCGTCGGCGGGCCGCTCGATCTGGCGGCCCTTCTCCACCGGCTTGTGCTGGAGCGCGCCCTGGCTGCCCGCGATGGCCGCGATCAGGCCGCAGGCGAACACCAGCATCACGTCGACCAGGTTGACCAGGCTGGCGCGCGGGTCTTCGTCGCTGTCGTCGAAGCGGGAATCGAGGTGCCGGTACAGGCGCAGGCGCTTGCGGGCCGGGACGGCGGCGGCGTTGCCGGGGGCTTGGGCCTGGTCCCTCATGCCGCATGCTCCATGGCGTCGAGCGTTTCTTCGTACCAGCGGCGGCGCAGCTTGCCGATCACCAGGCCGGCGATGCCGGCAACCAGTCCGAGCACGGTGGCGTCGAAAGCGACCGTCACGGCGCTGGCCAATTGCGCGGGATTGCCCTGCCCAAGGGCCGCCAGGCCCGGGCCGAGCGGGATGATGGTGGCCATCAGGCCCAGCATCGGAGGGATGCGGGCCAGCAGGTCGGCGCGCTCGAGGCGATGGCGGGCAAGGGCCTGGATGTGGGCGGCGTTGCCGGCTGCGCGGAGCTTTTTCAATCCGCTGAAACGTTCTCCGGCGGCGATGCCGGCTTCCACTGCCGCAATGGCGCACGCGACGAGGAGTGCCAGCAGCGCCGGCGCGAGGAGGTAGCTGACGCCGTCGTGCAGCCAGGCGTAGGTTTGGTTGTCGATCATTGGTGTGCTCCTTTGAGGATGGGTGTCTGGGTGCCGCGACGCACGCCCAGCGCAAACAGGGCCAGGCCGGCGGCCAGTGCGGCCAACAGGGCGAGCAGGCGCATGGCGCGCTCGGCGGGGGATTGCGTGGGTTCGGCAAGGTCGCGCAGCTCGTAGGCGCGCGGCTGCGCAGGCTGGGCGTTTGCGCGCGCAACGGCGCCCATCTCGGCGGCGTCCTGCATCGCACGCCGTTGCTGCGCCGGGCGGGCTGCGTCCGGCTCCGCGCTGTTGCGCGCAACGGAGCCGGACGCGGCTTCGGCTTGCGAGGCAGCGGCGCTGGCTGGCGCAGAGGCGGGTTGTGCGCCGGCGGCAGCGGTAGCGCCGGCCGGAACGGCAGTGGCGGACGCCTCGGCGGCCAGCGCATCGCCGCGCGCCTTGGCAAGGGTGCTGGCCAAGGCCTGCGCGTCGACCGGATCAAGCTGCGGCGACAGCCATTGCCACATCGGGTGGTCGGGCGCGGTGTGGCCGCTGCCCGGCAAGCCGTTGCCGGCAACCAGGCGCGCCAGTTCGCCGCCCATTTTCCTGATGGTGGCGTCGTCGGTTTTCCAGTAGCCCTTCTCGGCCGCCACCATGAAGATTGCCAGCATGTGCGCCTTGGCGTGCGCGTTGTGGCGCTGGCCGAGGAATTGCGGCAGGCCTAGCTTGTGCGCATCGTCGAAGTAGACCGACTTCACTTCATCCCAGGCCCAGTTCTTCACCAGGTCCGGGCGCGTGACCTGCCAGCCCCACAGGTTCTCCAGGAACTCCTGTCCCATGGTGCGGGCGCCCGCATAGCCGTGGCCCATCAGGGGCTTGATCCACGCCGGGTTGAGGAAGCGGCCACGCAGTTCTCCCAGCATGGCGGAGGCCAGCGGCTCAACGTCGGCGCGTCCCGGCTGCGCATGCTGCAGGATCAGCGCTTCCGGCACGCGGCCGGTGCGGCTCTCGACGGCCAGCGACAGGCCGCCCAGGTAATCGAAGGCGTCATTGTTATCCAGTAGGCCGTACAGGTTGCTGGCACGGCCGTGGTAAGTGCGCGTGATGCCGTCCAGCGCCACGTCGAAGGCCGCGTGGTTTGCTTCGCCGCTGGCATCGAGCCCGTAGGCGTGGCCCATGCGGTTGCGATAGGCCTTGCCGATCTCGTCGCGCTCGCGCCAGGCGCCGGAGCGCTCGGTCAGGCGGTTGACGCCGGCACCGTAGGCGCCAGGTGCATCGCCGAAGATGCGCTGGGCAGCGGCGCGGCCGGCTTCGGCCAGCGGCATGCCGCCCGCTTGCAGCGCGCGCACGCGCACCAGCCATTCGCGCGCCACGCGGTTATCCGCTGTCGGCTCGCGCCCCCATGCAGCGCTGGCACTGGCGCCGGTACTGCCGCTGCCAGCGCCGGCGCTGCTGCCCAGCGGCGCCAGCGCGGCCTCCAGCGCTTCGCGCAATGCAGGCTCCTGCTCGGCGATGCCGGCGGCGGAAGCGGCCAGCGACATGCGCCCGGCGCGGTCGATCAGGCGGATCAGGTTCGGGTACAGGTCGCGAAACAGGCCGGACGTGGTCACCAGCGCATCGCGCCGTACGGCGCCCGGCACCAGCCGCACGTCGTTGACGATGCCGCGCGCATTCCATACCGGCTCGGCACCCATCATCGCCAGCGCAAACGCCACCATCACGCCCTCATCGCGCACCGCGTCCGACGCCCACAGCAGGATGCCTTCGCTGCCGGCATCGGAGCGCTCGCGCGCCGCAGCCTTGGCAGCCAGGCTGGAACCCATCTGGTAGCCGATCCTGGTCGGCAGGATATCGCCGTCGACCGCATGGAAATTGCGACCGGTCGGCAGCGCTTCCGGCGAGCGCAAGGGATCATTGCCCTTGCCCGGCTCAATGAAGCGGCCATCGAGGCCCGCCAGCAGCGCGCGCATTTCGTTGAGCGGCGAAGCGGCCAGCTTGCGCGCCACTTCCGGATCATCGATGCCGCCCTTCTTCATCGACTCCAGCATCAGGTCGATGGAGTCCTGCTTCCATGGACGGCCGAAGATGTGCAGGCCGTGCGGCATGAATTTTTCCTGCAGCTTGGTCAGGTAGTGGCCGACTTCGTGCGCCAGCAAGTCGTCGTCGGCCGCGTCGAAGCCGATGCCGCGCACCGCCAGCACGTCGGCCATCGACGCTTCCAGTTCCGCCTTGAGGTTCAGGGCCACCACGCGCTCGCGCATCAGTTGCGCGGCTTTTGCCTTCAGCGTGTCTGAGCTGGCCGCCTCATAGCTCTCCACAATCTGGCGCAGCGACAGCAGTTCGTCGTACAGCGGCGTGGATGCCAGCGGCGGCGTCAGGTGGTCAACCATCACTGCCAGGCCGCGCCGCTTGGCCTGGGTGCCTTCGCCGACGCCGTCCACGATATAGGGATAGATGCCGGGCAGGTCGCCCGCGATCAGGCTGGGAAAGTCGTCGGCCGACAAGCCGACCGCCTTCCCCGGCAAAAACTCGTAGGTCGAGTGGCGGCCGACATGCACCAGCGCATCGGCCTTGAAGCGGTCGCGCAGCCAGTGGTAGAAGGCCAGGTACTGGTGCGGCGGCGGCACGCTGGTATTCGCATGCAGCAGCT
>Ga0209257_1002792_pt1 | contig 16455 bp, 15 predicted proteins | sample AraplaCvi_mCL_r2_FD_184277 | JGI IMG/M metagenome (GOLD analysis project Ga0209257, IMG submission 184277) | Arabidopsis root microbial communities from North Carolina, USA - plate scrape MF_Cvi_mCL_r2 (SPAdes) (version 2) | ecosystem: Host-associated > Plants > Roots > Endosphere | place: USA...
ACCCAGCTCGCCGGACAGCGGGGTGAGCGCCTTGGGCCGCCAGGCGAGCTGGGTGGACTTGGCCGGGCCGAGCGCGGCCTCGAGGGCGGCGGCCACGTCCGAGAGCTGTTCGAAGGCCGTGTAGATGGTGTGGCCGTCCTCGTCGGACTCCACGTCGTCGGCCCCGGCCTCGATGGCCGCCTCCATGACCTTGTCCTCGGAGCCGGCAGAGGCGGGGTAGCTGATCTGGCCGACCCGATCCCACATGAAGGATACCGAGCCGGTTTCGCCCAGGTTGCCGCCGCACTTGGTGAACGTGGAGCGGACGGTGGAGGCCGAGCGGTTGCGGTTGTCGGTCAGCACCTCGACGATCACGCCGACGCCGCCCGGGCCGAAGCCCTCGTAGCGGATCTCGTCATAGGACTCCGCGTCGCCGCCGGAGGCCTTCTTGATCGCCCGGTCGATCACGTCCTTGGGCAAGGACTCGCTCTTGGCGTTGTTCACCGCCAGCCGCAGCCGGGCGTTCATCGCCGGGTCTGGCAGGCCGGCCTTGGCCGCCACGGTGATCTCGCGCGCGAGTTTGGAGAACAGCTTGGACCGGGCGCTGTCGGCGCGGCCCTTGCGGTGCATGATGTTCTTGAACTTTGAGTGTCCGGCCATGGTCCCGAGCGCAATACGTAAAGTGCGAGGCGGTGCTTCTAACCCGGACGACCGCCCGCGAGGAACCCCCGGCGACGGTGCGGGTTAGGCCACAGCGTCAGCTGGAGTGTTTCCCATGACCCTGCCCACCGAGGAGTTCACCCCAGAGCAGCCTGCCGGCGAACTCGTGCACTGGATGGCGCCCGGCCGGACGATGCTCGGAACCGCGGGCGTTTCGACCGCCGCGGTGGCCGCGTTCGCCCTGGGCGTCGTCGCCGCCTTCGGGGCGCTGGCGGCCTTCCGCTGGCTCGCGCCGCGCCGCGACGGCCTGCCGCCGTGGAAGTGGCGCCGAGGCGCCCTGCACTAGGGTCAGGCGGCCAGCGCGCGGCGGCGGCGGAGCGTCGTGCCGACCGCGCCGAAGCCCAGGATCATCATCGCCCAGACCGCCGGCTCCGGCACCGCCGCCGTGGGCGTGACCGAGAGATCGGGCGCCGAGAAGCCGTTCATCCGGACTTCGCCGTTCTGCGTCATGCTGGCGGCGACGACCGAGCCCACGACGAAATTGTTGTTCTTGACCAGGGCCTGGGGCGCGAGGAGCGAGCCGTACCAGGCCTTGGACCCCAGATCGACGCTGGTGGCCTCGAAGAAGTTCCAGATCACCTTCGTCCCGAGGGCGGCCTGGCCGTTGAAGTTGATGCTGCTGGGCAGGCTGACGTTCATGCCGGACACGTTGATGACCACCGCGTCGTAGGTGGTGGGCAGGTTGAAGATCAGCTGGCTGCGGTTCTTCAGCGCCGCGTTCAGGTCGGCGATCGAGAAGACCGCCACCCCCGTGCCCGTTCCGGCGTCGAAGATCGCCTGCTGGCCATTGGCCGAATAGGTCAGGGCGTTGGTGGCGGAGAGCTGCGAGAAATAGTCCGAGGTCGCCAGGAGATCGGTGGTCAGGCTGGCCGTCGTGGCGGCGATCGCGGCCTGGATGCCGTCGGCGCTGTGGTCGCCGGCGTGCTTGATCCCGTTCGAGCTCTTGATCGTCCCGCCGTAGTAGATGTCGCTGGCGTTGGTGTTCGAGACGTCGCCGCCGGCATAGACCGAGGCGCCGTTGGCGTTGACCTTCTTGACGTCGCCGTCGACCTGGACCCCGCCGCCGCCGTTCATGTTGGCGCCCGACTCGAGGTTGCCGCCGACCTTCACCGAGCCGCCGTTGTTGATGTTCTTCGCCCCGCCGGTGACGTTGCCGCCGACGGTCAGCGCCGTGCCGCCCGCCTGGCCGCCCGGGCTGGTGAAGTAGTTGGACGAGCCGCCCGACAGATTGCCGCCGACGAACGTCCTGCCCTGCACCTGGGAGCTGGACTGCAGGTCCTTCAGGACGATGAGGTTGTAGTCGCGCAGGGCCTGGATGCCGGCGTTGACCTCGGCGGCGTTCTGCGACGCCGGCAGGGGCGCCGCGACGGCGGCCGAAGCGGTCGCCAGCACCAGGCTGGCGAGGATCACGGAGAAGGGCTGAGAGACGCGCATTCGGATCACTTACGCTGGCAAAAGTTAAAGGACGCACCCACTCCGCCCCGCCGGAATCGAGTGGTGCGTCGTATGCCCGACCGTTCTTGTGCGGTGCAGCGCGCCGGTTGTCGCAGGTCGCGCCGCGGCTACTCAATCTGAGGTGTCAGAGCCCGCCGATCTTCCGCCCGCAGGCCGTTCTGGCCGCGTCGGAAAGGCCCACCGCCAGTTGCAGCTTGCGGGTCTCCACGTCGTTGTCGCCATAGGGCCAGAAGCGGATCGTGCGCGCCTTGCCGCCCTTGGCCGGGCGCACCGTCAGGACGATCTCGCGGGTCATGTCGCCGGGCTTGAGGTCCATGCCGTCGATGCGCATGCCGTCGCGCAGGCCGCTGTTCCAGGCCGGCCCGCGCCGCCGGACGCCCTTGACCGTCTTGGTCGTCGCCGAGGCCGCATGGTCGAAGCCGGAGTCGAAGCCGGGAGCGACCGTCACCACCGCATCCAGGCAGCCGTCGAACAACTGCTCGGGCAGGTCGACGTAGGCGCCGCCCTCGACGTACTTCGCGATGTCCGGGCGCAGGTCGACCTGCGCGACCACCCAGGCCGCCGAGATCAGGCCGGTGACGATGTCCGGGCCCTGGTCATGCGGGAACTGCCTGTTGTGATCGCGCATGCGCAGGACCACGTCGTCCAGGTCGGCCTTGCCGGAGGTCTTGCGGCGGATGGCTTCGTCCCACTTCAGCGCCAGCAGCGCGCCGCGCTGATAGGGCAGGCGCTGGGCGTTGCGGTCCGTCCAGAAGTCGGAGATCACGCGGGCGTTGGGCGCCGTCTTCAGCGGGTTGGCCTCGTACGCCGCCGCCTCGTCCGCCATGCGGGCGACCCCCTCCTCGGGCGTGACGAGGCCGGCGCGCAGCATGGTGCGGACGGTATAGAACTCCGTGAACCCCTCTCCGGCCCAGTAGACCGCGGCCTCCGGATCGCCCGGTCGGCGGCCTACGCGCTTGGGGATCCACGTGTGGATGTGCTCGTGGGCGATCGTCCAGCGCATGCGCTCGGCCGGGGCGTTGGGCGTGCTGTAAAGGACGAACCCGTCGCCGCGCCCGGTGCCGCCGCTGGAGCTGCCGCTGGGGCGGGGGGTGAGCGGCAGGTAGGCGACGAAGAAGGGTTCGTTCAGATCGTTCCAGAAGCCGCGCTGGGCCGAGACGATCTTCGCGACGTCGTCGGCGAAGGCCGGCGCGTCGAACGGCGCGCCGGCGGGCGCGGCGAACCGCAGGGTCCCGCCGGCGATGGGGCGCTCGACCAGGGCCAGGCGAGGGCCGCAGACGGTGATCGACTGGGCCACGTCCTGCACGCTCATCGGCCGGCCCATGCGGCCGTGCTCGAGGTCCGAGGCGACGCGCCAGTCCTTGGGCAGCTTGCCCCATCGGAACGTGGCGGGCAGCGGGTCGCGGCCCTCCGGCGAGGCGAAGACCAGTTCGCCCAGAAGCGCCATCCAGTCCGGCCGGATCAACGGCCCCTTGTAAGGGTTACCGTCGGCGCCGGCGGGGTCCTGGTCGTAGGCGGTCTGGACGCGGTAGCGGACGGTGATCTTCGCGTTCGGCTTGTGGCGCAGCACCCGGACGGCAGGACCATCCTCGCTCGCCGCCGCGCCCGTCACCTCCAGGTCGGAGAGATAGCGCCAGGCCTCCTTGGCCGAGGCCCAATGGTCCGGCAGCTCCAGCCGCGTCTCGCCGTCGGCGTCGCCCTGGAAGCGGATTTCCACGTCCAGCAGCGGCGGCTTGCCCGCCTGGGGCTCGACGCCCAGGCGATAATCGACGGTGGGGACCTTGGCGGCGCCCAGCATCAGGCACGCCGCGGCGGCGAGGGAGAGAACGCGGAGCATGGCCCCCTTTAGCGCTATTCGACCGGTTCGCAGTCCAGGCGGTCGATCTGGCCGTTTTGAAGGCGGTACACCGCGTCCTGCGGCACATCCTGGTTCAGCGTGGCCTGCCGGTCCAACCCGCCGTACACGCCGCGCAGCAGGCGGCCCCAAACGCCGTGGCTGACGGCGATGATCCGCCGCTCGGGTTCGGGCGGCAGGCCCTCGAGCCAGTCGCGGGCCCGCGCCGTGACGTCCTCGAAGGTCTCCCCGCCGGGCGCGCCGAAGAACCACTCGCGGGTCTTGAACACCTCCGGGTGGATATGGGCGATCTCCGAGCGCAGGCGGCCTTCCCATTCGCCGCAGGCGATCTCGGCGAGGCGTTGGTCGGTCTGCACGGGCAGGCCGGCCGCCTGAGCAACCAGGGCGGCCGTCTGCCGGGCCCGGCCGATGGGACTGGAGACCAGGGTCCAGTCCCCGGCCTCGCGCGCCACCAGGTCGGCGACCAGGCCGGCCATGGCGGCGGCCTGGCGCTCTCCGAGCGGAGTGAGCTCCGACTCGGAATGACCCTGGATGCGGCCCTCGCGGTTCCAGAAGGTCTCGCCGTGACGGACCAGGATGATCATTTCTTGCGGCGGACCACCGGGTGCGAGGTCGACAGGCCGCCGTCCACCGCCAGCGTCTGGCCGTTGACGTAGGAGGCGTCGTCCGAGGCCAGGAACAGGGCCGCGCTGGCGATCTCCTCGGGCGCGCCGTAGCGCGTCGTCGGATTGAGCTGGCCGATCTTGTCCTCGTTGCCGCGGGCCCGGGCGCCGTCGAAGATCGGCTTGGTCATGCCGGTCTCGATCAGGCCCGGCGCGACGGCGTTGACGCGGATGCCCGTGCCGTAGAGCTCGTTGCAGGCAGTCTTCACCAGGCTGATGACGCCGGCCTTCGACGCCGAATAGGCCGGGCCGCCGGCGCCGGAGCGGATACCCGCCACCGAAGCGGTGCAGATGATCGAGCCCCTGCCGTTCGGGATCATCGCCTCGGAGGCGTACTTCACGCCCAGGAACGCGCCGATCAGGTTGATCCGCAGGATCTCGGCCCAGTAGTCGGCGGTCTGCTCGTGCAGCGGCGCGAAGCCGCCCGAGATGCCGGCGTTGGCCCAGAAGATGTCCAGGCCGCCGAACTCGGCCTTGGCCCGGTCCACGAGAGAACGCACGAAGGCGTCGTCGCCGGCGTCGCCCTTCAGCGCCACGGCCTTGCCGCCGGCGGCCAGAATCGCCTCGGCGGTCTCGTCGACGGCGTCGGCGCGGTCGGCGATGATCATGCTGGCGCCCTCGGCGGCGAACAGCTTGGCGGAGGCGCGGCCGATGCCGCTGGCCGCGCCGGTGATGACGGCCACCCGGCCGGAAAGACGTCCCATGGAATTCCTCTCAGTTCGAAGGTCGGTGGGGCCGCACTAGGCGGCGGCCTGGGTTCGGGCCGTCAGCTCGGCGGCGCCGTTGCGGGCTTTCGGCATCGAATGTCCCTCCTCGCAGGCGCCCTGTTGGTTGCAGTCGGTCGCCTGTCGCGTTCCTGGCGCGTGAATGGGCTGGTCTTCCCCGGTCTTGTGCGCCAATCATGCTTTGAAGAGTCGCCTTGGGGGAGGGGCCGAGCGAAGGCATGCGTGTGATCGTTCCCCTGTTGCTGTCCCTGGCGATGTGGGCGTTCATCCTGCTCGGCCTCGCGGGCCTGTGGCTGAAGATCTTCGGCCGCGGCTAGCGGCTAGGGGATCAGCAGGACGCGCCCGACCGCCTGGCGGCTCTCGATGTAGCGGTGCGCCTCGGCCGCTTCCGACAGCGGGAATTCCTTGTCGATCAGCACCTTGAGGTCGCCGCGCGCCACGTCGTCGATCAGCCGCTGGATGTTCTTCTGCACCCGCTCGGTCCCGATCTCGGCGCCCAGGAAGACGCCCGACAGGCTGCGGTTGCCGCCCATCATCGAGCCCACGTCCACGGTCATCGGCTCGCGGCCCGCCTGGCCCACCATCGAGACCCGGCCCCGATAGGCGAGGCTCAGGATCGACGACTGCAGGGTGGGGCCGCCCACGGAATCGACGATCACGTCGCAGCCCTTCTTGTCGGTCAGCCGCATGACTTCCTGCACCACGTCATGGGTGCGGTAGTTGATGCCGTGGGTGAGGCCGTAGGCCTTGAGCTTCTCCAGCCGTTCGTCGGACGAGGCGGTGGCCAGCACCATCGAGGCGCCGGCCCGCGCGGCGAGCTGGATAGCGGCCACGCCCACGCCGGACGCGCCGGCCTGGACCAGGACCACCTCGCCCTTCTTCATCCGCCCGAACTCGAACAGGCAGTCGTCGGCCGTGCCGAAGGTGACCGGGATGACGGCCGCCGCCTTCGTGCTGAGGCCGGCCGGGACCTTCCAGGCGGTCATGGCGGGCACGGCGCGCAGCTCGGCGTGGCTGCCGAACGCGCCGGTGGTGCAGGCCTTGTCGCCCACCTTGAACTTCGTGACCTCGGAGCCGACCTCGACGACCTCGCCGGCGGCCTGGTAGCCGACCACGTGCGGCGTGGTCATCAGCGGCCCGCGGAAGCGGTTCAGCGTGTCGCCGCCCTCGATCGACACCGCCTCGACGCGGATCACGATCCCCTTGGGATGGCAGACCGGATCCGGGAAGTCCTCGTACTTCAGGACGTCCGGGGTTCCGTTTTCATAATAGACGGCGGCTTTCATCGGACGCTCCCTCAAACGCTTGTTTGAGGCGACTCCTGTCACGCAGCGGCCGGCCTGGCAACCCGGCCTAGCCGTTGCGCTTCACGTAGTTCCGGATCGCCGCCACGATGTGGTCCTGGTCGGCCTCGGTGAGGTAGGCGTGCATGGGCAGGGCCAGCACCTTGCCGGCCGCCGCCTCGGTGACGGGCAGGCCGCCGGGCTGGGGATAGCGGGCGTAGGGCGCCTGCTGATGCAGGGGCACGGGATAGTAGACCGCGGTCGGCACGCCCTCGCCGCGCAGGTGAGCGGCCAGGCCGTCGCGGTCCTCGGTCTCGATGACGTACTGCGCCCAGACCGAGACGCCGCCCGCGATCACCGGCGGGGCGCGGACCACGTCGCCCAGGCCCTCGGCGTAGCGGGCGGCGACCTTGTTCCGGGCCTCGATCTCGTCGGCGAAGATCGACAGCTTCTGGATCAGCACCGCCGCCTGGATGGTGTCCATCCGGCTGTTCATGCCCACGCGCATGTTCAGGTACTTGGGGTCGTGGTCGAAGGTTCGGCCCTCCAGGTCGGACTTCACCGCCTGGCCGTGGACGCGCAGGCTGACCAGCAGGTCGTGGAAGCGGGCGTCCTTGGAGAGCACCGCCCCGCCGTCGCCGTAGCAGCCCAGCGGCTTGGCTGGGAAAAACGAGGTGGTGGTGACGTCCGCCCAGTGGATCGGGTGCTGTTCCCCCAGCGTGCAGCCGAAGCCCTGGGCCGAGTCCGAGATCAGCTTCAGGCCGTGCTTCGCGCACACCGCGGCGATGGCCGGGTAGTCGGCCGGCTGGCCGAACAGGTCGACGGCGATGACCGCCCGCGGCGTCAGCTCGCCCGCCGCCTTCACCGCGGCGATCGCCGCGTCCAGCTTGGCGGGGTCCAGGTTGTAGGTGTCGGGCAGGACGTCCACGAACACCGGCGAGGCGCCGACCAGCGGCATGGCCTCGGCGGTGGCGGCGAAGGTGAAGGACGGGCAGAACACGGCGTCGCCCGGCCCGACCTCCCAGGCCATCAGCGGCAGCACCAGCGCCTCGGTGCCCGAGCCGCACGACAGCGCATGCGGCGCCTGGCCGAACGCCGCGAGCTCGGCTTCGAACTGGGCGATCTCCGGACCCATGATGTAGGCGCCGGAACGGACGACCTTGAGGATCGCGTCCTCAAGGGGCTGGCCCAGGCGCTGGCGCTGGGTCTGCAGGTCGATGAACGGGATCATGGCGGCGGCTTATGCCCTGCGTCGGATGCCGCCGCCAAACACGCTTGGTGTCGCTGTGTTGCGCCTAAGGCTTGTAGACCGCGCCGTCCTTCATCACGAAGCCGACCTGCTTCAGCACCGCGACGTCCTTCAGCGGGTCGCCCTGGACCGCGATCAGGTCGGCGGCGTGGCCGGGCGTGAGGCTGCCGGCGACAGCCGAGATCTGCAGGTGGTCGGCGGCGTTCACCGTCGCCGCCTGGATCGCTTCGAGCGGGGTCAGGCCGGCCTTCACCAGCAGGGCGAACTCGCCGGCGTTGTCGCCGTGGGCCGAGACGCCGGTGTCGGTGCCGAAGGCGATCTTCACCCCGGCGTCGTGGGCGCGGCGGGCCATGTCCAGCATCTTCGGACCCGCGTCCAGCGCCTTGGCCGATTGGGCGGGGGTGAGGAAGTTGTTCGGACCCGAGGCCACCCGGTAGACGAAGTCGCCGGCCATCAGGGTCGGCACGAGGTAGGCGCCGTTCTTCTTCATCAGGGCGATGCCCTCGGCGTCCAGCCAGGTGCCGTGCTCGATCGAGTCGCCGCCGGCCTTCAGGAAGCTGGTGATGCCGTCGGCGCCGTGCGCGTGGGCGGTGACGCGGCGGCCCATGCGGTGGGCGGAATCGACGATGGCCGTCAGTTCCTCGTTGGAGAATTGCTGGCCGAGGCCCGCGGCGGTGTTGGACAGCACGCCCCCGGTGGCGGTGATCTTGATGACGTCGGCGCCCTTCCAGACCTGCTCGCGCACGGCGCGGCGGCAGTCGTCCGCCCCGGAGCAGACCGAGCCCGGCCGCAGGACGTGCATCACGTCCTCGCGGTAGCCGTTGACGTCGCCGTGGCCGCCGTGGACCGAGATCGCCGAGCCGGCGGCGATGATCCGTGGGCCGGGCACGTCGCCCAGCGCCGTGGCCTTGCGCAGGGCGAAGACGGCCTCGTTGTCGCCGCCCAGGTCGGCGACGGTGGTGAAGCCGGCCATCAGGGTGCGCCGGGCGTACCGGGCCCCGATCAACGCCTGCTCGGCCGAGGACTCGGTCACCTCCTCCAGGCGGGAATTGGGGTTCTGCTGGCTGGTGATGTGGACGTGGCTGTCGATCAGGCCGGGCAGGACGAAGCTGGTCTTGAGGTCCACGACCTTGCCGCCGGGCTCGGAGACGAAGCCGTCGGCGATGCGCACCACCTTGCCGCCCTGGACCACCAGGGTCTTCTGCGTCTCCACCTTGCCGCTGGCGGGATCGACCAGCACCCGGCCGGCCTGGACGAAGATGGTGGCCGGGGTCTGCGCCACGGCGGGCGCGACGAGGGCGGCGGCGAGCGCCGCGCCGAGCAGAAGGGTCTTCACGGATGTCCCCCAGAAACAAATCTGCGGCGGACCCTAAGTTCGAAGTCCGGCAAGCGCCAGCGGAAGCTCGGAACGGGATGGGACCTTCGCCCGCCACGCGGAGCCCGAACCGTGCGGCCGCCGCCATCACCTGAAATCATGGCGCCGTTCGTCGAACGGAGTCATGTTTGCTGGGAACTTCGGGGGTTCGACATGACGGCGGCGACGGCGACGACGATGCGGGCCGCGACGGCGCGGCGAGGCTACATCTACGTCTGGATGGCGAGCGCCTGCGCGCTGCTCGCTTTCGGCGGTTTTGCTGGGACCTACTGGCTGCAGATCGGGGCGGGGACGTTCAAGGGAACGCCGATCCTGCATCTGCACGGGCTGGTCTTCTCGGCCTGGACGATCTTCCTGCTGTCGCAAACCGTCCTGGCGGCGCGGGGGCGGCTGCAGCATCACCGGGCCTGGGGCCTGGCCGGGATCTCGATCGCCACCGCCATGGTGTTCCTCGGTCTCACCGTCGCCCTTCAGGGCCTCAACACCAAGCTGGCGGAGGGATATGGCGACCAGGCGCGGGCCTTCATGTGGCTGCCGCTGGGCTCGCTGAGCCTGTTCGCGGGCTTCTTCATCGCCGCCATCGCCAACATCAACCGCTGGGAATGGCACAAGCGGTTTATGCTGGTGGCGACCTGTTCGGCGCTGGCCGCCGCGGCGGCGCGGATCGGGTTCCTGATCTCGACGGGCGGCGGCCCAGGCGTGCGGCCGGGGCTGGGGCCGCCGCCGCCGCCGGCGCTGGGCGGCGCGGATGCGGTGATCGTCAGCCTGATCCTGGCGGCCGGCGCGATCTACGACTGGCGCACGCGCGGCAAGCCGCACCCCGCCTATCTGATCGGCATCGGGGCGATCCTGGCCTTCGGATTCATCGGCCCGTTCTTCGCCCAGACGCCGGCCTGGTTCGCCGCCATGGACGCCCTGGCGACGCTGGCCCGCTAGATCTGCCGGGCGCGGCCTTCCCAGTAAGGCGCGCGCACCTTGCCGCGCTGGATCTTGCCGGCTTCCGAGCGCGGCAGGCTGGTCACGAAGTCGAGGCTGCGCGGGACCTTGAAGCTGGGCAGGCTGTCGCGGGCGAAGGCCAGGATCTCCTGCGCCAGCAGGTCCGAGGGCTCGTAGCCGGCTTTGAGCAGGATCACGGCCTTCACCTGCTCGCCCCACTCGTCGTGCGGGACGCCGACGGTGGCGCTGTCGGCCACCGCCTCATGCTTGATCAGCTCGTTGTCGATCTCCTGCGGGTAGATGTTCACCCCGCCCGAGATGATCGTCTCGGCGCTGCGGCCAGTCAGGAACAGATACCCATCCTCGTCGAAATACCCCATGTCGCCCATGGTGAAGTAGTCGCCGACGCGGCTGGCCTGGGTCTTCTTCTCGTCCTTGTAATAGGTGAAGCCGCCGCCGGGCGGCAGCTGGTGGTAGATGGTGCCCGAGACGTTCGGCGGGCACTCTTCGCCCTGTTCGTCCAGGATCTTGGACCCCAGCAGCTCCGGCCGCTTGCCCACCGAACCCGGCTTCCGCAGCCACTCCTCGGAGTTGATCATGAACCCCGCGCCGCCCTCGGAGCCGGCGTAGTACTCGCTGAGCACCGGGCCGAACCATTCGATCATGGCGTGCTTGACCTCGGGCGGGCAGGGCGCCGCTCCGTGGATGATGTACTTCACCGACGAGATGTCGTGCCGGGCCTTGACCTCGTCGGACAGGGCAAGCAGCCGCTGGAACATGATCGGCACCAGATGCATGTGGGTCACCCTGCGCTCGGCGATCGTGCGCAGGGTGTGCTCGCTGTCCCACTTGTCGAGAAAGACCAGGGTGGCGCCGGCGCCCATGGCGGCGCGGACGTCGAAAGCCAGCGGCGCGGCGTGGTAGGCGGGGCCGGCGCAGAGCTGGACCGAGGCGGCGTCGTACCCGCGCAGCGCGTACATGGCCTGGGGCGTGACCACCGGGGCGGGGCGGAAGACGCCCTTCGGCCGGCCGGTGGTGCCCGAGGTGTAGAGCATCTGGTTGCCCAGCACCGGGTCGTCGATGTTCGACGGATCGATCCCGGCCAGCGCCTCGTCGTAGTTCAGGAAGCCGTCGATATCGCCGCCTACGGCGATCTTCACCCGCAGCGCCGGCGCCTCGGCCGCCGCCGGGGCGACCGAGGCGATGCGGGCCTCGCCGAACACCGCCTGAGCCTCGCAGTCGTTCAGGATGTAGGCGATCTCGTCGACGGTCAGGTGCCAGTTGACCGGGGTGATCCGGAAGCCGGCGCGCAGGGTGGCCGACTGTACTTCCAGGAACTCATGGCGGTTGGACATCACCACGGCCACGGCGTCGCCGGCCTTCAGGCCCGCTTGGCGCAGCAGGCGCACGATGCGGTTGGCGCTGGCGTTGACCTCGGCGAACGAGCGCGCGGTCCCGTCGGGGTCGATCACGGCCGCCTTGTCGGGCTGGGCCTCGGCCCACACCGCCATCGTCATGCCCGTCAGCGAAGCCGCCTCCAGGCGCTGGGTCAGGTCTTCCCGCTCGAGCACCGCGTCCATCCGTTCCTCCGCGTACAGTTTTACACTGTATCGTGATCTATCTTCGAAAAGACAATGACACGCGGAAGGGCCGGGCGGCTAGAGCGATCGGCGGTTCACTTGAACCGGTGATCGCTCAGGACTCTATGCTTGGGAATAGACCATTCGTCGTGTCGAGACCGATCCAACCTGAGCGACGAATGGTCTAGGCCCTCATGCGCCGGATGACGACGCCGCCGACCGTCGCGCCGACCGCCGTGAGGAACGTGCCCCAGGTGATGTCGATCAGCGTGATGTGCGTCGCCCAGACCTTCAGCGTGGCCTGGTTGGTGAGGTCGTAGGTCGCGTAGCAGAGGGCGCCCAGCATGGCGCCGGTGACGGTGGTCTTGACCAGCGGCTTGTCGCGGGTGGGCCAGATGGCCAGGGCCAGGACGCCCAGGATGTAGACGAAGTAGAACACCACCGCCGGGCCCAGCCGCGCCTCGGGCAGGGCCACCGGGTCCAGCGTCGGGAAGTACACCTTCGGCCCGAACTGGGTCAGCCAGACGTAGTCCAGCGCCGCCACCGCGAACGCCGTGGCGAAGTAGGTCGCGATCAGTCTCAGCATTTTCCCCACCCCATCTTGTTCGTCATCGCCGGGCTTGTCCCGGCCACCCAGACTCGCCGACGTCCCAGGCCAACTCCCCCACGCCCGCGCTTCTGGATCCCCGGGACAAGCCCGGGGGTGACGAGCGGAAGGAGACTCAGGCCGGCCGCAGCCGGTAGTGGCTGACGCCCCACTCCGTCCCGCCCCGGTGGCCGAACAGCCCCGCGGTGGCGAGGAAGAACAGCCGCCAGCGCCGATGCCACAGGGTGGCGTCGGCGCCGTAGACGCTCTCCAGCACCGGCCGGATCTTCGCGAGGTTGCGGTCGTAGAGCTCCAGCCAGTGCAGGGCCGTCTTCTCGTAGTGGGTCCCGCTCCAGCGCCAGTCCTGCTCCAGGGCGAACAGATCGGGGAACTGGGCGATCAGCCCGTGGCTGGGCATGACCCCGCCCGAGAAGAAGTGCTTGGCGATCCAGTCGGCCTCGTCGTCGACGTTGAACCGATAGGGCGTGGTCCTGTGCGTGAAGACGTGGATGAACAGCCGGCCGTCGAGCTTCAGCCAGCCCTTCACCCGGGTCAACAGGGCGCGCCAGTTGGCCATGTGCTCGAACATCTCCACCGAGACCACGCGGTCGAACTCGCCGGGGGCTTCGAAGTGGTTCATGTCGCAGGTGATGACCTCCAGATTGCCCAGGCCGCGCTCCTGGGCGCGGGCCATGATGAAGGCCTTCTGGCTCGCCGAGTTGGACACCGCGGTGATCCGCGCGTTCGGGTAGGTCTTCGCCATCCACAGCGACAGCGAGCCCCAGCCGCAGCCCAGCTCCAGGATCCGCTGCCCGTCCTGGAGGTCGGCGTGTTCGGCGGTCTCCTTCAGCCCGTGCTCTTCGGCCTGGGCCAGGGTGTCGCCGGGGTTCCTGTAGAGGGCCGAGGAGTACTTCAGCTGCGGGCCCAGGCAGTTCAGGAAGAACTCGGCCGGCACTTCGTAGTGTTGGGCGTTGGCCGCGTCGGTGTGCTCGGCGATCGGCCGCTCCGCCATCTCGCGGGCGAAGGTCGCGTCGGCGTCGGGCCCGGCGGCGCCAAGCTGACGGCGGGCGTTGGCGACCAGCAGTCTGACTGCTGTTTTCCGCACCGGGTCGGGCAGCGGCGCGCCTTCGAAGGCGTCGATGGTGGCGGCGATCAAACTCATACGGCAGCTCTCTTGGGGGGCATCGGAAAGAAGACGCTGACGCGCCTTTGGTAGTCGCGGAACCTGTCGCCCCGGGACTTGAGCATGGCCGCCTCCAGCGGCGGGACGCCGGAGACATAGCGGAGCAGGCCGTACATGACAGCCGGCGCCACGAGGGTCAGGAAACTGACCGGCCGCGACGGGTCCAGGGCCATGACCGGATAGGCCATCCAGCCCAGCCACTGGAAGAAATAGTTGGGGTGCCGCGACCAGGCCCAGAGGCCGGTGTCAATGACCTTGCCCTTGTTGGCCGGATCGGCGCGGAAGCGCTTCATCTGGGCGTCGGAGATGGTTTCCCCCAGGATGGCGGCGAGGAAGACGGCCGCGGCGAGGGGGTCGCGGACATCCAGCGCCGGCTCGGGGCGCGTCGCCGCGGCCACGATGGTCAGCGCCAGCAGCGCGGTGGCCAGCGCCTGCGGCAGACTGACCCAGAGCATGGTGAGGGGATAGTTCTTCGCCGTTTGGCGGAAGTTGGCGTAGCGAGCGTCTTCGGGATGTCCGGCCACGCGCGGCGCGAGGTAGCCGCCCAGCCGCAGGCCCCAGGCCAGCATGAACCCGGCGATCAGCAGCCGCCGCAACTGCGAGCCGTTCTCCCCCACCGCCACGAACGCCGCGCCCGTCAGCACGAAGCCGGTCCCGAAACTCCAGAACACGTCGGTCCAGCCGCCGTTCTTCATGGCCAGGCCGAACACCCACGCGGCCACCATCACCATGAGCATGGCGACCAGCACGCCGACGACGATCTGCAACAACATGCCCGACTCTCCGCTGGGCGATACGACCACGATCCGCGATGAGACGCATCCGGCCCTGTGAGCGGGCCGTAGCATTTGCTAAGCAACTGGCGTGGGGACGGCGCGCCGGCCGGCTGGCGTGCAGCATGGGATTCGGAGTGACGATGAGCGGTGGTGAACGGCTGAGCGTGGCCGTGGTCGGCAGTGGCGTGGCGGGACTCTCCGCGGCCTGGCTGCTCTCGGAAAAGCACGACGTCACCCTGTTCGAGGCCGATCCCCGCCTGGGCGGCCACGCCAACACCGCCGAGGCGCCCGGCCACGACGGCCCGGTCCCCGTGGACACCGGCTTCATCGTCTACAACGAAGCCAACTACCCCAACTTCACGGCCCTGCTGGCCCACCTGGGCGTGCCGCACATCAATGCGGACATGTCGCTCAGCGTCTCGCTGGACGACGGGGCGTTCGAATATTCCAGCTACGGCGCGCTGGGGGTCTTCGCCCAGAAGCGCAACCTGTTCTCGGCCCGGTTCTGGGCCATGCTCCGGGACATCTCCCGCTTCTACCGCAATGGCCGCAAGGACCTGGCGGCGCTGAAGACGCCCGAGATCTCGCTCGAGGCCTATCTGGAAGAGAAGGGCTACTGCCAGGCGTTCCGCGACGACCACCTGCTGCCGCAGGCCGCGGCGATCTGGTCGACGCCGCTGAAGGAGATCGGGACCTATCCGGCGGCCTCGCTGATCCGATTCTTCCTGAACCACGGCATGATGAGCATCTTCGGCCGCGGCCTGTGGCGCACGGTCGAGGGCGGCTCCCGGGCCTATGTGGAGAAGCTGACCGCCGCCTTCCGCGGCGAGGTCCGCAAGGGCGCGCGGGTGGCGGGCGTGCGGCGCGACGCCAACGGCGGGGAGCTGCGGCTGGCCGGCGGGTCGCGCGAGCGCTTCGACCAGGTGGTGATCGCCACCCACGGCGACACGGCCCTCGGGCTGCTCGAGGATGCGACCCCGGAAGAGAAGCGCCTGCTGGGCGCCTTCCGCTACAGCCGCAACCTGGTCGCGCTGCACACCGACACCGTGCTGATGCCCAAGCGCCGCCGCGCCTGGAGCAGCTGGAACCACATCGGCAGCCGTGACGCGCCGGGCGAGGGCGCCGTCACCTACTGGATGAACCGGCTGCAGAGCCTGAAGAACGCCCCCGACCTGTTCGTGACGCTGAACCCGAACAAGGAGATCGCGGCCGACAAGCTGATCCGCACCGAGGTCTACGAGCACCCGCTGTTCGACGCCGGCGCGGTGGCGGCGCAGCAGCGGCTCTGGGACCTGCAGGGCGTGCGGCGCACCTGGTTCTGCGGCTCTTACTTCGGCCACGGCTTCCACGAGGACGCGCTGCAGTCGGGCCTGGCGGTGGCCGAGCAGCTGGGCGGCGTGCGCCGGCCCTGGACGGTGGCCGACGAGTCCGGCCGCATCCACGTGCGGGCGCCGGAGCTGGCGGAAGAGGCCGCCTGACGATGCGCTCCGGGCTCTACCCCGGGATCGTCTCCCACACCCGGCTCAAGCCCCGGCGCCATTCGCTGCGCTACCGCATCTTCATGCTGCTGCTGGACCTGGACGAGCTTCCCGCGCTCGACCGGGGCCTGAAGCTGTTCTCGCTCAAGCGCTTCAACCTCATCGGCTTCGATCCGCGCCGGCACGGCGACGGCTCGGCCACGCCCCTGAAGGCCCAGGTGGAGGCGCAGCTCGCCGCCGCCGGGATCGCGCATGGCGGTCCGATCCGGATGCTGGCCATGCCGCGGATCCTGGGCGCCGGGTTCAACCCGCTCACCGTCTACTGGTGCCATCGGGCCGACGGCGCGCTCAGCGCCATCCTCTACGAGGTGAACAATACCTTCGGCGAGCGGCACAGCTACCTGATCCCCGCGGAAGACGCGCCGGTGGTGAAACAGGCCTGCGACAAGGGCTTCTACGTCTCGCCCTTCATGGACATGGACCTGAAATACGCCTTCCGGGTGCGGCCGCCCGGCGACCACGTCCAGGTGCTGGTGGACGTGGACGACGCCGAGGGCCGGGTGCTGAGCACGGGCTTCGTGGCCGAGCGGCAGGATCTCACCGACCGCAGTCT
>Ga0209257_1002807_pt1:2500-16370 | contig 16370 bp, 10 predicted proteins | sample AraplaCvi_mCL_r2_FD_184277 | JGI IMG/M metagenome (GOLD analysis project Ga0209257, IMG submission 184277) | Arabidopsis root microbial communities from North Carolina, USA - plate scrape MF_Cvi_mCL_r2 (SPAdes) (version 2) | ecosystem: Host-associated > Plants > Roots > Endosphere...
CCGACGCGCCGAGCGACGTCGATGAGCCGCAAGCCGTCGTGGCCGACGCGACTCCGGCCGAGTCCGAATCGAAGCCGAGCGAAACTCTGCTGACGCCGCCGGTCGTCGTGACACCGCCTGCCGTCACGGCACCGGTTGTCGCGCCCCCGGAAGTCGTTGCTGCGCCGGTTGCGCCGGCCCCGGTCGCCGAAACGCCGGTGGTCGAAGCGCCGAAGCCAGAGCCGGTTCTGATGGCCGCGGCGGCGACGCCCGCACCGGTCCCAGCGCCCGCGGCCGAGATGCAGGCTGCCGCCCCGGCGCCCGTGGAAGCAGCGCCCGCACCGGCCGCCGACATCAATCCGGCGGCGCGTGCCCTGGTCGCGACCTTGAACTGGGTCTATGGCGACAAGAGCGCGGCGCTCCCGGACGACTATTTCAGCGCCGATTCGAAGGCGGCAGAAGCCGAAGAGGCCGCACCGGAACTGCCGTTCCAGACTGCCATGGCGGCACCCGCGACACCGAGCTCGGTCGTTCCGGAAGCCGCCTTCGGCGGCGATGCCGATCTGCCGGGGGTGAAGCGCACCATCGAAGTGCGCCGCGGCGATACGCTGTTCGGCCTGCTCACCAAGGCCGGTCTCTCCGACACCGAAGCGCAGGCGGCGAGCCACTCGCTGACCGACGTGTTCTCGCCGAGCGACCTCAAGGTCGGCCAGGAGATCACGCTGAACTTCGCGACCGGCGCGGGTCCGGAGGTCGATCCGGACAACAAGCTGCTCGCCCTCACCCTGCAGCCGAGCGTCGAGCGCGACGTCAAGCTGACCCGCGATGCGGATGGCCAGTTCATCGCCGCAGCGATCAATCGCCCGCTGACCGAGCGAATCGACCGGGCGGCCGGGCAGATCGATATCAGCCTGTTTGAATCGGCGCATGACGCCGGCGTGCCCGCCGGCCTCATCGGCGACATCATCAAGGCCTATTCCTACGATGTCGATTTCCAGCGCGACATCCACGAAGGCGATTCCTTCGAGGTGATGTACGAGCGCTTCGACAACGACAAGGGCGAGCTCGCCAAGGCCGGCCGCCTGCTCTACGCCTCGCTCATGATCGGCGGCAAGCCGATGCCGATCTATTACTTCGAGCGCGACGGCGACGGCGAATACTTCACGGCGGACGGCATCGCGGTCAGGAAGTCGCTGCTGAAGACCCCAATCGACGGCGCGCGGATCACCTCGGGCTACGGCATGCGGGTCAATCCGATCCTCGGCTACTCCGCCATGCATCAGGGCATCGATTTCGGCGCACCGACCGGGACCCCGATCTTCGCCGCCGGCAGCGGCACCATCGAAGAGATCGGTTGGAAGAACGGCTACGGCAAGTACGTCAAGCTCCGGCACAACGGCACCTACGAGACTGCCTATGCGCATACCAGCCGGTTCGCCAGCGGCCTGAAGAAGGGCTCGAAGGTGAAGCAGGGCCAGGTGATCGCCTATGTCGGCAGCACCGGCAATTCCACCGGCCCGCACCTCCATTTCGAGATCATCGTCAACGGCGAGCATGTCAACCCGAGCACGGTGAAGACCGTGGCTTCGGACAAGCTGAACGGTCCGGCGCTGAAGGCCTTCAAGGCCCAGGTGGCGTCGATCCAGAAGCAGCGCCGCGACCTGATCAACCGCGCCGAGATCGCCGACCAGTCCGGCGCCTCCGCCCCCGCGCTCGATTGCAACCGCCAGCGCGGCTGCTTGAACTGATCGGCTCCGGCCGTTAAACGGCCATCCTTTGGCGGATTGCCCAGGAGCCTTGCGGGGCGATAGAGTGCGCCCGCCGCGGCAGTCCAACGCGGCCGTGACGGCGGGCCGCCCATGCTGGTCAAGCATCTCACCTATCTGACGGCGCTGGCGCGCGAGCGGCATTTCGGCCGCGCCGCCGAGGCCTGCGGCATTTCGCAACCGGCACTCTCGGCCGCGATCCGCCAGATCGAGGGCGAGCTCGGGGTCCGGGTGGTCGAGCGTTCGCGGCGCTTCATCGGCTTCACGCCCGAGGGCCAGCTGGTGCTCGACCGCGCCCAGCGCCTGGTCCACGACTTCGAATCGCTCCGGCAGGATATCTCGGTCCTGAAGCGCGCCCTGGCCGGGCGCTTGCGCATCGGGGCCATTCCGGCGGCACTGCCGGTGATCGCGCTGCTGACGACGCCGTTCTGCGCCCAGCACCCTTCCGTCTCGGTTCACATCCAGTCGCTCTCCTCCAAGGACATCCAGCGCGGGATCGACACCTTCGACCTCGATATCGGCCTCACCTATCTCGACAACGAGCCGTTGAGCCGCGTGCGCACGCTCGCGGTCTACCGCGACCGCTTCGTCTTCATCACCCATGATCATCCGCGCTTCGCCGGACGCAGCGAGATGTCCTGGCGCGACGCCGCCAAGGAGCGGCTCTGCCTGCTGTCGAACGACATGCAGAACCGGCGGATCATCGACCGCGCATTCGCAACGGTCGGCGAGACACCGCGCCCCGTCATCGAGGCGAACGCACTCATTCCCGTGATGTCGCATGTGCGCCTCGGCCAATGGGCAGGCATCGTGCCGCAGAGCCTGCTGCTGCTGACCGGAATGTCCGCCGGGCTGCGCGCCCTGCCGATGGGCGATCCCAGACCCACCCATTCGATCGGCCTGGTCTATGCCGATCGCGAGCCCGTCTCCGGCCTGGTCTCGGCCTTTCTCGCGACAGCCAAGCGTCAGAAACTGCAGCAAAGGATCGACGCGCTCTCGACGTACCAACCGGGCAACGCCGCCGCAACGGAACGTCAGGAAGCTGAATGAACGCGCCCATTCCCTTCGAGAAGCATCGTTTCCGCAGCGCCGCCGAGCACTATCGCAAGGGCCGGCCGGCCTATGCCCTGGCGCTGTTCGCGCGCGTGGCCGAACGGGTCGGGCTCACGCGCGAACATGCGGTGCTGGATCTCGGCTGCGGGCCGGGACAGATCGCGATGGGCTTCGCGCCGTTCGCCGGTGCGGTCACGGCGATCGATCCGGAACCGGAAATGCTCCGGATCGCCGCAACGGATGCGGCGGAGGCGGGCTGCGAGATCCGGTTCATCGAAGGCAGCTCCTACGACATCGGACCGGCGCTCGGGCGCTTCCGCCTGACCGCAATCGGCCGCGCCTTCCACTGGATGGATCGCGCCGACACGTTGCAGCGGCTGGACGCGATGATCGAGACGGGCGGCGCGGTGGCGCTGTTCGGCGACCGGCACCCGGAGCTTCGCGAGAATGCCTGGCGCGCGATCTACAACGAGGTGCTGGACAAGTATTCCGCCGAAGATGCCGCACGCCGCCAGCGCAAGGGCGCCGAATGGATTGAGCATGAATCGATGCTGCTCGCGTCGCCGTTCCCGCAACTCGAGCGGATCGGCATCATCGAAGCGCGACGAACACCGGTTTCGAGCATCGAGGACCGGCTGCTCTCACTCTCCAGCGTTTCGCGCGACAAGATCGGCGACCGCGCCGACACCATGATCGCCGAGCTTCGCGACAAGCTGGCGCCGTTCACTGTCGATGGCGCTGTGTCCGAAGTGATCGAATCACAGGCGCTGATCGCGCTGCGGCCGCCACGCTGAACGTGACGGCCGCCTTTCGCGGTTAAGCGGCGGCCTGTGACAGGCTTTCGCCGCCGATCGTGAGGCCGTCCTTGTCGGCCGAGACCTTGATCACCTCATTGGGCTTGAACCGGCCTTCGAGGATCATGGTCGCCAGCGGATTTTGCAGCTCGCGCTGGATCACCCGCTTCAAGGGGCGTGCGCCATAGACCGGATCGTAGCCGGTCTCGCCCAGCCACTCCTTAGCCTTGGCATCGAGATCGAGCTCCAGCTTGCGGTCGGCCAGCAGGGCCTGCAGCCGCTTCAACTGGATTTCGACGATGCCGGTCATGTGCTTCCGGCTCAGGCGATGGAACAGGATGATCTCGTCCAGCCGGTTCAGGAACTCCGGCCGGAAGGCCTGCCGCACCACGCCCATGACCTGATCGCGCACCGCGCCGGAATCCTCGCCCTCCTTCAGGCTGGCGAGATATTCGCTGCCCAGGTTGGAGGTCAGGATGATCAGCGTGTTCTTGAAGTCGACGGTGCGGCCCTGGCCGTCGGTGAGGCGACCGTCGTCCAGCACCTGCAGGAGCACGTTGAAGACGTCGGGATGCGCCTTCTCGACCTCGTCGAACAGCACGACCTGATAGGGCCGGCGCCGCACGGCTTCGGTCAGCACACCGCCTTCGTCATAGCCGACATAGCCCGGCGGCGCGCCAATGAGGCGCGACACTGCGTGCTTCTCCATGAACTCCGACATATCGATCCGGACCATGGCCTGGTCGTCGTCGAACAGGAAGCCGGCGAGCGCCTTGCAGAGCTCGGTCTTGCCGACGCCGGTCGGGCCCAGCATCAGGAACGAGCCGATCGGCCGATTGGGATCCTGCAGGCCGGCGCGGGCGCGCCGCACCGCATTGGAGACGGCGACCAGCGCTTCCTCCTGACCGATGACCCGGCGGCCGAGCGCCTCCTCCATTTTCAGGAGCTTGTCGCGCTCTCCCGCCAGCATCTTATCGACCGGAATGCCGGTCCAGCGCGAGACCACGCCGGCGATATCTTCTTCACCGACCACCTCGTTCAGCATGCGATGCTGTGCCGCCGTCTCGGCGTCCTGCAGCTTCTTCGTCAGGTCCGGAATGACAGAATAAGTAAGCTCGCCCGCGCGCGCGAAGTCACCGCGCCGCTGTGCCTGCTCGGCCTCGGTGCGTGCCTGCTCCAGCCGCTCCTTCAGCTTCTGCGCGTCGTCGAGATTGCGCTTCTCGGATTTCCACTCCGCGGTGAGAGCGGCGGATTTCGCCTCGAGCTCCTCGACCTCCTTCGTCAAGTGAACGAGGCGTTCCTTGGACGCCGGATCGGTCTCCTTCTTCAAGGCCTCGCGCTCGATCTTCAGCTGGACCAGCCTGCGATCCACCTCGTCAATCTCTTCCGGCTTGGAATCGACCTCCATGCGCAGGCGCGAAGCCGCCTCGTCCACCAGGTCGATCGCCTTGTCGGGCAGGAAGCGGTCGGTGATGTAGCGGTTGGAGAGCGTCGCGGCCGCGACGATCGCCGCATCGGTGATGCGGACGCCGTGATGCAGCTCGTATTTCTCCTTCAGGCCGCGCAGGATCGAGATGGTCTCGTTGACCGAGGGCTCGCCGACCACGACCGGCTGGAAGCGCCGCGCGAGCGCCGCGTCCTTCTCGATATACTTGCGGTATTCATCGAGCGTGGTCGCGCCGACGCAGTGGAGCTCGCCGCGCGCCAGAGCGGGTTTCAACATGTTGGACGCGTCCATCGCGCCTTCCGCCTTGCCCGCGCCGACCAGCGTGTGCAGCTCGTCGATGAACAGGATGATCTCGCCGGCCGCCGCCGAGATCTCGGTCAGCACCGCCTTCAGCCGCTCCTCGAACTCGCCGCGGAACTTGGCACCGGCGACCAGGGCGCCGAGATCGAGCGCCATCAGGGTCTTGTGCTTCAGGCCCTCGGGCACATCGCCATTGGCGATCCGGAGCGCCAGGCCCTCGACGATCGCCGTCTTGCCGACACCGGGCTCGCCGATCAGGACCGGGTTGTTCTTGGTGCGGCGCGAGAGCACCTGGATGGTGCGCCGAATCTCCTCGTCGCGGCCGATGACCGGGTCGAGCTTGCCGGAGCGTGCCAGCGCGGTGAAGTCGCGCGCGTACTTCTTCAGCGCGTCGTAGCTGTCCTCGGCCGTGGCGCTGTCGGCCTTGCGGCCCTTGCGCAGCTCGTTGATCGCGTTGTTGACGCCTTGGGCGGTCAGGCCCGCATCCTTCAAGGCCTTGCCCGCCGGCGTGCTGGTGTCCATCGCCAGGGCCAGCAACAGGCGCTCGGCGGTGACATAGCCGTCGCCGGCTTTCTCGGCGGCCTCTTCGGCTTTGCCGAGCACGCGGGCGAGCGGCGGGGCCATGTAGATCTGCCCGGCACCGGTGCCTTCGACCTTGGGAAGCTTTTCGAGCTCTTTCTCGACGGCGGCGAGTGCCTTCTTCGGATCGGCGCCGGACGCCTTCATCAGATTGGCGGCCAGACCTTCCTTGTCGTCGAGCAGAACTTTGAGCAGATGCTCAGGTGTCAGCTGCTGGTTTCCGTTGCGCAGCGCGAGCGCCTGCGCAGCCTGGAAGAACCCACGCGACCGTTCGGTGAATTTCTCTAAGTCCATGTTTTCAGCCCTCTTACGACCGCGCCCAAGAGTAAGGCACGCGGTCTCGATGCTCTTTCAGGGATAACCCCTCCACGAAATATGGAGTTGGTTAACCCCTAAGCAAGGGGGTGAAACCTGGATTCCAGCCGCCCGGCCTGCGCCGGTTGGTCGCGCTATTGGTTGTCGCCGGGCACCGGCTGGGGCGCCGGGGCAGCGCCCTCTTCGCCCTCGTTTCGGACGCGGCGGCCGGGACCACGGCGGCGACCGCGCGCACGACCCTGACGGCCCTCCTGCTGCTGTCCGTCGCGCGGCGCCGCATTGGCACCATCGGCCGGCAGCAGTTCCTCGGGATAGTCGGGCTGCTCATCCGGCGCCTTGAACCCCTGCGCATCGCCGGCATCGGCGCCGCTGCTCGAATCGCCGCCATTGGCATTTTGCGATTCGTTGCCGCCCTGGTTCTGCGGATTTTGATGCTGGTTTTGGGATTCGCCCGCGTTCTGATTCGAGCGCATCTGGCCGTTGCCGTGCCCGCCATGCGCATTGTCCGAGCCATGCTGCGGCTCATCGCCGCTGGAATGACCGTGGCCGGAGAGCGCTGCCGAGAGTCCCTGGCTCACGTTCTGCACATTGACGTCGGCAACTGAGACTTCGCGACCGCCGATCCGAGGCCGCTGGCCCTCGTTCTGGGCTGCCACGACCCGATAGTAGTGATCCGCGTGCTGCAGGAAGTTCTCCGCCGCGACCCGGTCGCCGGCGGTGCCGGCATCGCGCGCAAGCTGCAGATACTTCTCGAGCACCTGATAGGCATTGCCGCGGACCCGGATATCCGGACCGGCGCTGTCGAACGAATGCGCCTTGCTCTGTCCACCGCCCCCGCCGCCGTGGCCACCGTGTGGCCCGCCATGGGGTTTGCGAGGGCCGCGACCGCGGCCCCGTCGATTCTGGTTATTCGGTCTCATGCGTCAATCACTTCGCATTGTTGCGGTCCAGGCTTCGCGCCTCGGGCTGACTCCACCGCAAAGAATCCGAGACGCGGCGAAATCAGGAAACGCGCCCAATCATCTTCAGGTGCTCTTACACCCGGGGACCGCCATTCCGATGTCGGGGGCCGTATCAGGGGTGCGGGTCAGCCAGCGGCTGTCGTCCGAATGTTCACCCCAGAGCCGAAGCGACCGTAATCGGTTCGGGGCCGATTTCCAATAGTTTTTTTGCGCCGCCAAATGCCCCGATTCTAGCTCCAGCGGGTTAACAGCAGACAGCGCTCGATCCCAGCGAGGTCTGCAGCATTGCCCAGATCGGCGAGGCCGGCATCGCGCGCCAGGGCGCGAATCTCCCCGCCCTGCCCGGCGCCGATCTCCAGCGCCAACAACCCATCAGGCTTCAGACACCGTGCCGCCTCGGGCAGCAGGGCCCGATAGGCGTCCAGTCCGTCGGCACCGCCATCGAGCGCCGCGCGCGGATCGTATTGCGCGACTTCCGGCGCCAATCCGTCGATGGCATTCGATTCGATATAAGGCGGATTGGAGACGACGACATCGAATTGCGCGGAAATGTCGCGCGCCCAATCTCCGAGTCTGAATTCCGCACGCGCCGCCAGTCCAAGTTCCGCTGCATTCCGTGCCGCGGTCGCGACCGCTGCATCGCTCCGGTCGATGCCGAGACCATGTGCCTGCGGTAATTCCTTGAGGAGTGCCAACAGGAGACATCCGGTGCCGGTACCGAGATCCAGCAGAGCGAGCCTGCCATTGCGATCCGGAATGCGCGCGAGAACCGCGGCCACCAGGGTTTCGCTGTCCGGACGTGGATCGAGTGTCGCCGGACCGACGGCGAAGTTCATGGACCAGAACTCGCGCTTGCCCAGAATGCGGGAGATCGGCTCGCGGGCGCGGCGGCGCGCCACCATGCGATCGAGGATCGCGGGCTGGTCCCCGCTCAGCGCCTGTTCGGGAAAAGCGACGATCTGGCCGCGGCTGCGCCCGCTGGCGGCTTCCAGCAGGATCCGCGCCTCGGCCTCCGGGCGTTCGATGCCGGCCTTGCGCAGGGCTTTCACCGCACGGTCCAGCGCTTCGCCGATGGTCATTGAATCTCGGACAGCCGCTCGGCCTGGTCGTGGGCGATCAGCGCATCGATGATCTCGTCCATCTCGCCCTCCATGACGCGGTCGAGCTTGTAGAGCGTGAGGTTGATGCGGTGATCGGTGCAGCGCCCCTGGGGGAAATTATAGGTGCGGATGCGCTCCGAACGGTCACCGCTGCCGACCTGGCTCTTGCGCGCGCTCGCCCGCTCCGCATCCTTGCGGCTGCGCTCCATGTCATAGAGGCGCGCCCGAAGGACCTTCAGGGCCTTGGCCTTGTTCTTGTGCTGCGACTTCTCGTCCTGCTGCTGCACCACGAGTCCGGTCGGGAGGTGGGTGATACGGACCGCGCTGTCCGTCGTGTTCACCGACTGGCCGCCGGGACCGCTGGAGCGGAAGACGTCGATTCGGAGATCCTTCTCGTCGATCTGCACATCGACTTCCTCGGCCTCCGGCAGGACGGCGACGGTTGCCGCCGAGGTATGGATGCGGCCCGAGGCTTCGGTCTCCGGCACGCGCTGCACCCGGTGCACGCCGGACTCGAATTTCAGATGGGCGAAGACGTTGCGGCCGGTGATGGTGGCGATCGCCTCCTTGTAACCGCCGAGTCCGGTCTCGGAGATTTCCATGGGCTCGAAGCGCCAGCCCTTCAAGGCGGCATAGCGCGCGTACATGCGAAAGAGGTTTGCGGCGAACAAAGCCGCTTCCTCGCCGCCGGTGCCGGCGCGGACTTCGAGGATGGCGTTGCGCTCGTCCGCCTCGTCCCTCGGGAGAAGCAGCAATTGCACCTTCTTCTCCAGCGCCGGCAGCTTCTCCTGCAGGACGGCGCGCTCCTCCTCGGCCAGCGCCTTCATCTCCGCATCGGCGGAAGCGTCGGACAGGAGTTGATCGAGATCGGTCGACTCGCGCTCGGCCGTGCGCAGCTCGCGGATCGCCTCCACCACCGGGCCCAAGTCGGAATATTCCTTGGAGAGCTTGGCGAAGGATTGCGCATCCTTCGGCCCTTCGCTCGCCATCAAGGCGGCGATCTCGTCGTAGCGTCTGGCGACGCGATCCAGTTTCTCGTTCAGCGCAGACACTTCAATCCTCGTTTTCCTTCGCGCCCGCACCGATGCCGAACAGCGCCAAAGCGGCGGCTTCCAGCTTCGGATCCGGCGCGGAATCCTTCAAGACCGTGATCGGCCGGTGCAGCAAGCGGTTGATGAGGCGCCGGGTCGCCTCGGCGGCATCGAGCCCCGGCTGCTCGGCCAGCAGCTTTTCGCGCTCGGCATCGAAATGGGCCTTCAGCGCCGAGAGCGCCGTCGCCGCGGTCCGCGCCTCGTTATCGCGCGCGAAGGCCGCGACCGCCGCGTCGATGATGGCCCAGGCCTTGGCCGCCGCTTCCTCACGCCCATGGCGGCCGCGCATCGCCAAGCGCTCGAGATCGTCAAGCCCATAGAGGAAGGCGTCATCGATATCGTTGACCCGGGCGTCGATATCGCCCGGCACAGCGAGATCGACGAACAGCATCGGCTGGCGCCGGCGGGCGCGCACGGCGGCTTTCACCTGGGCCGGACCGATCACCGTCTGCGCCCCGTCGAGCGCGCTGATCGTGACATCGGCGGCAGGCAGCAGCCGGTCGAGGTCGGCGAGCGTCGCGGCATGGGCGCCGCGATGCCGGGCGGCCCAGACTTGCGCCCGTTCCGGGCTGCGATGGACGAAGGTCCAGCGGCTCAAGCCGGCTTCCATCAATTGCTGCATCACAAACTCGCCCAATTCGCCGTCGCCCAGGATGAGCGCGTTGATCTTGGGCAGGTTGCCGAAGACCTGGCGGCAGAGCGCGATGACACAGGCCGCCATCGACACGGATTCCTGCGCGATCTCGGTTTCCGACCGCACCTTCTTGCCGGTCTGCAGCGCGGCGCGGAACACGGCATCGAGCTCGGCGCCGAGCATGCCGGCGCGGGCCGCCAGGCGATGCGCGTCCTTCACCTGGGCCAGGACCTGCGGCTCGCCGACGATCTGGCTCTCCAGCGAGGCCGCGACGGCAAAGGCGTAGCGCAAAGCCTCCGCGCCGCTGAGATGCTGGAGCTGCGGCACCACCTGTGCCGCCGGCAGCGCGGCCGCTTCGGCGATCAAGGCCGCGAGCTTCGGCGCGCTCGCACCGGCGTCTTCCACGGTGGTCCAGATTTCGCAGCGGTCGCAAGTGGCGAGCACGGCGGCCTGCTCGAGGCCGATCTCGCGGCAACGCGTCATCAGGCGCAACTGATCGGTCTCGCTGCCTTGGAGCCGATCGCGCAACAGGTCCGGGGCGCCCTTGTGATTCGCCCCCACGACAAGGAATGTCTTCGCCCCTATCCCAAGACCATTTCCTATGGGACCGTTACCTGTAGGGTTCGAGCGCATCCGCCAACCGGTCCAGGCCGATCGCGCTCTGCTCGCCGCTCGAAAGATCTTTGAGCGTGGCGACGTTCTGATCAAGCTCGTTGTCGCCGAGGATCACCGCGACCTTGGCGGCGATCTTGTTCGCGCGCTTCATGCGCGACTTCATATTGCCGGTGAAGCCCAGGTCGACCGCAAAGTTCAGGCTGCGCAAGGTGCCGGCCATCTTCAGCGCCGCCGCTTCCGCGCGCTCGCCGAGCGGCACCAGGGCGATCGGCGCCCGTGCTTCCGGCGTTTCCTGGAGCAGCATGGCGCAGCGCTCGATGCCGCTCGCCCAGCCGACGCCTGGCGTCTCAGGCCCGCCCATCATGGGAATGAGGCCGTCATAGCGGCCGCCGGCGAGAATGGTCTTCTGCGCGCCAAGCTCGGCGCAGGTCACCTCGAAGCAGGTGTGGCTGTAATAGTCGAGCCCGCGCACCAGCCGCGGGTTGACGACATACCGGATCCCGAGAGCCTCGAGCCCCGCCTTCACCTTGGCGAAGAAGTCGCGGCTCGCGTCGTTCAGGTAGTCGGTATAGACCGGCGCATCGGCGACGATTGCCTGGTCCGTGGGATCCTTGGAGTCCAGGATGCGCAGCGGATTGCGCTCCAGCCGATCGAGGCTGTCCTTGGAGAGCCGCTCGCGGTGGCCGGAGAGATACTCGACCAGCACCCTGCGGTAATTCTGCCGGCTTTCCGTGTCACCCAGCGTGTTGATCTCGAGCTCGGAGCGGTCCCAGGCGCCGATGCGGCGCAGGAACTCGGCGCCGGTGGCGATGACCTCGACGTCGCCCAAGGGCTCCTTGACGCCCAGGAGCTCGATGCCGGTCTGGTGGAACTGCCGCATGCGGCCCTTCTGCGGCCGCTCGTAGCGGAACATCGGGCCGGAATAGAAGTATTTCAGCGGCAGGTGCTGCGCGAGGCCGCCGGAGATCAGCGCGCGGGCGACGCTCGCCGTTCCTTCCGGGCGGAGCGTGATCGTCTCGCCGCCGCGATCGGTGAAGGTGTACATCTCCTTGGTGACGATGTCCGATGTATCGCCGAGGGTGCGCTTGAACACCTCGGAGAACTCGAAGATCGGCGTCGCCATCTCCTGGAAGCCGAAACACTCGGCGGCGAGCCGCGCGGTCTCGGCGACGCGGCGATAGCGCCGCATCTCATCAGGCAAAAGGTCATGTGTGCCGCGGACCGGCTGAAGCTCGGACATGGAGGAAACCTGGAAACGAGGCTATTCGGCGGCGGCGGACTGCTTGGCCTTTTCCGCAGCCTTGGCGGCTTCGATCTCCGCCGCTTTCTTCTCGATGAGCTCGGCCATGTGCTCGACGATATCCTGGTTCTTCAGCCGGTGATGCTGCTGACCCGCCATATAGACCATATGCGTGTCGTTGCCGCCGCCGGTGAACCCGATATCGGTCTCGCGCGCCTCGCCCGGACCGTTGACCACGCAGCCGATGATCGAGACCGACATCGGCGTGGTGATATGGGCGATGCGCTTCTCCAATGCCTCGACGGTCTTGATGACGTCGAAGTTCTGCCGGGCACAGGACGGGCACGAGATGAGGTTCACGCCGCGATGGCGCAGGTTCAGCGACTTCAGGATGTCGAAGCCGACCTTCACCTCTTCCACCGGATCGGCGGAGAGCGAGACGCGGATCGTGTCGCCGATGCCGGCCCAGAGCAACGAGCCCAAGCCGATCGAGGACTTCACCGTGCCGGTGCGCAACCCGCCCGCCTCGGTGATGCCGAGATGCAGCGGGTAATCGCAGGCATCGGCCAGCCCCTGATAGGCGGCGACCGCCAGGAAGGGGTCGGAGGCCTTCACGCTGATCTTGAATTCGTGGAAGTCATGGTCCTGGAGGATCTTCATGTGATCCAGCGCGGATTCGACCATCGCCTCGGGGCAAGGCTCTCCGTACTTTTCCAGCAGGTCGCGCTCGAGCGAGCCAGCGTTGACGCCGATCCGCATCGAGCAACCATGGTCCTTCGCCGCCTTCACGACTTCGCGGACGCGGTCGGCGCTGCCGATATTGCCCGGATTGATCCGGAGACAGGCGGCGCCCGCCTCGGCGGCCTCGATGCCGCGCTTATAGTGGAAGTGGATGTCGGCGACGATCGGCACCGTCACCTGCTTCACGATCTCCTTCAGGCCCGCGGTCGAATCTTCGTCGGGGCAGGAGACCCGGACGATGTCGGCACCGGCCGCTTCCGCCGCCTTGATCTGGGCGACCGTCGCGGCGACGTCCTGGGTGAGCGTATTGGTCATGGTCTGGACCGAGATCGGCGCATCGCCGCCGACCAGCACCGAGCCGACGCGGATCTGGCGGGATTTCCGCCGCTGAATGTCGCGATAGGGACGAACGCTCATGATCCGTAAAACTCGCTGCTGGTGAAAAAGGCAGGGCTGTCGCCGCCGCGACGCCGCAAATTCGCAGAGAACATGCGCTGGTGAGGTTAAAAGATCAAGTGCCGCGCCTGCGTTCCAACACCGCAACGACGAAAATTAACCTCAAAATATCAGCCACTTAGCGTCATGCCCGGGCTTGACTCGGGCATCTGGCTCCCTTCGGCCCAAGATTGCCGGGTCAAGCCCGGCAATGACGCGATATGGCGCTATTCCTCGGTATTGAAAGCGGAGCCGTCGGAGAGCGCGGTCGGGTCGAGCTTGATTCCGCGCTTCACGACTCCGAGAGAACCGAGGCTTTGCAGCGGTCGGCCTTCCAGTTCGATCACGATGCCGCCGGCATTGCCGGTGGTCATGACCAGGCCCTTCTGGTCCGGCACATTGAAGGTTTCGCCCTGGCGCAGCACCCGCTGCAGCACGACGGCGTCGTCCTTGTCCCGAATCTCGATCCAGCTGTCGCGGTTGGCCCGGATCACCACCTTGGCCGCGGGCGGCACCGGAGCCGGCGGGTTGCCGGTCGAGGCTTCTTCCGTCGTGCCCGGCGTCGGCGCCGCCGCTGCATTGCCGGTCGGTTCCGTTGCGGGCGCGGGTGCCGGTGCGGCTGCGGTGGGCGCGGCCGGTGCCGGAGCCGATGCCGGCGGCTCGCCTTGTCCCAGGGGAACAGCGGCCGGCGCGTTGGCGTCCGGGCTGGGCGTCGCGACCACGGCGGGTGGCGGTGGCGTCGGCTCCGCCGCCGGGGCGGGGCTGCCGGCGGGCGCCGGAGCCGGCGCGGTTTCGGTTGCGGCGTCCGCCGTCTGATCG
>Ga0209257_1002808_pt1 | contig 16367 bp, 19 predicted proteins | sample AraplaCvi_mCL_r2_FD_184277 | JGI IMG/M metagenome (GOLD analysis project Ga0209257, IMG submission 184277) | Arabidopsis root microbial communities from North Carolina, USA - plate scrape MF_Cvi_mCL_r2 (SPAdes) (version 2) | ecosystem: Host-associated > Plants > Roots > Endosphere | place: USA...
TCCGGAGTCGGCAGCGGCAGGGCGTCGGACTTCATGTCGATGCTCGCCAGCATGGTTTCTATCCTCGTCAGGCCGGCGGCCTCGTTTTTCGAGCCCTTCACCGGTCTTCGAGGGAAGAGAACCAAGCTTGCGCTGAACACATGGTTAAGGCCGCTGTTGTCGAATCGACAGGAATCCCCCCTGGGACATTCCACCACACCTCGTTCGCCGAGCGGATTCCGCCAATCTGACGCCCAAACCATACCTTCTAGAGATCTCCTCCTGGCGCGCGGCGCGGCGGTGCGCGGAACCGGCGGCGACCGCCGAGGTTGACCTTCCCGTTCACCGTCGTTCCGGCGTAGATGGCCGGACGGCCTCCGCCGTGAGCCGGGACCAGTCCCGATTGGACAACGGCGTGTTCAGGGAGAGTTCAGCCAATCCCCGCGATGCTGCACGCAAGATGAAGCGTCTGATGCTCCTGATGGCGGCCGTAGCCAGCGTGGCTTCGTCCATGCCCCTCGCGGCCCCTGCCTTCGCCCGGGACGGCGACCAGGGCGGGCGCGCCGAGCGCCACGACGGGCGTGGGCGCGGCAGCGGCGACCGTGGCGGCTACGAGCGTCGCGGCGGCGAGCGCGGCGGGCCGGACCGCGGCGGACGGCGCTGGGAGAACGACGGCCGCGACCGCGGGCGCGGCTATGAGCGCCCCGGCTACAGCGACGACCGCCCCCGTTACGACCGCCCCCGCTACGTCGACGAGCGGCCCCGCTACGAGGAGCGCCGGCGCGACGACGACCGGGACCGTCCGGACTATATGCAGGGCCCCCGCCCCAACTACATGCGCCCCGCCCCGGGTTCGGGTCGGCGCGGCTATCTGCCCGACAGCTATCGCGGTGACGTGGTGGAGAACTACCAGCGCTATCGCCTGCGCCCACCGCCGCACGGCTATGCGTGGGTGCGGATGGGCAACGGCTTCGCCCTGGTCGAAATGGGCAGCGGGCGGATCTTCGACCGGGTGAACTAGCGGGCCGGCCGCCCCTTCGGCTAACCTGTGATCGTGATGATATCGGTTCAGGTCCGCGACGCCGCATGAGATCGGTCGCCCCCGCCACGGTCAGCGCACACCCGTTCGCCAGCCGCGACTTCGTCGGCGGCGACGCGGCGCTGGATTTCGTGAACACCATCACCGGCCGCGACGAGGCCCCCCGCGACTGGATCGCCAGCTACCCGGGCCTGGTCGAGTGGGCGGGCCTGGCGAACCTGCTGCCGCCCGACGTCCTGCAGACCCTGGCGGCCGAGGCGGAACGGCGCCCGGACGAGGCGGCGGCGGCGCTGGTGCGGGCCAAGGCGCTACGCGAGGCGCTCTTCAGCGTCCTGACCGACATGATCGCCGGCGAGGCCGCCCAACCCGACGACCTGGCGCTCGTGCGCCGCCACTGGCTTGCGGGCGTGGCCGCGCACGACTTGCGCTCGGCAGGCGGTCGCGTGGTTCGTCAGTTGGACGAGGCGGCGGTCGACCTCGACCTGATCGCCGCGATCGTCGCCTACCGCGCCGTGGAGCACGTCCTGCCGACGCCGCCGGCGCGCCTGGGGATGTGCAGCGGGCCGAACTGCGCCTGGCTGTTCATCGACACGTCAAAGGCCGGCCGCCGCCGCTGGTGCGACATGGCCGTCTGCGGCAACACCGCCAAGTCGCGCCGCTTTCAGGCCCGCCGCGCGGCGGGCGCGACCTAGGTTCCGAACCCACAAAGCGACATGGGCCGGCGCAGCAGCCAGCAGACTTGTTGAAGGTCCGAGTGGGGTGGGAAGCGGCCCTTGACCCCCGATTAGAACTGGCCGCCGGGCTGATGGCCTCGGCGGTTCAGCGGCCGCCCAGCGCGGTGTCGAAAAAAGCGATTCCTACGGCCTCCGTCGCCGCATGGGTCTGAGCGCGCGTCGCGCCCGCGCCATCGGCGCACAGCGGCGCCACAACCTTGAAGCCCCCGGGGCCGCACTCTGACAAGAAGTCGTAGTGGCCGACGCCGGGCAGCACCCTAAGCTTCGCACCGGGAAGGAGGTGAGCGACGAGTTCACCGTTGGTGGCGGCCGGGGCGATGGGATCGGCGGCGCCGAGCACGATACCGACAGGCGCCCGAACTCGCGAGAAGCTGGCGGGGGCCAGCGCCTTCACGAAGGCCGGGGCGATCAGGAACAGCGCCTTGATCCGCGGATCGCTGAGGTCGGACGATTCTGCCCTCGCAAGGCCTTCCAGGCCCGGCCGCGCCAGGACTTCGGCACGGCGATGGTAGTCCAGCGGATACTCGAAATGCTTGTCGCACATGGCGTCTCTGTCGAGGCCTTCACAAAAGGCGACGAAGTGGCCGAAGTCGCTGCGCGCCCCGACGGCCAGAAGCGCGGCGTATCCGCCCAGGGCGAAGCCGGCGACGCCGACCCGGTCGCCATCGATGTGCTGGGCGAGTTCGGGCTGATTGAGCGCGAAATCCAGAGCGGCCCGCAGGTCCGTGGCCTGAACCCACGGGGCGTAGGCGCCGGCGTCTGAAACGCCATCGAGGCTGTTCGCCCCCGGATGGTCGACGGCGACGGCCACGTAGCCGTGGCGCGCCAGGGCGGCGCCCAGCCAGGTCATCTGGCGGGCCGAACCGCCGAAGCCGTGCGAGAGCAGGACCAGGGGATGACGCGCGACATCGGCGAACGGAGCGTCCTTGGCCACCGCGCCGGCGATGAATATCGGAGACTCGGGCGAGCCCGTGGCCACCTGGGCCTCCGGCGCCAAGGTCGGGTACCACACAATGAGTCGCAGGGCGGCGTCGCCGTGATGGCGCGCGGCGGCCGTCGGCGAGGTGGTCGCCAGGCGCCGCTCTCCCGCGGTAAATGGCTCGGCGGCGGATGCGCTCAGCGCAATCGTCGCGCCGATCGAGGCGAGCAGCCCAAAGAACCCCAAGCTTGGCATTGCCAATGCATTGCGTGGACTGGGCATGGGCGCAAGTGCCGCGGCACAGGCGCGGCCGGGGCTCGTCGCGCCCGATTGCCGCGATGCACACTTCAGACGTCAGCTACAGGTCGGGAGCGGACCTGGCGCTATGGCTGGTATCTGACCGAGCCGAGCTTATGAGTGCGCGCCCCTAGCCGCCCAGCTTGCTGCGCAGCAGCTGGTTGATGACGCCCGGGTTGGCCTTGCCGCCGGTCGCCTTCATCACCTGGCCGACGAACCAGCCGATGGCCTGGGGCTTCTCCTTCACCTGGGCCGCCTGGCCCGGGTTTGCGGCGATCAGGTCGTCGATGATCTTTTCCAGCTCACCGGTGTCGCTGACCTGCTTCAGGCCCTGCTTCTCGACGATCTCGGAGGCGCTGCCCTCGCCCGCCCACATCCGCTCGAAGACGTCCTTGGCGATCTTGGAGGAGATGACCCCCTCCTCGATCAGCTGGACCAGCTCGGCGATGGCGGCCGGCTTGATGGGGCTGTCCTCGATGGCAAGGCCCCCCGCGGTCAAGCGCGCGGCCAGGTCGTTGGTCACCCAGTTGGACACCAGCTTGGCGTCGCGCCCCTTGGCGGCGGCCTCGTAGAAGTCGGCGCGGGCCTGTTCGGTGATCAGGACGCCGGCGTCATAGGCCGACAGGCCGTACTGCGACTGCAGCCGGGCCTTCTTGGCGTCGGGCAACTCGGGCAGGCCGGCCTCGATGCGCTTGATCCACGCCGGGTCCAGCGTCAGCGGCAGCAGGTCGGGGTCGGGGAAGTAGCGGTAGTCGTGCGCCTCTTCCTTCGAGCGCATGGAGCGCGTCTCGCCTTTCACGGTGTCGAACAGGCGGGTCTCCTGGTCGATCTTGCCGCCGTCCTCGAGGATCTCGATCTGGCGGCGCGCCTCGTATTCGATGGCCTGCTGGATGAAGCGGAACGAGTTGACGTTCTTGATCTCGCAGCGCGTGCCCAGGTGGCTGAAGTCGCCGGTCTCGCGGAACTTCTCGTAGGCGCCGGGGCGGCAGACCGAGACGTTCACGTCGGCGCGCAGGTTGCCCTTCTCCATGTCGCCGTCGCAGGTGCCGAGATAGATCAGGATGGTGCGCAGCTTCTTGACGTAGGCGGCCGCCTCCTCCGACGAGCGCATGTCGGGCATCGACACGATCTCCATCAGGGCGGTGCCGGCCCGGTTCAGGTCGACGTAGGTGGCGTTGGGGTCCTGGTCGTGCAGGCTCTTGCCGGCGTCCTGCTCCAGGTGCAGCCGCTCGATACGCACGGTGAAGGTGGAGCCGTCGTCGCGCTCGACGGTCACCTCGCCCTCGCCGACGATCGGGTCCTTGAACTGGCTGATCTGATAGCCCTGCGGCAGGTCCGGATAGAAATAGTTCTTCCGATCGAAGCGCGACCATTCGTTGATCCGCGCCTTGAGCCCCAGGCCGGTCTTGATCGCCTGTTCCACGCAGTGGCGGTTGATCACGGGCAGCATGCCGGGCATGGCCGCGTCCACCAGGCTGACCTGGGCGTTCGGCTGGGCGCCCGCGCCGACGGCGGCGCCGGAGAACAGCTTGGCGTTGGAGGCCACCTGGGCGTGAACCTCGAGGCCGAGGACGATTTCCCACGGGCCGGTCCGGCCCTGGATCAGCTTGGTGTTCGCTTCGCTCATGGGGCGGGTACTAGCGCCAGAGGCCGCCGAGCGGAAGCGGGCGCAGATGCCCTCTTGCGCAAATGCCCGGAAATAGACTCAAAGTTCCACGCGTCTTAACGGCGCTAAGACCGGGGAAAAGGAACACCCAATGAAGACTCTCGCCCTCGCCGCCGCCCTCGCCGTGGCTGCGGCCGCCGGCCCGGCGCTCGCCCAAGACGAGCACAAGGACCACGCCCCGGCCGCCGCGCCGGCCGCGGCCCCCGCCGGCAAGATCTCGGTGGACACCACGCCGATCGGCGACATCATCAAGAACCCGGAGGCCAAGGCCACGCTGGAAAAGGCGCTGCCGGAAATCCCGCAGTTCTACGACCAGATCGCCACCATGACGCTGGCCCAGGTCGCGCCCATGAGCCAGGGCGCCCTGGACGACGCCAAGCTGAAGGCCCTCCAGGCCGAGTTCGACAAGCTGAAGTAAGAGACGACGCACCTCCCCCGCAGGCTTCCTTCGGGGGAGGTGCGTTGCGCCACCGACGCGAGACGGAGGGGGCGCAAGGCCGCCACTCCGAGCGTGAGGCCTAACGCCCCCTCACTTCGTGGTCCCCCTCCCCCGTCGTCTGCGCGACGAGGGAGGAGCCGATTCACCTCACCACCACTTCTTGGGCTTGGCGCGGAAGTCCGCAGCCTTCTCGATGGCCGAGCCCAGCGAGAACAGGGTGCCCTCGTCCAGGTTACGGCCGATGAGTTGCAGGCCCAGGGGCAGGCCCTGCGCGTCCAGCCCCGCCGGCACGCTCATGCCCGGCAGGCCGGCCAGGTTCACCGTCACCGTGAAGATGTCGTTCAGGTACATGGCGACCGGGTCGTCCGATTTCTCGCCGAGGGCGAAGGCGGCGGACGGCGCGGTAGGCGTGAGCAGGGCGTCGACCTTCTGCCAGGCCTGGTCGAAGTCGTCGGCGATGCGGCGGCGGACCTTCAGGGCTTTCAGGTAGTAGGCGTCGTAGTAGCCGGCCGAGAGCACATAGGTGCCGATCAGGATCCGGCGCTTCACCTCGGCCCCGAAGCCCTCGGCGCGGGTGTTCTCGTAGGTCTCGGTCAGGTTGCCGCCCTCGACGCGCAGGCCGTAGCGCATGCCGTCGTAGCGGGCGAGGTTCGACGACGCCTCGGCCGGGGCGACGATGTAGTAGGCCGGCAGGGCGTACTTGGTGTGCGGCAGGCTGACCTCGACGATCTCGCAGCCGGCCTCCTTCAGCCAGGCGATCCCCTGCTCCCACAGGGCGTCGATTTCGGGCGGCATGCCGTCGACGCGGTATTCCTTGGGCACGCCGATCCGCAGGCCCTTCACGGACTTGCCACAGAAGCTCGCAAAATCAGGGACTTCGACGTCGATGCTCGTCGAGTCCTTCACGTCGTGGCCGGACATGGACTTGAGCAGGATCGCCGCGTCCTCGACCGTGCGGGCCATGGGGCCGGCCTGGTCCAGCGACGAGGCGAAGGCCACGATACCCCAGCGCGAGCAGCGGCCGTAGGTCGGCTTGATGCCCACGGTGCCGGTGAACGCCGCCGGCTGGCGGATCGAGCCGCCGGTGTCGGTGGCCGTGGCGCCCAGGCAGAGCTCCGCCGCCACCGCCGCGGCCGAGCCGCCCGACGAGCCGCCGGGGGTCAGGTCGGCGTTGGAGCCGTTCGAGCGCCAGGGATTGACCACCGGCCCCCAGGCCGAGGTCTCGTTCGACGAGCCCATGGCGAACTCGTCCATGTTGAGCTTGCCCAGCATGACCGCGCCATCGCGCCACAGGTTCGACGTGACCGTGCTCTCGTAGGTGGGCTTGAAGCCGCGCAGGATCATCGACCCGGCGGTGGACTCCACGCCCTCGGTGCAGAACAGGTCCTTGATGCCCAGCGGCGCGCCGTCCAGCGGCCCGGCCTCGCCCTTGGCGCGGCGGGCGTCGGAGGCCCTGGCCATCTCGATCGCCTGGTCCGGCGTGTTGACCACGAAGGCGTTCAGCGCGCTGGCGGCCTCGATGGCCCCCAGGTGCGCCTTGGTGATCTCCTCGGAGGAGAAGCTCTTGTCCGCCAGCCCGTCGAGGGCGGCCTTCAGGGTGAGCCCGGTCAGTTCGGACATAGCTATTCCACCACCTTCGGCACGATGAAGAAGCCCTTGGCGGTCTTCGGCGAATTGCTCAGCACCTTGGCCGGGTCGCCGCCCTCGGTGACGACGTCCTCGCGCATCGGCAGGGTCATGGCCACGGACGTGGTCATGGGCTCGACCCCGTCGGTGTCCACCTCGGAGAGCTGCTCGATCCAGTTCATGATGCCGCTCAGCTCCTTGGCCAGCGGCTCCAGCTTCTCTTCCGGCTCGGCGATGCGCGCCAGCCTCGCAACCTTGCGCACGGTCGCGGCGTCGATGGCCATGTGGGCCTCCTAGAATTCGAAGGCCGTGGGTTAGCCGCGGCGGGGGCGCCTTTGCAAGCGATCCCCGCCGCGCGGCCGCGTTTAGTCGGCCTTGTCGGCCTTGGGCTTGAGGTCCGTGGCCTTCTGCTTGCTGGGCTTCAGCTTCAGCTTGTCGAACTCGCCCCGGTCGGAGGGTGTCAGGTGCGGACGCGCGGCCACGACGCCGACGCCGATCGTCTGCTTCACGTAGTAGGTCTCGCCGGCCTCGACCTCCATGTTGAGCGTGTCGGTGGCCTCGAACTGGATGCTGTAGGCGTGCGGGCCGGGATCGGCCGGGAGGACGGCGTAGGTGCCGTTGCCCAGCTTGGCGACGCCCTTCTGGCCCTCATGCACCGAGAAGCTCACCGCCATGCCCACGAAGTTCGAGGGCCGGAAGAAAACCACCTGGCCCTTGCCTTCCGGCGGCGGCGGGACCAGCCCGGCGTCGGCCGGCGTCGGGGCGGTCGTCGCGGGAGCAGCTGGCGCCGGAGTGGCCGGCGGGACCTCCGCGGCAGGCGCCGGCGGTGCAGCCTCGGCGGGCGTGGGCTTGGCCGCGTCGGCCGGCGGCGGCTCCTGGGCGAACGCCGGGGCGGCGATCAACAGGCACGCGGCCGCCGGCAGCAGGCGGCGCAGATAGTCGGTCATGGTGCTCTCACGGTTGCGATTGTGGAGGGGTGGCGGCAGGCGCGGCGGGCGGCGCGGCGGGGATGGCGGGATAGTCCGCGCCCAGCTTGGCCTGTCCCAGCGCGCCGGCCGGGATGATGATCTCGCCGCCCTTCATGAAGCCCGCGAAGATGCCGATGTACGGCACGAAGCTGGCGGCCATGACGGTGTTGGAATTGTCGGCCCCGGCCGAGCCGAGATGGAAGGCGCGGAGCGGCACCTGGGCGCCGTTCACCTCGAGGTAGCGCGCGGCCAGGATCAGCTTGGCCGGACGTCCGAGCGGCCCCGCCGACGCGGCGTCGATCACCTGGCCCCGCCCCGAGGCGCCGGCAGGGATCAGCACCTGGTCGCCGACCACGATCGGGGACACGAGGCGCAGTGCAAACATGTCGCCGCGCTTGTGGACCTTGCTGCTGACCGCCTCGGCGACTTCGAGGATCACCGGTTGGCCGCCGACGGCGCGAGGCGCGGACATCGGCGCGGCGGGAGCGGGCGGCGGCGGAGCCGCGGGCTGCGCCGCGGCGGGCGCACACGACAGCACGAGCGGCAGCACCGCCCATAAACGCCGAAAACCCATGTGATTCAGACTCCCCCGATGACTCTCGCTATCCGAGCGTTCGACGCCTGGCAATCGATGAGTTGCGAGCGCGAGGCGACAGGTTACGTGCCGGTGGTTCGGCGGTATGGGTGCGCATGGCCGTCGTCGATCTGCTCGAACTCCCCGCCCTCCTGCCCCGCTACGCCGCGGTGGTGGGCCTCGACCTGGGCGAAAAGACCATCGGCGTGGCGGTGTCGGACGCTGGTCGGTCCATCGCCAGCCCGCTTCAGCTGATCCGCAAGACCAGGTTCACGGACGACCTCGCGGCGCTGTTCAAGGCGATGGAGAGCCGCGAGGCGCGGGCGATCGTCATCGGCCTGCCGGTGAACATGGACGGCACCGAGGGGCCGCGGGCGCAGTCCTGCCGCGCCTTCGCCCGCAACGTCCTGCGCGTGAAGGACCTGCCCATCGCTTTCTGGGACGAGCGGATGAGCTCGATGGCCATCAACCGGATGCTGATCGACGAGGCCGATACGACGCGGGCCCGCCGCGCCGAGGTGGTCGACAAGGCCGCGGCCGCCTGGATTCTCCAGGGCGCGCTGGATCGGTTGCGGAACGCGTCTTCCCACCCCTGATCGTCATCCCCGGGCTTGACCCGGGGATCCAAGCTTGCGTTCGACCGCCCCGTGGATGGCCGGGTCAAGCCCGGCCATGACGAGCAGAAATGAACCTACAGCCCGCCCGCGAACAGGTCCGGCTTGCCGATCTGGACGCCCTTGGAGCGGAGGATCCCGTAGGCGGTCGACAGGTGGAAATAGAAGTTGGTGGTGGCGAAGCTGGACAGCCATTGGCCGGCCGGGAGGGTCGGTTCGATCTGGCCCAGGTTGAAGGTGATCGGGGTCTGGTCGCGGCCTTCGAACTGCTCGGCCTTGAGGCCGGCCAAATAGGCCTTGGCGTCGGTGATCGCCGCCCTGAAGCCGGCGAGGTCCAGATCCTCGGAGATGGCCTCGGGCTCCGGCAGGCCGGCGGCGCGGGCGGGCCACTGCTTGGCGAAGTTGATCACCACCATCGCCTGGAACCGCAACGGGTTCATGTCGTCGATCAGCCGCCAGTCAGGATGTCGGCTTCCGAGGCTCCCTTGGACTTGGCGAACTCCGCGCCCTTGGTGAGCAGGTGGTCGAGCGTGCCGAGGCCCTTGGAATAGAGGTCGACGAAGGTGAACAGGCAGACGGTCATGGCTTCCCCCGGAGGATCGTTGGCCCGGGATCTAGGGACCAACCGCGACGGTTCGCAACGTTCCTGACGCAGGAAGTTGGGGATCACCCGTTGCGCTCGCTTCCCTTGGACGGCGGCGGCCCTTAAGAGGGCGCTTTAATGAGCGCCGCGCCCCCCGGTCTGAACGAGGTCCTGCAGCGGACCTTCTCGTTCCCCAAACGCCACTTCCTCTCCGCCACCGACCTCAACGAGGTCGAGGTGGCCAATCTGCTCGACCTGGCCGACGGATTCGTCAGCCTGAACCGGCAGACCTCGAAGAAGCTGGACCTGCTCAAGGGCAGGACCCTGATGAACCTGTTCTTCGAGAACTCCACCCGCACGCAATCCAGCTTCGAGCTGGCCGGCAAGCGGCTGGGGGCCGATGTGGTCAACATGAGTCCGCGCTCGTCGTCGATCTCCAAGGGCGAGACCTTGATCGACACCGCGGTGACCCTGAACGCCATGCAGCCGGACCTGCTGGTGGTGCGCCATGGCTCGTCGGGCGCGGCCAGCCTGCTGTCGCAGAAGGTGGGCTGCTCGGTGGTCAACGCCGGCGACGGGCAGCACGAGCATCCGACCCAGGCGCTGCTGGACGCGCTCTCGATGCGCCGAGCCTTCGGCTACATCTCCGGCCTGCAGGTGGCGATCTGCGGGGACATCCTCCACAGCCGCGTGGCCCGGTCGAACATCGCCATGCTGCAGATGCTGGGCGCGAACGTGCGCCTCGTGGGGCCGCCGACCCTGATCCCGGCCGCCGCCGACCGCTGGAACGTCGAGGTCTTCCACGACATGCGCAAGGGCATCGCCGGCTGCGACGTGGTGATGATGCTGCGCCTCCAGCTCGAGCGCATGGACGGGGTCATGGCGCCGTCGCAGCGCGAATATTTCCGCTTCTACGGCCTGGACCGCGAGAAGCTGGCCTTCGCCGCCCCGCACGTGCGGGTGATGCATCCCGGCCCGATGAACCGCGGCGTCGAGATCGATTCCGACGTGGCCGACGACCTCTCGGTCAGCCTGATCCAGGACCAGGTGGAGATGGGCGTCGCCGCGCGCATGGCCGTGCTGACCTCGCTGGCGGCCCGTCTGGAGAACGAGCGTTGAGCCGCCCCGTCGCCTTTCTCAACGCCCGCCTCGTCGATCCGGCCTCCGGTTATGACGGTCCGGGCGCGATCATCGTCACCGAGGGCGTGATCGCCGACGTGGCCCGTGCGCCGAACCTCGGATCCCTCTCCTCGGACGTCGAGGTGGTGGACGCCGGGGGCGCGCTGCTGATCCCGGGCCTGATCGACATCCGGGTGAAGACCGGCGAGCCGGGCGCCGAGCCCAAGGAGACGCTGAAGTCCGCCGCCCAGGCCGCCGCGGCCGGGGGCGTGACCACCATGGTCGTGCAGCCAGACACGCACCCGGTGATGGACGAGCCGTCGGTGGTGGACTTCATCCTGCGCCGGGCCCGCGACATCGAATTGGTCAACGTCTACCCCGCCGGCGCCGCCACCAAGGGCTGCGAGGGCAAGCGGATGGCCGAGATCGGCCTGATGCACGAAGCCGGCTGCCTCTATGTGACCGATGCCGACCGTCCGATCGTCGACTCCAAGGTCTTCCGCCGGGTGCTGAGCTACGCCAAGGCGTTCGGCACGCCGGTGGCGCACCGGCCGGCCGACCCCTGGCTGTCGGCGGGCGCGGCGGCCAGCGAGGGCGAGTTCGCCGCGCGCATGGGCCTGCCCGCCGTCCCGGCGATCGCCGAGAAGATCATGCTGGACCGCGACCTGGCGCTGGCCGAACTGACCGGCGCGACGCTGATCGTCGACCAGGTGACCACTGCCGCCGCCCTGGAGAGCCTGAAGCGGGCGCGCGATCGCGGCCTGCCGGTGACGGCGACCACCTCGATCAACCACCTGTCGTTCAACGAGATCGACATCGGCGACTACCGCACCTTCTGCAAGGTGGACCCGCCGCTGCGCTCCGAGGAGGACCGCCAGGCGATGATCGAGGCTGTCGCCTCGGGCCTGATCCAGGTTGTGGTGTCGGCCCACGCCCCCGCCCCCGCCGAGGACAAGCGCCTGCCCTACGACGAGGCGACGCCGGGCGCGGTGGGCCTGCAGACGCTGCTGGCCGCCCTGCTGGCCTTCCACCACGAAGGCCAGATCCCGCTGATGGACCTGATCCGGGCGGTGACCTGCGCGCCGGCCGACCTGCTGGGCCTGTCCGCCGGTCGCATCGCGAAGGGCGCGCCGGCCGACCTGGTGCTGTGCAGCCTGGACGCGCCGGTGGTCATCGACGCCGACAAGCTGGTCTCGAAGTCCAAGAACTCGCCGTTCGACGGGCGGCGGCTGCAGGGCAAGGTGCTGCGGACGATCGTGGACGGCCGGACGGTGTATTCGGCCTGATCTTCCTTTCCCGCCTTGGCGGGAGAGGGGGACCGCGCGCCGCAGGGCGCGTGGTGGAGAGAAAGCCCCATCCACAGCCATTGGCCAGCCGATCGATTCACCCAGCTTGAGGCTTGCCCTCTCCACCATCGGCTCTTCGGCCGATGGTCCCCCTCTCCCACTTCGTGGGAAAGGAAGACTAGCTCCCCGTCGGGACCACGCTGGCCTTCTCGACCATCAGCACCACGACCCGGCCCCGGGCGTGGGGCAGGTGCATGACGCCGCGCGGCACGGTGAAGCCCTGCTGCGGGCCCAGGCTGACGGTACGGTCCTCCAGCTCGATGTCGAGGCGGCCCTCCAGCACGAAGAAGAACTCGTCCTCCCCGTCGTGTTTGTGCCAGTGGAAATCGCCATCCAGGACGCCCAGCCGCACCACGGCGTCATTCACCTGGGTGAGCGTGCGGTTCCACCAGGGCTGGGTCGCGGCGGCGATGGCGCCCACATCGATGTGGGTCGCGCCCGGGAACATGACCTCGGTGTCGATGTCGTAGCGTGTATCGGTCTTGTCCACGGGGTGTTCCTCCGGTTAAGTCGGCGCCACCCTATCGTCACTTAGCCAATTGGCAATATGCCTATCGTCGATGCCCTCAAAGCGCTGAGCAACGACCGTCGCCTCCAGGTCATGGACTGGCTGAAGACCCCGCGCGCCCACTTCCGCGAGCAGGTGCATGGCGATCTGGTGGACGACGGGGTATGCGGCCTGCTGATCGCGGAGAAGCTGGGCGTGAGCCAGCCCACCCTCTCGGAGCACATGCGCATCCTGGTCGCCGCCGAACTGGTGATCCCGAAACGGATCAAGCAGTGGACGTTCTACCGCCGCAACGAGACGGTCATCGCGGCGCTGAAGGACAGATTCGCCGCCGAGGTCTGACGGTCGAGCGCTAGCCGATCAGGCCATCTCCAGGACTTCCTGCGGCAACAGGGACCTGACGTTCAGGCGGCCAAGGATCCGTCCCTCCAGCGGGATCAGTGCGTCGACGAAGGCCTCCGCCGGTCCGCCTTCATAGCGGGGCGGCGCCTGCAGCTGCGCGCCGTCCAGGATCATCGTCTCCTGCACCGCATCGACCAGCAGGCCGGCGGGGCGGTCCTCGTGATGCACCACGACGATCACGTGCCGCCCGGACACCTCCGTCGCGCCCAGCCCGAGCCGCGCCCGCAGGTCCAGCACCGGCATGATGGCGCCCCGCAGATTGATCACCCCCAGCACGAAGGCCGGCGCCTGGGGCAACGGCGTCGAGGCCGTGAAGCCGCGGATCTCGCGAACGGACCGGATATCGATGCAGAACTCGTGGCCCGCGACTTCCACCAGGATGAGCTCGATGGCGCTCTGGCGCTGCAGGGCGACGGACATCAGAACTCGTTCCAGTCGCTCTGGTCACCCACCGCCGCGCGGAGCTTGCGCTGCAGGGCCGGCGCATCGCCACGTGGGCGGGGGGCCTCGCGGACCCGAGCCGGCGCCGCGAACCGCTCGCCCACCTCGAAGCGCGCGACCAGTTGGCCGAGCTCGATGGCTTCGCGCTTCAGCTGGGCGGCGGCGGCCGTCGCTTCCTCGACCATGGCGGCGTTCTGTTGCGTCACCTGGTCCATCTGGTTGACGGCGGTGTTGACCTGGCCGAGGCCGGTCGACTGCTCCTGGGCCGACTGGGCGATCTCCGAGACCAGGCTATCGATGCTGGCGACCCGCTCGACGATGGCCGTGAGGGCGGCGCCGGTGTCGGTGACCAGCTTCACGCCCCTGTCGACCTGGGCGCCGGACGAGGAGATGAGGGTCTTGATCTCCTTTGCGGCCTCGGCGGAACGCTGGGCCAGCGCCCGCACCTCTTGGGCCACGACGGCGAAGCCCCTGCCGGCCTCACCGGCGCGGGCGGCCTCGACGCCGGCGTTCAGGGCCAGCAGGTTGGTCTGGAACGCGATCTCGTCGATCACCCCGATGATGTTGGAGATCTTGGCCGAGCTCTGCTGGATGTCGTGGATGGCGGCCACTGCCTCGCGCACCACCTCTCCCGATCGTTCCGCCTCGGCCCGCGCGCCCGAGGCGACGGCAGAGGCCTCCTGGGCGCCCTCGGCGCTGCGCTTGACGGTCGCGGTGATCTCGTCGAGCGCCGCGGCGGTCTCCTCGAGGCTGGCCGCCTGCTGCTCGGTGCGCCGCGACAGGTCGTCGGACGCCGTCGAGATCTCGTCCGCGCCGCTGCGGATCGCGCCGGTCGTGCTGAGCACCGAGCCCATGGCGGAGCGCAGGCTGGAGGCCGCGCTGTTGAAGTCCTCCTTGATCCGCGCGTAGGTCCCCTGGAAGTCCGCGGTGATGCTGGCGGTGAGATCGCCCTCGGACAGGCGCTTCAGCCCGTCGGCCAGCGTCGAGACGACCGCGGCCTGTTCCTTTTCCGTCGCGGCCCGCGCCGCGTCGTTTTGCGCCCGCTCATTTTCGTTGGCGGTGATGTCCGTGGCGAACTTCACGACCCGAACCGGCTTGCCGGCGGTGTCCAGGATGGGGTTGTACGACGCCTGGATCCAGACCTCGCGGCCCCCCTTGCCGATGCGGCGGAACTTGGTGGCGACGAACTCGCCGCGGTTCAGCGTCTGCCAGAACTCGCGGTAGCCTGGACCGCCGGCCTCCTGCGGATCGACGAACATCGCGTGGCGGCGGCCGACGACTTCGGCTTCGGTGTAGCCTAGGGTGTCGAGGAAATTCTTGTTGGCGCGGATGATCGTGCCGTCGAGTTCGAACTCGATCACAGCCTGTGACCGTTCGATCGCCGCGACCATGCCTTCGAGCCCGCGGACATACGTGGCCTCCGGCTTCCTGGCGCCCGACGCCGCCCCAAACAGCTTCATTCCCAGCCCTCCTAGTCCCTCCCCGAAGCCCGGGGAGGATATGCCTGTGCGAGAACGAAGTTCGCCGGATAAGATTAATCATAGCTGAATCAACCACCTCTGCACTTGATAAAGCTGAGTACTTATCGTCAGTTACATACCAATACGGATAACTTGTCGCATATTCTCGCTTAGGATGAGTTCTTGCGCGTCGCATTACTCAACCAGAGATCATGAAGAAGCAGAGCGCATGCCAGGGATGCAGCCGGGACAAGCGCCAAGCGTTCCCTCTACGTTCTTGCCCGCCCGCCAACGTCCGGCTAGGTTGAGATCCAAGGGGCGGGCGCGTCGTAGCGCCAGGACGCTGACGCGCGGCGTGAGCCGCGCTAGGACTCGCCGCGATAGAGAGGGTCCATGTCCGAGTCCTTGAGCGCCACGATAATCGCCGCCGCGCTGGTCGGCGGTTATCTGCTGGGTTCCATACCGTTCGGCGTCATCGCCACGCGGCTGGGCGGCGCGGGCGACGTGCGCTCGATCGGATCGGGCAACATCGGGGCGACCAATGTCCTGCGCACCGGGCGCAAGGACCTGGCGCTGATCACTCTGCTAGGCGACGGCGGCAAGGGCGCGATCGCCGTGCTGCTGGCGTGGCTGGCGACCCGTCACGGCACGGTCGAGCAGCAGGCGGCGCTGACCTCGCTGGCGGCCGGGGCGGCGTTCCTCGGCCACCTGTTCCCCGTCTGGCTGCGCTTCAAGGGCGGCAAGGGCGTGGCGACGTTCCTGGGCACGATGCTGGCGGCGGCCTGGCCGGTGGGCCTGGCGGCCGCGGCCACCTGGCTGATCGTGGCCTTCCTGTTCCGGATCTCATCCCTGGCGGCGCTGGTGGCGGTGGCCCTGGCGCCGCTGGTGGCGCTGCTGCTGGGGCGGCCCACGGCGATCGCCCTGCTGGCCCTCTTCATGGCGCTGCTGGTGCTGGTGCGGCATTCCGAGAACGTCCGCCGCCTGCTCAAGGGCCAGGAGCCGAGGATCGGCGGCGGCAAGAAGGCCGCGGAGACCCCCGAAGGGTGATCCGCCAGCTCTCCGACGCCCAGCGGCGCGACTGGCTGCGGCTGGCGCGGACCGAGAACGTGGGCGCCGTCACCTTCGACCAACTGATCGGCCGCTTCGGCGAGGCCGCGCTGGCCCTGGCCGCCCTCCCCGACCTCGCCCGCCGCGGCGGGCGCTTGGGCGGCGTGCGGATGCCGACCGAAGCGCAGGCCGACCGGGAACTGGCCGACGGCGCGGCGCTTGGCGCGCGGCTGATCGCGTCCTGCGAGCCGGATTTCCCGCAGGCGCTCGCGGCCCTGGACCCGCCGCCGCCGGTCATCTGGGTGCGCGGCCATGCAAAGCTGCTGGACCGCCGGACCGTCGCCATCGTCGGCGCCCGGGTCGCCTCGGCCGCCGGCCAGCGGTTCGCCCGCGGCCTCGCCGCCGAGCTGGGTCAGTCGGGGCATGTGATCGTCTCCGGCCTGGCGCGCGGCATCGACGCCGCGGCGCACGAGGGTTCACTGCCCACCGGCACGGTCGCCGTCCTGGGCGGCGGGATCGACGACATCTATCCGCCGGAGCACCGCGACCTCCATGCCCGCATCGTCGAGCAGGGCTGCGTGGTTTCGGAGAACGAGCCCGGCCGTA
>Ga0209257_1002809_pt1 | contig 16362 bp, 11 predicted proteins | sample AraplaCvi_mCL_r2_FD_184277 | JGI IMG/M metagenome (GOLD analysis project Ga0209257, IMG submission 184277) | Arabidopsis root microbial communities from North Carolina, USA - plate scrape MF_Cvi_mCL_r2 (SPAdes) (version 2) | ecosystem: Host-associated > Plants > Roots > Endosphere | place: USA...
CGCGCCAACACCGTGTCCGTCGGCGCGTCGCACGAATGGACCGATGCCGCGGGCACGGTCTATGCCGCGAACGATCGGCAGATCACCAACGTCGCCGCCGGCACCGAGGACACGGACGCGGTGAACAAGGCGCAGCTGGATGCGGTCGGCGCCGTCGCCGGCAACGCCGTCGCCTACGACGACGCCGTCGCGCGAGACCGGATCACGCTCGCCGGCGCCGATGGCACGGTCATCGCGAACGTCGCCGATGGCGAGGTCAGCGCGACCAGCCAGGACGCGGTCAACGGACGCCAGCTGTTCGCGGTGGAAGGCCGCGTGGATCAGCTGGAGACGAGCATCGGCGACGTCTCCGGCGCGCTGCTCGATGCCGCGGCCTACGACGACGCCAGCCACGACGCGCTGACGCTCGACGGTTCCGCCGGCACCACGCTCGGCAATGTCCGCGCCGGCACGTCCGCGATGGAAGCGGTCAACTTCGACCAGCTCTCGTCGGTGTCTGCGATGTTCGGCGGCGGCGCGGGCCTGGGCAGCGACGGGCTGATGCGCGCCCCGGTCTACACCGTGCAGGGCCGCACGTTCGGCAACGTCGGCGACGTGTTCGACGCATTCGACACCGCGCTCACCTCGTTCGGAAACCGCCTCAACGTGGTCGAAACGGTCGCCGGCAGCGGACCGTCCACCGGCGAAGGTCTGGCCATCGGCAACGGGGCGAAAGCCGCCGATGCACGCGACACGGCCGTGGGCAACGGCGCCGTCGTCGACGCCGATGGCAGCACGGCGCTGGGCAACAACAGCCTGATCGACGCCGCTGCGACGAACGCCGTCGCCATCGGCGCCGATGCGCACGTTTCGGCGGCGTCGGGCACCGCCGTCGGCCAGGGTGCCGTGGCGTCGGCCGAAGGTGCGGTCGCACTGGGCCAGGGTTCCGTCGCCGACGAAGCCGACACGGTGTCGGTGGGTGCCACCGGCAGCGAGCGCAAGGTCACGCACGTCGCCGCCGGCACCGCCGCGACGGACGCGACGAACGTGCAGCAGGTACAGGCCGGCGACGCGCAGGCGGTTGCTACCGCGAACGCCTACACCGACACCACCGCGACGCAGACGCTGACCCGCGCCAACGCCTACACCGACGCCAAGTTCCAGGCGGTGGACGACCAGTTCAAGGACATCGGTTATCGCCTGGGCAAGCAGGACGAACGCATCGACCGCCAGGGCGCGATGAGCGCGGCAATGATGAACATGTCGATCAACGCCGCCAATTCGCGCAGCCCGCGCGGACGCATCGCAGTGGGCGCCGGCTGGCAGAACGGCGAAAGCGCGCTGTCGGTGGGTTACTCCAAGGCCATCGGCGATCGCGCGTCCGTCAGCATTGGCGGCGCCTTCAGCAGCGACGACAGCTCCGCCGGCGTGGGCTTCGGCATCGACCTGTAGCCGATGCCGTTCCGACCAATCCCCTTTCGAAGCACCGATTCCCGGAGAAGAACGCCATGAACAAGACCACCCGCAACGCCTGCGTCGGCGCGCTGGGCACCACCGCATTGCTGTCGCTGCTCGCCTACGCCGCCACTCCGTCCTCGCCCGCCGCTTCGGCGACGGTCGCCGCGCAGGCGCCCGCCCTTGGTCGCGCGACAGTGCTCGCGGCGGCATCGGCGCCGGTCGGCTTCAACCGCTTCATCGTCCGCTACAAGGACGGCAGCACGGCGCGTGCAAGCCAGAACGCGCTGCTCGGTGCACTGAACACCGCCGCCACGCGCGCCGGCGTCGCCGGCCTCAGGGTCGATGCGCGCGGCGTCGGCACCGTGTTGAGCATGCAGCACCTGCGCCGCATGTCGTCCGGCGCAGACGTGGTCCGCATGTCACGACTGCTGAGCCAGACCGAATCCGACGCGCTGCTCGCACAGTTGCGCGCCGACCCGACCGTGGAGTTCGCCCAGCCCGACTACCTGCGCAAGCACACCGACTTCACGCCGAACGATCCCCGCTACGCCGACCTGCAGTGGCACTACTCCGATCCGCTCGCCGGCATCCACGCGCCGGCGGCGTGGGATACCACCGCGGGCGAAGGCGTGGTCGTGGCTGTGCTCGACACCGGCTACCTCGATCACGCCGACCTCGGCGCAAACGTCGTGCCCGGCTACGACTTCATCTTCGATCCGGCGGTCGCCGGCGACGGCGACGGTCGCGACGCCGACGCGCACGATCCGGGCGACTGGGAGGGCGACGGTGGCAGCTCGTTCCACGGCACGCACGTGGCCGGCACGATTGCCGCGGTGACCAACAACGGCCTGCAGCTGGCAGGCGTCGCCTTCAACGCACGCGTGCAGCCGGTGCGCGTGCTCGGGCATGGCGGCGGTTATTCCTCGGACATCGCCGACGCCATCACCTGGGCGTCGGGCGGCACCGTCGCCGGCGCGCCGGTGAACAGCACGCCGGCCGAAGTGATCAACATGAGCCTGGGCGGCTACGGTTCCTGCGCCGATGATCCGGCGACGCAGGCGGCCATCGACGGTGCGATCTCGCGCGGCGTGACGGTCGTGGTCGCGTCGGGCAACGACAACAGCGATGCCACGCAGTTCACGCCGGCCAGCTGTCGCGGCGTGATCACGGTGGGCGCCACCGGCGTCGACGGCGCGCGTTCGTACTTCTCCAACTACGGCCCGGCGGTCACGCTGTCGGCGCCCGGCGGCAACGCCACCAGCGGCAACGATCCCACCAACCGCTTCGTGTGGTCGCTGGGCAACAGCGGCTACCAGACACCGGACGCGAGCCCGGCCGGTGACCGCATGGTCGGCATGATCGGCACGTCGATGGCGAGCCCGCACGTGGCCGGCATCGTCGCGTTGATGCAGAGCGCGGCGGTCGGCGCGGGGCGTCCCGCACTGACGCCGGCGCAGGTGAAGACGCTGCTGCGCACGACCGTCTCGCCCTTCGTGGTGGCACCGCCGGCTGCGTTCGCGCAGGGGCCGGGTATCGCGAATGCCGCCGCCGCAGTGGCCGCTGCCACCCAGGACATCCCGCCGGACGAAGGCGAACTGCTCGACAACCGCGTCGCGGTGAACGGTCTCACCGGCGCGGCGGGCGATGCGCTGCTGTACAAGATCTACGTCCCCGCCGGGAAGGCGAGCATCAATCTGCGCACCTATGGCGGCACCGGTAACGTGTCGCTGTACTCGGCGTTCGACCGGATTCCGACGACGGCCGACTTCGATCGAAAGTCCGCGAAGGCCGGCAACACCGAGGCGATCCTGCTCACGCGCCCCGCCGCCGGCATGTATTACCTGCTGGTCGTGGGTGAAACGGCGTTCAGTGGTGTGTCGGTGACCGGCGTCTACTGAGGCCGCAACGCGACCGGCGCGCCTTCCGTGGCGCCGGTCGCGATCAACCTGCTGCCATCAGGTGACCCGCGCACAGCGATGCATGCCGTGCGAGCGCATCCAGGCGGCGCACGGCATCGACCCGCGCCGCCGCTTCGTCCGCACCCAGCGTTCCGGCAGCGACCGAGGCGAGCAGGTCGCTGCGATGCGCCTCGTGCAGTTCGTGAAGTTCCTTCGCGCTGCGTTCGAGATCTGTGGCGGCCTGCGTCACTGCCGTGCGCGTTGACGTCCGGTGGCCTTCCGGGGCGACGACGTCTTCGTCGATCAGAACCGCGTTCCGCATCGCGGTCGCGCACAGTTGCCCGGCGCGTGTGTCGGCGCGCTTAGAGTCCGCGACGCCGGAATCGACCTTCAGGCTTTCTTTCGAGCCGGCGATTCCGGCCAGACGCGAGGCTTCGTCCAGCGCGTGCAGCGTGCGCGTCAGCCGCGTCTGTTCGACCTGCGACGCCGGTGGGCCGCCTGCTTCGGAAATGAACGCCCACGCCTGGCGCAAAGTGGCGTCGCCGCCATCTTCCGCAAGGTATCGCGCAGCTTCGACCCGGCCAGATCCTTCAGGCCCGCGGTCATCACGCTCATCCCGAGCAGGAACAGACCGACGCCGCCCAGGACCGTTGTTGTCGACATGCGAGATCACCTGCGGAGGTGGGCGATCACCCGGCAGCGCCGGTACGCCCGCCGGACGATGCTCGGGCTGCCGTTGTGCGTCCGTGAAGGGCACCAGCGTTCCAGCGGAAGGTTTTACGCAGAAGTTACGCCCCTGCGCGCGCCGGGAATGGAGGCTTTATGGGCTCGGCGCGGAGACTTTCGCCGTGGCCACGATGGCCTCGCGAATGTTACGGACCATGACTTCCCAACCGACTTTCCTCCGCGCGGCAGCCTTGGGCGCCTGTGCGGTTCTTGCCTTCGCTTCCCAGGCGCGTGCCGCCACCTTCGGCGGCAGCGCCGCGCTCACCAGCGATTACCTATGGCGCGGGACCTCGCAGACGCAGGGCGATGCGGCCGTGCAGGCCGGCTTCAAGCTCGCCAGCGATTCGGGCTGGTACGCCTCCGTGTGGGGTTCGAACGTCGAGTTCGCGCCGGAACTCCACGCCAGCAGCGAACTGGATTTCACCGCCGGCTGGGCCGGCGCGCTAGGCGACGCCTGGGCGCTGGACATCAACGCCCTGCACTACCGCTATCCCTCCACGACGGCCGACCTCAACTGGACGGAACTCAACGGCACGCTGACCTACGACGCCCGCTACTGGATGTCGCTGGGCTTCTCGCCCGAAGCGCTGGGTAGCGACGAGAGCGGCACGTACGCGCAGGTGGGCGCGCGCTTTCCCGTCAACGACGCCTTCCGCGTCGAGGCCGTCGCCGGTTACTACTTCCTCGACGAGGTCTACGACGAAAGCTACGCGCACGGGCAACTCAGCGCGATCTGGACCGTCAACGCATCCGCACTTCCGGTCGAACTGCGCCTGACCGCGCACGGCACGGACTCGGGCGCGAAGCGGATCTTCGGCGACGACCTGGCCGGCAGCCGGATAGAAGCTGCCGTGCAGGCGTCGTTCTGACAGGAGAACCGACATGCCCAGCTGGCTTGCCTTCGTTTGCAGTGTCGCCGTGGTCATGGCCGCCGCGTACCTGCTCTACGTGATCCTCCGCCCCGAAGACTTCTGACCTTCTCCTCCCCCTGCCAGCAGGGGGAGGTTGGGAGGGGGTCGTGAGGCGCGGCAGCGCCGAGTTCATCGCAAGGACGCTCGCCGCGCTGCGGCTTCGCAACCCCTCCCCAACCCTCCCCTGCAAGCAGGAGAGGGAGCCATCACCGCGGGAACGCTCCCATGACCGAAATCCTTCTTCTCTTCACCCTTGCCATCGCATTGGGCTGGCCGCTCGGCCACTACCTCGCGCGCGTGATGCGCGGCGACCGCACGCGCCTGGACGCGGTGTTCCTTCCCGTCGAGCGCGCGATCTATCGAATGCTCGGCACCGATTCCGCGCGCGGCATGACCTGGCGCGGCTACGCGAAAGCGTTCGTGTTGAGCAACGTGGTCGTTGGCTTGATCGTGTGGGTGCAGTTCATGACCCAGGCGTGGTTGCCGCTCAATCCCGACGGCATTCCCAACATGCGCTGGGACATCGCGCTGCACACGATGGTGTCGTTCCTCACCAACACCAACCAGCAGCACTACTCCGGCCAGTCGCAGCTCAGCTATCTGTCGCAGATGGTGGGCATCGTCGGGCTGCAGGTTGTCACGCCGATGATGGGTTTGGCGATTGCGGTCGCGACTCTGAGAGGGCTGACGGCCGCGCGCTCAGGCGGTGCGTCAGCGCCGCCTGCGGCCGTTGGCGACCGGCCACGGATGGCCGGGCCGGCCGAACCGGAGCCGGTCGCATCGCGCCAAGGATGGCCGCAGGGCACTGATCGAAGCAGCACAGACCGAGACCTCGGCAACTACTGGGTCGACGTCACCCGCGCCACGCTGCGCTTCATGCTGCCGCTGTGCCTTCTGTGGTCGGCACTGCTCACGTGGCAGGGCGTACCCGCGACGCTTGATGCGGGACCTGCGGTCGCCCCGATCGACGCGAAGGCGGAACTGAAGGAACAGAAGATCCCGCTCGGTCCGGTCTCGCCGATGGTCGCGGCCAAGCAGCTGGGTTCGAACGGCGGCGGCTGGTACGGGCCGAACAGCACCGTCGCGCTCGAGAACCCCACGCCGCTTTCGAACCTGATTGAGATTCTGGGCATCGTGCTGATCCCGGTCGCCATCACCTTCATGGTCGGCCCGCTGGTCGGACGCAGGCGCCTCACCGCGATGGTGTTCGGCACGATGCTGCTGATGTCCGCCGCGTCCACGGGCGTGTCGATGTGGTCGGAGGCGCACTCCATCACCGCCGCCGATCCCGCCGTGATGGAAGGCAAGGAAGTCCGCCTGGGCGTTTCTTCCTCCGCGCTGTGGTCGGCGATGACAACGCAGGTGAACAACGGTTCGGTCAACGCGATGCACGATTCCATGGCGCCGCTGACCGGCGGCATGGCGATGGTCAACATGCTGGTGAACGCCATCTGGGGCGGCGTCGGTTGCGGCCTGCAGCAGTTCATCGTGTACCTGCTGCTGAGCGTGTTCCTGGCCGGATTGATGACCGGCCGCACGCCGGAACTGTTCGGCCGGAAACTCGAAGCGCCCGAAGTTCGCCTGCTTGCGCTGCTCATCCTGCTGCAGCCGCTCGTGGTGCTGGGCTTCAGCGCGGTCACCCTCGCGTTCCCGTCGATCACCGGCAATTCGAACCCGTCCTTCCACGGCATCAGCCAGGTCTTCTACGAATACACGTCGGCGTTCGCCAACAACGGTTCGGGCTTCGAGGGCCTGGGCGACGCGACCTACTGGTGGAACCTCAGCTGCACGGTGGTGCTCGCGCTGGGCCGGTTCCCCGCGCTGATCGTGCCGCTGGCCATCGCCGGCCTGCTGGCGCGCAAGCGCGTGGCGCCGGAAAGCCGCGGCACGCTGCACGTGGAAACGCCGACGTTCGCGCTGACGCTGGTGGCGGTGGTGGTGATCCTCACCGTCCTGCAATTCACGCCAGCGCTCGTGCTGGGCCCCATCGCCGACCATCTGGCGCTGGTGAAGTGAACCCACATCGGAACATGACGATGAACGACATGACCCATCCGCAACAAACGCCCGCCGTCGCACGCCGCGCTCCGGCGATGTTCGACGCGGCCTCCCTGCGCGGCACGATGCTCGACGCCTTCCGCAAGCTCGCTCCGCGCCAGGCGCTGAAAAGCCCGATCATCGCGATCGTGCTGCTCGGCACGCTGCTGTCGGCGCTGATCACCGCCACGACGCCCGGCAATCCAGCGTTCGGAATCGCCGTCACGCTGATCCTGTTCGTGACGGTGCTGTTCGCCAACTTCGCCGAGGCCATCGCCGAAGCGCGCGGACGCGGCCAGGCCGCCTCGCTGCGTGCGGCGCGCCGCGACCTCGTCGCGCGCCGGCTCAATGGCCGCACCCGCGCGGGCGGCGAAGCGCGCGTCGCCGCGGCGACGTTGAAGCCGGGCGATCGGGTAATCGTCTCCGCCGGCGAATTCGTGCCGGCCGACGGCGAGATCGTCGAAGGCGTCGCCACGATCAACGAAGCCGCCGTCACCGGCGAATCCGCGCCTGTGCTGCGCGAAGCCGGGACGGATCGCTCCGGCGTCATCGGCGGCACGAAGGTGCTGTCGGACGAGATCGTCGTGCAGGTCAGCGCGGAAGTGGGACACAGCTTCCTCGACCGCATGATCGCGCTGGTCGAAGGCGCGAACCGCCAGAAGACGCCGAACGAGATCGCGCTGACGATGCTGCTGGCGGCGATGACGCTGACGTTCCTGATCGTCGTCGCGACGCTTCCCGCACTGGCCGGCTTCGTCAACGCGTCACTCGATCCGCTGCTGCTGATCGCGCTGCTGGTCTGCCTGATCCCGACCACCATCGGTGGCCTGTTGCCCGCCATCGGCATCGCCGGCATGAACCGCGCGTTGGCCGCCAACGTGCTGGCGAAGTCCGGCAAGGCGGTAGAAGTGGCCGGCGACGTGGACGTGCTGCTGCTCGACAAGACCGGCACGATCACCTACGGCGACCGCCAGGCGACGGCGTTCCATCCGGTCGCGGGCGTGGATGCGTCGCAGCTGCGCGATGCGGCACTGCTGTCGTCGCTGGCCGACCCGACGCCGGAAGGCAAGTCGATCGTGAAGCTCGCGCGCGAACAGGGCACCGCATTGCAGGATCCGTCCAGCGCGCACTTCGTGGCGTTCACCGCACAGACGCGCATGTCCGGCGTGGACCTTGCCGGCGCAAGCGACACGCGCGTCATCCGCAAGGGTGCCGGCGACGCCATCGAACGCCATGTCGTGGCGATGGGCGGCACGGTTCCGGTCGAACTGCGCGGCCGTATCGAACAGGTGGCGCGCGGCGGCGCAACGCCGTTGGTGGTGAGCGAAGGCCGCCACGTGCTCGGCGTGATCGAACTCAGCGACGTGGTGAAGCACGGCGTGAAGGAACGCTTCGCGCGGCTGCGCGCGATGGGCATCCGCACGGTGATGATCACCGGCGACAACCCGCTCACGGCGGCGGCCATCGCGGCCGAGGCCGGCGTGGACGACTACATCGCCGAGGCCCGGCCGGAGGACAAGCTCGCACGCATCCGCGCCGAACAGGCCGGCGGTCGCCTCATCGCGATGGTCGGCGACGGTACCAACGACGCCCCCGCGCTTGCGCAGGCGGACGTCGGCCTGGCGATGAACTCCGGCACGCAGGCGGCGAAGGAAGCCGGAAACATGGTCGACCTGGACAGCGACCCCGCCAAGCTGCTCGCCGTGGTCGAAGTGGGCAAGCAGCAGCTGATCACGCGCGGCGCGCTGACGACGTTCTCGCTGGCGAACGACGTGTCGAAGTACTTCGCGATCTTGCCGGCGCTGTTCGCCGCGGCCATTCCGCAGATGGCGGCGCTCAACATCATGGCGCTGTCGAGTCCGCGCAATGCCGTGCTCGCCGCGCTGGTGTTCAACGCGATCGTCATTCCCGCGCTGATCCCGCTCGCGCTCAAGGGCGTGCGGTTCAAGCCCGCCAGCGCGGTCGTGCTGCTGCGCCGGAACATGCTGCTGTACGGCGTGGGCGGCGTGCTGCTGCCGTTCGCCGGCATCAAGCTGATCGACATGGCGCTGGTGGCAATCGGCATGTGATGTGAGCCCCTCTCCCTCCGGGAGAGGGGTTGGGGTAAGGGGCGGAGAAGCATCACCGCCCGCACTCGTCAATTCCTGAAGGACTTCAAATGAACAATTCGACTGCTCGACTGTCCATCTCCACTGCGGCGGGTGCCGCCGACCACGCACTCGACTCTGGCTCCCCGCTGCGCGCAAGCGTCGGCTTCGCCGCGGTGATCCTCGTCGGCTTCGGCTTCCTCTACTCGCTCGCAGGCACCGGCATCGGTCGCGTGCTGTTCCCGCACCAGGCGACGGGAAGCCTCGTGCTCGTCGATGGAACGCCGCGCGGATCGGCACTCGTCGCGCAGCCCTTCGTCGATGCACGCTATTTCCAGCCGCGTCCTTCGGCCGGCAACTACGACCCGATGGCGGCCGCCGGCAGCAACATGGCGCGCGGCAATCCCGACCTTCGAACGCGCATGGCGGAGCTGCGGCGACAGGTGGCGCAACGGGACGGCATCGCGCCTGACCGCGTGCCCGCCGAACTGGTGACGATGTCCGGTAGCGGCATGGATCCGCACCTGTCGCCGCTCGGCGCGCAGGTCCAGGTCGCCCGGGTGGCAAGGGAACGCGGACTGGCCGAAGCCGACGTCGCCGCGCTCGTCGCCGCGCATACCGAACCGGCAACGTTCGGCGCTCTGGGTGAGCCCCGCGTCAACGTGCTCGAGCTGAATATCGCGCTCGATGCGGAACGACACTGACGGCGCTCGGCTTCCATCGGCACAATACGCGCCATGACAGATTCCAGCCGCGAGCGGCAGGCCGACGCCCTGGTGGGCGAGTTGCAGCGCCAGGGCGCCGGGCGGCTGACGATCTTCCTCGGCGCCGCGCCGGGCGTGGGCAAGACCTACACGATGCTCGCGCGCGTTCGCGAGCTGCGGCGCACCGGCACGGATGCGGTGGCCGGCATCGTGGAGACGCACGGTCGCAGCGAGACGGCGGCGCTGCTCGACGGCCTGGAAGTGGTGCCGCGCAGGCGCATCAAGTACACCCCGCTCACGGGCGCACCTGCGGGCGGCGCAGGCCACACGCTTGAAGAACTCGACCTCGATGCCCTGCTCGCGCGTGCGCCCGCTCTGGCGGTGATCGACGAGCTCGCGCACCGCAACGTGCCGGGCAGCCGGCACGAGCGCCGATGGCAGGACGTGATCGAACTGCTGGACGCGGGCATCGACGTCTACACCACGATCAACATCCAGCACCTGGAAAGCCTCAACGACGTGGTGCACCGGATCACCGGCGTGCGCGTCAGCGAGACCGTGCCCGATGCCGTGTTCGATCGCCTGCGCGACATCGTGCTGGTCGATCTGCCGCCGCGCGAGCTGATCGAGCGCCTGCACCAGGGCAAGGTCTACGTGCCCGAACAGGCCGCGCACGCGTTGCAGGCGTTCTTCTCGCCGAGCAACCTCACCGCGCTTCGCGAGCTGGCGATGCAGACCGCGGCCGACCGCGTCGACAGCGACCTGCGTGAGGCTCAGGCCGCGCGCGGGCTGCCGGGTGTTCCGGTGCGGCGCGGCGTGATGGTGGCCATCGACGGACGCGGCTCGTCGGAATACCTGGTACGCGTGGCGCGTCGCCTCGCCGAACGCCGCGATGCGCCGTGGACGGTGGTGACGGTGCAGTCGGGCGATGCGCCGGAGGAAGCGCGCCAGCGCGAACTCGACCGCGCGTTCGCGCTGGCGCGACGCCTCGGTGGCGATGCGGTGGTGCTGCACGGGAACAACATCGTCGATTCGTTGCTGGATCACGCGTCACGCTCGGGCGCCAGCGCCATCGTGCTCGGACGTACGCGCGAGCGCCCGCTCGCCCGCATGTTCAACCGCACGCTGACGCAGCAGCTGATCCAGCGCGGCGCGCACTACGAACTGACCATCGTCAGCACGCCGGAAGCCCGTGCGCGTTCGCGGCGCTCGTGGCGCGCCACCGGAAGCCTGTTGAGCCGCAGCGACGCGACGCTGGCGCTGGCCGCGGCCGCAGGCGCCACGGCGCTGGCGTGGGTTGCCGAACGCTGGATCGAACTGGACGACCTGTCGCTGATCTTCATCGTCGCGGTCGTGCTGGTCGCCGCGCGCACGCGCATGACGGCGGCGGTCATCGCCGCGGTGTCGTGCTTCTTCGCGTACAACTTCTTCTTCATCGAACCGCGATTCACGCTGATGATCGGCGCGCGGCAAGGTGCGATCACGGTGGTGCTGTTCCTCGTCGCTGCGCTGGTCGCAGGCCGGCTCGCATCGAAGCTGCGGATGCAGGTGCTCGCCCTGCGCGCCGCCAATTCGCACGCCACCGCGTTGCAGACGCTGGGTCGCCAACTCTCCACGGCGGGCGATGTCGACGCGGTGTTGCAGGCCGGACGCGATGCGCTGCGCCGCGCACTGGACGCCGATGCGATGCTGCAGGCCGGCGAACACACGCTCCACGCGCACGCGCTGGACGAAAAGGATCGCGCCGCCGCCGACTGGGCGATGCGCCATCGCCAACCATCGGGCCGTTACACCGATACGCTCGCCGGGTCGGACTGGTGGTTCCTGCCGCTGGTGCTGGGCGAACGCGAGACCGGCGTGGTCGGCCTGCGCATGCCCGACGGCGCGGCACGCCTGGGCGCGGAACAGCGCCGGCTCGCGGAGGCGATGACGGAAGACATCGCACAGGCGCTCGCGCGTGCGCGACTGGTGGCGGACCTGGAAGACGCGCGCGTCGGCAACGAAACCGAACGCCTGCGCTCGGCGCTGCTGTCGTCGGTGTCGCACGACCTGCGTTCGCCGCTGGCGTCGATAATAGGAGCCGCCAGCAGCCTGGACCACTATGGCCAGGCGATGGACGAACCGGATCGTCGCGGCCTTCTGGAGACGATCCGCGTCGAAGGCGAACGGCTGGACCGCTACATCCAGAACCTGCTGGACATGACGCGCCTGGGCCATGGCGGCCTTACGCTCAATCGCGACTGGATCGGCGTGGACGAGCTCATCGGCTCGGCTGTGACGCGCTTGCAGCGTTACGAGCCGCAGGCGCGTTTCGACGTGACGATCGAACCGGGGCTCGCGCCGATCTGGGTGCATCCTGCGCTGGTCGAACAGGCGCTGTTCAACGTGCTGGAGAACGCGGCGAAGTTCTCCCCGCCGGGCGACGCCGTGGCGGTGGACGCGCGAATGATCGATACGCGCCTGGACAAAGATGCGCTGCGCATCGACGTGCGCGATCGTGGCCCGGGCATTCCGGAAGACGAACGCCGCCGAATCTTCGACATGTTCTACAGCGTCGAGCGTGGCGATCGTGGCCGCCAGGGCACCGGGCTCGGGCTGGCGATCACGCAGGGCATGATCGGCGCGCACGGCGGAAGCGTCGAAGCCCTGCCCGGCCTGGATGGTCGCGGCACCACGATCCGGATTACCCTGCCGCGCGTGGAGCCCTGACCGACACGAGCGAATGACCGAACCTTCCGCCACCGCGCCGCGCATCCTGGTGATCGACGACGAACCGCAGATCCGCCGGTTCCTCGACATCAGCCTGCGCGCGCAGGGTTACAGCGTGGAGATGGCGGACACCGGGCAAGGCGGGCTTGAGGCGCTGGCCACGCACGGTGCGGATCTGGTCATCCTCGATCTGGGCCTGCCCGACCGCGACGGACAGCAGGTGCTGCGCGAACTGCGCCAATGGTCGACGGTGCCCGTGATCCTGCTGACGGTGCGATCGCATGAAGCCGAGAAGGTGGCCGGCCTGGATGGCGGCGCCAACGACTACGTCACCAAGCCCTTCAGCGCGCCGGAGCTGATGGCGCGCGTGCGTGCGCTGCTGCGCACTCGCGTGGTCGCCACCGATGCGCCGCCGGTGTTCGACGATGGACACCTGCATGTCGATCTGGTGCGGCGCGAAGTGACATTGGCGGGACACCCCGTCGCCCTGGCACGCAAGGAGTACGCGCTGCTTGCGCTTCTGGTGCAGCACGCCGGACGCGTCGTCACGCAGCCGCAGATCCTGCGCGAACTGTGGGGGCCGACGCACGAGGGCGACACGCACTACCTGCGCATCCTGGTGGGCAAGGTGCGGCAGAAGCTCGGCGACGACGCCGCTTCGCCGCGCTGGATCGCGACGGAGCCGGGCGTCGGTCTTCGTTTCATCGGTTGACGTAGCGCCGCGCTCCAGCGAGAACCCCCGGGGGCGCTTCGCTTGCCCGGGCTACGCTCAAGGCTTCGCAGGCGCCTTCAACACCACGCCCTTCCCCGCCGGACGACCGAATACCGGCCGCCCCTCGGCATTCCATTGCACCGGCTGCATGCGCGGCGAGCGCTTCGCGGTGCACTTCATGTCGGGCCCGGGATTGGCGTGGTAGACGATCCAGGTCGTGCCGTCGGCCGCTTCGAAAAAGCCGTTGTGCCCCGGCGCGTAGACGCTGGTTCCGGCGTCTTTGGCCAATACCGGGTGCGGCGCCTTGGTCCACGACGCGGAGTCGAGCGGGTCGCTACCCGGCGCGGCGTGCAGCAGGCCGATGGCGTAGTCGTCCGACCAGCACGCGCTGCCGGAGTACGTGAGGAACAGATCGCCCTTCGGCCCGGCGAGGTACTCCGGCCCTTCGAGGATCTGCCGTCCACCCTGGCGTTCCCACGTCTGGTCGGGGCGCGCGATGATCGTTTCCTTTCCGCTGAGCGTCCACGGATTCGCCATCGCCGAGATGGACAGCACGCTGTCCGGGCCCACGTACGGCGAATACACGAAGTAGCGTTTGCCATCGTGCACGAACGTCGTGCCATCGATGCCGGTGTGTTGCGTCTTCAACTGGCCGCGATCGACCCATTCGCCCTGCGTCGGATCGTTACCCCTGTTTTCCAGCACGAAGATGCCGCGATGCGCGTCGTCGTCGTGGCCACTCGCTGCGGCGGTGTAGTACAGGTACCACTTGCCGTCGATGCGATGAAGTTCCGGCGCCCAGATCGACTGCGCGTTCGGGCCGCTCGCCGGCGGACGCCACACGGTCGTTTCCGGCGCGTCGGACAATCGCGTGAGGTCGCCGGTCTTGCGGATCGTGAGCCGGTCGCCACGCGTGGCCATGTAGTAGTAGGTGCCGCCGTCGCGCACGATCCACGGATCCGGGCCGGACGGCAGCAGCGGGTTGCTGAATGTGCCTTGCTCCGCGGCGTTCGCGACACTGGCGAGACCCACCAGGAGCGTGACGGAAAGAAGCGTACGGACGGACATTCGGCCTTCTCCTTGCGTGCGAAGGGCGCGCCGTAGCTGGATGCGATCGTCGCGACGGCATTGCGTGTGGCCGACGACGTAAACATATAATCGGACAATACACAAGACGGCCGCCAGACGCGGCATGACCTTTCACGCCGCGCGACGCGGCCCGCATCCGGTCCACCCGCCATGAGCGATACCTCGTCCGAATCCATCGTCGGCATCAACTGGGGCAGTTCGAACTTCCGCGCCCATCTCATCGCGCCTGACGGCACGGTGGCCGACACGCTGGAAGCCGCGGCCGGTGTCGCGACGTTGCAGCGCGACGGCATGGTCGAGATGGCCGATCGCGTGCGCGCCCGCTGGCCCGAGGCCACGCGCGTGTATGCCGCCGGCATGATCGGTTCGAACGTCGGCTGGACCGATGCGGGTTACGTCGAATGCCCCGCCGGCTTCGACCGTCTCTGCGATGAGCTGGTGCCCACGCGCATCGGCGAACTGGGGCTGCACATCGTCCCCGGCCTGGCATGCGTGCGTGAACGTGACGGCGCGCCGGACATCATGCGCGGTGAGGAAACCGAACTGCTGGGCCTGCACGCGAGCGACAAGCTCGAAGGCGCGCGGCTCGTCGCGCTGCCGGGCACGCACACGAAGTGGGTCCGCCTCGACGACGGCCGCGTGGTCGAATTCATGACCGCGATGTCGGGCGAGATCTACGACCGCCTCACCGCGGCCGGACTGCTCGCGTCGATAGTCGAAGGGCCCGGCGGCGATGGCAAGTCGTTCCGTGACGGCGTCCGCACCAGTGCGTCGCGAACGCTAGGGCTCGGTGCCCTGCTCTTCGGTGCACGGGCGCGCGTGATTCGCGGGGGACTGGCGAAGGCGAACGCCAGCGCGTACCTGCGCGGGCTGCTGGTGGGCTCGGAAATCGCCGACGCGCTGGCGTTGTTCCCGCGCGATGGCGCCGTGCCCCTGGTGGGCTCGCCCGCGGTGTGCGCGCTTTACGCTGCGGCGCTGGATGAACTGGGCATTGCGTCACGCACGGTGGCGTCGGCGGACGCGATTGCGCGCGGGTTCGTTGAGATCGACGCGCGGTTTCGCCAGCGGCTCTGAGCTGCACGCCGCCACGCACCCGGCTGTCATTCCCGCGCAGGCGGGGGTCCATGCATCGGCACGCATTCCGCACTCCGGATGGAACCCCGCCGTCGCGAGGATGACGACACCGCTCGCCGAAGGGCAATGCAGCGCGAGCATGGCGGTTTCTTTGCGGTTCTTGCCAAAACCTTCACCGCAATCTGTGCCATTGGTTCCCCCAGCGTGTTGCGACGCAACGTGCATATTGTCTGATTATATGTTTTTGTCCGCCTCACGCTGGTTATGGCGCTTCGTTGAGAGGATGCAGGGCGATGGGGCTTGGCAAGGGGATCTCGGGTTTGTGCATGGGCGCGTTGGCGCTCGCGATGGCAGGCGCGGCGAGCGCACAGGAGCATGCCGTCGTCGGCTCGCTGCCGGACGGCGCCAGGGTCGAATCGATCACGCTGCGTGACGCGAACGGTATGCAGGCGCAGGTGTGGACGCTCGGCGCGGCGCTTCATGCGCTGCAGGTGCCGGACCGCGACGGCAAGTTCGCCGATGTCGTCCTCGGTGACGCCACGCTGGACGCGACACTCGCCAAGCCGCAGTACTTCGGCACGATCGTCGGCCGCTTCGCCAACCGCATCGCGCACGGCAAGTTCACGCTCGACGGCAAGCCGTACGCCATCCCGACCAACGACGGCCCCAACACGCTGCACGGCGGCACGCGCGGATTCGACAAGGTCGTGTGGGAAGTGGTCGAGGCAAAGTCCGACCGCACCACCCTGCGCTACGTGAGTCCGGATGGCGACCAGGGCTATCCCGGCAAGCTCACCGTCACCGCGACCTACGCGCTGGAAGGCGACGGCAAGCTCGCCATCGAATACCGCGCGACGACCGACGCGCCCACCATCGTCAACCTCAGCAACCACGCGTACTGGAACCTCTCCGGCGAAGGTTCGGGCACGGCGATGGACTATGAGCTGACCATCGCGGCCGACGCCTACACCCCCGTCG